>Ga0065722_100101_pt1 | contig 15028 bp, 13 predicted proteins | sample BansetMetagenome_FD_59109 | JGI IMG/M metagenome (GOLD analysis project Ga0065722, IMG submission 59109) | Bankia setacea gill microbial communities from Puget Sound, Washington, USA - Caecum Enriched | ecosystem: Host-associated > Mollusca > Digestive system > Ceca | place: United States... | reverse complement strand
TTAGCAAAAGCTAAGGTGGCTCCCGCGGGAGATCAAGTTCGTTTCTTTTCTAGCCTCGAGCATGCACTAGAGCATATTTCCATTCCAGACTTGGAGACATTATGAAAATTTCGGTCGCGATAAAAAAAGGCAAGACCAAAAATTGGTTGTACGGGCATATCCGCAGAAATCCTTCATCACCCAAACAATGGTTTGTAATGCTCACCGATAAAAAGCTGCGCCCCTTCATGCTTGTAAATGATGACGACAATCCAATTTTAAGTGAAGATTTAAACGAATTCATCGAGATCATGAAGAAAATTGGACTTCGCGAATTTACGGTATTTCTATAGTGCAGGGCCGCACTAGACTTCAATTGAGTCACAGACCTACCGATTTACGATATCCTGAATGACAACGCACTGGTGAATCCAGATTCTTTTGTCCCTAGATTTTTGCTAGAGTGACGACTTCAAAGTGACGGTATTCGACTTCAAACCTTCCTTTGCTGGAAGCCGTTATCAAGGATAAGTTGGCAGGGCTAATATGAACAATACAAACACTTATACTCCACCACATGTTTGGACTTGGGATACCGAAAACGGTGGTGCATTCGCCAGTGTTAACCGACCCATCGCCGGCGCCACGCACAATGAGCCGTTACCGGTTGGCAAACACCCGATACAACTTTACTCCCTGGGCACGCCTAATGGTGTGAAAGTTACTGTTCTATTAGAAGAGCTGTTAGCCCTCGGTATAACCGCTGCGGAATATGATGCATGGTTAATCGATATTGGCAAAGGCGATCAATTTGGTAGCGGCTTTACACAGCTTAACCCTAACTCCAAGATCCCTGCCCTACTAGACAACACCAATCCAAATGCTCCAACACCTGTGTTTGAATCTGGCGCTATCCTTATTTATCTTGCAGAAAAGTTTCAGGTATTTTTACCAAACGAGCCAGCTGCCCGCGCGGAATGTTTGTCGTGGCTGTTTTGGCAAATTGGTAGCGCGCCCTTTTTAGGCGGCGGCTTTGGACATTTTTATTCCTACGCACCCGAAAAGTTGGAATACCCGATTAATCGCTATGCGATGGAAGTTAAACGGCAATTAGATGTGCTGAACATACATCTAAAGTCGCGTCATTACCTTTGCGGTGACGACTACACCATCGCAGATATAGCCGTCTATGCTTGGTACGGTGTTTTGGTACAAGGCAAACTTTATGACGCGGGCGAATTTCTGGATGTTAAATCCTACACGCACGTTGTGCGCTGGAGTAACGAGATTAGCGCGCGCCCAGCGGTGAAACGTGGCAGCCGAGTGAATCGCACTTGGGGCGAACCCGAAGAACAACTCTCCGAACGCCACGATGCCAGCGATTTGGACTAGCAAAAATAAACTTGCTAATTATCGTTACCCGTAACGGATTGGCGTCTTGAATTTACAACAGCTTGATTATTCCTATTGGTCTCAACACCTGGCGGCCCACATTAAAATGTCCAGCGCCCTCATCCCCAGTCGTGAATACCGCGATAGTCGATATTAGTGGTTTCCACATCTCGACAATANCGCGCCCTATCCAGTACTAATACATCACCAAAGCTATCGCTTACTGTCACAATCGATAACTTTTGTTTGTCCATCTAGCCTGACCGCCTAAACAATGTCGTGCTGGCCGACTTAACCCGTTCCACACCATTACAAAGCGCTAGAAAACCTGCGTCCAAGCTATTGTTTTTAANGCATAAAAATATTAGTAACACTGCTATTTACAGGTCAATTACCGAGCTGTTAACTTTCTACTGGGTCTGATAAATGAACGAATTAAACGCCAAATAACTACAAATATCTCGATATTCTGCTATTAATTGTAATGACAATCTTAAACTGTGTGAGCGTGACAGGGGTCTTCCCGCACCTTCAATTCAATCAGGCGGAATTAATGACTTTCTTTCGACGCGTAAGCATTAAGGTAAGGCTTTGGCTATTACTGGTAGTTGTGTTGGTGGGCCTTATCGTTTTAGTTACTACGACCATGGGGCAGTTACGCTCCTCCCTACTCTCACTAAAATCAAAAGATACTCGCTTGCTGGTAGAGCTCGCCCACAGCACGCTGGAGTACTACTACCAAAAAGAAACCTCTGGAGAACTGGCTAGAGAGGACGCCCAACGCCAGGCAATAGACGCCTTAAAAAGTCTTCGTTACGAGAATAACAATTATTTTTGGGTGCAAGATAGTCACCCGAATATGATTATGCACGCACTCAAACCGGCCTTGGATGGCACCGATATTTCCAACATTAAAGACCCTAATGGTAAGCGTTTGTTTGTGGAGATGGCCAAAGTCGTAAAGGCTAACGGCGAAGGTGAAGTCGCCTATATGTGGCCACTGCCTGGCGAAACCAAACCAACCAATAAAATATCCTACGTGAAAGGTTTTAGTTCTTGGGGATGGATTGTAGGTTCGGGTGTGTATCTAGTCGATGTACAAGCCGCGTTTGTAAGCGCTTCTGTGTTGCCGACTACTATCAGTCTTATTGTTTTGTTAATTGTCAGCCTGCTCACTTATTTAATCGCACGCTCCATTATTCAACCGCTAGCCCAAACTAACACCGCGATGAACGATATAGCTGCCGGCGACGGCGACCTTACCCAACGATTGCACGTCGATCCGAACCACAAAGATGAACTTTCGGTAATGTCGAGTAGTTTCAATGCCTTTGTGGAAAAAATCGAACAGATTATTTTACAAGTAANCCAAGCGACCGGGCGCCTCACTGTAGCGTCTGGCCAGTTGCGAGAGATTACGTTAAGTAATGCGCGATCTATGGATCAGCAACAGGCAGAATCCCATGCTGTAGCCTCCGCNATTACAGAGATGGCCTGCACGGCAACAGAAATTGCAAAAAACTCAGAGGGCGCAGCGAGTTCAGCAACACAAGCAAACGAAGATGCATCAAGTGGACAGAAAGTGGTAATAGAAGCGATTAAATCGGTAAGAGCGCTTGCAGACGAAGTTAAACAAGCTTCGACAGCAATAGATACAGTGAACTCCGATAGCCAAGCGATTTCTAGCGTGCTAGATGTTATCCGCAGTATTGCCGAGCAAACGAACCTACTCGCCTTAAATGCGGCGATAGAAGCAGCACGCGCCGGCGAGCAAGGACGCGGTTTTGCTGTTGTAGCCGATGAAGTCCGGACACTCGCTGCACGCACCCAGGCGTCGACTGAGGAGATTCGCGGGATGATTGAATCTTTACAAAAGGGGACAGCGCAAGCCGTCCAAACGATGGTGAGCGGTGATCAAGCCACAGAGTTAACCGTCTCTAAAGCCGAGCAAGCCGGGCATTCGCTAGAAAGTATTGTGAACGCCATTAACTCAATTACCGATATGAATATACAGATCGCGACATCAGCCGAAGAACAATCTGCAGTGGCTCAAGAAATAGATCAAAGCATTAACCGCATGGCACAACTTCTCTCGAAATCCCATACAGAAATAGAAAAAACGACTTATTTTAGTAGCGAACTAGAAGAGCTAAGTAACTCGCTTTCTGGCTTGATTGGGCATTTTAAAATACAGGCTAAAAGCAGCCTGTAGACGATAAACCGCGTCAAGTTAGCCTACGGTTCGCGCTCCTAGTTGGGTACCGCAGCGATCTTAACTATGACCGGTCTCATTCTTAATTTACCGTTAAAAACAAGCGCCCCCATCACCTTCNGCCCATAGTATAAGCATAAAACCGATAGGCAGTCGGTTTTTGTTGTGCTACCCTGCCAGCCTTATCATATTGGCGTAAGTGATACTATGAACCTCGGTGAACTTGAAAAATTAGTGCTCCAGCATATTTGGGATACTGGCCCAGTGGATGCCAAGCAAGCGTTCGCTCATTTTGAGAAAAATCGCGGAGGGACGCTAAATACAATCCAGAGCACCCTAGATCGCTTGTTTAAAAAGGGCTTATTAAGCCGAGAAAAGCACGGACACGCCTATATCTATAAAGCAGCAATTAATCGCAACGCTTTTATAGGACAATTAATCAATAATATCACCAATGATTTTGGCGCAACAAAAGAAAACCCTCTTCTAGCGGCCTTTTCATCATTGTCTTCAGATCTTGATAATGAACAACTCGATGAACTCGAACGGCTTATTGAAGAAAAGCGTGCCGCTTCTAGAGCAGGTAACGCTAAATGATTTTAGGTTCTTGGGCACTGATTCTAAATATTCTGTCAATTATTTTTGTCAGTCTCTGTGCGTCGCTAATTTTTATTAGTGTAACTTTATATTTCATTTCAGATTTACTAAACCGCTTTCAGGCTAATACTAAGATCAGTATTTTATGGTGTATTGGCATTTTACCTTGGCTTATAAGTTTGTTTAGTGTTGTTTTACTCGCGCTCCCTGAATTAACCCCAAGTAGTAATGTATGGGTACCCACCATCCTGCACTGGCATCACATTTCCCATTTTGAAATTCTAAGCTGGCATGGCGCATCTTTATGTGTATTTTGTATAATTTTTATCAGTGTGTGCGTAACGAAGCTAGCCAATGCCATCAAGGTCAATACCCAACTTAACCAGCTCGATTTCTTTATAAAAAACGCGAATACAACGCCTGGGCTGACAATAATCGAATCAAAAGAGTGTAAGGCATTTACCTCCGGGCTTTTTCGGCCTAGATCATATATTACAAGTGGGCTTATCGATCAGCTGACCACACAAGAAATAGCCGTGGTAACTGAGCATGAATTTGCGCATGCGCGGGCGCACGACCCGCTAAGGAAATATGGCTTCTCGCTAGTAGCGGCATTTTTCCCAAAATTTATTGCAGAGAAACTCAATAAGGAATTTTCGCTCGCTTTGGAGCAAACCGCAGATGAGTCTGTATTGTCGAGGGTGAGCGAGAAAACCGTGATAGCAACAACCCTGCTTAAAGTATCCAAATTAAGTTATCGACCTATAGATACTATTCCATTGTCGAGCTGTCACTTTTCGACGCACCCTTTGACTTTGCGTATTCGGTATCTTCTCGACGATGACAAAGGTCTGTCATTTCCCGTCTTGTTATTTATAGCCTTTTCCATAGCGATATGCCTGCTCAGCACCCTGTCTGTTGATCTACTTCATCATGCACTTGAGCGGCAATTCAGTCACTAACGTCCTAATTTTATATTTACGCTTTTAAAGGAGCGCTAATGCGATTATTTACTCCCTTCTTTACAATCAAAAAACCGGCTGCCGGTCGGTTTTTTGATTGGTCACTGAAGCTTGCCGCCGCTACTGGAACAGCAATTTATCTCTGTATCTCCGCTCCCCTTATCGCAGCCGACACGCCCCGCAACGAATTGACTCTACGCGAGACGGTTGAGCTTAGCTTGCAAAGCCACCCTGCGCTCGCGGCTTATCAATACCGCTTAAAGACAGCGAATGCGTATACCCGACAAGCGTCTATAGGCGAAAAGCCGGAAATCAACCTTACTCTCGACGATGCACTTGGCACTGGCAATTACGCGGGGCTCGACAATGCACAATCAACGCTCAGCATCAGTTGGGTTTTACAGCGTGGCTTGCTTGATCAACGNGTCAAGTCTGCCCAATCCAANNCTAACGGTACTGGANATTGAGCGNGANATTCAACGCTACGATNTNGCNGCGCAAACGGCACATGNATTTTTAACGGTTCTGGCCTATCANGAANGATTAGNTGTGGCTNNAAATGNGCNANANNACGCNCTNCAANNNCTAAAAGANATACAGAAACGGGTGGATGCCGGCCGCTCTCACTCTGCCGACAAGTTGCAAGCCGAGGTTAATTTGGAGCGGCGTGAACTGGAAGTAGAAGATATTCAACATGAACTAAAATCAGCTAAAAAGNTACTGGCATCACAATGGGGGAGCTCCACTGTAGATTTCCTTCGGGTTAACGGAGCGCTAACGCTAAAAGAACAAGTCATCAACTACGACACCTTGGAAANCGGAATAAGTAACAACCCTCAAGTTCGATATTTTTTAACGCAACAACGGGTAATCGATACTGAAATTACCTTAGCGCGTGAAGAGGTAAAAAATCGCTGGCGATTTAATACCGGGGTTCGACGCTACGAAGCGACTGAAGATTACGGCTTAACCTTCGGCGTATCCCTTCCGCTTGGTAAATCCACGCGCAATCGGCATCAAATTTCAGCACTTAGCGCCGAGCAAGCGCGTTACGCAGCTGATGCTCGCGCTAAAGAGATTCAACTATCCACTCAGCTGTATGTGCTTTACGAAGAGCTTCTGCACAGCTACCACCTCAACAACGCACTCACACAGAAAATATTGCCGCGCCTAGAACGAGCGCTAGTCGAAACACAAAACGCATACTCGCTGGGAAAATATAGCTACAGAGAGTGGTATGCCCTACAAAACGAAGTCTTGGATACGCGAATGGAATTGATCGAAGTGCGCTTAAAAGCACACAACAATTTGACAGAAATCGAACGTTTAACGGGGCTGAATTTAATGGAAGTATCATCTCTAAACGAATTTGAAAACAACGGGGATTACCAATGATCAACTCTCTTCTGCGCCCTTTTATGCCTCTGCGCTACGTTATGATTGCGCTTATTGCTTTAGCTTTTCTTGGGTATANCTCTTTCAGTTTGGCCGTCGAAACAGAAATTAAAGAAGCAGAACCTGAAAAAGGACTGCATCGAGGGCGTCTATTAAAAGATGGAGATTTCGTGCTGGAACTCGCTATTTTTGAAACGGGTGTGCCGCCGGAATTTCGCGTGTGGACTATGAATGATGGTAAGCCCGTCAAGCCGGAAGATGTTTCACTTGTGGTAACGCTTACTCGCTTAGGCAATATGGTTGACACGATCAACTTCAAGCCACAGGCCGATTTTTTGCGCGGCGATATGGAAATCTACGAACCGCACTCTTTTGTAGTAACGATTAAAGCAGACCACCAAGGCAAGAAGCATCAATGGCAATACGATAACTTTGAAGGTCGAACACTTATTGAGCCTGCTGTGGCGAACGCGATGGAAATACAAACCGAAATAGCCGGTGAAGCCACGCTGATTGAAACCATCGAATCGTTCGGCAAGCTAGTTCCGCAACCCGACGCGGAGCGAAAAATTAGCGCGCGCTTTGAGGGTGAGATTACTAAAGTACATGCACGCTTAGGGCAAACTGTGAAGGCTGGAGATAAGCTCATCACCGTCAACAGTAATGAGAGTTTAAAAAGTTTTACCATTAACTCGCCGATTAATGGTGTCGTTATTAACAAGGCGGCCAATTCTGGAGAACAAACTGGCGGTCGCATATTAATGTCGATCGTTGACACATCAAATCTGACGGCCGAACTATCGGTATTCCCAACTGATCGTCAACGCGTTACAGAAGGAGCTGAAGTCACTCTGCGTATTAATGGCCACGCGCCACCATTGAGCGGACGTGTCAAGGCCATTGATGCACAGCTAAACGCTAATCAAGCCAGTACCCTACGCGTAGAAATCGACAACTCAGCCAATGCGTTATCCGCAGGACAATTTATTTCCGGCGACATAGAGGTCGCACGCTATACCGTGCCATTGGCCGTGAAACGGATTGGCTTACAGGCATTCAGAGACTTTACCGTGGTGTATGCAAAAGTTGGTGACGAGTATGAGGTGCGAATGTTGGAACTTGGGCGTGAAGCCGGAGAGTGGGTGGAGGTATTAGGCGGATTAAATCCCGGCACCGAATACGTGACAGAAAACAGTTTTATTATCAAAGCCGATATAGAAAAATCCGGCGCTTCTCACGACCACTAAGGCCTACCCGCTTAAGGAAACATCATGCTTGAATATTTAATTCAATTTGCTATCCAACGTCGGGCCTTAATTATGGTGGCCGTGCTGGCCATCAGTGGTTTGGGTATTTGGAATTTCACTAAGTTGCCCATTGATGCGGTTCCAGATATCACCAACGTACAGGTGATGATCAACACTGAGGCTCCGGGCTATACACCACAAGAGATTGAACAGCGGGTGACGTTTCCCATTGAAACCGCAATGGCGGGTTTACCCAATCTTCAATACACACGCTCGGTTTCCCGCTACGGGCTTTCACAAGTCACCATTATTTTCAGTGATGACTACCGACATTTACTTTGCCCGNCAGTTNGTGAATGAGCGCCTATCCAGCGCACGATCAAATCTTCCTCGCTTGCTCGAGCCTGAATTGGGCCCTATCGCCACNGGNTTGGGTGANATNTTTATGTTTACNGTNGATGCCGANCCNNGNGCACTNAATAAAGATGGTTCACTGGTAACGCCCACCGATTTACGATCTGTGCACGACTGGATAATTCGACCTCAGTTGCTACGCGTACCGGGTGTGGTAGAAGTGAACCCTATCGGCGGTTTTAAGCGTGAAATCCTGGTGGCATTTGAACCCGAAAAGCTACTGGCATTTGAACTGACTCAACAGGATCTCATTCAGGCAATTCAGAATAACAATCAAAATCGCGGTGTTGGTTTTGTTGAACACAACGGCGCGCAATGGTTGTTACGTGTACCAGGGCAAAAAGAAACCCTCAGTGAAATCGGGAATATTGTAGTTCGCAGCCATGAAGGAGTGCCGCTACGCATTAAAGATATTGCCAATATTGAAGAAGGTAAGGAATTACGCAGTGGCGCGGCCACGCAAAACGGTCGCGAAGTGGTGATGAGTACCGTGTTTATGTTGGTTGGTGAGAATAGCCGAACCGTAGCCAAAGCCGTGGCAGAAAAGTTGGATGAAATTAAACAAGGCTTGCCTGACGGCATTACTGCAACGGCCGTTTACGATCGAACCACTCTAGTCGATAAAACCTTAAAAACGGTGCAAACGAATTTGCTAGAAGGTGCTTTACTCGTCATTGTCATCTTGTTCTTTTTACTAGGCAATGTGCGCGCTGCCGTATTGACTGCCGCAGTCATTCCGATTGCTATGTTAATGACCGTGACAGGCATGGTGCATGCCGGTGTCAGTGCCAATTTAATGAGCCTGGGCGCTCTGGATTTTGGTTTGCTCGTCGACGGGGCCATTATCATTGTCGAAAATTGCCTAAGACGTCTCGGTCATGCGTCCTCTCCCGGTAAAACCTTGGATATAAAAGAACGCTTTGATATTGTTTTTCATGCAACACGTGAAGTAATTCGTCCCGCATTATTCGGGGTATTTATTATCACCGCCGTTTACTTACCCATTTTTGCGCTGACGGGTGTGGAAGGAAAAATGTTTCACCCCATGGCCTTGACCGTTGTAATCGCATTACTTTGCTCAATTGTGCTGTCGATTACCTTTGTTCCTGCATGTATCGCGCTATTGTTCAAAAAACCGGTAACAGAAAAAGACAGCGCCATTATTAAAGTATCGCGCTCGGTTTACGAACCGCTCCTGAATATCGCGTTAAGAGCGCGCTGGGTGGTAGTGACAACTGCGCTTGTATTGGTCGTTGGTTCGGCTTGGCTAGCGACGCGTTTGGGTAGTGAATTCGTGCCCAATTTGGATGAGGGTGATATTGCGATGCACGCGCTTCGAATCCCAGGCACCTCGCTGAGTCAAGCCGTGGAATTGCAAAAAACACTTGAAGCCAAAATAAAAGAGATGCCAGAAGTTGAACGCATCTTCGCCAAGGTGGGTACTGCCGATGTGGCAACCGACGCGGTTCCCCCTAGCGTTGCCGACAATTTCATTATTTTAAAACCTCGCAGTGAATGGCCCGATCCGAATAAAACAAAAGCTCAAGTTGTGGACGATTTAGCCGCATTAGTGGCCCCTATTCCCGGCAACCGTTACGAATTTTTACAGCCCATTCAGATGCGATTTAATGAGCTGCTATCGGGCGTTCGTGCAGAGCTGGCGATCAAAATATTCGGGGATGATTTTGAGCAGTTAGACAAACTGGGTAACGATATTCANNGAGGCCATTGCCAGTGTGGAAGGTATTGCCGATGTGCAAATGGAGAAAACCACCGGGCTACCGATTATGACCTTGCAACCCAAAACCGACGTGCTGGCGCAGTATGGCTTAGCCGTAAGTGAATTGCAGGACCAACTGGCCATTGCATTGGGTGGTGAAGTCGCTGGTCAGTTTTACCAGGGCGACCGACGCACAGATATTGTGGTGCGTTTGCCGGAAGCGCGTCGTACAGATATGGATCGTTTAAAGTACCTGCCCATTCAGCTAGCTAATGACAGCGCTGTTCCCTTGCAGGAATTAGCAACAATGAAACTGGTGGAGGGCTTTAATCAAATCAACCGTGAAAACGGCAAACGCCGTGTCTTTGTTACCGCCAATGTACGCGGGCGTGACTTGGGCTCTTTTGTTTCGGACATTCAAGCCAAAATTAAAGACTCTGTAGATATTCCGGTAGGCTATTGGGTGGAATACGGTGGAACCTACCAAAAGCTTCAATCCGCTTCCAAACGTTTAACACTGGTGGTTCCGATCACGCTGATCATGATCGTCGGCTTACTGCTTCTCGCCCTGGGTTCGTTCAAAGATGCCCTCATTATTTTTACCGGTGTACCGCTCGCACTCACCGGCGGCGTTCTGTTTTTGCTGATGCGGGATATCCCATTTTCCATTTCCGCAGCGGTTGGTTTCATCGCTTTGTCGGGCATCGCTATTTTAAATGGTTTGGTGATGGTGTCGTTTATTCGTGAATTAATCCATGACGGTTTGAGCGTTGAAAAAGTCTATTGTTAAGGGTGCTCTAACGCGGCTACGTCCTGTTCTTACCACTGCGCTGGTTGCGTCATTAGGGTTTGTACCTATGGCCTTAAATACCGGTATAGGTTCAGAAGTACAGCGTCCACTTGCCACGGTGGTCATTGGCGGAATTATTTCATCAACACTGCTAACATTATTTGTGTTGCCGGTGCTTTACCGATTGGCCCACAGAGATAAACCATAACCGTTTCATACTTAGATATTAAATATCAATATTTCGCCAAGCTCACGCCGCAACAGAGGATGGATATTTATATGTTACGGCGTGAGCTTGACTACTTGAGAGCCGAGCGCGGCCTTTAGGTTGATATAAAGTATTAAGCTCAACTTCAATCGCGTTTATGGAACCAATGATAAAGTAACGGCAACACGAACAAGGTCAATAATGTAGAGGAGATAATACCGCCAATAACAACGGTAGCGAGCGGCCGCTGAACTTCAGCACCGGTTCCCGTATTTAATGCCATTGGCACAAAGCCAAGGCTTGCAACCAAAGCGGTCATTAATACTGGTCGCAATCGCACCAGCGCTCCCTCGGTAACCGCCAGCATCAAATCACCCTTCTCATGCCATAGGTCGCGGATAAAGGCGAGCATGACTAGCCCGTTTAATACCGCAACGCCGGAAAGTGCGATAAAACCAATACCGGCCGAAATAGACATGGGCATGCCTCGAAATGCCAGCGCGAGTACACCGCCTGTTAACGCCAGCGGTACACCGCTAAAGATAATTAACGCGTCTTTTAGCGAGCCAAAAGCCATAACTAATAAGCCAATGATTAATAGCAGGGTCAAGGGCACAACTAATGAAAGCCTTTTACTTGCGGATTCTAGCTGTTCGAATGTTCCGCCGTAATCGAGCCAATAGCCTGCAGGAATATCGACATCGGATGCGATTTTACTTTTTACATCCGCAACAAAGCCACCGAGGTCTCGACCGCGGACATTGGCAGTTACTACCACGCGACGCTTACCGTTTTCACGACTGATTTGCGCTGGCGCGGGCGCTATATCCAAAGTCGCAACTTCGGATAACGGCACGAAATTGCCATTCGCTAAGGGAATAGGTAAAAATGACAAGCGCTCGATATCGCGGCGCAATGTTTCCGGCAACCGAACCACAAGTTCAAAACGTCTATCGCCTTCATATATTATCCCCGCACTCTCACCACCAATCGCCATGGCGACCCAATCCTGCAACTGGGAAACATTTAGGCCGTAGCGACCTAACGCCGTGCGTTTGGGAATAATTGACAAGGTGGGCAAACCGGTAACCTGCTCTACCCGCGCATCGGCTGCGCCGTCAACTTTATTGAGTGTTGTTAAAATATCGTTGGCAGTAGCGACGAGCTGATCTAAGTCATCGCCAAATACCTTAATACCCAGATCGGCTCGTACCCCAGAAATTAATTCATTAAACCGCATTTGAATCGGTTGGGTGAATTCGTAGTTGTTACCGGGTAGCTCAGCAAGGGATTCCTCAATTTGCTCGACCAGTTCCTGCTTGGTAAGTGACGGGTCTGGCCATTGTGAGCGCGGTTTTAGAATAACAAAATTGTCGGCCACATTGGGTGGCATGGGGTCGGTTGCGACTTCGGCGGTGCCGAGGCGCGCAAACACTTTATCAACTTGTGGAAATGCTTTAATGCGTTTCTCAAGTAATTCCTGCATCTCTACAGCCTGCTCTAAGCCAGTACCAGGAATACGCATAGCATGCAGTGCGATGTCGCCCTCATTTAGTTGTGGTACAAATTCGGAACCCAAAGTTGTCGCCAGCCAAAGAGAAAAAGCAACCAGTACACTTGCCGCAGCGACAACAATCCAACGAAGTTTAAAGGCCAGTATCAATAGCGGCGCATAGGCAGACTTGGCTCCACGAATTACCACGCTTTCTTTTTCGCTGATATTGCCCTTTAAAAATACCGCTACGGCGGCGGGCACGACGGTAAGCGACAATAGCATAGCGGACATTAATGCCATCACCACTGTAGCCGCCATCGGGTGGAACATCTTTCCTTCCACTCCTGTTAGGGAAAATATGGGTATGTAGACCACGGTAATAATCGCAACGCCGAACAGACTCGGGCGAATTACTTCCGCTGTAGCTTCATAGACAACTTGTAAACGTTCGCGCAGATCTAATTGTCCGCCCTGATTCGCGTAGGAAGATTGTTGTGAGTGCGCTAAACGACGAATGGCATTTTCGACAATGATCACTGCTCCATCGACGATTAAGCCAAAATCCAGCGCACCCAAACTCATTAAGTTTGCAGATACCCCAGTCTTCACCATGCCGGTAATTGTCATTAACATTGCCAATGGAATTACCGCCGACGTAATTAACGCCGCGCGAAAATTCCCCAGCAATAGAAAGAGCACGGCAACAACAAGTAAAGCGCCTTCCAAAAGGTTCTTACTCACCGTGGCAATCGCTTTATCTACCAGTGCCGTTCGATCGTATACCGGTGTAGCGACAACGCCCTCTGGAAGCGATGTCTTTATCACCTCTAGACGCTGCGCCACATCGCGCGCAACAGTTCGCGAGTTTTCGCCAATCAGCATCATGGCCGTACCCAACACTGTTTCTATGCCATCTTGTGTTGCTGCACCTGTACGCAATTCCTTCCCTATAGCAATTGTTGCAACGTCGGAAATTTTTACTGGAATGGTGTTGTTTGCGGTGATAATCACATTCGCAATATCATCTATGCTTGCCAATTGCCCAGGCGAGCGAACCAATAGCTGTTGACCATTTCGTTCGATATAACCCGCACCGCGATTACTGTTATTGGCCTGTAGTGCTTTGACGATATCCTCCATACCCACATTGAAATGTAAGAGTTTTTGAATATCTGGAGTAATGTGGTATTGCTTGTTGTAGCCGCCAATGCTGTTAACTTCCACAACCCCTTTCACTTGGGCTAATTGAGGTTTGATTATCCAGTCTTGAATTTCTCGTAACGCTGTTGCGTCGTAGGGTTGACCATTTCCTTGCGTTGCATCCGGCAAGGCGTGGACGGTATACATAAATATTTCGCCGAGGCCGGTAGAGATAGGCCCCATTTCGGGTTCCATTCCCTTAGGTAAAATACTTTTGATTGCGCCGAGTTTGGTATTAATTAAATTCCGCGCAAAATAAATATCCGTACCTTCTTCGAAAACAACGGTTACTTGCGAAAGTCCGTAACGCGAAAGCGAACGCGTGTAAGACAGGTTTGGCAGCCCCGCCAAAGCCGTCTCTACCGGGTAAGTAATACGCTGCTCGGCCTCTAAGGGCGAATAACCCGGCGCTGCCGTATTAATTTGCACTTGAACATTGGTAATATCGGGTACGGCATCAATGGGTAGCTTTTGGTAGCTCCAAAAGCCGATACCGACAATTAAGAAAATACTGCACAAAAATAATAAACGCCGCTCTATGGCAAGGCGTAAAATTGAATCAATCATTTCACACCCCTTAGTGTTCGTGCTCGGCTTCGGATTTTTCAATATCAGCCTTTACTAGATAGCTGTTCTGAGTCACGTACTCAACATCCGCTGTTACACCGGACAAGACCTCGGCAAATTCGCTATCACTGCGACCGAGTAAAAGTGGCGTAAACCTATAGGTATCGTGCTCCTTTACAAATATGCCGATAACCCCACCTATCGTTTGTATAGCCGATTTACTAACCGCAAGCGATGTCTCGAATGTATTTATCACGACCTCGCCCTCGACCATAAGGCCGGGAAACCAACCGTCCTGCTCACCACTAATTTTTGCTCGAGCAATAAGGTTCGGCGACGCATCTTCCGCCGGAAGCAGGTGCGAAATATGTGACTCAAAACGTTTGTCGCCCGCCTTGATGTAAACTGGCTGACCAACGTTCAGTGAACGCTGTTGACTTGGAAAAATTCGTAATTCGGCCCACAAGGATTCAAAACTTGATATCGAAAATAATACTTGGTCCTGAGTCATTTCGCCGGCGTTAGCGTGTCGCTGAATTACTGTGCCGTCTATTGGAGCACGAACGTCGTAACGTTTTAAACTTTCATTCGATTCGATAACCGCAAGTAGATCCCCCGTACTCACTTGGTCACCAATATTAACCACCACCGAACGAACGATACCGGGAAAGCGCGCACGCACATGGCTATTGTGTTCTGGCGACGTGGTTAGTCGACCATAGCTGGTAAATGTTTGGTGTAAGGTTTGCGCGCCTGTACGAGCAACCACAATGCCCACTTGTTGGGCCATCGCGTCATCGATCTCGGTAACGCCTTCTTCATGGCCGTGCTCATGCTCATCTTTATGATC
>Ga0065722_104423_pt1 | contig 15040 bp, 11 predicted proteins | sample BansetMetagenome_FD_59109 | JGI IMG/M metagenome (GOLD analysis project Ga0065722, IMG submission 59109) | Bankia setacea gill microbial communities from Puget Sound, Washington, USA - Caecum Enriched | ecosystem: Host-associated > Mollusca > Digestive system > Ceca | place: United States... | reverse complement strand
GAGAGTTAACGCATCAAAAAATTCTGGCGTTGAAGCGAGAAATAACGCAGCTTGAAAAAGTGGTTAGGCTGAAAAAACTGGCGCGCCTAGAAGCCGCTTTTCAGCGCTTTGCGTCCAAACAGGCGCGTGCAGAATACCAATCATTATTGGCCTGTGAAAATGCTACTTTAGATAAGTAATAACTAAATTATTTAGATCGCTTAGGTGGTATTGCAGCGAAGGCTGGTTAGCGTGGCCAGCGGCGGTGAATGCAGGTTAAGGTGCCGGCACTGAGGATTACCTGCGGCCTGAAAGTAAGAGCAAGAACTATAGTGCTCTAGTTTTTGGGCCGCAGGGTAGGCATTAAGCCGATTGTTTATCGCAATAACAGTAATGGCTTCTGGGTTTTTTGCAGCATGGTGGCTGTAAAGCTTCCCAGTAAAAAGTCGCGTACTCGGTTGTGACTAAACGCGCCCATTACCGTGAGGTCAATATTGTGCTCAGCTTGGTAGGCGGGCAATACGTCTTCTGTTTTTCCCTGCAAGTGAATACTACTCACCGCAATACCTGCGTTGCGCAGTTTTTGTTCGGCTTCATTCAACAAGGGCGCTGAGCTGTTTTCTGTGGGTGCGACATGTACGAGATGGCAGGGCATGTGCTTGAATAGCGGGCTGTTGGCAACCATTTGCAGGGCTTTTTGCGCACTGTCACTGCCGTCGTAGGCGAGCATAATTTGCTTGGGTTCACTAAATTTTTTGTTTACAACGAAAATAGGCTTGTGAAGCGAACGCACCATGGTTTCAAGTTTATGGCCAACGCCTTTTTCAGTCTGCTCATGTTGTTCGCCACGAATACCCACCACAAGGACACGAATAAAATCTTCCATTTCGACAAGCGATTCCAACAAGCTTCCGTGGCGGTGACACATTTGCACGTCGCTAACGCCGGCAGTATTGGCCTTTGACTTAGCTGCCTGAAGCATAAGCCTGCCTTTTTCCAGCATGAGGCGACTGCGGTCGGCTTCTACTTTGGTGAGCTCATCGAGAAGCTCTTCTGAGGACCCCAAGCCAATAGCGCCGCTGTAATCTGCCACAGCCGGTATTTGGCTGTGTTCTATAGTGTGAAGCAATTTTAGTGGTGCACCTGTGGTTTTGGCTATCCATGCGGAGTAGTCGCATACGGCTTCACTGTAGCTGGAGCCATCAATACAGGACAGTACCCATTGTTTGTCGGTGTTCATTAGTGATCCCCCAATACGCGTTCGAGTTGTTCTGGTTTATCGTGAACGCCAAAACGGTCTACGATGGTTTCGCTGGCCTCATTCATCCCAATAAGCTCTACATCTGCACCTTCTCGTCTGAATTTAATCACCGCCATATCTAAGGAATGCACACCGGAGATATCCCAAAAGTGGGCGCGATTTAGATCGATAATAATTTTTCCGACGGCTTCTTTAAAGTTAAATTGCGCAAGAAACTTGTCGGCGGAATTAAAGAATATCTGACCGTGTACGGTATAACGACGGATACTGGCATCTTCGTCGAGTTCACTTTCTACGTACATAAAGTGACTGACCTTGTTGGCAAAAAACAGCGCTGCCAAGAGTACGCCAACAAAAACGCCAAAGGCAAGGTTGTGAGTCCAAACTACCACAATGACGGTTGAAATCATCACCATATTGGATGATTTTGGGTACTTTTTGAGGTTGCGTATAGACTCCCAGTTAAAGGTTCCAATGGACACCATAATCATGACCGCCACCAGCGCAGCCATGGGTATTTTCGCAACCCAGTCGTTGAGGAATACCACCATTACCAGTAATACGGTTCCGGCAATGAGTGTGGAAAGGCGACCGCGCCCCCCCGATTTTACATTGATTACTGATTGGCCAATCATTGCACAGCCGGCCATGCCACCCAATAGGCCTGAGCCAATATTGGCAATACCTTGACCTTTACACTCGCGATTTTTATCGCTGCTAGTGTCGGTGAGGTCGTCAACGATAGTGGCGGTCATTAACGATTCCAGTAGGCCGACCACCGCCAGAGCTGCGGAGTAGGGGAAGATGATTTGAAGGGTTTCCCACGTGAGAGGGACATCGGGCCACAAGAACAGGGGCAGGGTATCGGGTAACTCTCCCATATCGCCAACAGTGCGAATATCCAAACCGATGATCATGGTAAAAGCGGTAAGGCTAAGAATGCACACCAAGGGTGAGGGTACGCTTTTCCCGACGACCGGCAGCAGTGGAAATAAATAGATAATGCCCAATCCTGCAGCGGTCATGGCATAAACGTGCCAAGTTACGTTGGTTAGCTCTGGCAGTTGTGCCATAAAAATAAGAATAGCCAGTGCGTTCACAAAACCGGTAACCACCGAGCGTGAGACAAAGCTCATCAGGCTTCCTAGCTTTAGGTAGCCCATAATAATTTGCAGTACCCCGGTGAGTAAGGTGGCCGCAAGCAAGTAGGGCAGCCCGTGATCTTTTACCAGCGTGACCATGAGCAGAGCCATTGCGCCGGTAGCGGCGGAAATCATACCGGGCCTACCGCCCACAAAGGCAATAACCACGGCTATACAAAATGAGGCGTATAAGCCGACCTTGGGGTCGACTCCTGCGATGATTGAAAAGGCAATGGCTTCTGGGATAAGGGCTAATGCCACAACCAAACCGGCGAGAATATCGCCGCGTAAATTGCCGAACCAATCGTTTTTGGTGGAATGTAACAACATAGTTTTTCCTGTAAATCTATTTGCCCGTAGGCCGAGAGCGACGCTGTAGGCGGGTAGCGAGTTCGTTGCGCGTTATTGTCGCACGCAGTTAAAAGCCCTGTGCGCGAGAAAGCTGTTTTGCTGTCGAAATGATGAATCTTGGGGAGGACAGAAGAGGGCGGCGATTCTACAGGATTTACGGTTGGCGAACAATTAGACAAGGCGCTGAAAAGCCGAGGCGCCTGAAAACAGGCGCCGTTTTTAAAAGTGCAGTGGTAGACGTGTGAAGCAAGAGGGGATTATTTCACGTGGGTTCTACTTCACCAGTACTGGTTGGCGGTGTCTGTTGACTGGGCTTTTTAAATAACCACGGGAGTATCTTGGTGAGGCCTCGGTTAATATCGCTGGAGATGACGTACAAGCAGGGCACTAGTAGCAAGGTGACGAGCGTGGCAAACAACACACCAAAGGCTAGGGAGACGGCCATAGGGATCACAATTTTTGCTTGTAGGCTGGTTTCGGTCATGATGGGCACCAAGCCAATAAAGGTGGTGATCGATGTGAGAATAATGGCGCGAAAGCGTCGTTGGCCGGCGTGCAATACGGCATTAATGAGAGTTTCTCCCCTTTCGCGGGCGCGGTTCACGTAGTCCACCATCACCAGGGAATCATTCACCACAACCCCAATTACTGCGGTAATACCAAAGATCGACATCATGCTTAAGTCGAGCCCGAGCAATAAGTGGCCGAAAACAGCTCCCAAGACACCAAAGGGGATCACGGACATAATCATCACGGGTTGCGCATACGATTTTAGTGCCAGCGCGAGCAATACATAGATGGGCAAAAAGATTATGAGCATACTCAGTATTTGTGAGTCTGCAGTTTCGCGCTGGTTTTTTAGCTGACCAGACTCTTCAATGACAATACTAGGGTAGCGGGCTTTAATATCGGGGAACACAGATTTATGCATTTCGTCGGCAATTTTAAAGGGTTCTGCCTGTTCCAGGTCGACTGCGCCCCAAATGGTAATAGCGCGATTGCCGTCTTCGCGATAAATCTGGTTGATACCTTCAGCAAATTCAATGCTGGCGACTTCTGATAGCGGCACTTCAGCCCCGGAGGGAGTGCGAATGAGTACGTTGTTAATGGAGGCCAGAGCATTGCGTTCGTCTTTGGGGTAGCGCACCATTACCCGTATTTCCTCGCGGTCACGCATTATGCGCTGAGCTTCAATACCGTATAGACTAAAGCTGGTTTGTGCGGCTACGCTGGTAGTGGTAAGCCCAAGTCCATAGGCCACGGGTTTTAATTTAAAACGTATTTCCCGAGCGGCTTGCTGTTCGCTGTCGTTAACTTCGTATACGCCTTTTCTTTGCAATAGTTCGGCGCGAATATCAGTGGCGGCAGCTTTGAGTTGTGCATCGTTGCGACCTTTAATTCGGAAGCTGACATCGCCGTCGTTGGTGCCTCCATGGAAAATACTGTCGATGATGGTGATGTTTTTCATGTGAGGAATTGACGGCATAGCACTGCGCCAGCGCTCTGACAATTCGAAGGTATTGATAGGTCGTAACTCGGGCTCAACCAGCTTTGCCTGAATAGTGGCTTTGGTGCGGCCTTCATCATACATTTGTACTTTTGCCACTAGTTTTTGGCCAAACTCTTGTTCGATTTTGGCATTCTCTGCGCGGATCATGGTATCCAGTTTTAGCATACCCTCAAGTAAGGCGCTCTCGGGGGCGTCGGGATTCATTTCCAATATCACTCTGGAATAATCGTGAGGAATTTTCGGCATCATTATGAGCCTTATTGCCCCGGCAGCGAATAGCCCGCCGGTAATAATCATTAGCCCGAAAAAAGCCGCCAGTGCGGTGTAACGATAGTGAATAGCGCTTTCTAATAGCGGACGATAATATTGAACAATCACGCTGTTTAGACGCTCATCCACCTTGCGGCGAAATTTTGTAATGGGGTTATTGCTATTGGGCTTTTCTTGGGACATTGCTGCGAGGTGTGCTGGTAGAATGAGTTTTGACTCCACCAGCGAAAAGGCTAAACATAGTAATACCACGTAACCAATGGCGTGGGGAAAGGCCGAGTTTGGACCCGATTCCAATGCCATAGGCATAAACGCGGCCATGGTGGTGAGAACCCCAAAAGTGGCAGGTACGGCCACGCGCTGAGCTCCGCGAATAACGTTGTCCATGGTTAGGCCGTGTTCTTGGGTTTCGGTGTGCACGCTCTCACCAATAATAATGGCGTCGTCCACCACTACCCCAAGAACCATAATAAAGGCGAATAAACTAGCAACATTGATGGTGACGCCCACCATGCCCACCGGTAGAAATGCAAGGGCCCCAAGAAAGCTCACGGGTAGCCCCATCATTACCCAGAAGGCTAACTTTGTTCGCAGGAAAACGGTGAGAATAAGGAATACCAGTAATCCCCCCCAAAACATGTTTTCAAGCATCATGTTGAGGCGGCCATTCAGGTAGTAAGTTAGATCCACCCAAGGTTCAAATCGGTAGCCTTCGGGCAGAGTTTTTTGGCGCTCAACTAGATAGTTATTAACCGTTGTTGAAATATCGGTAATGCTTTGATCTTTGGAGGCACCCACAAAAAAAGTGAGGCAGTTAATGCCATCGAGCTTGGAGTAATTAACCCCCTCTTCAAAACCATCGTTGACGGTGGCCACGTCTCCTAGGCGTAACTTGCTGCCATCCGGTAAATTGCGCAGAGGAATATTTTCATATTCGGCGCCAATATAAGCCTGATCTTCTACCCGAACGGAAATATGCCCCTGATCTGATCGAATTTCCCCGGCGGAGGTATTGGTGGAAAAGTTTCGCACGGCAGCGGCAATGTCGGAAAAGGTAAGTTGATATTCGCGCAGCTTGTCTTGTGGAACATCAATGGATATTTCGTAGTTGGCGCCGCTGTAAAAGTCGGTCATATTAACATCGGGCAGCGCGCGTAGCTCATCGTGAAGTATTTCACCCAGGCGTTTAAGCTCCTTGGTGGGGACGTCTGCGGCGAGGCTAATATACATTACCTCTTGACGATATTCGGTGTATCTTACTTGTGGGCGTTCCATGCCATCTGGGAAGCTTGAGATACTGTCAACGGCAGACTTTACTTCATCGAGCACTTCTAGAGGTTTATAACCGTCCAGCACTTTCAGGTCTGCTGAGGCGTAACCGCGATTCGAGCGACTAATGATACGTTCAATACCGGCGATACTTTTTAGCGCCTCTTCGAGCTTAGTGGTGATGGTTTCTTCCACTTCTTGAGGCGATGCCCCGCGATACAAGGCTGAAACGTTTATCCAGGTGTTTTCAACCTGAGGGAACATTTGCTTGCGAATGTTCAGTGCCGAGTTCAGGCCGCCAATAATAATGGCAATCATCAATAAATTTGCGGCTACTGGGTTGCGGGCAAACCAAGCGATAATGCCTTTATTGGTATTAAGGTGCGGATCGCTTGCGGTGCTTGCTGGTGTAGCGGGTTTGGCTGAATTTTGTTCGGAGTTAGATTCGCTCATGGCTAGCTCTCCGAATCGCTAGAGAAACTATCTGAGCTTGGCTCGGCGGTGGTTATTGGCGGTGCTTCGACGCTGTCTGCATCGCTGGTAGCGGTAGCGGGGTTTGATGCGGCGTCGAGGGGCATACCTTCAATAGGGTATTCAAGCGAAGAGGTAATGTATAAGTCGCCATCATTTAAACCACTACTAATAACACTGAGCTTGCCTTCGTGCCTAACAACCTCAACGGGTCGGAAGTGCAGCTTTTTGTCGACTAGCAGGGGTATCCCCTGGCTTCCCAGCAGTTGGCGGGGCACATACGCAGCAGAGGGGAGTATGCGTCCCTCAATTTCGGCGGTAACAAAGGTTCCAAATGGAAGGCGATAGGCGTGCTCTGCGCCAGTTTGAAGATAGGGGTCGTTTAATTGTGCGACGAGGTAGACCATGCGACTACTGCTATCGACAACGCCTTCGTCCCGAACAATGGTGGCCTGCCAAGAAAAGGGTTTACCTGAGATAAACGCAGTGAGGGTGACAGCCGCATTGCGGCCAGCGGCTTCCAGAAAGAGTAAATCGTCACCTGCAACAGGCAGCCGCACTTCGGCGGTGTCGATATCCAGTACTTGGCCAATAGGGGTGCCCATATTGACAAATGAGCCGGGGCTAACATTGCGAGTGCCAATCAACGCATCGAAGGGCGCAATAATTTTTGTTCGCTGTAAGTCTTTGGTGGCTTGCTTAACACCAGCTTCCGCGGCTTTAACGGCGGCGAGAGCCTGTTCCTGCTGAGGCTTCCGTAAACCAAGCTCTGAAGGCTCTGCAGTTGTAATCTTTTGCCACTCCGCTTCGGCGACTTGACCTTGGGCGCGCTCCAAAATGAAATTTGCTTTAGCGCTGGCGAGATTGGCATTGGCTTGCTGCAATTTTACTTGATAGTTGAATGGGTCTATTTGTGCTAGCAAGTCACCTTTCTTAACTAGGCCTCCACGCACGAAGCTGCTTGCTATAAAGGTAATTTCACCGCTCACCTGCGCCAGTATTTGGGTGTCATATTTGGGTTGAACCAAGCCTTGAGATTGAACTTTGAGCGTAAGGGGCGCCAACTGAATAGTTTCCACGGAAACGAAGGGGGTTTCGCGTTCTTCACTCTTTTTCTCGGGGGGGGCCTTAGCCGCCATAAGCGCGGCGAATATGCCAACGGCTACAACAATAATGAGTATGGGGAGGACAATCCTTTTCGTAGAGCTGGTCATTACTGTGAACTCCAGTGTCTTGCGGGGCGCGTATAATCGCAAAAAAAAGGTGATAAGCGCGTTAGGGTGAGAGCGGCAGTATAGCGCTACAGCTAGCTCAATGCAGGTGACAAATGTAACAAAGTGAATGTTCGAATCGATTGGTTAAGGATGGGTGTTATTTGGGTATTGCTTTGAGGTGGTTGTGCATCGGACAGAAGTTTTTCTGTATAAAAAACACTCACCTGCAAGCCTTTCGAAAGCAGTCCGGCAGTGACAATTTTCAGGCTCATCATTTGCTCCTATTGCAAGTATCACCTCAACCCGCGAGATGGCAGCCTTTTACTGGACAGATTTGATGGATATCTTACTGGGAGTCGCTATGAGCCTATTCTTTTCATCTTTTCTAGGGCTATTAAAAATATCTAAAAAGTGTCGTCTAGGCTTGGAATATAGTGCTACTTGTGATGTCAAGGTGGGCGTGGGTGAATGAAATAGTTAAACAAAGGTATCAAGCAAAGTCAGCATCGCGCAGGCCGTGTATGCTGCCGTTTTGGACGTTAATGTATGACCACAATTACAATTAAATGCCCGCAAGAGCTGCTGCGTTTACGCCGTCTTGCGCTAGCTGCACAAGGTTTGCTACAGGCCCAACCCTATGGGCGCGGTTTGGCGGGGGCGCGTAACGCGATTAACCACATAGGTTACGTACAGATCGACACCATATCGGTGGTAGCGCGAGCACACCACCATATTTTGTATTCTAGGGTGCCTGGTTTTAAGCCAGCCATGACGAATCAAATGTTGCTCAATGGCGACATCTTTGAGTATTGGGCACATGCAGCAGCTCTTCTACCCATTGCCGATTTCCGCTTCTCTTTACCCTACAAGCATGCCGTCAAAAGCGGCCAAATCCATTGGCACAAAGCCCGCGATAAGAAACTTATGGGTGAGCTATTGGCACGTATACGTTCAGATGGCCCGATACGATCCCGGGATGTAAAAACGACCGCCACTTCTCGCGCAGGCTGGTGGGACTGGAAGCCTGCAAAAAAGGCTCTTGAGCAGATGTATATGGAAGGCGACCTAATGGTCAGTGGTCGCGAAGGTTTCCAAAAAACATATGATCTAACCGAGCGGGTACTGCCGTCTCATGTGAATTCGCTTATGCCTAGCATTGAAGAATTTGCGGTGCATATTGTGGATCAACAGCTGCGTTGCCATGGGTTTGCTTCGCTCAAAGGGCTGACCTACCTGCGCCGGAATACGGAACTACGCAAAGCGGTGAAAGTGTTGGTTAATGAAAGGTTGGCCCAAGGTACTTTAGAGCAAGTACAAGTGAGCAGTGGCGAAGTCTTTATATTGGCAGAGGGAGGGCTTGAGCGCCCGCTGCCTCGAATGAATAGCCGGATGTTGATACTTTCGCCATTTGACAACAGTGTTATTCAGCGTGACAGGCTAAGAGCACTGTTTCAATACGACTATCAGTTGGAGTGCTATGTTCCTGAAGCCAAGCGGCAGTATGGCTATTTTTGCCTACCGTTACTTTACCGTGACGAATTTATTGGGCGAATGGACTGTAAAGCCCACCGAAAAACCAGCCATTTGGAAATTAGATCACTGTATTTGGAACAGCACAATGTTGATATGGATGCAGTCATAGCAGCCTTTGTAAGAGCTGTTACACAGTTTTGTCGTTTTCAAGAATGTGACTCAGTATCTTTGACTAAGGTATGGCCAAAAAAATTAAGCCAGCGCTTACGTAGAGCGCTACTGCCTTTAGGGTGATATTAAGCCAATAGCAGCGCAGCGAGTTAGCTGCTAGTGTTATAGGGGAATTATGGAGTAGGTAATACCAAAAAACTCTCTGACCGCAATAAATGGCGCGTACTGTATATGCGACGGGTATTCCGGTGCGGGCTATCGTTCGGCAGTTTACCGATGTTCATTTCTAGCGTTGGGGTTGGGGCCGAGCTAGGGGAGAAAAATTAGTATTGTGTGAATAACAATTAATGAAACCTCTTCGGTATGTGGGGTTTGAATCAACATAATCAATTGAAATTGAGGTGTGAGAATGAATAAAGTTGTAATGATATTGCTGGCAATTTTCTTGCCTCCGGTTGCGGTTTTTTTGAAGGTTGGCGCAGGAAAAAATTTAATAATCAACATAGTTCTTTGTTTACTTTTTTTCTTTCCTGGTGTCGTGCATGCACTTTGGGTGATTATGAAGTAGCCCGAGTTTTTAAGTGATATTCGGTAAAAAGTGCGGTCATATTGTATAAAGCTAAGCGAGCGCACGGGAAGCTATGTTGTGTGTAGTAGGCAAGTTATATTTTTATAAGTCTATGCAGAATAGGGAGAAAAAAGGTGCATAAGTGTAGCTGTTTGTGCGGTTCAGTACGTTTTGATATCAATACCCATTTAAAAAACGCAATTAATTGCCACTGTAAGTTTTGCAGAAAATCGCATGGCAGCCCATTTGTAACGGTTTTGGTGGTGCTTCCAGAATATTTTACGCTATTGTCTGGCGAAGAAAATTTACAAAGATATCCTGAGGACGAAACTAAGACTGGTCGCATTGTTTGTAATATATGTGGTTCAAAGCTATTCACAGAAACTGCAAAGGGTGCGCCTCTCAGTGTCTATGCCGCCGCCTTGGAAGACGAAAGCGAGGTTGAGGTTATGGCTCATACGAATGTTGAGTCGAAAAGTCCGTTTGTTGTTATTTCCGATAATCTTCCTCAATTTGGCGGTAGCATCACCAAAGAGGATTACATGAAAATGGTGTTTTAGGCTAAGAAATTCCCAGTTGCATAGCCGACACATGGCAATGCACCAATAACTCCATACCCGCATGGCTCGCAAGCTGAGGTGAAAAATACGATATTTCAGACAATGTAGGAATGTGTAGGTAGGAGCAGCGCCACTGCCACTGAAGTGTTATTAACGAAGGCAGTAGGGCAAATTGGAGGGTAGGCCTAGTGTGTGAGCTGGTCGTCTATAAGTGTAAGCAGACGCTGTAAAGCGCCTTGATTTTTTTTCGCAACGTTATAGGCGGCCATACCCATGGCTTTAGCTTTTTCTTCATCAAACAGTAGTCGTATTTGTTCGGCGAGCTCTTTTGCATCATGCACCGTTGTGATGGCATTGTTTTCTTTTAGCATGCGCGCTATGTCGGCAAAGTTGAATTGGCTGGGCCCGCTTAATATTGGCAATTGCCATACAGCGGGCTCTATGGTGTTGTGGCCACCATTATCGACAAAACTGCCCCCCACGAAGGCGATGTCGGCACAGCCATAAAACAGCATCATTTCACCCATGGTATCGCCAAGTAAAATGTCGAAGGGGGCGTTGGGCAGGGTGTCGCCGACGATGTTACGGCGAAGGCATTGGTAGCCACGCTTAATGATTAGCTGGTAAACGTCATCAAAGCGGTCTGGGTGGCGTGGCACCAAAATGAGCCGGCAGTTGGGTGAGTGTTTTCGTAGAATGGCAAAGGCGTCTAATACTATTTCATCTTCGTGTTTATGGGTGCTGGCTGCTATGAGTAACGTGTAGTGGCCTTGTTGAGAGAGTTGGCTTTTAAGGTGTCGCGCCTTTTCGGCAAGGGTTTTGTCGATGGCGATATCAAATTTAATACTGCCAATCACGTTTGCTTTATTTCTATCGAGGCCAAGCTGAATGAAGCGCTGAGCATCGATAGGGTTTTGAATGGCCGCCATGGTCAAGTGTTGCAACATCGGCTTGGTTAGAGAGCTAAATTTAGCGTAGCCTCGCGCAGACTTTTCGGAAAGGCGAGCGTTTGCCAGTAGTGTCGGAATAGCGTGTTGATGGCAGGCCTGTAGGGTATTTGGCCATAGTTCAGTTTCAAGAAAAATAGCGAGCACTGGCGATAGTTTGGAGAGAAATCGAGAGACGCAAAAGGGAATGTCGTAAGGGGCGTAAACGTGAAATACCTTGTCACCATAGCTGGCGCGAACCCGCTCTGAACCGGTGGGGGTCATGGTGGTAATGACCAGTTGGTGGTGCGGATTGGCAAGTAGGTGATCAAGCATGGGTTTAGCGGCTATAAACTCCCCCACTGATACGGTATGAACCCAGATGTAGGGTTTGTGTTTATGCGGCGGTTTAAAACTGCCGAATCGTTCAGCCCAGCGTTTGCGATAGGCCGGTAGTTTGCGGCCGCGTAGCCACAGCCGCAATAAAATGAGCGGGATAGCAAGGATGAAAACGGTATTGTAGATGAGGCGCATAGTTCACCTGACGTGCCCGTTAGTGTGTGGTTTTATCAGTCGGTGTCTCATGAGTGTTTACTGTTGAGTGAACTGACTGCTGTGTAAGTTAGCGTAATAGCCTTGTTGAGCCATCAATTGCTGGTGATTGCCACTTTCGACCACTTGGCCTTTTTCCATCACGATAATTTTATCGGCATTTTCAATGGTACTTAAGCGGTGTGCAATGATGAGTGTTGTGCGGCCCTTTTTCAAATTGTCTAAGGCATGCTGGATTTGTTTTTCCGATTCGTTGTCTAGTGCCGAGGTGGCTTCATCCAATATTAATATGGGGGCATTTTTATAAAGTGCTCGGGCAATGGCTATGCGTTGGCGTTGGCCTCCAGATAAACGATCACCATCTTCGCCTACCTCGGTATCAAAACCTTGGTCGAGCTCTAGAATAAAGTGCTCCGCATAGGCATTGCGAGCAGCCGCAATGGCGCGTTCGCGGTCGATTTCTTGCTCGTCGCTACCGTAGGCAATATTAGCCAGTACGCTGTCGTTAAAGAGTATGGTTTGTTGGTTTACCAAGGCAATATTGTCGCGTAGACTTTTGAGCGTTAAGTCTCGAGTGTCGATATTGTCGATACTTATTTGGCCTTGTTGCGGATCGTAAAATCGTAGCAGTAAGCTGACAATGGTAGATTTTCCACTGCCGGAAGCGCCAACGAGTGCGATAGTTTCCCCTGGCTCAATGGTAATGTTGACGTTGGATAGTGCTTTCTGACCGTTGTCGTTATTCTCGTAGCCGAAGGTGAGGGCGTTTAGGTGAATACGGCCTGCCACCTCGGAGAGGGTTTTGTTACCGGAATTTTTTGCAACAGGCATATCCAATGTGTCAAAAATCGTTTCGGCGGCAGCGAGGCCTCGTTGAATAACCGAGTTGATAGTGCTGAGGTTGCGAAAGGGCTTTGCAATCATGCCGGCATAAGTCACATACACCACTGCCGCAGCAGAGGTGCCTTCCCAGAAGATAAGCACCAATAGAAAAAGTGTTGCCAAGGCGATAGCAATAACAATATGAAGAACCGGTGTTTGTAGAGCGCTAACGCGCTCAAATTTAATGCCAAAGCGCAGATTTTCGTCGGTTGCTTGGCAAAAGCGCCGGTTTTCATATTTTTCGCCGTTGTAGCTTTTTACTAATTTGATACCTTGAAATGTTTCGGTGGCGATGTGAGTTACACGACCAACAGCGAGCTGAATGCGACGGCTTACTCGACGAAAATAACGACTGGCCAAGTAGATAAGGCTAGCGAGTACGGGAATGACAGCGATAAAGATGAGTGTTAGTTTCCAGTCGAGGTAGAGCAGTGCTGCGAGCAAAAAGACAACGGAAAATCCGTCTTGAAATAAAATACGTGCAGCGCGAGTTACTGAGCCGGTAACTTGCTCAATATTATAAATAATCAGTGACACCAGCTCGCCGGAATTTTTTTGGTCATAAAAATACTGTGGCAAATGCACCATATGGGAAAACACCGCTTGGCGGAGGTCGTTTACGACACCAAGGCCAGCCCGTCCCATGTAAAAATTACCTAGAAAGGCGCCAATACCTCGAAATACTGCCATGATGACAATGGCGATTGGAACAAAATAGAGTGATGTTGTGATGTTTTTAGGGATAAAGTTCAGACGATCAGTTTCGCGGCCTTCGAGGTTGTTGAGAAAAAACTCGGTGAGCTGAACCATGGAGGCTTCCATCGCCGCAAAAAGCGCATAGCCAATGATGCTTACAACAAACAAGCTGCGGTATTTAAACGCGAAGGTGAGTAAGCGCTTGTAAAGTTCGAGGTTTTTACGAGGTGGGGTATTTGCGGTCATTTTTTCTCCCGGTTATCCGCCATTTACTGTGCTGGCGAGATGCTTTGAAAAAGCACCGCCCGATGTTGGTCGGGCAGTGCTATGTGAGTAGCATGTTCAGTACATATTTATTTGTTGACCGGCGCCAACCATTCGCTGTGCTGAGTTAAGCCACCGCGAACTGCATTGAAGTATAACGTTTGCAGTTTTTCTGTGATGGGGCCGCGGTCGCCAGCACCAATAGCCCGTCCGTCGAGTTCTCGAATAGGTAAAACTTCGGCGGCTGTGCCGGTGAAAAAGGCTTCATCTGCCACATAGACTTCGTCGCGCGTAATACGTTTTTCGATGATGCTATAGCCACAGTCATTGGCGAGCTGGAACAACGTGTCACGAGTAATACCGTCTAGGCAGGAGGTTAACTCTGGGGTATAGATGATGCCGTTGCGCACAATGAAAATATTTTCGCCGCTGCCTTCTGCCACGTAGCCTTCGTTGTCGAGTAGCAGGGCTTCTTCACAGCCACAATCGAGCGCCTCTTTCAGTGCCAGCATGGAGTTAATGTAATGCCCATTGGCTTTGGCTTTGCACATGGAAATATTAACGTGATGGCGAGTATAACTAGACACCCGTACTTTAATACCATGTTCTTTGGCCTCTGGTGACATGTAGGAAGGCCAGTTCCAAGCGGCAACTATACAGTGGGTTTGCAAGTTGTCGGCACGTAGGCCCATGCCTTCTGATCCATAAAAGACCATGGGGCGCAAATACGCTTCTTCTAGATTGTTCTCACGAACAACCCGTTTTTGGGCTTCGTTCAGTTGCTCTTTGCTCCACTGCATGGGCATATTCATAATATGCGCAGAGCGGAAAAGGCGGTCGGTGTGTTCTTTTAGGCGGAAAATGCTGGTTCCGTGGTCGCCGGCATTGTATGCCCGAACACCTTCAAATACGCCCATACCATAGTGCAGGGTATGGGTGAGTACGTGAACTTTGGCGTCACGCCAAGGGATTAGTTCTCCATCAAACCAGATTACTCCATCGCGGTCAGCGAATGACATGTCTAACTCCAAAAAATAAATAACGTTTTAGGCAACGCTTAATAAGCTCATTAACAGAGCTTGGGTTTATGTAAATTTAAGCACTTTTTTATTTAGCCAGTCCCTGTGCTGGGCAGAAAGGGCTTTGGGGCTTGGTTGCAGCCTCAAAGCGCAATTCATTGTTCGAAAATCTTTCGCCACAATAGGCTTACCTGCTCCCGGGCGTTAGTGGTTTCTGCCTCTAGCATGTCCTGTTCGATAAGGCTGGACTGCTGCTGCAGCGTGCGACGATGACCAAGGGAGCGCAATGCTTTATAGGCGTCTGTTAATGCATCGACCTCATGAGCCGACATAAGATTGGATTGCGCGAGGCCGTCCAAAATTCGGATGTTGTCCGTAAAGCGCGTTACGCTTGGTACCTTGTGCGCCCAAGCGAGAACGGCGTATTGAACCATAAATTCAATGTCAACGATACCGCCTCTA
>Ga0065722_104422_pt1 | contig 15050 bp, 12 predicted proteins | sample BansetMetagenome_FD_59109 | JGI IMG/M metagenome (GOLD analysis project Ga0065722, IMG submission 59109) | Bankia setacea gill microbial communities from Puget Sound, Washington, USA - Caecum Enriched | ecosystem: Host-associated > Mollusca > Digestive system > Ceca | place: United States... | reverse complement strand
GATGGTTGGAGCTTGATCTCTGAAGTGTTACTCAGAAGTGCTATGACTTAACAATGGACATGCGCGGACCCAATATTCAATCAGATGCGGATGAGTATATTGACACCCTTTGGCAGAAGTGGAGTGAAAAGCCCAGTAATGAGTTGAGAAATGAGCTATTTAGTGTTCATTTTCAGTGGTTGAAGAAAATGGTAAATCGTTTTTTTTCAAAATACAAGTTTCCTACGTTGGAGTGGGATGATTGCCTTCAATATTCATCTCTCGCTCTACTGGAGGCGATTGATCGCTTTAATCCGTCACGTGGCGTACCATTTAAAAGTTTCGTATACAAAAGGATTGAGGGCGCGATGCTTAATGGCGCGTATCGAGAGTCTGCTTCCGGGAGTAAGTCGTCCAGTTCGCGTGTACAGCTTGAGTGGTTAGAAAATAGACCTACAGAAGACGGTGATGAACTTGATACCTTGGTAGGCTATGTACTTGACGTGGCCTACGACACATTACTATCTATTTCCGACAGTGATTTAAGTAGCGGTTCAAACCCTTACAATGCATACGCCGAATATCGGCAGGAAGGCATGATCCGGAGTTTGATTGACGCTTTGGATGAGCCCGATCATACGATAATGCGAATGTACTATCTTGAATCTGTCGCATTTAAGACCATTGCTATATTGCAAGGGATAAGTAGTTCTCGCACAAGCCAGATACACCGGCGAGCTTTACGAAAGATTAGAGAGTTATACGAAGATACTTATTAGATGACTATACAGGAGACAACATGACTGACTATTCACTATTTGATTCCGACGAACTTTTCGCGCTCATTGAAAGAGATCTTGCGAAGGAAAATTATGAGGGTGCACTTATCAAGCTTAAAATTAGCCTTGCGCGGGAAGGAGCTCCGGATCAGTTTTATGCGCTGGCAGGTAGACTCTACGCTACTCTGGAGCTGTTTCCCCGGTCAAAAGGTGCTTTTGAAGTTTATGTAGAACGCAATCCCGATCATTATTTTGAGCTATTTCAACTGGGAATGGTCAATCGGGATTTGGGTGATGAGGATGAAGCATTAGCGCTATGGCAGAAGGTTTTGGATACTGAGAAAAATTATCCTGCTGCACTGTTTCATAGCGCCGATGTATTGGTAAACCAAGGGCAAATCGAAGGAGCTACTGAGCTTTTAAACCAACTTTTGGAAACGGCGCCTGATGAAAGCGAATATATCGGTATGGCTGACCAAATGCTGACCAAGTTGAGTTTGCAGTAAGCTTTTCAGTGAGGGGAATAGGAGATTAAAATTGAACACCCAAGACAGTAATTCCGAGGAATCGTTTCAGCAAAGAGAGCGCCTAGATAGATTAATGCAGTTTATTGCGTTCGATGAGAGCAATGTAAAGCTTCTTTCTGAGGCTATTTCCTTGGCGCTTGCGTTGGGCGATAGTTCCATTTGTGGAGAGATTCAGGCGCTCGTAGAGAAAAACGGAATACAGGACCCTATTCTTTTTGCGCATCTAGGAATGTTTACCATGCATTTAGGCGATTCTGGTAAGGCATTAGAATATCTGGATTTTGCGGTAGCTGGAGGGGTGAGTGATGTGGCGGTTGTATACAATTTGGCCTATTGCTATTTTGTGGGAAGGCAATTTGATAAAGTCATTGAAATAACCGGCGAGCTAGTAGGGGCGAACGATATGTTAGAGGGCCGAGATTACCTCCTCCAGGCTCGGGCATATCACTACCTAGAAAAGTTTAGCGAAGCAATTAGCTCGCTTGAGCTGTGCCATGAAAAATATTCGGGTAATGCAGAAACTTTCGGAGTACTAGCTTTGTTGAAGTATGAAGACGGCGCCGTATCTGATGAGGTTATGACGCTGTCGGAGAAGGCTTTGTCACTAGATTCGTCAAATATAGAGGCGAGATTGGCACGAGGAGGCGCATTTTTTGATCTCGGGCTACTAGATAATGCGCAGTTAGAGTATGAAAAAGCAATCTCAGATCATCCAGATTCTGGGAGAGCATGGGCAGGAAAAGGGCAGATCGAGTTTTACAACTTTAATATTCAGCAGGCTGTATTGTCATTAGAGAAAGCGGTTGAATCGATGTCAGACCATATTGGTACTTGGCATTTACTGGGTTGGGCAAATATTCTTAGAGGTGAGTTTTCGGGCGCAGAGGACGCATTTAAACGGTCGCTTGAGTTGGATAGGGCGTTCGGAGAAAGTCATGGTGGGCTGGCGGCGGTTTACGCCCATCAGGCGAAAACACACAAGGCGAGAAGACATATACAGTTAGCGGAAAAAATTAACGCAAACGGCTTTGCGGTCGTATACGCGAAAATGATTTTGCTTAATTCTGACGGTAAAGAAAAAGATGCACAGAACTTATTTAGGCAGGCCCAAAACGTTTATAGTGAGCAGTTGGGAGCAACACCAAAAGCACTAATTGACAAACGATTAAAACAGTTGCGCACACTCGAAAACGACAAACACAAGAATCAACGGCTTCACTAGGAGGCAACATGCTCGACGCAGAAGAATATTTTCATTTAGCCTTGGAGGCTAGTAAAAACGGTGATCACGAGTTGGCGATTGAGCGACTACATAAAGCTAATAGTGTCGAGCCTGAGAATCCCGCAGTCATTTACCTTTTAGCCGCGCAGCATGCAGAGATTGGTCTCTATAGTCGGGCAGTACTGGGTATGGAAAAAGCCTTAGCGTTGGACCCCAATATTGAAATTGCGCGGTTTCAATTGGGAATTCTGTATTTTCAATTGGATAGGCAAGAAGACGCGGTAGAACAATGGGAAATTTTGAAAAAATCTGACGATGAAGCCATGGTTCACTTTTCTTCTGGCATGCTCCTTGTTCTTGACGGTGAGCAGTCTGAGGCGTTATCCCGATTTGAGGTAGGCTTAAGTCTGCCTGCAGATAATCCTGCTCTCCATGCTTCTGTAAGAGATATTGTTGCAAGTTTGTCTTCTGTAACAGAGGGGAATGTCGATAAACCTGCTCAGGCGAAGGACGACTCAGTAGATAAGTCGGAAGTCTATCATCTTGGGGCATACAGTTCTTTTCTGAAAGATGAAGCTGATGACGAAAATTGATACTGGGCGGGTTTCTGCCGTTTTGAGGTCGCTGGCAACTGAGAAGCTTGGAAGTGGTGTTCAACGAAAACAGGCTGAAGCTGGGTCAATATTAAGCATAGAGTCTGGCGTGCCCAAGCGAGACAAGCGGCTTCTAAGAGACAAAATCAAGATTAGACTAAAGTCTATTAACGAAAATGACGAAAATTTTAACTATCTTGCGTCTTCGGGTACGATTAAGGAAGTGCTTATTTGGGAGTTTAGTGATGAATTTGTTAGTCATCCGGAGTTTGGGCGTATAGTGAAGCATATTACCATGCAAATACTTGATGGAGCGGCATCTCGTGATGCCATGGAGGTTTTGATTCAATCAGTTTTGTCGGAAGCTTAGTGAGCTGTAATTAAGTCTACGTGATCTCTGCGCAACCTGCCGCGTACATCCGCTGCGTTAAGCTGTACCCTAGCCTTTACTAGAAACTGAATTGGAAAAGCCTCTCGTTAACTCTCAGGTTTTCGCCAGAGTAGTAGGCTTTCTTGTTGTGCAATAGAAAAGTCAGACTGCGCTAAAGTGATGGTTTTGTCTGATGCGGTGCTCCAATTTCCAGTGAGTTTGTAGCGGATAATCTGCAGCCCTGAGATGGCCTGAATTTGATTGCTGAAATTGATAAGGAATAGTAAATCGAGTTCGGGGGAGCACAGCTTTAGAATGGTTAGGCTATCATTTTCAGGGTTTATCAAGCGAAAAATGTCAACAGGGTTGTTTCTGAACAACCTTTGCAGCAGTTGAGAGTTGGTGTTCAATTTGCTCAATGGGTTAGGTGAGCTATTGGAGCAAAGCGTTACAGGAAGTACGCTAAGTAGTTGGGTCAGTTTACTGGAATCGAAGTTTTTTGGACAAGACGATATGACTTCGTCCAAGTCTATATAATATGACGGCAGTTTTGCATTATGGTAGTAAGTTTGTAAGTGAATGTTAAGCTTGTTTGTGTTTTTTTCTATGATTGCGTCAATTAGAGTCGATTCTAGATATTTGTCATGAATTAAGTCAATCTGACCTTGATAGATGTAAGTGAAATATTGCGAAGCGCTGTCCGGTGCTTCAAGGCTGATGCCAGTTAGGTTGCCCTTGCGAATCTCTTGTAGCATGGAAGAGGTCCAGTCAATCCATTTTCCAATGGACAATTTTGGTGTGGTAGTCGAGGAGCTTCCAATATGCTTAAGGTTTTCATATATATAGAGCGATTGACCGCTTGTATTGCTGGTCAATCCAAGCTCATTAATGGGGGCGTTATTGTTCTCTACTAGGTATGTTTCGAGTTTTTCTGCATCAAGTATGGGAGCCTGATTTAACCGAACGGAGCATTCGTTTTCGCCTTTTATTATAGTTGTGCTGTGCTCGTCAATGCAGGTGCGTAGATGCTTGCCTACCCACAATCTGGCTGCGGCCGTCGACCTGAACACTATTTTGCAATCTTGGATAGTTTGTTGCGGCATTGCTAGGGGGGTTATAGCGTATTTTTGGGTTAAATTGATGCCGCCTAGCAGTTGACGAAAAATATGTTGTTGAGCTAGACGGTTATCCTTTGTTATTAATGGGGTGGATTCGGAAGTATTGCTGTTTATGAAAAGTTTAGGGGGTATTTCCAACTTAAGGCAAAGCTTTTTTTCCGTCAATAGATGGATTTTATACTCGTTAAACAGTATGTCGCTGCGATACAGGTCTAATAGTGCTTTTTCTCCGCTATTGTGGAGCGTATCTCTAGACTGAAGGTGGAAGGTGTCTATGTAATCCCCAGCACGTGCTTTGCCGTTCCATAGATCACTAAAGTTACCTAGCCGTTTGTATTTTGTAAGATACTGATCGAAAGAAACGCATGGAAAATGAAGAATGATCGGATCCCGATTGGTCGCAAATGATACCGACCCTGTGTTTGAGTGAATTGTATGCACATCATTTACAACAATGGACGTTTCAGTGCTAAAGGCAGATTTCCCATTTTGGTAATAGCGAAAATATTTCTCATTTAGCCAAGGGGTTTTTGAGAGGAAGTGCTTCTGTTCGCTTGTGAAGATCCAGTGATTTCGACGGAAAAAATTGATTTTGAAATGGTTTGTTGCGGTATAAATAGTATTTGTATTTTCTGAAGTTGGGATAGCTTCATAATTCAAATAAACCATGCCACTTTTGTTTTCAGCAGTTAACCGGTTGAAATGAGTGGAAAGAGTGTTCCCATTGAGGAAAAATAATTCGTCAATGTCTAAGTGAATGAGCCAGCTAATACCGTCTTGTGAGGCAAAACCGGTAGCGACAAATACATTTAGTTCTTGTCGAACCATAACTTCGGCATGCATGTTTGCACGTTTGATGTAGTCTCTATAAATCGGAGTGTATATCCAAAGCTTATGAAGTCGTTCATCGTTAGGAATTGCCGTGACATTTTTCTTGCGCTCACAGATAGCGAGGGTAGCTTCGCAATTGTCGTCTACAAAAACATAGATGTGCTCAACACCAATATTGAGGTGATAGTTGATAAATTGCTCTATATGTTGTTTTGCGTCGGCGACAGTAGTTACAATCCCGACCTTGTTCGTTAATAAAGTTTTATTCATTCAGTGTATTTAAACTTTGAGTTGATTTTAGCGCTGCCCGGGAAATTACACAAAACTGTTTGGCGGCTATTATCGGATATCGAGAGGTAGGTGTAAATGACTGATTATATTAATAAATTTATTCTGAAGAACGATGTTAATTGGGGGCTTGGTTATGAAGAAATGTTGACTCATATGCAAAATATGGGTGTGCGTTGTGGAAAAAATATTGGTATTGTTGGTTGTCCCTCTCTGCTCTATACGCGCGTTTTTGAAAATGGGTGTTTAGATGCAGATGCGTACAGGCGACACTTTGTTCTACGTGAGTTTACTGGCTGTATGACTTTGGGGGACGGGGTGTACCTAGATTCTTCGACGAATCCAGCATTTCCCAATACGCCTGTTAGTCTGACATGCATTAAGCGAGTTGACTTAGATCCTGGCCGTATTTTGATAGGTGACGATTCCGTTGTGAGCGGCGTGACGGTGATCGCGTATAAAAGCGTAACTATTGGTTGCGGTGTATTATTTGGATCTGGTGTTGTCATTATGGATTCTGATGGGCACAGCTTAGCTAATCGTGGTTATCCGCGCGAGATGGCCGAGCTGGATGTTAGGCCCGTTGTCATCAAGGATAACGCCTGGATCGGCTATAGGTCTATTATTTGTAAGGGCGTTACAATAGGCAAAAACTCAGTTGTGGGAGCCGGGAGTGTGGTAACCAAGGATGTACCTGATGAGGTGGTGGTAGGGGGCAATCCTGCAAAGTTCATAAAATCAATTCATGATAAGTGAGTTTGTGGAAAGCTTGGTTTAAGGAGCTTTAATCTCGTGGTTGTTGGTCATATCTATGCTGAGGGTATGGTTTTTTCGATACTTAACGTTTAGGTTCTGAAAGGTAGGTGTGTCTATTACTATGCTAGAAACTGAAGAGAATGCCATGGAGGCGAAGGTCTATAACTATGCTGTCATGCTTCTATCTAGGAGAGAGCACTCGGTTAGAGAGCTGAGCAGTAAAATTCGTCGTAAATGGCAGTTAGAAGCGGGCTATAGCGACGCAGTGCTGTTGGTGGTCGTCACTCGCCTTGAGGCGAGTGGGTATTTAAGTGATGAGCGTTTTGCTCGCGCATACGGGCAAGCCAGAAAACGTAAAGGTTTTGGCGTTGAACGCATACGGTATGAGCTTTCCGAAAAGGGCGTTGCCAGTGAGACCTTAGAGCTAGTATTGGCCGAGCTTGCACCAGAATGGCAAGATGCTATTTACGGCGTGTGGGAAAAGAAATTTAATAAGATACCCTTAGATTATAGAGAGTTGGCAAAGCAGCAAAAATTTCTACGTTATAGAGGGTTTTGCTTTCAGGAGATTGAGGAGCTGTATAAAAAGCTCGGCACTTGCTTATAGATGGGTATTAATGCGGCAGGATGAGGGTGACTTCTGTTGCTGTATACTTTTGCGCCGTGCCACCGTTATACGCCGTCACTGTCATCCATAAAGCTATTGTTTTCCGAGAGGTTTTGGCGCAACAGTTCTCTACTGAGTAGTTTTCTTTGAACTGCCTCTGGCAGATCTGTAAATAGGATAATATTTTTACTGATCAGTAGTTCTATTAAATCTTCTGTCACCCTAGCAATATCTGCGTCGCTAGCTGCCAGCTGATTTTTAATGTTGTCGTGGTTCATAGCTAAAGGCCTGATATCGAAGGGTGCCCATGAAAGAAAGACCGAAATTGTGCGCAATTGGGCTTCAATAACGTTGTAATGCTGTGCAATAGGCGTTTATGGGTTATATTTGTCCCAGTGTAGTTCATATATTTCCTTTTCACCCAAGACTGACCGTCTATGCAAGTTAAAGCCGATTATTCGTCCCAAGAAAATGAAGCTCCTCCTGTCGATTGTTTGTTGAGCTGCCTGATACGCTTGGCCCAAGAACAGCACATTCCTTTTTCTTATTCTTCTTTGACCTCGGGTTTGCCGCTTGTTGGTGGCTGTATTACGCCTCAACTTTTCGCCCGTTCCGCCCATCGCCTAGGCTTAGCTAGCCGAGTGGTTGAGCGTGACATCAATGATATTCCGGAGGAGGTTTATCCTGTTGTGTTGATGTTGAATGAAAATCACGCAGTTTTGCTCGAGGGGGTTAATAGAGGAGAAAATACTTACGTCGTATTTGACCCTTTGGGTAATGAGCAAAAGACGTTTGGCGCAGCAGACTTGATGGCTGAATACAGTGGTTATGCAATTTATGTTAAGCCTATTTTGGAACACGGGATGCACTTGGGGATCGATAATACGCGTTATCGTTCACACTGGTTCTGGGGTACCATCTTTAAGTCTTGGCGTATATACCGCGATGTTTTACTCGCGTCTATTCTCATTAATGTATTCGTTCTGGCGAATCCTCTGTTTGTGATGAATGTGTATGATCGGGTAGTACCCAATGATGCGATAGAGACTTTATGGGTCTTAGCCATTGGTGTCGCCTTTGTTTATATTTGCGATTTTGTATTGAAACTACTCAGAGTCTATTTTATTGAGGTTGCAGGTAAAAAATCTGATGTGTTGTTATCGAGCTATATTCTTGAGCGTGTTTTGGGGGCTCGTTATAGCGAACATCCGAGGTCAACAGGTAGTTTTGTCAGTCAGTTACGCGAGTTTGAGGCTATTCGAAATTTCATTACTTCATCGACGGTGACCGCTTTTGTCGACCTGCCCTTTGTTGTGCTGTTTTTGGTGGTTATCGCCTATATTGGAGGCGTTGTGGCGTGGGTTCCTTTGGTAGCAATTCCTTTGGTACTTGGTTATGCAATGATTGTTCAGCATTTACTGAAAAATTCAGTCGCTCATGCTTTTACAGCTTCTGCTCAAAAAAATTCTACTTTGGTTGAATCTATTAGCGGCCTAGAAACCATTAAGGCACTGGGTGCCGAGGGGCGAGCACAAAGAGCTTGGGAGGATGCTTCCGGTTTGTTGTCATTTTGGAGTTTAAAGTCTCGATTATTATCGAATAGCGCGAGCAGTGTTGCTCAGTTTTTGCAACAGTTGGCATCTGTTGCCGTGGTTATAGTGGGTGTTTACGCCATTGCAGAGCGGGAGTTAACGATGGGGGCATTAATCGCTTGCGTTATACTCGCTGGGCGTGTTTTGGCGCCTTTAGCTCAGATAGCGGGCTTGCTGGTGCAATATCAGCAATCTGTTTTAGCGCTACAGAGCTTAGACAGTATCGTGAATACTGAGCAAGAGCTGGATCATAGTGGTTGTTTTATTAGGCGCGAAAATTTAACTGGTGGAGTGGAGTTTAGGGATGTTGTGTTTCGTTATCCGGGTGAAGAGGTGGTGGCTTTGGATGGCGTTTCGTTCAAGGTGGAGCCGGGTGAACATGTTGCGATTATTGGACGCCTAGGTTCAGGAAAATCGACGATTCAAAAACTAGTACTGGGATTGTTTCAGCCTTCTTCAGGGATGGTGTTGTTGGATGGCCTCGATTTACGGCAGCTGGATTTAGCCGATGTGCGAAAAAGTACAGGTTATGTGCCACAGGATGCGACCTTATTTCATGGCTCGCTTAGGAACAATATCGCCTATAAAAATGAATGGGTGGATGAAGATGAGTTATTGCGTGTGGCTGATTTGTGCGGTATTACGGACATTGCGAATAGTCACCCGCAGGGTTTTAACAGAACTATCTATGAGCGTGGAGAGGGGCTTTCCGGTGGTCAGCGACAGGCCGTAACCGTTGCGAGAGGTATGGTGAATAAACCCGACTTACTGTTATTGGACGAGCCAACCAGTGCGATGGATAGTACCAGTGAGGCACGTTTGTTAAAAAGCCTAAAAATTGAGGCTGAGGGTAGAACATTGCTGTTAGTTACCCATAAAACATCCCTACTAACCTTGGTAAATCGGGTAATAGTGATGGATAAAGGCCGCGTGATTGCTGATGGTTCTAGAGACACCGTTCTGGATGCCCTTAAAACAGGGCGCTTAAAAGTGACCTAGCGGCGCAATTTAGCTGCTAACGAAGCGTATTTATATGAACTCGGAAGATCTTGATTATATTAGCTCTGCTAAAGCCGCAGTACTGCAGCAGTCTCCAAAAGGGGGGCAGATGCTGTTGTGGGTGATATTAGGCGTCGTTGTTACACTGATTGTTTGGTCGGCATATGCCAAGTTGGACGAGTTTACGCGAGGGGATGGCCGTGTGATTCCCTCTCAATCTGTTCAGCTTATTCAGAATTTGGAGGGGGGCATTCTCTCGGAGCTCTATGTACGTGAAGGCGAAAAAGTGGTGCGTGACCAAGCTTTACTGCGAATTGATGATACTCAATTTTCATCATCTTTACGGGAGGCTGGGGTTATGCAAGCTCACTTAGAGATAAAAGCTGAACGACTGCGTGCGGAAGCATCGGGAGAGGCGTTTTTAATTCCAGCTGTTCACACTTGGAACACTAGCCTCGTAGAGCGAGAATCTGCAGTGCATCGCTCAAGGATTGAGGAGTACGAGAGTGCGCACGATGTGCTTAGGCAGCAAGTAATGCAAAAAGAGCAGGAGGTCTCAGAGTTGGAGGCCAAAGAAGCACGCCTGGAAAAGAGCTATGATTTACTCTCTCAGGAGTTGGACCTTACCCGTCCCTTGGCCGCTGATGGGGCCATATCTCGTGTGGAGTTGTTGCGTTTGGAACGTCAGGTAAATGATTTATCTGGGGAGTTGCAGGCTGCAAAGCTTGCCCTCCCGCGCGCGGGCTCAAGCTTGAATGAAATGCGTGAACGTTTAGAAAATCAGGCGTTAACATTTCGCCGCGATGCTAGGGATCAGCTTACGGAGGTGACTGATGAGTTGTCCCTGCTTGCTGAAACCAATAGCGCCCTCGCTGATAGAGTTGAGCGTACGCTGGTCGTTTCCCCTGTGGCGGGAACGGTGAAAAGGTTGTTAGTGAAAACAATAGGCGGTGTTATTCAGCCTGGAATGAACATTGTGGAGGTTGTTCCCAGCGAAGAGATCATGTTGGTGGAAGCCCAGGTTAAGCCTAGAGATATTGCTTTTCTTCACCCAGGGCAAAAGGCCAAGGTAAAGTTTACCGCTTATGATTTTGCCATAATGGGTGGGCTTGATGGCGAGGTTGTGCATATTAGCCCGGATACTATTACGAATGAGAAAGGCGAGAGTTTCTATTTGGTGCGAGTAGAGACTAGTCGTGTATTCACTGGTCCAGATGGTCGAGAGTTGCCGATCATTCCAGGAATGACCGTTAATGTCGACATTCTTACCGGGGAAAAAACAGTATTAGATTACCTGCTCAAACCCATTCTTAAAACTCGCCAGTTAGCGCTTCGAGAGCGCTAAAACCCCACGCCAAACCCTCAGTACCTCCAGCACTTATTGTAGTTATTTTCATCAAACTGACTGTGATTGTTCTCAATTCTCGCGGAAAACGGCTAAGTCGTTTCAATTTTGGTGAGTAAAACAACCAGTTAGGTGTAATATCAGACGTTTTGTCGCCTTTATTGCTTACAGCCCAGTAACTGTATGGGTTAGAGCCGATCTGTGGTGTAAAATTGTAATGTGATACCTGTCACAAACTGGGGTGTGGTTAGGTGGATACATGTGGAACTAAGGAAACGCGCAAGAATGAGACAGAAACTTTGTAGTTGGGGGGTGGTATGGCTGAGTATGGTTGGGTCGTTTGAAGCCACTGCACTGAGTTTAGAAGCGGCGATTCAGCATACGTTGCAAACGAATCCGGAAATGTTGGCAGTTCAGCATGAAACGGTTGCACGAGAGTTTGAGGTGAAGCAAGCGAGGGCAGGCTACTTACCTGAGCTATCGGTAACAGCAGGGCTTGGTCGAGAGACTCGAACTGCACCAGCAACTGGCAATGAAACAGTTGAACTCGATCGACAAGAGCTTGGGCTCCAAGCAAAGCAAATGGTTTTTGATGGCTTTGCAACGTCTTCGGAAGTATCGAGACAAGTGGCTAGGGTTGAAAGTATTGGTCATGAAGGCAAAGCAACTGCAGAGCGTTTGGCCTTGGATGTCTCTGAATCGTATCTGAACGTGTTGCGACGGGCTTCTTTGCTTGATTTGACTCGAGATACCTTGTGGGAGCATCAAAACATCTACGACCAAATGAAATTACGCAGTGAAAAAGGTGTTGGAAGTAAGGCGGATTTGGATCAAATTGCCGCACGACTGGCCCTTGCGAATGCCAATATGGTAGTGGCGCAAACCAATTTGGCGGATGCTCAAACCCACTTCTATCGAGTAACGGGCTTATACCCCAACTTGGTCAACATGAAAAAGCCGGAGGCAAAGGGGGTGTTGCCCGCTAGTCGAGACAAGGCGATTAGTGTAGCAATATCGAATCACCCTCAGTTGCAGTCAGCTTCAGCGGATGTATCTGCGGCGAAATCCCAGTATGAGGCGGCGGGTAGTCGGTTTTGGCCCTCGGTTTCCCTCGAAGCGGAAAAACGTTGGGATGATAACGTTGGAGCGGTGCCGGGAGAGGATGAGGATTTGATCGTTGCCCTTAGATTGCGTTATGAGCTGTATAGCGGCGGCGCGAATAAATCACGCCGCCAGCAGACTGCATACCTTGTGGAGGAGGCCAAAAGCGTGCGAAATAACTCCCGAAGGCAGGTGGTAGAGAGTATGAATTTGAGCTGGAATGCCTATGAAGCTTTGGATGCTCAAATGGTGTTTCTTGAGCAGCATGTAACTGCAGCGAAGAATACGAAGAGCGCTTATATCAAACAATTCAATATAGGGCGCCGTACATTGCTAGACTTATTGAACACTGAAACCGAAGTTGTAGAGGCTAGGCGTGCTCTGATAAATGCGCAATTTGATAGCCTGTTTGCACGCTTCAGAATATTTAATGCCGCAGGTCAACTTATTAACGTATTGGCAGAGCAGCATTAATACACTAGTTTGAGGGTATTTTGATGGCAGTAAGTTCATCGGGTAATGATCCTACCGGTTTGCAAAGTCTTGACCAGCCGATTGGCAGAGCTGGAAATGACACTATTGCAATAATTACCGGTGTTCAGGGTGATGTATTTGTCATCGATGGCAAGAAGCTAAAAGTTACAGAAGGGCAAGAGCTTGCTTTAGGTAACACAGTTCTTTGTGAGGGTAGCAGCGCTGCTCTGGTCACTTTGTTAACAGGGCAGGTGTTCAGCCTTGGACACGACCAAAGCGTTGAACTTAATGCGCGTTTTTTAGAGCTTGTAAACGAAATTTTAGACGAGGGGTCACTTGAGGAGGGGATCAATTTTGACCTTCTCGCCCAAGCACTGGAAGACGGCGGGAATCTTGAAGAGTTATTGCCGGCACCAGCCGCCGGCGGAGAGCAAGCAGCCGGGGCCGCGGGGGCTGCCGGAACCCGTGCTGCAAGAGTGGAGCTAACGGGGGCTACCGTAACACCGGAGAGTGGCTTTGATACCGAAGGGCTTAGCAGGCAGAGCACGATTGAAGCTCCCCGTGATTTTGAATTTCCTCTTACGCTGGGGAGTGATGCTCCGTTAGAGTTAAGTTTTCAAGATGTAGCTTTGTTTCAAGACGAAGAATTTTCTTTAAATCTTGCCGACTATGTGACTGGTGGTTCTGGGCAAGAACAGCTCATATTCACTGTTGGTGACCTACCTCCAGGCTTAAGTTTTGATAGTACTACCTCAACGATTGCTGGCGCAGCCACTAATGCTGCAGCCCAGCTTAACAATGGTTTGTATGGGGTAAGTATAACTGTAACTGCTGTGGATAGCCGTTTGGATCCGGTAGATGATATTTTAACTATCAGTGTTGCCGATGTGAACGATTCTCCGTTGGCGGGAGGTTCAGTTGTTTTTAGCAATATTGCAGAGGACTCACTCCTAACCATTACTGAGGTATCGTTGATTTCTGATGCCGTCGACCCAGATCGAGATGACTTGTCAGTTAGCAATGTACGCCTGCTTGAAGGTGAGGGGGAGCTAGTTGTTGGTTCAGATGGGGGTTATGTTTTCAACCCGGCCGAAAATTGGTTTGGTGATGTTGTTATTGCTTACCAACTTACAGACGGTGTGCTGTTTAGTGGTGATACCGCAGCAACATTTAGTGTTACTGCTGTAAATGATGCACCTGTTGCCGTGGGCGATGGGCTTATTTTAACCGAAATGAATTCGGCGGTAACTGTTGATCTTCTGTCTAATGATTACGATGTGGACGGTGATGAACTTTCAATAAGCAGTGCAACTGCAAATGTTGGTGAGGTAGTCATTAATGCAAATGGCAGTGTTACCTATATTCCTCCCGACGATTACATAGGGAGAGACCTGCTTTCTTATGCCATAACCGATGGGAATGGTGCGCAGTCGGTATCTCTGGCATTGGTGAATATTCGTGTTGGTAATCTACCCCCTGATCTTGGAGCTGACGTTGATCTCGAAATTGCAGAGAATACCTTAGAACTAGGACAGTTTTTTGCAACTGATCCTGACGGAGATTTACTGAGCTATTCTCTTGAGGGGGCAGATGCTGCACTTTTTCAGATTGATTCCAACCAAAATATTCGTTTTATTGCTGCAGCCGACTTTGAGATGCCGTCGGATGCAAATAGCGACGGCACCTATGCTATAACGCTAGTGGCAACGGATGATGGCCCATTAAATTTAAGCGATAGTCAGAATATTACGGTGACAGTCACTAATGTCATTGAGAATACGGCGCCATCGCTGGGCCTAGATCAAAGTATCAATTTGAACGAAGATGAGTCTTTTGTCGGAAATTTTTCAGGGAGCGATCTCGAAAACGACAGCTTGGCTTATGAGTTATCTGGTGCAGATGCAGCTTTGTTTTCAATTGATGCTCTAGGTAATCTTAGTTTTATAAATATACCCAGTAGCGATTTAGATGCTAGAAGTTACAATGTTACTGTCAACGTTATTGATGATGGAGAGGGTGCTCTCAGTGATAGTCAGAATTTAACCGTAAATGTTTTGGCTGTAAATGATCTGCCTGTGGCAGAAACTCTTCCGACTCAAGAGTTGGTGGAGAATTTTTCGAGCTATAGCATTGACTTAACTCTGCTGTTTTCTGACGAAGAAACAGCCGATGGTGACTTGGTGTATAGCGTTTCCGGTAATGCCAATATTGGTGTCAGTATTGATGCCAATGGCATTGCGACGATTACCGGTGCGGCCGACTGGACTGGCACTGAAAATATCACCTTCACAGCGACCGATGCGGGTGGTTTAAGTGTTGATGCAAGTGCGGATTTTGTAGTTAGTGCATATAACGAAGCACCAACAACGACAGGTTTAGCGGATCAAAACCTTACCGAAGATTTTGCCAGTTATACGATAGATCTCAAGGATATCTTTGCTGACGTTGAAACCGCCGATGGAGATCTAG
>Ga0065722_100498_pt1 | contig 15079 bp, 13 predicted proteins | sample BansetMetagenome_FD_59109 | JGI IMG/M metagenome (GOLD analysis project Ga0065722, IMG submission 59109) | Bankia setacea gill microbial communities from Puget Sound, Washington, USA - Caecum Enriched | ecosystem: Host-associated > Mollusca > Digestive system > Ceca | place: United States... | reverse complement strand
CCATCGCCGTTTAATATTAACCGTACAACCGAAACCGGCGGTGTTGGCTCGGGAAATGGACAAAATGAAATCTATGCGCAGAACATCTCGCCTCCAGGTGTAGCAAAGATGCGTTACCACTGCTATTGGCTGTTTGGTTGGCACTATGGCTTAGACGAAGTGGATATCGTTCTAGACACGAGCATTAGTTGGACGTCATCGCAGGCTAAAACCAGCAACTCCGCCTATACCGGAACGCGTTCGCCAATCGATGCGGTAATTGTGCANGAAGCGGGTCACTACCTAGGTTTGATGCATGTGAACTCGGAGTACAACGTTATGGGAGATTCTTGGCGGCATCACCACACCAATGGCAGTACTGCACGTAGTTATTTTGGTGAAGATGCGTCCCATGGAGCGCGCACGCTTTATGGCGACCAGAGTAGCTCGTTTCGTGATGTTTCGGTCTCTCATTGGCGTCGCACCGGCTCCAGTGGTGAGTACTCCAGTCACGGCCGTGTACGTGTTCGCAATAGCGCCAATAATGGCACGCTTGCCGGCATTACTATAAATGGCGAGCCGGGCTTTAGGGTTACTCGGGGCACGACTGTGCGACCTGAATTTACCATTGAGAATAACGGTAAGCAGTCTCACGCCAACGTCCAATACGGCATCTACATCTCGACCAACGACACCATAAGCACCTCGGACCGTCGCATTGGCGGTGGTGTGTTTGGCAATATTCACCCAGCAAATGTGATGACCACAACTGTTCCGGTTTATATCCCAACAGACCTTAATGCGGGTCAAGACTATTGGTTGGGCATTATTCTGGATGAGAACAATGTCATCTCGGAAGTAAGTGAATCTAATAACAAGACCTATACCCCCGTTAGAGTTCAGTAATTAGCGGCTAGATTGCGGCAGGGATGCCGACATCGCGATAAAAAGCAGGGCAGTTGGCAGGGAATGCCAATTGCCCTGTTTGCGTGTAGATAGCGAGATTTTAGTCTCGATAGGCTATGTCTGCTGACTTGCGGGCATGACGTTGGCTGCACGAACATCGCTAATCGGCCAAAGCCGCGCGCCAAAAAACGTCAAATACTACGATTGATCATAAAATAGCTGTTTTCCCATCCTCGCGGGCGCTATAATGCGCGCCGTTTGACCCCCCTTTAGGCATTTCCGCCCGCATTTATGAGGCTCCCCCTGTGATAGAAAAGTTGCGCAATATTGCCATTATTGCCCACGTTGACCATGGCAAAACCACGCTTGTAGATAAGCTTTTAAAGCAATCCGGTACCTTGGACCGTCGTGATGAAGGCTCAGAGCGCATCATGGATTCCAGTGATCAGGAGCGCGAACGAGGCATTACNATTCTCGCGAAAAAACACCGCTATTCGCTGGAATGACTACCGTATCAACATCGTGGATACCCCAGGACACGCCGATTTTGGCGGTGAAGTGGAGCGCGTACTTTCGATGGTGGACAGCGTATTGCTATTGGTTGATGCGGTTGATGGCCCTATGCCACAAACCCGTTTCGTAACCAGTAAAGCCTTTGAAAAAGGTTTGAACCCAATTGTTGTTATCAACAAGGTTGACCGCCCCGGCGCTCGCCCAGATTGGGTTATGGATCAGGTGTTCGACTTATTCGACCGCTTGGGTGCTACCGATGAGCAGTTAGATTTCCCTGTGATCTATGCTTCGGCCTTGAACGGCATCGCCGGTCTCGACCAAGATAACCTAGCGGAAGATATGACGCCGTTGTTCCAGTTGATTGTCGACAAAGTTAAGGCGCCAGAAGTTGAAATTGATGGCCCTTTCCAGATGCAGATTTCGGCACTGGACTACAACAGCTACGTTGGTGTAATTGGTGTTGGTCGCATTAAACGCGGTCGATTAAAGCCTAGCCAGCAAATCGTCGTTGTTGATAAAGACGGAAAAACCCGTAAAGCCAAGGTGCTGCAAGTTATGGGGTATCACGGCCTGGAGCGAGTTGATACCGATGAGGCAAATGCTGGTGATATCGTTTGTATTACCGGTGTAGATAAACTCAGTATCTCCGATACCTTGTGTAGCCCAGAAACGATTGAAGCACTTCCCGCTTTGACTGTGGATGAGCCAACCGTGAGCATGACCTTCCAGGTAAATGATTCACCATTCGCCGGTTTAGAAGGTAAGTTCATTACTTCGCGTAATATCAAAGACCGCTTGGATCAAGAGCTAATCCACAACGTTTGCTTTACGTGTAAAGCAAGGTGATACGCCAGACAAGTTCAAAGTGTCTGGTCGCGGTGAATTACACCTATCTGTNCTTATTGAAAATATGCGTCGCGAAGGCTTTGAGCTGGGTGTGTCTCGTCCAGAAGTTATTCAGAAAGAAGTCGATGGCGAAATTCACGAGCCCTACGAGCAAGTGGTTATTGATGTTGAAGAACAGCATCAAGGTTCGATTATGGAAGCCCTGGGTTTGCGTAAAGCCGAATTGACCAACATGGAACTCGATGGTAAAGGACGTGTGAAGCTAGAGTTTTTAGTGCCTTCTCGCGGCTTGATTGGTTTCCGTGGTTTATTCCTAACACTGACATCTGGCTCTGGCATCATGACCAGTATTTTTGATCACTACGGCCCTGTTAAAGAAGGCGAAGTGACCAAGCGTCAAAACGGTGTATTGGTTAGTATGGTTAAGGGTAAAACCTTGGCATACGGTTTGTTTAACTTGCAGGATCGCGGCCGCTTATTTTTGGGTCACGGCGCTGAGGTTTATGAAGGTCAGGTGGTTGGTATCCACTCTCGCGATAACGACCTTGTAGTAAACCCAACCAAAGCTAAGCAGCTAAACAATATCCGCGCAGCAGGTACGGATGAAGCACTTACCCTTACTCCACCGATTCGTCATACTTTGGAGCAGGCGCTCGAGTTTATTGAAGATGATGAGCTGGTAGAAGTAACGCCGGTTAGTATTCGTATACGTAAAAAGTTATTGTTAGAAAATGAACGCAAGCGCGCGAAAAACGCCGCGAAGTAGTTTGTTTGAATGCAATACTAAAAAGCCCATCTAAGTGATGGGCTTTTTTTTACTCGAAATTTAATACCGCCAAGTGAGTTTATTAATTACATCTCGCCGCGATACTCAAACTCGCGAATAACATCTAAAAATGCCTCGCCATAGGCTTCGAGTTTTCGGTCACCAATGCCGCTAATGGAAATAAGCTCTACATCGGTTAACGGCTTCTTCGATAGTAATTCTTTCAGTGTCGCATCGTGGAAAATAACATAGGGTGGCACGCCATGCTCATCGGCGAGGTCTTTGCGGCACTTGCGCAGCGCATTCCAAAGCGGTAGATCCTCATCGCCGATATCGGCCATTACCTTGCGTGTTGCACGGGCTTTTTCTGGGGCCTTATCGCGTCGCAGTTCAATGGATTTTTCACCGCGTAGAATTTCTCGGCAGGGTTCCGTTAAGCGCAAGCTACCATAGCCATCTGGGTCTACGTCTAAATACCCCAGTGCGACCAACTGTCGAAAAATAGACCGCCAATCATTAATCGTTAAATGTTTGCCAATGCCGTAGGTCGATAATGCTTGATGACCAAACTGACGAACTTTTTCGTTTTCACTGCCGCGTAAAATATCAATCATATGGGAAGCGCCAAAGCGCTGACCNCTGCGATAGACACAGCTTAACGCCATGCGCACAGCCTCGGTGGCGTTCCAAGTATCGGCGGGTGTTAGGCAGTTATCGCAATTGCCGCAGGGGTTGACTAGAGTATCGCCAAAATAGCGTAGTAATACTTGTCGCCGACAGCTAGTGATTTCACATAAGCCAAGCATGGCATTCANGCGTTGTTGTTCATTGCGCTTAAAATTATCGTTGCCATCCGAGCTCGCCATCATTTGTCGTAGCTTTACAATATCTTCTAGGCCATAGAGCAGCAGTGCTGTTGCCGGTTCGCCATCGCGGCCGCCACGGCCGGTTTCTTGATAATAGGCTTCGATGCTTTTTGGCATATCCAAATGTACGACAAAACGCACATCGGGTTTATCGATACCCATACCAAAGGCGATAGTCGCGACAATAATAACGCTCTCTTCGCGTAAGAAACGGGTTTGATTACTTGCACGCGTGGCAGCGGGTAGACCAGCGTGATAAGGCAGTGCGTGAAAGCCTTGGGTGCATAACCATTCAGCGGTTTCCTCGACTTTCTTACGTGATAAGCAGTAGACGACACCGGCACTATCTTTGTGTTCACTCTGCAGAAAATCGAGAAGTTGTAGTTTTGGTTTATTCTTTTGGTTAATACGGTACTGAATGTTGGGGCGGTCGAAGCCAGCGATAAATTGCTGCGCGTTCTCCAAACTCAAGCGGCTAATAATTTCGGCGCGAGTGCGCTCGTCGGCCGTCGCGGTGAGGGCGATGCGCGGCACCTGTGGAAAGGCTTCATGGAGAATATTAAGTTTTAGATAATCTGAGCGGAAATCATGCCCCCACTGAGCAACGCAGTGAGCTTCATCAATTGCGAATAAGGCGATGGGGGACTGCTGCAACAGCGCCAGCGTACGAGGCTGAATTAAGCGCTCGGGCGCGATATAAATCAGATCGATCTCACCTTCGCGCAGCGCATTCTCGGTTTGCCACGCAGTGTTAGCGTCGAGTGTAGAGTTTAGGTAACCGGCGCGAACACCGAGTTCCTTTAGCGCATTAACCTGATCTTCCATTAATGCGATAAGTGGTGAAATAACCACACCGACACCCGCGCGAGCGAGCGCGGGAATCTGGTAGCACAGAGATTTTCCGCCGCCGGTCGGCATAATAACCAAGGCGTCTTGTCCGGCGCAGACACTGTTAATAATGTCTGCCTGGGAGCCGCGAAACTCGGGGTAGCCGAATACATGCTGCAACAACGCTTGTGGGTCGGTGCTGCTAGCAGGGGGTGTATCGGATGCGCTGCTGTGCTTATCGTCTAGCAAAACAAGCGGCTATCAAAATCAGTTATTAACATAATGGAATGGCTAAGGTACTGCGTGACCGGTTGAAGCTTCCCAAATACGGTACCACTGCTCCCGATTAAGCGTAAGGTTCGCGGCTTGTACGGCGACTTTCACGCGCTCAATTTTACTTGTACCTAGCAGCGGCAATGCATTCCCTGGCAAGGTGAGTGCCCATGCATAAACGACTGGTTCAATATCGCTGAGGTTACATTCGTCGGCGACTATTCGCAGGGCATCGTGCAGGCGTTGGCTGCGCTCGTCGTTCGGCGTCATTAAGCGGCCACCACCCAAACAAGACCAAAGCATAGGCGCAACCCCGTGGCGCGCACACTGGTCGAGCAAACCGTTTTCTAATGGTTCCATATACAGGGGCGAAAATTCGATCTGGTTGGTAACCAGTCCTTCGGGAATTAGCGCTTTAACGGCTTTTTGCAAAAGCTCAAACTGATCCGTTGTAAAATTAGATACGCCGAAATAACGAACCTTACCGGCTTGCTTAAGTTGTAAAAACTTTTCCGCAACCTCGTTGGCGTTCATTAAAAAATCGGGGCGGTGGATTAACAGTACGTCGATATATTCGGTACCGAGCTTGGTTAAAGAGGCATCGACTGATTGCTGAATCGCCGCGGCACTACTGTCGTAATGGTTTACCGCCTTCGCGCCAAGTTACTCCAAATCCACAGGGACGAATACCGCATTTAGTTACAATCTCGAGCTTCTCGCGTATAGCGCTATCGAGTGCCAANGCTTCGCCNAANGGTTGTTCACTGTTATATACCATGGCGTGATCTNCGGTGGTTATACCCATCTCGAGGGACTGCTCAATAAAGCCGAGGACTTGTTGTGGCGTCATGCCCCAGTTCTTTAGTCGCCAGTAGCCAGCGATGAGTTTAGANACTTCTGGCCCTTGGGCAGACATACGGGTGCGTGAAACAGTCATTGGCAATTCTCCTAAGATCGATGGTGCAGAATTGTAGCAGTTGCTACACCGCGTCGCGACCTAAGAATCCCCGCCGTTTTCAGCGACTTAGGCCACTTACTTGTCGTAAGTTTCACCACGCATGTGCTGCCTTTTNGCGACTGCAAATAAAACTGTCATCATTTGGTCAAGTGAACAGCATAAAAAAGACAAATAAACGCTATACCCTCTGCCCGTTGCTTCATCACGTGTATACCTATAGCGACTTTACTTATCTAATAACGAGGGATAAAAATGAACATTGCCAGAACGAATACGGCCAAAAAGTTAATGGCTAGCACTGTACTAGTTTTGTTAGCCGCTGCGGCCAGTGTGACACAAGCGAATACTTGGAGTGAACCTAATAAAGCAAAACCAAGCGAGCAAAATAAATCACATCAAGTTGCTCACGATCGTTATCATAAAGTNTCAAATAAAGTTGACCTTGGACCGCGCCCCTATTTTTTAGTTGATGATATGGATGACTCCGCACTTAAGCAAAATCTGTTGAGTTGTGCCAATAAGCCTAATCGCAAATCGGAGTTTTCCATTGGTCATCGTGGTGCGCCAATGCAATTCCCAGAGCACACCAAGGAATCATACGAAGCTGCGGCGCGTATGGGGGCGGGCATTGTCGAGTGCGATGTAACCTTCACGAAGGATAAAGAGTTGGTATGTCGTCATTCGCAATGCGATCTTCACACAACGACCAATATTTTAGCCACCCCACTTGCGGAAAGTTGTAGCCAAAACTTTATTCCAGCGGTATATGATTCCGAAGGAAATATTGTTTCNCGGGCGAGNGCAAAGTGTTGTACAAGTGACATCACCCTAGAAGAATTTAAAACATTGCAAGGGAAAATGGACGCCGGTAATTCCGCCGCTACAGATGTTGCTGGCTATATGAATGCGACAGCAAATTGGCGAACCGACGTGTATGCCGGCCGTGGAACACTATTAAGCCACAAAGAAAGCATCGCGTTGTTCAAAAAACTTGGCGTAAAAATGACACCAGAATTAAAGTCGCCAAGTGTAGTAATGCCATTCGATGGTTTAACTCAGGAGCAATACGCACAAAAAATGCTTGATGAGTATAAGCAGATGGGCGTTTCAGCAAAGCACGTTTGGCCCCAATCTTTTGATATAAACGATGTGAACTACTGGATAAGCAACGAACCGAGATTTGGCCGCCAAGCGGTATTTCTAGATGGCCGATACGATAGCTCAACGTTCGATCATCGCGATCCAGCAACCTGGTCACCATCAATGCAGGACCTATCTGCAAGCGGCGTTAAGATTGTCGCACCGCCGATTTGGGTTTTAGTTGAAGTGGTTGATGGCGAAATTGTTCCCTCTCGCTACGCGGTAGAAGCCATTGCCGCTGGTTTAGATATTATTGCTTGGAGTTTTGAGCGTGATGGACCTTTGGCAAACGGCGGCGGATGGTATTACCAAACCTTAAATGGGCTTAATCCCAATCCCATAAGCGTAGAACCAAAAGTGATCAACAATGATGGCGATATGATGGATGTGCTGGACGTATTGGCTAATGATGTTGGCGTGATCGGTATTTTCTCTGATTGGCCTGCCACTGTTACCTATTATGCCAACTGCATGAACTTGTAATTGATGTTGGTGCGCACCTGAAAAGTAGAGTGAGGAAACCCGGCTTTAGCTGGGTTTTTTCAGTATGAATTAGAGTGTCATTAGTTATCTATTTCGGCCGTATAAATTTTTTTCGTGCGGCGGCGACCTTACTTCGAGTAACGCAGCCTTCGACGTGATCGTTAATTAAACCCATGGCTTGAATGAACGCGTACACCGTAGTTGGGCCTACAAACTTCCAGCCACGCTTCTTTAACTCTTTGGCCAGCGCTATAGATTCCGGTGATGTCGAAACCGTTTGTGGTTGCGAATTTATTGCTGGCTCGTATCGCCAAAAGAATGCAGCCAAAGAACCTTCTGCTTTAACCATTTCTTTTGCGCGCTGGGCATTGTTAATAACAGCTGATATTTTTCCTCGGTGACGAACGATGCCTTCGTCTTGTAGAAGACGTTCAATATCAGCATCGTTAAAACGGGCAACCTTATTAAAGTCGAATTTTTTAAACGCAGCACGAAAATTTTCACGTTTAGCTAATATTGTTCGCCAACTTAAACCGGACTGAAAGCTNTCTAAACATAGCTTTTCGAACAGACGAATATCATCGGCCACTGGGAAGCCCCATTCATTGTCGTGGTAAGGTATAAATTCGGCAACTGTTCCGCACCAGCTGCAACGAGACTTTCCATCGGTAGAAATTATAGTTGTACTCATTTTTAGCGCTCTCTCTATAAAGACTATCGGTTATGGCTTTTGCGGGATGGATAATAACGGCTGGTTAAGTCCCAACGCCTTTTGCTTTTTAAGTCTTAATCCTAACGAGACGATGAGATTCGGTAAGATAATATTTAAGTTCGCTTTCCGGCGCGTAATAAAGCTGAATCCATTTCATTCCACAATTTCACCCACTAGTTGTTAGTGGGTGAAATTATAATGTTAGTCACCCAGCCAGCTTACTTTATATAGGTCGCGGCGGCGGTCCAAGTAATTTTTTACCGAACCTTCATTTTGTAACTTTTCTAGTTTTGTAAGATCAAGATCTACTATCAGTGTCATTTCAGTATTCGGTGTTGTTTCGGCCATAATAGCGTCATGAGGAAAGGAAAAATCCGATGGCGAAAATACGGCTGACTGAGCGTATTGAATATCGGCGCCATCTACTTTAGGTAGGTTGCCCACACTGCCCGCGATTACCACATAGCACTCGTTTTCGATTGCGCGTGCATGCGCGCAGCAGCGGACTCTTAAGTAGGCATTTTTTGTATCGGTCCAAAAAGGAATAAACAGCATTTGCATGCCTTCTTCTGACTGTAAGCGTGCCAATTCCGGAAATTCAACATCGTAACAAATCAAAATTCCAATTTTACCAAAGTCGGTATTGAACACGCTGAGTCGATTGCCGCCCTGCATAATCCAGGCGCGCTTCTCGTGAGGCGTTGGATGAAGTTTGTATTGTGATTCCAGGGTTCCGTCTCGACGGCATAGATAGGCCACATTATATAATTCGCCTTCTTCCATAACGGGTACGGAACCGGCAATAATATTAATGTTGTAGCTTACTGCGAGTTTAGAAATCGCTTCGAGTATCTCTTCGGAAAATTCCGCCAGGGCTTTAACCGAGTCAATAGAATTTTGGTGTACCTCAATCCCCATAAGGGGTGCATTAAAAAATTCGGGTAGCAGCGCCACGTCGCACTGGTAATCTGACAGAGCATCGATAAAAAATTCGACTTGCTGAATAAGTTCGTCGACAGATTTTAGTGGTCGCATTTGCCATTGTACACAACCGATACGGGCAGAGGTTCTTGGTGCGCCAATGAGAGGCGTTTTTTGATTATCGTAGTAGAGGTTGCTCCACTCCAAAAGTGTCGCGTAACCCTTGGACTCTTTGTCTTCTGGTAGGTAGCCGGTTAAAACTCGCTTCACCTCAAAATCATTTGATAATTGAAAGGTAAGAATAGGATCGTAAATTTCNCGTTTCTTAACGTTTTCAATATATTCTTGTGGCGACATAACTTTGGCGTAATCTTGATAATTTGGAATTCTACCACCCGCGACAATGGATTTTAAATTCAGGCTTCGGCATAGTTCTTTGCGTGCTTCGTAAAGTCGTCGGCCCAGTCGCATACTGCGATATTCGAGCGAAACGCAAACTTCTACTCCATACAAAACGTCGCCCAATGGGTCGTGGGTAGAAAGGTAGGCATCGCCAGTAATCTCGTCATAGGTATGATGGTCGCCAAATTTATCGTAGTCGACGATTAGCGAGAAGGCTGCTGCAACAACTTCACCGTGATCTTCGATACAGATTTGTCCTTCCGGAAAGGCCGCCAGCTGCGCTCGAAATTTCTTCTCGGGCAGGGCGCCGCCCATAGTTGGGTAAATTGTATCCATAATTTTCTTTAGGCCGGCGTAGTCTTCTTTAACCAAGTTACGTAGCGTAAGTTTGTGTTCTGGATCGCCGGTGTAAATATCTTCACTCATAAATTACATCTACCATTGAAAAGCTATGTTAAAAGTGGCAATAGCGGGGTATCGTAAAGCCGATCATATTGCGTTAGTTCACTTAAGTCGCGCCACGGTCGAATCGAACTCAAAGCGTATCGATCACAGTACCGAAAAGATTGGTAAGTTTGAGGCTTTCCTTGATCGAGAAACGATCGTTCGCTATCTCAACATGCATGATTGCATAAACGATAGGGGTTGCATATGGGTTAGCTCTATTTGCTTGGCTGCGGATACTGATCGCAATGAAAAAGAGGGAGTGAGTAATAAGTAGGGCAAGGACCCTGTGTGAGCAAAGGGGGCGTTATACTAGGCCCGGCGGTAGAAACTCTACTAGTTAGTTAGCTGAGTAAAGTAAAAGCCGCCGGCCCCATTTTTATACTTGTAAGTAATCTAAAGGATTTTACTCGTAGGTAAGTGTTAAGTTATTCCTGCGAGGCTATAGTTACTTAAAGGTATCAATACATACTTATTTGTCACATGTGAAAACTAAGTTACCTCTAACGCTCTCTGCGCCAAAGTACTTCCCAGCTAGAGATACAGCGCTGTCAGCTACAGCGGCGAAACCTTCTTTTTTACTATCGTCTTCGGTTTTTTCTACGAGTTCGTCTATTACAATAAACTCTTTTGTCCCCTCTTTTTTCTTGCAGGTTAACGATGCGTCAAAGTGAAGAACTTTGCGAACATTTTTTTCGGTATTCGATGCGTAGCTAGCTTTGTAGGTGCCGTCTTTTTGCTTGTATACCGTACCTTTTACAGTTGCGCAGCCTACCGTTAGTGATGCGAATGTTAGTAATGCCGTAATAGGGAAAATCTTTTTCATTTGTATCTCCTGATATTAAGAATATTAAACTACTAAAACGGATCTGTTTGATTTTTTGAAACGTTTGCCTGCCAAGACGGAAAAACACCGATCAATGTGGGATAGAGGCTTTTGCAGCTTGGTGGTGCAAAATATAACGAGTTTAAATGCTACGTTATGATGTATTGCTACAGCAACAATTACGGAACTCCCCGTGCAAACTCTAAACTGAAGTTTGCGTTGAATTTGATGTCAAGCTGGGGGCACTCAAGCTAGAGTAAGCTACTGAGAGCCGGTTTACTTAAATCCTTGCAAAAGTATTAATAGAAGGACTGTTCCAATAGTTAGGTGATCGCAATTAGAGCTAAGAAAACACCGATGGAAAGAGCGATTAGTAAAAGCGCAGGCGAAAATTTTATATNGCTTGGCGTATTTTATATAGTGGTCAATTGCACAAATTTCGGCAAAATATCGGCGTAGATTAGTTTTATCGGCCCTTATTCGAAAAGTTAATCTGGTTGGGGGCTGCGGGGTGAGATACATGGTGTCGATAATTTTAACAGGGTTTTGTTAGTGGGATGGAATCGAAGCCGTTTCTATCGTTTTATTGAATTTTCGAATATCGCGAATTTCATAGCGAAGCTCACCCTGAGCGTCTCGTTTAAACTTGATAGTTGCGTCGGTAAAATAGGTGAATTGATTGCACCATGTTCTTGGCGTGGGGTCGCGTAAGTAAAATAGCTCTTCGTTATTCTCAAGCGTTCCAGCATATTCACCGCGAGAGCTACAATTTCTTGGGCTGCCGTAGGTGATCGTCATAGTTTTTTCGCCTAGTTTTAGTGCATCTATTTCTACCGAAACGACAACCGGTAGATCGTCTGCTACAACCTGCCCTTTCCACTTACCCGTGACGCTGGNATTTCCAGCCGGAGTAACNGCGTTGATTGTTGGCGATGAGCTGGTAATTTTATCTTCGCATATTTCAAGTAGTTTTTGTAAGTGATCGCGTTGCGACGTAACTAGGCTTAATGTTGCAGCATTAGTTTCGGATTCTATTAGCTGTTCTTTTGCCTGATTGTATTCACCCTTAAGGTCAAGATACTTTGAATACAAGTCGGCATATTCACTTTCAGCTTTATGGGGGGTAACTTTCATAGTCTCGCCTTGAGAGTTGTTAATTACAACTTGAGGGGCAGACCTCCCGTAGAAAACACCGAATATTCCCGTTACAACAGCTACGGCTATAGCGAATCCACCTTTTGTTAGCTCTTTAATCATTGTTCGGCGTCCTTGTGTTGTTTCCAACAGTCTCTAGCTAGCATGGAATATCCTCACATCAAACGTCATAAGTTAATGTGTGGGTAGCGCTTCTAAATTATATGTTTCTAGGTTAAAAGCCGGCCAAAGCTAAACCGAAGCCGGCGACTAATAATACTAAGCCAATTACTAAAGATGCTTTAGTAAACTGCGCTTTTGTGTAAGCTTTGGCGCCGAGCCTACGTACGNCTTCGCTACTAGATGCCGCATAACCTTTAGCTTGCAGCCAAGAATAAACACCAATTGCTTTATGAAACGCATGCGGGGGCGGGGAGCCTATNGCANTCCAGTTGGAATTATCTTCTTCTTTAAGTGCAGTAACGAACTCTGGGTAGCTTATTGCGAGAGCACCGATAATGATGGCCGTCAAACCTACAGCGATTAAGATCATCTTGTTCTCCTTAGGAAGGCGAAAATTGTGCGGTGTTGCTTGTTTCTCGATTATCTACTAACTNGAANATAAGTTAAACGAATGTAGTGATGCATTTTCATTATCGACTACAACCCGATGAGTTTGGTGCCAGTTTTGCTGTGAATGGGTCGCGCAGCCTCAGTTATTAACACGTGGAAGTGAAACTTGGCACTTAGGTCCCTACTTAGATTCTAGAGCTATTCGTTTGTATCGCTAGATTTCGTGGTTTCGTTTGTTAGCGGCTCTAACTGCGGGCCCTATAGAATACTTGTGTGCAAGTCGTAGACGTGTGAGGTCATATATTTCGCATGGGCTACTGCTCGATTATGTATTTTAAAATTATTATCGTTGTGTTTTTTCAATCGAAAAATCGATTCGATACATCGGCGAGATAGGTGTCAGATTTTAGTACGCTGGAATTTTAAATTCGTCAGCGGAAATGAATTACTTAGGTAGTTATGCCTACTATGATCTTCAGCAATGTTGCGCTGCAATCCATAGCGATGGATACCAAGCGTTGCTTAGGTATACGAGGAGGTGTTTGTTTTAAATGATCTTGGGGGCGCTTAATAAATAGATTGAAGCTCGTTATTCGTCCAAGCTGTTAGCTAGTTGTTTTGATCGAACTGCAGGCTTATGATATAGCGCGTTATCTGTAGTTCGACATTTCGGCGTGATTATTTGTCCGAACCTTAAAATACTATAATTAGAATCGAGACAAAATGCTCAACTTCTATAAGAAAGCATTCATTACGTTTATTGCCTTGGCTGTTATTTCAATTGCGCTCGGTTATGTTTTAATAAATCGTACTTTCCCTCACGACGCGTTGTTGCCAGCACAAGACAGCGCCCACGCTTGGCGGATGGAAGCGGTATCCGATATCTCGGCAAGCGGCAGATCTAGTATTGAAATTAATGATGCGACCTTTGGCTTAAACGTCGGTTTTAAATTGTCAGAACAGGCCAAGTACCCCTACGTATCCCTCGTTATGGTGTTTGCGGAAACCCATGAAGTCGAAAAGTTTGTCGATTTGTCTCAGTATAGATTTCTCGACTTTAGCGTAAAGTGTAAGCCAGCCAATGTGCTAACGTTTTCTATATTGACTATCGATGACAAGGTGACGGACCCGAAAGACCTCGGCACTTACCGAATTCCTACAAGCTTTTTCTCCTGTAATGAACAATGGCAAAAGGTAGAGATTGACTTAACTCGCTTGGAAACGCCGCAGTGGTGGCTTAGTGAATATGGCCTTGAACTTTCTAGGCAAGCCTACCGGCTCGATAAGGTCCCGCGTATTACCTTTGGCAACTCTTTTCAAAGCCCTTTCGATATTGAATCAAATGTACAAATAGAGCAATTAGTATTGCGTGGCACCAACTGGCGCTACCTCTATATTTATGCCGCTTTGATGTTTTTAGTTTGGAGTATTTTTGCGGTGTGGATTGTAAAGCTACACACGAAAAATCTAATGCTGAGTTTGACAGAAAAGCTGCAAAAAGATCGCCCCCTGATAGCCTATCAACAGCTTTCTCTCGATTCCCCACGAGATCGGGGCAATGCGGCTATCTTGCGCTATATGGCCACCGAATATGCCAACCCCGAGTTAAACCTTGAGATGGCGCTTACAAATCTTGCGGTGAGCCGAACCAAGCTGAATGATGTGTTGCGCGAAGAGTTGGGTTATACCTTTGTCACCTACCTAAACAAACTTCGCCTCACTGAAGCTGCGCGGCTATTGGCAACCCAGCAGCACCTCGGCGTTACTGAAATTTCCTACTCGGTAGGGTATAAAAACGTGTCTTACTTCCATAAATTATTCAAGAATGAATACGGATGTGCGCCTAAAACCTTTAGGGATACTTATAAACCAAAGAATACTGATTAATAAGCGCTATTATTTAGTGTAAATTTCTGCAAAAAACCTTCAATTATTTGTCAAATTCTGTTTTTTCTCTCAAATGAGCAAGATTTGGCTACCCCCGTCTCTATATCCTCTGCGCGAAGCTTTCGGCTGGTATTGGTGTTTCGCTTCTAATCCTACTCATAAAAATAATTAATGGACTTTCTTTCGAAGAGGACAGATATATGACAACTCATTCATATTTACGACGACCTTTGCGCAATCTATGCGCGTTTATCTTTTTCATGTTTAGCTCGCTCCAAGCGCTAGCGCTAAGCTGTGACTACGCCACTACCAATAGTTGGGGGAGTGGNTTTACCGCCAGTATTACCGTTAGCAACGATTCCACCAGTAGTGTAAGTGGCTGGGATGTAAGTTGGCAGCTAAACGGCGGCTCTAGTGTGACTGCAGCCTGGTCTGCGGATGTCTCTGGCAGCAATCCATACGCGGCAACCAACTTGAGCTGGAACGGTAATATCGCTCCGGGTGGATCGGTGAGCTTCGGCTTTCAAGGGCAAGGGCAAGATTCCAGCGGTGTAATACTGGCTTGTGATCCTAAGGGCGGAAGTAGCTCGTCATCAAGTTCTTCTAGCTCCTCATCGAGTTC
>Ga0065722_104421_pt1 | contig 15111 bp, 11 predicted proteins | sample BansetMetagenome_FD_59109 | JGI IMG/M metagenome (GOLD analysis project Ga0065722, IMG submission 59109) | Bankia setacea gill microbial communities from Puget Sound, Washington, USA - Caecum Enriched | ecosystem: Host-associated > Mollusca > Digestive system > Ceca | place: United States... | reverse complement strand
TCGCGCTGGGGCATGATTGCGTTTGCCTCCAGCCTCGACCAAGGCGGGGTTATGACGCGCAATGCAGAAGATGCCGCACTGATGCTCAGCACCATGGCAAGCTTCGACCCAAAAGACTCCACCTGCGTGAATGAGCCCCTAAGGGATTACACTAGTACCCTAAGCGAATCACTAGCCGGGGTTACCATTGGCGTCCCCAAAGAATATTTTAGCGAAGGGCTTGAAGCGGGGACTCAATTAGCCGTTGAGGCCGCCATTAAAGAGTACGAGCTGGCCGGCGCAATCATTAAATCCGTATCACTGCCCCACAGCCACTTGGCCGTCTCGGCCTATTACGTTATCGCTCCAGCCGAGTGCTCAGCAAACCTATCGCGCTTCGATGGTGTGCGTTACGGTCACCGCTGTGAAAACCCCAAAGATCTAGAAGATCTCTATAAACGGTCTCGAGGCGAGGGTTTTGGCGACGAGGTGAAACGCCGTATTCTCGTCGGCACCTACTGCCTTTCCGCAGGCTATTACGACGCCTATTACGGTAAGGCTCAGCAAGTACGGCGCCTTATCAAACAAGATTTTGTCGAAGCCTTTAAGCAAGTGGATATTATTATGGGGCCCACATCACCTTCTCCCGCATTCGAGTTTGGCGCAAAAAGCAATGATCCTGTCGCCATGTATTTAGAGGATGTTTACACCATTGCAACCAATCTTGCTGGCTTACCCGGCATGTCCATACCCTGTGGCCTCGTTGACAATAAACCCGTCGGCCTGCAACTTATCGGCAATTATTTTGCCGAAGGCAAGTTACTGAATTTAGCGCATCAGTTTCAGCAAGCCACCGACTTCCACACCCTTGCACCCAACGACTTAACCTAGCAGGTAGAACACATATTATGGAATGGGAAACTGTTATCGGGCTGGAAGTACATGTACAACTAGCCACCAAAACAAAAATTTTCTCTGGCTCCAGTATCGCTTTCGGGGCCGAGCCCAATACCCAAGCCTGTGCCATAGACTTGGCCATGCCGGGTACTTTGCCTGTCGCCAACGCACAGGCCTTTCGCTTTGCCACAATGTTTGGGCTTGCCGTCAATGCAGAAATTGGCAAACGTTCTGTATTCGAGCGAAAAAACTATTTTTACCCGGACCTTCCCAAAGGCTACCAAACGACCCAGTTAGCCGAGCCTATTGTTGGCACCGGCTACTTGGATCTTCAGCTAGAAGGGGGCCGAGAGAAGCGTGTGCGCATTCATCACGCCCACTTAGAGGAAGATGCGGGAAAATCACTCCATGAAGATTTTCACGGCATGAGTGGCATTGACTTAAACCGAGCAGGAACACCTCTCATCGAGGTTGTCACTGAGCCCGACATGAGCAACTCAGAAGAAGCCGTGGCCTTCGCTCGAAAACTCCACGCCTTAGTGACCTCGCTGGGCATCTGTGACGGTGAAATGAGCCAAGGCTCAATGCGTTTTGACGTTAACATCTCCGTGCGAAAAAAAGGAGAGCCTCTAGGTATCCGTACCGAAACCAAAAACCTTAACTCCTTCCGTTTTATGGAACGCTGTATACACCAAGAAGTCGAGCGTCAAATTGAAGTTCTTGAAGAGGGTGGAAAAATCACTCAAGAAACCCGCCTGTACGATGGCGACACCCATACAGCACGCAGCATGCGATCCAAAGAAGAAGCTAACGACTACCGTTACTTCCCCTGCCCTGATTTACTGCCCGTTATTATTGACGACGAGTATATTGACGCCATTCGACAAAGCCTGCCCGAACTCCCCGATGCTCGCCAACAACGCTTCAAGCAGAGCTATGGCCTCTCGGCCTACGATGCCGGCTGCCTAAGTGCAGACGCAGCAACCGCCCGCTATTTCGAACAGGCTGCCACTACCAGCCAAGACGCGAAACTAGCCGCAAATTGGGTAATGGGTGAAATATCCGCTCGGCTCAATACCGAAGAAATCAGTATTGAAGCGTGTAAAGTCAGTGCCACGAGCCTTGGCGGTTTGATATTGCGCATTAAAGATCAAACCATCTCAAATAAGATTGCCAAGCAAGTATTTGAGTCAATGTGGGCCGGTGAAGGTGATGCTGACACCATTATCGAAGCCAAGGGCTTAAAACAGGTCTCTGATACCGGCGCCCTTGAAAAAATGGTCGACGAGGTCATCGCAGCTAACGCAAAGCAAGTAGAAAATTACCGCAACGCCGAAGAAGCTAAGCGCCCCAAAATGCTAGGATTTTTTGTGGGCCAAATCATGAAAGCCTCTAAAGGCCAAGCCAACCCACAGCAACTCAACCTTATACTCAAACAAAAATTGGACGGTTAAACCCCATGGCAGTGAAGAAAGACAAACAAAAAGTATTGGGCGAGGTCTTCGACGAAGCGCGCGTACGTAGTTTTCTAGAGGTCGAAACCTATGAAGGGATAGACACCGATTACCTCGCGTTAGAGAGGGCCTATCGTGGCATGAAGGCAGAAAACTTCGCGACCTTCGTACAATTTTTTGTTGAGGACGGACGTAATATCAATGCTAAAAACCCCCAAGGCCGCACACTACTGCAAGTAGCCAGCGAGCACCGTCCCAGTCACGACTACATAAAAACCCTTGAAGCCGCTGGCGCCAAGTTTTAACTCCTCAGAAGAGCGTGTAATGATTCAACCTCTACCCAATAACAATGTAATGACGGGCGCCAACTATTTTTTCCAGGGGGTGCGACTGCTCTGGCACCCTAAACTGCGCGCCTACATACTAGTACCACTGCTGGTTAACATTGTTCTATTTATCGTACTTACCAGTGCCCTAATCTCCTACTTGGGCATGTTTACCCACGGCTTATCTTTTGATGTCGCCGACTGGCTAAAACCTGCAGTCGACTTCTTTCTGGCTTTACTGGGTATTGTGCTCGTCGTTCTGGTACTCATTATTTACGCCTACAGCTTTAATATTATCACCAATATCATTGCCGCCCCGTTCTACGGACTACTGGCAGAAAAAGCAGAAGAGTTACTCACGGGAGAACCCCTAGAAGGCGAAGCAATCGGCTCCATGGTCCCTCGGGTATTCAAGCGGGAAATAAAAAAATTACTGTATTTTATTATGCGTGGACTGCTTATCATGCTCATCATGCTACTCATTAGCTTGGTGATACCCGTTGTCGGAGGTCTAGCTGCCTTGGCTATTGGCCTTAGCTGGAATGTCTGGTGTATGACCATTCAATACGCCGACTACCCGGCCGACAATCACCGCTGTTCCTTTACCCGTACCCGGAAAAAACTCTGGAATAGCCGCTACAGTAGCTTTGGCTTTGGGGGCATGATCACCGTCTGCAGCATCATTCCCATTGTCAACATTTTCGCCATGCCTGCCGCAGTGACCGGCGGTACCCTCTACTGGCTAAATGAGCTAAAAGAGTGTGACAGTCAATAAGCTAAAAATGCGACACCCCCATCATATAGCGCTCTCCAACTAAGCAAACACCAACAGTAGGCACTTACTCGCCCAACGCTACCCATACATATGAGCCGAAAAGCCTACGTTTAACCCCCAACCTCCGCCAACTGATCACGATGCAGATCTACCATTGCTGCGTGGAGTGTATTAAGCACGCGCTTAAACGCTGTTCTCCAGGCCCTATTTTGTGTCGTTTTATTGTTGATGGCCGTAGTTCTCGGCTCTATCTCAATGCCATCTTCAATAACAGCAATTAACTCTGCAGTTTGCGAATCAGCAATGACGGCGCGATATTTCATTGATCCCAAGGTCTTAATGTAGTCATCACCTACCGTATCACTGTCCCATGAACCATCTTTTGACACTCTTGGGGTGAACTCTGTCAACCTAAACTCAATAGCCAGCACATCGGCTCCGCCGCGACGAGTTAAAGTGAAGCGCTCCTTGTTTTTAAATTTTTTCTCCGCGAAATAATCGAAAAACCCGCAAATCTTATCCATCTCCTCCCAGCTTGAATCATTCCAATTCTTAACCAAAGCCGCATCAGTCTTTGCCGTCAAGGTGAGTTGATCAAACTGCATCGGAAAAAAAATAACCTTATTGTACCGGGAGAAATCCACATTATTGTTGACCACAAACCGGTCAAAATGCTTATTTGGCCACACAGAAAAGTTCTGCTCTACATAGGCTGAAGAGTACTCAACATTCACCTTGTCTCGCTTTGACGGTGATATCTGGCTCGAAATGGCGGTATCTTCCGGCTGCTCGACAGCGAGCGATGTCGCTGACAACAAACATAAGGCAATAAAACGCGCAGAATAGCCAATAGAAAAAAGACTCATAAAATGACATTCAAAAGTGAGAGCAAAAACATACCATAACGCTTTTCGCACTCAGAGAAAGGACATTCAAGGTAGGGGCCACACCAATGAATCGTAAGGCACCCTCACCCACCCAGCGACAAGTGGCCGCAAGCATTCCAAAAACACTTTCGGGTATTACTGACCAAGTATCTCTATACGCCAGCCTACACTACACCCAAGGGAGACAAGGTAAAGAGGATTTCACCGGGGTTAATCGTCACCGAAGACCAAATCTCCGCCGGCATCTTTGGCACGATGCAGGCAGGCCCCAGCAGTGCTCAGCATGTCATCAATACTCTCGCCCAATACGCTGGTGACCCCACCGCTAAAAGTAATTGTGGCGCGCTCGCCACCCAACAACTGGGGGTTCGCCGCAACCAACTGTCGCACGCCATCAACAAAAGCCACCGCTTTATCATTGGGCAAGCCTGGCATAAGTGCAAAAAATTCTTGGCCGCCAGCTCGCGCCAACAGAAACCGATTGAATGCACCCTCCAAGTTATCGGCAATACGCTGCATAACAAAATTGCCAATTTCATGACCGTAGCGCTCATTCACGCCCCTAAAATCGTCAAGTTCAATAACCGCTAGGGATAGCGGGCTACCCTGTTGAACAGCTCTGTTTCGAAAACTGGCACCCTGCTCAAAAAAGTATTTACGGTTATAACACCCGGTCAATTCATCTCGATTGGCGGTATCCCGAACCTGCTCAATAAGCTCAATAAAGTCGATATGATGAGAAATACGACAAAAAAACTCTTCATGGTTAAAGGGTTTCCGTAAAAAATCATTCGCACCATTTTTTATAAATTTAGCCGAAAGGGCACCCTCACCCTCTGACGACAGGCCGATAATAATCAGATCAGCCTTTTCATACTTACTTCGAATCGTTTTCACCAACTCAAAGCCATCCATGCGAGGCATAGTGTAATCCGTTATTAACATTTTAATATCGGGATGAGCCAGCAAGGCCTTAATCGCTTCCACTCCATCCGCCGCCTCAACCACTTGGTACAGGTGCAGGCGCAGCAGACCACAAACAAACTTTCGAGCCGTACTAGAATCGTCAACAACCAGTACTTTTACACGCTGGTTCTTCACTAAGCGATGCAGTACCCCCAACGCATATTCGTAGGAGAAACGCCCCTCCTTAGTCACATAATCGACAATGCCCTTGGCCAGCAACGTCTCTCGCCGCTGCTCATCGAAACTGCCTGTTAGAACCACTGTAGGAATGCCTTTCTCTAGCGTGTAATCCACAACTTCGCCATTAGGGGCATCGGGAAGGCTAAGGTCAATCATGGCTGCGAAGAAATCGTGATCGCCACTTTCAACCACTGCGCGAGCATCGGCGAAGTTTTCAGCGTAAATGGGGTGTATATGGGCGCTACGCGCGAGGACATGCTTAAGCACCTTCATTACAATGGCGCTATCTTCCACAACCAAAACCGTTTTCATAAGCAAGAGAGCCATCGTCGTGAGAATGCGCCGCCTACGAAGAGTGTTTGGCGCGATATATCACTAAATTGTAGCTGAAGACGAGCAAGTATGGCGTTTTAGGTCAATTTTTAGTTTAGGTTTTTAGCAAGTGTTCAGGAGGCTGCTCACATGAAAGCTTACGGCCCAGTAGCTCCTCAATCGCTGGAAGCCGAAAGGCGTCATCTTCACACGCAAAACTGATCGATTTACCCAAATTCCCAGCTCTACCCGTACGACCTATGCGATGCACATAGTCTTCTGGCTCATCGGGCAGGGTGTAATTGACCACATGACTCACACCATCAATATGAATACCACGGCCAGCAACATCTGTCGCAACTAGCGCCTGCAACCGACCCAACTTGAAGTCCTCCAAGGTTCTCACACGCTTTCCTTGGGGAATATCACCAGACAACAGACCAACCTTAAACCCTTTACGGCGCAAGCGGTCATGAAGCAATCGACACTGATCCCTACGGTTGGCAAAAATCATAAGGTTTTTCACGTCAGGCTGAGCAATAAGGTTACCCAACAAAGGGAGCTTTTCATCACTGGACACCAAGTATACCAGCTGCTCAACAGTATCCGTGGCAATCGATTCTGGTTCAATTTCAATGCTCACTGGCTCATACATCCACTGCTCAGCAAGCCTTAGAACATCGTCTGAAAACGTGGCCGAAAACAGCAGTGTCTGTCGATGTGTTTTAGCTGGGGCCATACGCACAATACGCTTGACTTGAGGAATAAAGCCCATGTCCAGCATACGATCAGCTTCATCAATAACCAGTATTTCCAGCTGGTCCAAGTACACTTCGCGGCGCTCACAAAAATCCAGTAGTCGCCCTGGCGTAGCAACCAAAATATCCAAATGCTGAGACTGTAAAGCTTGCAGTTGCTTACCGAAATCCATTCCCCCCACCAATGTATGCACTTTCAGGCCGGTATATTTGCCTATGTCTTTAGCATCTGCGGCTATCTGCATCACCAGCTCGCGAGTTGGCGCAATAATCATTGAGCGAGCCTCGCCCGCAAACCGCTCTTCTGGCGGTGGCTGCCGAAGTAAATCTTCAAATAGCGCAATAAGAAAGGCGGCTGTTTTACCCGTACCGGTTTGCGCCTTACCCAGCACATCGTGGCCGCTCAAGCTAACCGGTAGTGATTTAGCCTGAATGGGCGAACACTGAGTAAACCCCATATCGACCAACGCACGACTCACCGGCTCAGAAAGATCCAATTCGCTAAAAAGCACTGTTTCCCCAGATTCTGCTGAAGGCTCAGAGGAGGGCTGGGGTGATTCGCCTGTGGGCGTGGTTGGATCATTCATTGGTTAGGTTTTATCCGCAATTGGCTATAAGAGGTACGCTTTTTACACAGTCGTGACCGTAACTGCAAGTTTTTAGCGCCTAGCATTGGTCTCACCTGCGCAGGCTGCTATTATTCGCTGCTATTTCTAGGCCATTAACAAGAATGCTAATGCGTCCATTGTAAGGCCCCCACTTCTTGTCTCAGGTAAGAGTCCATTCTCATGCACACTCGTAAAATATCCGTTATTGGCCTTGGCTATGTAGGCCTACCCGTTGCCGTCGCTTTTGGTAAGCATCAGCAAACAATTGGTTTTGACATCAGCGCAGCTCGCATAGAAGAATTAAAGAGCGGTGAGGATCGCACCCTAGAGGTCGAAGCCGAGGACTTAGCAAGTACCGACATACTGTATACCTGTGCTGCCAGTGACTTGCAAACCGCCGACTTTCATATCGTTGCAGTGCCCACTCCCATCAATGATGCCCGCCAACCCGATCTCAGCCCTCTCATCGGTGCCTCTAAAACTCTCGGCCCCCAACTCAAGAAAGGCGACATTGTTGTTTACGAATCCACAGTGTACCCCGGCGCCACGGAAGAAGACTGTGTGCCGGTGCTCGAAGCTGCGTCAGGGCTTATTTGTGGCAAAGATTTTTTCGTCGGTTATTCCCCTGAGCGGATTAACCCAGGTGACAAAGAGCATACATTTACAAAAATCACCAAAGTTGTATCGGGCCAAACACCAGAGGTTCTGGACATTGTGGCTGCCGTATACACCAGTGTTGTTACCGCCGGTGTACACAAAGCCTCCTCCATTAAAGCGGCGGAAGCAGCCAAAGTTATTGAAAATACGCAGCGAGATTTAAATATAGCCCTAATGAATGAGCTCGCCCTCATATTCGATCGCATGGACATCGATACCCTAGACGTGCTCGAAGCCGCTGGAACCAAGTGGAACTTTCTGCCCTTTCGCCCCGGTTTAGTTGGCGGCCACTGTATTGGCGTCGACCCCTACTACCTCACCCACAAAGCCGAGAAACTGGGCTACCACCCCGATGTTATTCTTGCAGGCCGAAGAATAAACGATGGCATGGGTGAATTCATTGCTTTGCAAGCGGTTAAACACATGATCCGCGCAGGTAAAGTTATCAAGGGCGCTAAAGTCGCCATCATGGGGCTTACCTTCAAAGAGAACTGCCCCGACTTGCGCAATTCGAAAGTCATCGATGTTATTAATGCTTTTAAAAGCTACGACGTTGAACTCTATGTTCACGATGCAATGGCAGATAAAGACGAGGCCTTTAAGGAATACGGTGTCAAATTGGTGGAAATGAGCGCACTCCATAACTTGGATGCTCTGGTGTTTACCGTTGCCCACACAGACTACACAAAAATGACGGTAGACGATATACGTTCGCACCTGAACGATAGCGGAGCAGTATTTGACGTAAAAGGCATAATGGATCAGGCTGCACTCAAACGAGCCAACATTCACTTGTGGCGCCTGTAGTCACTAAAAGCCCACTTACGCCTTGCGCGGCCCCTTTGGCATTCACTAAAACAACTTTATGAAGGCATAGTCATTTATGAAATTTCTGGTAACTGGAGCAGCTGGCTTTATCGGTTTTAACCTGAGTCAAAAACTGCTTGAACGAGGCGACGAGGTTGTTGGCATCGACAATCTAAATGATTATTACGACGTCAATTTGAAGTTGACCCGACTGGATAAACTGAAAACTCAAGAGCGCTTTACGTTTATAAAACTAGACTTAGCCGATCGGCCGGGAATGGAAAAACTCTTCCAAGACCACAATTTTGACCGAGTTGTTAACCTTGCGGCACAAGCAGGCGTACGTTACTCAATAGAAAATCCACACGCCTATGTAGACTCCAACATTGTCGGTTTTGTCAATATTCTGGAAGGCTGTCGACATTCTAAAGTCCCCCACTTGTCGTACGCTTCATCCAGCTCCGTCTATGGCGCCAATACGCTTCAACCGTTTTCCGAACACCACAACGTCGACCATCCCGTCGCTTTGTATGCGGCCAGCAAAAAAGCCAATGAGCTCATGGCACATAGCTACAGCAACTTGTACAACATGCCCACCACCGGTTTGCGATTTTTCACCGTATACGGACCGTGGGGCCGCCCCGACATGGCCTTATTCTTATTTACTAAAGGCATACTGGAAAACAAACCAATTAACATATTCAATAATGGTGAAATGATTCGAGACTTCACCTATATCGACGACATTATTGAAGGCGTTATTCGCGTAACGGATAAAATTCCTGAAGCCAACCCCGAATGGAACGGCGACAAACCTGACCCTGCCTCTAGCTTCAATCCATACAAGGTCTATAACATTGGCAACAACACCCCCGTGAAACTCATGGACTTTGTTGAAGCAATCGAAACAGCTTTAGGTAAAAAAGCCATTAAAAATATGATGCCAATGCAACCTGGCGACGTTCCCTCAACCTGTGCAGACGTTAGCGCTTTGGAGCGTGACGTAGGCTTTAAACCGTCCACCAGTATTCAAGATGGTATCGACCGATTTGTTAGTTGGTACAGGGAGTACTACAAGGTTTAGCATTTAATCCATAGATTAGTAGCAGTAAAGGCGATATATTCGCCTTTACTGCTCTTTGGGCACGGTGAATTACATCTTTTTTTAGGAGCCGCTTGCCCTATACTGCTGGGCTATGCGTAAGACAATAATTATTTGGAGGAATTATGAGTCCATTCGCCCTTCATCAATCGCACAGATTGAAGCTTCAAAAAATATCAAAACTTAATCGAGTTAAACAACCTTTGGCAATCGCCATCAGTATCGCACTGGCGCAAATTTCCACCTCCAGTCTCGCACAAATTGATCCTCCACGCCTAGGCGCTCTGGAAGAAATTATTGTTACCGCCCAAAAGCGGGTAGAGAACCTTCAGGAAGTCCCCCTCTCCGTAGCAACGATCACTGGTGAAAAGTTGGAATCGGCTGGTATCGACAATCTGAGTGACCTTACTGCACATATGCCCAGCATTCACTTTACCGAAACAGGTTTGAGTACACAGGTACGAGTGAGAGGCATAGGCTCCGACAACAGCCAAGGCTTCGAGCAATCGGTGGGCATGTATGTCGACGGCATTTACTACGGAAGGGCGCAACTTTTTCGGGCCCCCATGATGGACATGGAGCGCGCCGAATTATTGCGCGGCCCACAAAGCACGCTATTTGGTAAAAACAGTATTGCTGGAGCACTCAACCTCACTACCGCTCGCCCCACCTCAGAAACACAAGCACGTGTCTCGTTGTCGCAGGAAATAGAATTCAACACCACCGAAGTTAACGGAATGGTATCTGGCGCCCTAAGCGATAACGTGCAAGCACGCATGGCAGTGCGTCGATTAACTGACGATGGCTACATGCAAAACACCTATCTCAATACTGAAAACCCCCAGCGCGACGAAACCAGTCTGCGCCTAAGTCTAGCTTGGCAACCAACCGACAACCTAGACCTGTATTTTAAAGCTGAGCAAAATGAATTTGAAACTATTGGCCGCGCCGTTGAAATCACCCGCGACGAATCTCTCGTCGGCGGCCCCACGTATAACGAGTACCTACAAATTTTGAGCCAGCCCGGTTTCGACGACGAGCTCAATTTTCGCCGCCAAACCGATTTAGAAGAAGTTAGCGAAAACACCATTAACAATTTCACCTTCAAAGCCGATTACAGCATGGGCGATAACACACTCACGTGGGTCAGCGGGTGGCTGGATTTCGATTACGACGAACTGTGTGAATGTGATTTTGTTGCCGCAGAAATATTGAATGTTAACCTCCAAGAGGACTATAAGCAGTTCAGTCAAGAAATACGTATTGCCTCGCCAATAGGTGAAACCTTTGAATGGCTCGCAGGCGCGTTTTATCAAAACTACGAACAAGACTTCCGCGACCAAATTGATATTAGTGACACAAACTTACTACTCAATTTTTTTCCCGCCATGTCCAACACCGGTTTACGCCGAAACTTTGAGCAAAATTCCTCCGCGTGGGCGTTATTCGGCAGGGTCACTTGGAACGCCTCCGAAGCTTGGCATATTACACTTGGCGCGCGCTACACCGAAGAAAGCAAAGACGCCGACAAAATGCTCAACATTATTGACCTAGAAACGAATGACTACCTGAATGACCCGGTCGCCGCCATCTCGTATATGGGCGGGTTTCTGGCCGAAAACGAGCAGGCACGTTACTTCCCTGACGCCTCTGCACCGCCATCTGAGTGGCGACCCATCGAATACAGTGGTCATAACGTATCCGGCGATCGCAACGAATCCGCCTTTACTCCGCTACTGAATATTGAATACGACATTAGTGGCGATATGATGGCCTATGCGGCGTTTACTACGGGCTTTAAAGCTGGTGGCTTCGACCCTCGCTCAAACAGTGTTGGCCTTTTCGATTACCGTGTAACAGACCCGGGTAACCCAGACATACCCGCCCCCCCCGCAGAAGAGAGCAACCCCTTACTGCATTTTGAATTTGAAGAGGAAACCGCTACCGCAATGGAGTTAGGGATAAAAAACACCCTTGCCGATGGCCGCGCAGAGCTGAATGTTGCGCTGTACCGTACCGAGTACGAAGACCTGCAAATCAGCCAATTTGATGGCGGTGTAGGTTTTAACGTTGGCAACGCCAAAAAAACCGTTGTTCAAGGTGTAGAAATAGATGGCCGCTGGCTAATCATGGAACGCCTCACTGCGGCCTACGGCATTTCTTATCTCGACTTTGAATACAAAGACTTCAAAAATGGTAACTGCTACGCAGGGCAAACGCCAAACGGCATAGACATTGACGGCGATGGCAGCATTGATACCTGTGATTATACCGGCATGCGCGGCGTATCTACGCCTGAGTACACCCTCAACCTCTCACTCGATTACTACCACCCGATCACGAGTCAAATGAATTTTATTGGCATTTGGGATTGGCAATATGTTGATGGCCACCAAGTGCATGTTAACCTCGACCCCACCGGTGCAATTGAGGGCTATAACATGATGGGCTTGCGCCTCGGCATCGAAGGCGAAAACTGGAGCTTAGCCGTTCTCGGTAAAAACTTGCTAGATGAATCCGTTGTGAGTTACAGCGGGAACGCACCACTTTCCGATAGCCAGTTCGGCACTAACACGCATTACAGCTTTGTACGCAGACCACGTACCATTGCCTTGGAAGCCGCTCTCAAGCTCTAACCAAGTAATATCGGCCCTCACAAGCCCCATGCCAAAGTACCCAGCCCCGCAAATGCGGGGCTGCATTCTTAGCCCTCAAAACTTCGCCTCTCGCACTAACTTAATTGACCCGTTCAGTGCCAGCACCGCCTTAAAGAACGGCTAGCCACCACACAATGGGCAATCAGGGTTTTTGTTATAGCGGACATAACGCCACACGTTCTGAGCGGCATCAAATAGAGCCAAGCGCCCCACTAGTGGCTTGCCAAAACCCACCAATACTTTTATCGCCTCCAGCGCTTGAGCGCTACCCACAATACCAACCACGGGTGACAACACCCCACTTTGCGCGCAACTTAGCTCCTCCTCGTTACTCAACTGATACAAGCATTCGTAACAAGGGTTTTGCTGCTCGCGAAAATCAAATACCGTTAACTGACCCTCCAAGCGAATAGCCGCCCCCGAAACCAAAGGTTTTTTCAACTGCCAACAGGCCGCATTTAGTTGCTTTCGGGTTAAGGCGTTGTCAGAACAATCGATGACCACATCCGCCAGATCAACCTGCGCCAAAAGTGCAGGCATTGATAAGCGCTCATTCAATGTAAACACCGAAACTGCCGAGTTAAGCGCCTTAATCGTTTGCGCTGCAGACAACACTTTGCTCAACCCAAGATCAGTTTCGCCATGAATCACCTGCCGCTGCAAATTCGACTCATCGACATCATCATCATCAGTAATCGCTAAACACCCCACGCCTGCAGCCGCCAAATACATGGCTACTGGTGAGCCCAGCCCCCCCATACCCACAACAAGTACACGCGATGCAAGCAGCGCTTCCTGCCCAGCAATGTCAACCTGCGGCAACAGGATATGGCGACTGTAGCGTAAAAGTTGCTGATCGTTCATGGCAGCCCGCTTACTCGTTATTTATCGGCTTCGCAGCCAGTGTTACGCGGTCATTGCCACCCCAATCTTTGTGGGTGCCGATGTCGCAATATCCATACTGAAGAAAGAGAGCCTGCACCGCATCAGCCTGCCGCCAACCGTGCTCTATCAGTAAATAGGCACCGGCAGCGAGATACTGTTGCGCTTGAGAAATAATATGCCGAATGTCCGACAAACCATTTTCGGCAGCCACTAAAGCACTGCCGGGTTCAAACATCACGTCGCCCACCGAAAGGTGTTCGTCAGCTTCGTTAATATACGGAGGATTACTTAAGATAAGATCGAAAAACTGAGGCTGTAAGGCCGAAAACCAGTCACTCTGGCGGACCTCAATATTGGTAATATTCAAGCGAGCGGCATTGCCTTTTGCCAAGCACACCGCATCATGAGAGGAATCAACGGCTATCACCTTCGATGCAGGCAATTCACTTGCCAATGCTAGTGCAATAGCCCCCGTTCCTGTACCCAAGTCAAGAAGCGTTTGTTTAGTGCAGGGCAGTTCGAGGGCCAACTCAACCAATAACTCAGTTTCAGGTCGTGGAATAAGGGTCGAAGCGTTTACCTGAAGCGTTAGTGACCAAAATTCTTTTTCACCCAAGATATACGCCACGGGTTCCCCAGTGAGACGGCGTGCAAAATATTGCTTAAAAAGTTGTTGTTGGGCCGGCAGTACGTTTTTTTCTGGCCAAGTAAACAGCCATGTTCGACTTTTTGCCATGGCCGCACACAGTAACAACTCGGTATCTAGGCGAGCGCTATCACTGTGTACCAATTCCGCGCTGCGCCTTAAACAATCGGCAACCGTGCATGCAGTCATAAGTAACGAGTTCGTGTGTGCTTAGTGACTGAGCGCGGCAAGCTGGTCAGCTTGGTACTCATTCACCAGCGGTTGCACCACATCATCCAAACCGCCCGCCATAATTTCATCAAGTTTGTACAAGGTGAGATTAATACGGTGATCGGTCACCCTGCCCTGAGGGTAATTGTAAGTACGAATGCGTTCAGAGCGATCTCCACTCCCAACCAAACTTTTTCGTTCACTGGCTTGTTCAGCAGCCGCCAGCTCTTGTTGAGCGTTGTTCAACCGCGTCGCTAACAGAGACATAGCCTTGGCCTTGTTTTTATGCTGTGAGCGCTCGTCTTGGCATTCCACAACAATGCCCGTTGGAATATGGGTAAGGCGAATAGCGGAGTCTGTTTTGTTAACATGCTGACCGCCGGCACCCGACGCCCGAAAGGTATCTACACGTAAGTCGCCCTTGTTAATATCCACTGCTTCAGCCTCATCGGCTTCAGGCATTACCGCAACGGTGCATGCAGAGGTATGAATTCGCCCCTGCGACTCTGTTTCTGGCACCCTTTGTACTCGATGCGCTCCAGACTCAAATTTCATTTGAGAATACACGCCCTGGCCCACAACGCGAGAAATAATCTCTTTGTAACCGCCATGGTCACCAGCATTCTCACTCACGACCTCCATGCGCCAACCGCGGTTTTCTGCATAGCGTGAATACATACGAAACAAATCACCGGAAAAAATAGCCGCCTCATCGCCACCGGTACCGGCTCGAATTTCCAAAAACACGTTTTTGTTATCATTGGGATCTTTGGGCAACAGTAGCTTTTGAAGCTCCAACTCCAAGGGCTCTACTTTCGCCTCATTGGACTTTAGCTCTTCCTGTGCCATTTCACGCATATCGGCATCGCCATCTTGCATAAGCACACGTGCCTCTGCAATGTTTTCCATCACCGCAGTAAAGGCTTGGAAGCCCTGTACAACCGGCTCCAGCTCGGCATACTCCTTGCCGAGATCCCGAAATTTATTTTGATCGCCAATAACGTC
>Ga0065722_100286_pt1 | contig 15137 bp, 10 predicted proteins | sample BansetMetagenome_FD_59109 | JGI IMG/M metagenome (GOLD analysis project Ga0065722, IMG submission 59109) | Bankia setacea gill microbial communities from Puget Sound, Washington, USA - Caecum Enriched | ecosystem: Host-associated > Mollusca > Digestive system > Ceca | place: United States... | reverse complement strand
GCTTGGCGCTGAATATAAATTAGAAGCGTGTACCAATGCCTACTGTTCAAATACGGATGCTATTTCGCTNTACAACTACATGCGGCAGGCCGTTGGTTATATAAAGGCTTCTAATACGGAGGCATCCGATCAGTTTGGTACTGTTGCTATTAGTGCCGATGGCAATACGTTTGCTATTGGCGCACCGGGTGAGGATAGCGGCTCGTTAGGGGTTAATCGCGACGAGGGCGACAATTCAAAAAGTGCCTCTGGTGCTGTGTATGTCTATGTGAAAGACGATGAGAGCTGGCGATTACAAGCCTATATCAAAACTAATTTTCCTGACGAAGGCGATGGTTTTGGTAGCGCTTTGAGCTTAAGTGGCGACGGTAATACGCTGGCCATTGGCGCCCCCTATGAAGATAGCGCCGCGACTGTTATTAACGGTGATATTACCGACAATACCGAGCAAGACTCTGGCGCCGCTTATGTGTTTAGACGTTTTGGCGATACTTGGTTTCAGCAGAGTTACTTAAAAGGTAGTCGCAGTGCGTCGGGTGATTTATTCGGTAGTAAAGTTGAGCTAAGTGATTTTGGCGCAACCTTAGCTGTAGCCGCTACGGGTAGTGATGTAGAGCTAAATGGCGATGCCGGTGCGGTTTATGTATTTAGTTTGAGTGGCGACAACTGGGGCGAGCAGTCTTATCTAACGGCGCCAGTACCCGCGACCGGTGATGACTTCGGCAGCGCCTTATCCTTAACAGCCGATGGTAACCGCTTGGTTGTTGGGGCAAAGTTCTCGGCGGATGAAACTATCGCGACTGAAGATGGCTCTGCTGTTTTAGCGGGTAAAGCGCATATCTTTAATCGTAGTGGGCAAGATTGGAATTACGGGCAAACGCTTATGGCATCCAACAAAGCCTCTGGTCAGCAGTTTGGTGCCAGTGTGGCTATTGCGGCAAATGGTGAAGTGCTTGTTGTTGGCGCGCCGGGGGAGTCGAGTAATGCCTTTGGTGTAGATGGTGATCAGGCGGATACTTCGTTTAAGGATGCGGGTGCAGCGTACATTTTTAATCTTTCAGGTCAGCAATGGTCTCAGGATTCATATTTGAAGGCTTTGAATAGCGATACGAGTGACCGCTTTGGCTCGTCGATAGCGATTAATGGTGATGGCAGCCTAATTGCGGTTGGTGCGGTTGGCGAGAGCAGTTCGGCGACTGCGTTGCACGGTAACGAGTATGACAACAGCGCAACCGATGCGGGTGCCGTTTATACCTTTAGTAATGAAGATGGTTGGCACCAGCTAAGCTATGTAAANGCACCCAATACCGANGCTGGCGACAAGTTTGGTGCTAGCTTAAGTTTGGATTCCTCGGGGAATGCATTGTTGGTTGGTGCGCCGTTGGAGCGCAGCACCGCTACAGGGTTGTCGGGCAGCCAAACCAATAACAATGCCAGCAAAGCAGGGGCGGCTTACTTGTACTAGCGGGCTCGGCCTCCGGTTCAGGTTTCGGTTAGGCTGGCGCTCTCTTGCCAAGGGTGTTTATACTGCCGCGTTTTCTGACCGGTTTGGCCGCTTCTGCCAGCTTTTTATTTTTGCCTCGACGCCGCTCGTCGACCTGCTATTGGAACCATCATGCGATTAAACAAATATTTAAGTGAGCAGGGCGAATGCTCACGACGAGAAGCCGACCGTTTAATTGAGGAAGGCCGTGTTGTTGTCAATGGTGTTGTAGCTGGAATTGCCGCCGAAGTACCTGATGGTGCGCGAGTAGAAGTGGACGGAGAGGTAATCTCGAAGCGGGTAAAAAAAGCGGGCAAGAAGCATGTTTATATCGCCTTCAACAAGCCGGTCGGTATTACCTGCACAACCGATGAGTCGATCAAGGGCAATATCATCAACTTTATCGACCATCAGCAGCGTATCTTTCCTATCGGCAGGCTGGATAAAGATTCGGAAGGTTTGATTCTTCTCACCAGCAATGGCGATATTGTTAACGAGGTGCTGCGTGCGGAAAATAAACACGAAAAAGAGTACCTCGTTGCGGTCGATCAGCCCGTGAACGATCCGTTCGTACGGGGAATGGCGCGTGGGGTAAAAATTCACGGCAAAATGACCTTGCCGTGTAAGGTGTTCAAACATAATAAGTTTGGCTTTCGCATTATTCTTACCCAGGGGTTAAACCGTCAAATTCGACTAATGTCCGCAAACTTTGGTATGCGTGTAAAGCAGTTGCGACGTATTCGTATCAGCAATGTTTTGCTTGGTAATTTAAAGCCGGGAAAGTGGCGCAACCTAACCGATGCCGAGTTGCGCAAGCTGCTGCCGAATCGTACAGAATGGTAAAAATTTGTAAAATTTGCGAGGTTTCTTCAAGTAATAGTGAGGTACCAGCGTAGAATGTTAGCAGTTTCAAACAGACTACTCGGCTATGGACTATTCTTGCCGAGTGTTTAGGTTTGACGTTCTTAGTTATGCCGCAGGAGGCAAAATGAATAAGTTACTGGTAGCAGGTTTAGTTTTTTCTTTAGGAGCTGGTTTGGGAGGTTGTGCGACAGATCCCTACACCGGGGAAGAGGAGGTAAGTAAGACGGCGACTGGAGCTGGTATTGGCGCCTTGGCTGGTGCGGTGATTGGCGCTGCTACAGCGAGTAAGAATGATCGCGATAAAGCTATTCTCACCGGTGCCGCAGCAGGTGCTGCTGTAGGCGGTGGTGCGGGCTACTATATGGATCAGCAAGAATCAAAGTTGCGTAAAGAATTGGCGGGAACTGGCGTTCAGGTTAAGCGCGAAGGTAATGATTTGCGTTTGATTATGCCTGGCAATATCACCTTTGCTACTGGCGCCTATAATATTCGCGAAGATTTTTTGCCGGTACTGAGTTCTGTTGGCAAGGTGCTAAAGGAATTTAGCAAAACTCGCATTATGGTTTCTGGCCATACCGACTCAGTTGGCTCTGAATCATCAAACCAGAAGTTGAGCGAATTGCGAGCTGCTAGCGTTCGTGATTACCTGCTTGAAAAAAATATTAGCGCAAGCCGTGTAAAGGCGGCGGGTTATGGTGAATCTAGCCCGATTGCCAGCAACGATTCAGCAGAAGGCCGTCAGGCTAATCGTCGCGTTGAGTTAAAGTTGGAACCTACTGAATAGATTGAACAGATAGGTATTCGTTTGGCAATTAGATACGCCAACACAATAGCCCGATTGATTTCGGGCTTTTTTATGTCTGGAATAATGTGGTTTAGTTATCGCCAGAATACGGCGCTAGCGATAAAAGAGGCGCTTTCGATGGGCGGTATATTCATACTCGTTTTCTTGTTTGTATTAGTAGCTGTCGATTGTCTCACGTTGTTTGGCAAAACGTTCGTTGAGTAGGCGCTCTACCTCCTTGGCGTCGTTCAGTACATTCTGGCCAGAGGTTGGTGCTAGCGCTGTGCTAGCTGGTTGAGCAGTTTCAGTTTCTGGTAGAGCAGAGGCTTCTTTGTTCCCTTTATAGCTCTGCACAATATTGGTATTTGGATCAAGCTCGATAATTTCGGTCGCCTGCACTTCAGCTGGCGGTTCGGCGGAATAGTGAACAACGCCCTGAGCATCCGTCCATTTGTGCGCGATTTCTACGCCTTCTCGTATGGAATCCTTGGGCTGGCTGGTAATCGAAGGTAGATTGTCTTGCAGCCCCTTAAGCGTGTCTAGTCCCACAGATATATTGGGCAAATTTGGTTTGCGGAGCTTGCTAAGCAGCGACTGGCCGGTGGTTAGGTAGAGTAGGTAATTGCTAATACCGAAACTGAGAAGAATAAAAACGATTATTTTAAAGATGAATTTTTTCATATTTTCGATACTGGTTATAATTACTGAGTGGCCTAGGCGCCTAATGTGGTGGAGTCGTCGCCTTATAGTTGCCTCGACTTNAGACAATGTAGCTTAGCCGGATCTATTGCAACTTTGTAGCGATTGTCCTATTTTGCGTCGATGCCAACCCTTCATACCGAGAAAACCAGCACGCTTCTAGATCTTGCTTCCGGGCTAGGAGAGCGATTGGCGCGCCGTCATCAGCATCTCGCCCTAGCGGAATCCTGCACGGGTGGCGCTATTGCGGCAGCTGTTACCGCCGTTAGCGGTAGTTCCGGTTGGTTCGATCTTGGTGTTGTGGCTTACAGTAATATCATCAAACAGCAAGTATTGGCTGTGCCACCCCATTTGCTCGAGGAGTATGGCGCCGTAAGTGAGCCCGTGGTGGCGGCAATGGCAACTGGCGTCGCGCAATTGGCGTCAGCCGATTGGGGTATAGCCACCAGCGGAATTGCCGGCCCCTGTGGCGGAACGGATGAAAAGCCTGTTGGCACAGTATGTTTTGCGTGGGCGCTACCTTTGGTGTTAAGCCAAGTATCAGGGGTAAGCGTACTAACTGAACGACACTGTTTTACTGGCGACCGCGCGGCGGTTCAGTATCAATCGGTACATTATGCGTTAAGCAAGCTATTATGCCTTCTCGATAAAAACACTGTATAAATGTATAACACTGTTTGCGTGTACAGTATTTTTGTCGTATGCTTTACAGCATGTTGTAAAACACTTGTAGCTAACCTCAGAGCGGTAGCTTTTATAAGTAGCTAATGAAAAAGTAGCTACTGAAAAAAACAGCTAAATCGGACCCGTACCTAACCGAGCTGTATTAACCAAACGAATTTTAAGGGTGAATTAATGGACGCGAATAAAGAAAAAGCATTGCAAGCGGCGCTGACTCAAATTGATCGTCAGTTTGGTAAGGGTACGGTAATGCGCATGGGCGACAAGGAGTTGCAGGCCATCCCTTCAATTTCCACCGGTTCGTTAGGCTTAGATGTTGCGCTTGGTATTGGTGGTTTACCTCGAGGCCGAATTGTTGAAATTTACGGGCCAGAATCGTCGGGTAAAACCACCTTAACGTTACAGGTTATAGCGGAAGCTCAGCGCATGGGTGGAACTTGTGCCTTTGTTGATGCCGAGCATGCTTTGGACCCCATTTACGCCGGCAAGTTAGGCGTCGATGTTGACGATTTGATTGTCTCTCAGCCAGATACCGGTGAACAGGCCTTGGAAGTTACCGACATGTTAGTTCGCTCTGGTGCAATCGACGTACTGGTAGTGGATTCTGTCGCAGCGCTTACACCTAGAGCTGAAATTGAAGGCGAGATGGGTGATCACCACGTAGGTTTACAGGCGCGTTTGATGTCGCAAGCACTGCGTAAAATTACCGGCAATATTAAAAATGCCAATTGCCTAGTTATTTTTATTAACCAAATCCGTATGAAAATTGGCGTTATGTTCGGTAACCCCGAAACAACAACTGGTGGTAACGCGCTTAAATTCTACTCGTCAGTTCGTTTGGATATTCGTCGTATTGGTTCGGTTAAAGATGGCGACGAGGTGACCGGTTCGGAAACCCGCGTGAAGGTTGTGAAGAACAAGGTCGCGCCTCCCTTTAAGCAAGCTGAGTTCCAGATTCTCTATGGACAGGGTATTAACCTATACGGAGAGATAGTCGATTTTGGTGTGAAACTGAATTTAATCGACAAGGCCGGTGCTTGGTATAGCTACAACGGTGACAAAATCGGTCAGGGCAAGGTCAAACGCTATTCAGTACCTTAAAGACCATAAAGATATAGCTGAGCTTTTAGAGGCTAAGATTAAAGCCGAATTGATGGGCGTGCCAGACGCTAAAAGTGATGACGGCAAGAAACCAGAAGTTGAGGCGGAAGACGCCTAAGTTCTCTTGGCCTTCACCCACACGGAATCGTTATGTGCGTGACTCGTTTAGTGTCGACCGGTAGGTCGTTCTACACTAACCGAGTGACATAGGAATTGTGTGGGATTTTGGGGCTAGGGGGAGTAATTGAAAGCGAGAACATGAGCATGTCGCTAACAGACGAAGAAATCTCCAAACTCTACAATACTGGTGTTCGGCTCCTATCGCGGCGCGAACATTCTGTTAAGGAGCTTTATACAAAGCTCCGCAGCCGTTTGCCTAGCCACTCGAATGGCGATGTAGCCATAGAGGCTGTAATTGAGCGTTTGTCGGAAACGGGGTATTTATCCGATGAGCGTTTCGCGATGGTTTATGCAAGGTCTAGGGCGATGCGTGGCTTTGGTGCCGATAGAATTGCGCTTGAACTAGCNGATAAAGGTATTTCGTCTGACTTCCAAGAGGTCGTATTGGCTGAACTAGAGGCCGGCTGGCCAGCCCTCATTTTTAATGTTTGGCGGAAGAAGTACGGTAAACGACCTGAAGACTTTACCGAAAAAAATAAACAGATGACCTTCCTTCGTTATCGCGGCTTCAGAGCTGAGGATGTGCGGCAGTTGTTTTCCCAGCTCGATAGTAGCGTCCAAGATGCTACAGGTTTATCGGTGGGGTTTTAGCTAGTTCGTTCCAACGTTTCCCTTAACTTTCCATTTCATTCAGTAGACTTCCTCTCATTAACCTTCCGTTTTTCACCCTCGGCCCTCGATTCTCACTAGTATTAGCTTCGTTATAACGCTTCACTTTCGTCTAAAAAACAGGCGGTATCTTGGTCAAGTTTATTTCTCAGAGCCTCTCGAGAAACCAGTTTTGCTTGCACCGCTTCTGGCAACTCGGTAAATAATATTACTTTTTTTGCGATTAACAGCTGGATTAAGTCTTCTGCGACACGCGCTATATCTTGGTCGGATGCAGCTAGGGCTTTCTTTATTGAGTCTGCTTCTGGTTATTTTTTTGTCCATGAGTCGCTATCTATTGCTGGTTTGCAGGCTGGGGTGTGGCGGTTTACGGTGACAAATATACGCCGGTAAAATGGGGTGTTTATCCACTCGCACACACTCTCTATCGTTACGTTATTTCACGTCATTCGAAGTCTAGCTCTCTCATGCAGGCGTTTACCAGCAAGAACTTAGACTGATTTGCAAAAAATGACGCCGCTGCTGTGAATTTGAGGAATATAGGTTATTCTTTTCGTTTAGCGGCGATCGTTTTTGCGTTGCGCCCTATCTCGCTGTGACAGCTTATGTCGCAGGGCCTTTCAGTCGATACTTTTCAGTCAATATGATGTGATGGTGGTGATGTCTTTCCTATGAGTAGCAGCGTTGAAAGTGCGCCAGTAAATGCCGGTGACGAACCCAAAGATACACTCTTGCAAGCGTTGGTGTATTTAGCTGAGCACGAAAAGGTAAATTATTCGGTCTCGTCGCTGGTTTCTGGCTTGCCCTTAGTTGATGGTTGTCTGACGCCAGAGCTTTTTAAGCGCGCCGCAGGGCGAATTGGATTCGGTTCGAGTATAGAGCAGCGGCCGCTTGCCGATATCCCCGAATTGGTAATGCCTTGCGTATTGTTGCAGACGAATAATAGGGCACTCGTACTGCTCGCTTATACGCGAGATGAATCATCAGCTGGCGCTAGTGTTCGGGTTTTTGATCCGTTGTTAGGGCGTGAGTGCGTCCTACCTATGGCGTCAGTATTGGAGGACTATAGNGGCTTTGCTATTTTTACCAAAATTGAAGCGGTGTATGACCCGCGCGCTCAGCCGTTTCTAAATTTTCAGCGTGACCATTGGTTCTGGAGCACGCTCGGCCATTCATCAAAAATCTATCGCGACGTTCTTGTCGCTTCTTTTTTTATAAACCTATTTGTTCTCGCTAACCCATTGTTTGTAATGAACGTCTATGACCGCGTTGTGCCGAATGACGCGGTAGAAACCCTCTGGGCGTTGGCTTTGGGGGTTGGGGTTGTCTATATCTTCGACTTTATTTTAAAAACATTGCGCTCGCACTTTATTGAGCTAGCGGGCAAGAAATCTGACGTGCTGTTGTCGTCTTATNNTTTTGAGCGTGTTTTGGGTGCTAAGTATTCTGAACACCCGCTGTCGACAGGCTCTTTTGTTAGCCAATTACGAGATTTTGACAGTATCCGCAACTTTATAACCTCGAGCACGGTTACAGCATTTATCGATTTACCCTTTATTCTGCTGTTCTTGGTGGTGATTATCTATATCGGTGGATCAGTCGCTTGGGTGCCCGTAGTGATGATTCCAATCGTGATTGTTTATGCGCTTGTGGTGCAGCGTTTGTTACAGAAGTCCGTTGCGCACACTTTTGCTGCGTCGGCGCAGAAAAACGCTACCTTAGTGGAAGCAATCAATAATTTAGAAACGTTAAAATCAATTGGTGCAGAAGGTCGGGTACAGCGAGCTTGGGAGAAAGCCGTTGGCTTGTTGGCCACGTGGAGTTTGAAATCCCGTTTGCTCTCCAATAGTGCAACAACATTCGCAGGATTTGTTCAGCAGCTCTCGTCGGTNTTAGTGGTAATCGTTGGTGTTTACGCAATTGCAGAAAAAGAGCTCACTATGGGGGCGCTAATTGCGTGCGTGATATTAACGAGCCGTGTGTTGGCGCCGCTTTCGCAAATCGCAGGGTTGCTCGTCCAGTATAAGCAATCGGTTTTAGCTTTGGAGGCATTAAATGCCGTTGTCAGCAAAGCGCAAGAGCGACCTGACGGAGTAGCCTTTATCAAGAGAGAGTTATTGCGCGGTGAAATTACATTTGAAAATGTCGTGTTTAGTTATCAAGGCGAAGAACGGCCAACGCTAAAGGATATTAATTTCAGTATTAAAGCCGGTGAGCGTGTTGCGATAATTGGACGATTGGGGTCCGGCAAGTCTACGATGCATAAGTTAATGCTGGGGCTTTATCAGCCGCAGCAAGGTGCGGTGCTTTTCGATGGGTTGGATTCAAAGCAGTTAGACCCAGCTGATTTACGTCAGAATATGGGTTACGTCCCGCAATCGGTGTCGTTATTTTTTGGGTCCATTCGCGACAATATTGCCTATAAGAATGAATGGGTAAGTGATAAAGAGGTTTTGCGTGTAGCAGACCTTTGTGGCGTCACCGAATTTGCAAATACTTTTCCTCAGGGTTTTTCTCGCATAATTCAGGAGCGCGGCGAAGGTTTGTCTGGCGGTCCAAAAGCAAGCAGTAAACCTTGCTCGGGGCTTGGTAAACTCGCCCCCTATTTTACTTCTCGACGAGCCGACAACGGCCATGGACAATACCAGTGAGGCACGTTTACTGGCACGCTTAAAATCCGAGGTAGAGGGCAAAACTCTCGTGTTGATTACGCACAAGACAACTTTGTTGGCGCTGGTTGATAGGGTGTTGGTGATGGACAAGGGGCGGATTGTGGCAGACGGCTCCAAAGAGTCTGTGCTGCAAGCGCTTAAATCAGGTCAGTTAAATATAAGTTAAGACTATGGCTGCAGTAAATAACGAACCCGCACCGCAAGCTGACGCTAGTGCTTCAGCCGTTGGTTCTACAACTCTACAAAGCGGAGATCTAAACTATGTGTCGTCCGCTCAAGCGGCCTTATTAGAGCAGTCGCCGCGTGGTGGGCAGTATTTGATTTGGGCGGTTGCCGGGTTTGTCTTGTTATTTTTAGTCTGGGCAAGCGTGGCTGAACTAGACGAGTTTACCCGCGGCGAAGGTAAGATTATCCCGTCGCAATCGATACAACTTATTCAGAATCTTGAGGGCGGTATACTCGCGCAATTATTTGTCAGCGAGGGCGATGTGGTCGCTAGAGGTCAAAAGCTTTTGAGGATTGATGATACGCAATTTTCATCTTCTTTGAGGGAGGCGGGCTTAACCCAAGGGCAACTTGAAATTAAGGCGGAACGTTTGCGTGCCGAAACCCTTGGTAGTGAATTTACGGTACCACCAGACTCTCGTTTCGACCCTAAGTTGGTACAGCAGGAGTTGGCGGTTTATAAGTCACGATTGCGTGAGTTTGAGAGCGCCAATGCGGTTTTGATGCAACAGATGGCGCAACGTAAACAGGAGGTCTCTGAGCTAGAGGCTAAGTACGCAAGGCTCGCCCGTAGCTACGAGTTGTTGCGCACAGAGTTGGAACTTACTCAGCCTCTGGCGGCTGATGGAGCTATATCTCAGGTAGAGTTGTTACGCCTTGAGCGACAGGTAAACGATTTACAGGGCGAAATGCGAGCGGCTCAGCTCGCCTTGCCTCGTGCCAAGTCGAGTCTGTCCGAAATTAAGGAACGGCTAGAAAGCCAAATGCTTACATTTCGTCGCGACGCCAGGGAGCAGCTTAACGAGGTGACAAACGAACTCTCATTACTGCGATCAACCAGTGAGGCTCTAGTCGATCGGGTGCAAAGAACCTTGGTGGTTTCGCCGGTAGCGGGCACGGTCAAACGTTTGTTAGTCAGGACGATCGGTGGTGTTATTCAGCCCGGTATGGATATTGTTGAGGTCGTCCCCAGTGAAGAAATCCTACTTATAGAGGCCCGCGTAAGGCCAGCAGATATTGCGTTTTTACATCCCGGACAGAAGGCAAAGGTAAAATTTACCGCTTACGACTTCGCGATAATGGGGGGGCTGGACGGGAACGTTGTTCATATCAGCCCAGATACCATTGTTAATGACCAAGGCGAAAGCTTTTATTCCGTAAAGGTAGAAACAAGTAAGGTTTTTATNGGCCCGGATGGCTCAGAACTCCCCATTATTCCCGGGATGACGGTGAATGTGGACATTCTTACCGGCCACAAGACAATTATGGACTACCTTCTAAAACCTACTACTTAAAAAACCAAACACCTTGCCTTNCGTGAGCGCTAGCATTTGTAGTGCAACCTAGTAGCGATCGGGTTATTTATTGTGTACCCGCGATGGTCGTTAAATATTACCTTTGGTCATTCTTTGTGCAAGCTGGTCTGGTCTCGTCTATGCTAGTTGGTGTAAATAGTGTTTAATGGCCGTTTTGTGACCTGCGTCACGGCGTGGAAGAGTTGTCGCATAACTTCTTGGGGAAGGGGGANTGCGATCAAGTTTGCTTTTTCAGCTTAATCCTTGATGTGTGGTCTAAATTCAAGCCGTTCGATAAGGTAAACAAACCATTAGTGAAGCTGGCTATATCGCTAGCACATAGAGTGTAGATACTAATAAAAGGAAGACTGATAGATGAAGATTGGACGCATATGCGTATTCGTCACATTGGCATCTGGTTTTATTTCGTCGGGTTCTTATGGGCTAAGCTTAAAAGAAGCGATTGAACAAACCGTTAGAACCAACCCTGAAGTTCGTGCAGTTATTAATGAGCGAGAATCTCGGGGATATGAGGTAAGGCAGGCAAGGGCAGCTTATCTGCCCCAAGTGTTTATAGACGCAGGTATTGGGCGTGAAACGCGAACAGCGCCGGCTACAGATGACTTAGAGGCCGAAGAGACTCGGCGAGAATTTGGATTACAGGCGCGTCAAACGCTATTCGACGGTTTTTCTAGCCAGGCGGAAGTTGGACGCCAAAAGGCAAGACAGCAGAGCGCAAGTCATGAAGCCCAAGCTACCGCAGAGCGTGTAGCCTTAAAAACAGCGGCTTCTTATCTGGACGTTTTGCGATATTCGAAACTGTTGGATCTCACACGCGCGACGCTTTGGGAGCACCAGAATATCTATGATCAGATGAAGCTGCGCAGCGATAAAGGCGTTGGCAGTAAGGCAGATTTGGAGCAAATTTCTGCACGCTTGTCGCTTGCGAATGCCAACATGATTGTGGCTCAGAACAATTTGGCGGATGCCCAAGCCAACTTTTTTCGGGTAACGGGTTTGTACCCTAATCTCGAAAATATGACGATGCCAGAGGCAGTCGGTCAGCTTCCGGTCAGTCGCGATGAGGGCATCGCGAAAGCGATTAAGCGGCATCCAACATTAATGTCGGCTAATGCTGATGTCGGTGCCGCAAAACAGCAATATCGAGCGGCTGCGAGTGGTTATTGGCCAACTTTTACCTTAGAAGCCGATAAGCGCTGGGACGAAAATGTAGGCACTATTGTCGGCGAAGATGAGGACTTAATTATTGCCCTTCGTATGAATTATAACCTCTATAGAGGTGGTGCCGACAAAGCGCGGCGAGGGCAAACAGCCTACTTAATGGAAGAGGCTAAAGATATTCGCAACAACACGCGACGCCAAGTAATAGAAAGCTTTCATTTGGCTTGGAATGCTTGGGACGCGGTGGCAGCGCAGATTNAATTTTTAGAGCAGCATGTGCAGTCGGCGTCGAACACTAAGGTCGCCTATGCGCAGCAATTTAATATAGGTCGACGAACATTATTAGATTTATTGAATACTGAAACTGAAGTGGTGGAAAGTGAGCGAGCGCTGATTAACGCTCGTTATGATCATATTTATACCCGCTATCGAATATTGAACGCGCTCGGTGAGTTGCTAAGCGCATTCAATGTTGCAACAGAGTAGTCTGCCGATTATTTGTAGGCAGTTGAGGCATTAAAGCGTATGGCTGACAATTTGAGCGAAACCCAATCAGGCACAACGGCACCGGCTGTTTCTGCACCCGCAAATGAAACCATTGGTACTGTGTCTGGCACTTGGGGCCGAGTGTATTTAGTTAATAACGGTGAGCGATTAGCCGTAAAAAGTGGCTACAAGCTAAAGATTGGCGATGAACTTCTCACTCGAGGCAGTAGTGTCGCAGTTGTTGCTATAGACGGTTTTGATGCATTTACGCTTGGCCATGACCAAGCGTTAAAGCTCGACGAACAATTAATGGATCTGCTAGCGCGCTTGAAAGAAGATGGTTCGCTTACCGACGCTATTAATTTTGAAGCAATAGCTCAAGCTTTAGAGCAAGGCCTGACGCTAGATGAGATTTTACCTGCAGCTGCGGCCGGTGACGGGCAAACCAATGCGGCGGGAGCTGCAACTGGTGCTATTACCCGGTTACAGATGACAGGGAATAGCGTCACGCCAGAAAGCGGTTTTGAAACCACTACTCGTAGTTCGACATCGAATACTGATCCCGAACGAAGTAACCCAGACCCTGTAAACGTTCCCCCTGCTGAATTAAGTTTGGCATTACTTGATCAGGCAGCTACAGAAGATTTACCGTTCTCTCTGGATATTGGATCCCAAGTTGTAACAAGCGATGGTCGGCCACAAACGCTGACTTTTAGCGCCGAAAATTTACCGGAAGGGCTTACATTAAACAGCACTACAGGTGTTGTTTCTGGTGCGCCTAGTAATGCCGCGAGCCTCACCGATAGCGGTGTATTTAGCGTTGCGATTACCGTTGCAAGTGAAGATCCGAATGTTCTGCCAATTACTGAACGCTTCATCATACAAGTCGCCCCGACAAACGATCTGCCGCAAGTTGGCGATCCGGTAACACTCGGTACAATTGATGAAGACGGCCGAATCACATTCGATACAGATACTTTACTGGCTGGCGCATCTGACGAAGACTTAGACCCTCTCTACTTAGATTCACTTTCCGTCGCGAATAATGATGGCGAGCTTATTGTCAATGGCGACGGCACATTTACCTTTGTACCAACAGAGAATTGGAATGGCACTGTAAGCTTTAATTTTTTGGTCACCGATGGTAACTCATCGCCGGTTGCAAATAATGCGAATCTAATCGTTGCTCCGGTCAACGATATTCCCGTTGCCGTTGCTGACGGTTTGGTTATGACCGATATTAATCAGCCGATCTCAATTGATGTGTTGGCGAACGATTACGATGTCGACGGCGATACCATAAGTATTATTGCCGCCGGCGCACAAACCGGCACTGTCACGGTTAATGCCGATGGCACTATAACCTATCAGCCGAATACTGACTTTGTTGGTATCGACACGATTACTTATGCGATTAGTGATGGCCACGGTGGTGAGTCCGTTTCTAGCTCAGACGTAACAGTTAAAGTCGGGAATGTCGCTCCACAGCTGGGAGAAGATACCAGTGTTGATGTATTAGAAAACACATTATTTGTTGGTAACTTTCCGGCAGTTGATCCCGATGGCGATAATATTAGCTACGTCTTAACCGGTGCTGACGCCGCGCTATTTTCGCTTACTCAGCAAGGTGTTTTAACCTTTATTAATCCACCAGATTACGAAACAAGCTTGCGTAACTACGCGGTTACGATTACTGCAACCGACGACGGTTTTGGCTCCTTGTTCGACACTCAAAATATTGCCGTTAATCTTTTAAACGTAAATGAGTATGCGCCGCAAGTTACCCTGACATCCGAACCTATGAGTGAAGCTGACCTTGTTGAAGGTGCAGTAGTTGCAACAATAGTCGCGGTAGATGGCGATGGTGACGCACTTAGCTATAGTTTAGAAAACAATGAAAATGGTTTTTTTAGTATTGTTGGTGATAGTGTCGTGCTCACTGCTGCTGGCCAGGCTGCGATTGCCAACGATACGTTAAATATTACCCAGCTCGATGTCTCTGTTAACGTAACCGATGGACGCTTTAGTGAGTCTTCAGCTACACAAGTCGCGGTTGAACGTTTGAATGATGCGGTAGATGCCGTGAACGACTCCGGAAGTGTTCTAGAGGATACACCCTTAGAAATTCTGATCGCAGATTTGTTGGCCAATGACGTCGATGTAAATGGCGATACGGTTAGTTTTGTTAGCGCTCAGAATGTAATAAATGGCATTATTTCCGTCGATGAAGCAACCGGAACAATCACCTTTCAGCCGGATGAAAATTATTCCGGCCCAGCCAGTTTTGACTATACCGTAACCGACGGCCGTGGAGGCTTAGATACGGCGACCGTGAGTATTGCGGTAGAGCCTGTGAATGACCAGCCATCGGTTACTCAAACTATTAATGTTGTGGCCTCGGAAGACGATGCGGCGTTGGATATTAATTTATTGGCCGGCGCGTCAGATGTTGACACTAGCGATGTGCTAAATGTTTCTGACCTTGTGCTTGCAAGTGGGGACGCTATCGGTGTAACGGTTCAAAACAATACGCTTTTAATGGATCCAAACAGCTACAACAGTTTAGCTGCAGGCGAAACGAGTGTTATTGAGTATAGCTACAATATCGCTGACGGAAATGGCGGCAGCATCGCACAAACGGCACAGATAACAATTACCGGAGCCAATGATGCTCCCGTTGTTAGCGACCCGCTCTTATCGTCCGCAACTGAGGATGATGAAAGTTACAGCTTAAATCTTTTAACGAATAGTTCCGATGTTGATACCTCCGATACGCTTAATGTAGCGAATCTAACCTTAGTTGGCGGTAATTCGTCAGGTGTTTCTGTAAACGGAAACGCGTTGAATATCGACCCAACCGCCTATAATTACCTTGC
>Ga0065722_100508_pt1 | contig 15197 bp, 13 predicted proteins | sample BansetMetagenome_FD_59109 | JGI IMG/M metagenome (GOLD analysis project Ga0065722, IMG submission 59109) | Bankia setacea gill microbial communities from Puget Sound, Washington, USA - Caecum Enriched | ecosystem: Host-associated > Mollusca > Digestive system > Ceca | place: United States... | reverse complement strand
AAGGTAGTCTCGATCAATTCCAGCAGTGTTTTATAGCGTGTAATCAAAGGTGAAACTCCATCGTTGTGTGATCCCATAATAAAACCAACCCCCATGCAAAATCTGCAATGGGGGCTGAGTCGTAAAATGTCGTTTTAAAACTCGGCTTCTGCCAAGTCCATCAAATTCGCCGCACCCGACTTAATACTCGGCACTAAGCCTCGAGTGCGTGGCAACAGGCGCTGAAAATAGAAGCGCGCCATTTTAATTTTACTTTGATAAAACGACTTGTCCTCACCCTCGGCCTGCATGGCCACGGCGGCGGCACGCGCCCAGAAATAAGCCAGCGTAACATAGCCAGAGTACATCAAATAATCTACTGATGCCGCGCCCACTTCGTCGGGATTCTCCATCGCCATTAAACCAATATGCATGGTTAGCTCCCCCCACTCTTTATTGAGCTCTACTAGCGGCTGGGTGAATTCATTCATTTCGGTATTCTCGGCTTCAGCTTGGCAAAATTTATGAACAATTTTTGTAAAGCGTTTGAGCGATTCCCCTTGAGTCATCAGCACTTTGCGTCCGAGTAAATCTAGCGCTTGGATACCGGTCGTACCTTCATACAGCGTTGAGATGCGACAATCGCGCACATTTTGTTCCATACCCCACTCGGCGATATAACCGTGACCACCAAAACACTGCATACCCAAGTTAGCCGACTCGAACGCGGTCTCGGTGCAAAAAGCCTTGGCGATAGGCGTTAGAAATGCGAGCAATTCTGACGTTTCATTTCTCACCGCTTCATCTTCGCTATGGTGCTCAACGTCGACTAACAACGACGCATAATAAATGAGCATTCTCGCCCCTTCCGCAAAGGCACGCTGAGTCATCAGCATACGCCGAACATCTGGATGAACAATAATAGGGTCTGCAGGGCCGTTAGGGTTTTTCGAGCCCGATAACGAGCGCATTTGAAGCCGGTCTTTAGCGTAGGCTAATGATTTTTGATAACCAAGTTCGGCGTGAGCCAAGCCCTGAGTTGCGGTACCAAGACGGGCGGTATTCATAAAAGTAAACATGCAATTAAGGCCGCGATTAGCGGGGCCTATTAAATAGCCTGTGGCGCCATCGAAATTCATTACGCAGGTAGCATTCCCGTGAATGCCCATTTTATGCTCGAGTGAACCGCAACTAACGTTATTGCGCTCACCGATATTGCCGTCGGCATCAGGTAAAAATTTCGGCACAATAAATAACGAAATGCCTTTTGTTCCCTCGGGAGCATCAGGTAATCGCGCCAGCACGATATGCACGATATTTTCGGCCATATCGTGCTCACCCGCCGAGATAAAAATTTTGGTGCCACTCAGCTTATAGCTGCCGTCTGCTGCTGGATCAGCCTTGGTGCGCAACATCCCGAGGTCAGTCCCGCAATGCGCTTCGGTCAAACACATGGTTCCAGTCCAAACACCNTCAACCANTTTNGTTAANTAGGTTTGTTTTTGTTCGTCNGTACCNTGCTGATCTAAGGTNTTCATGGCGCCGTGNGACAAGCCTGGGTACATNCCCCACGCCCANTTCGCNCTACCTAGCATNTCNCTCATCACNGANCCAAGCGATTCCGGCAGTCCTTGTCCACCAAATTCTGGGTCGTGGGACATCGACGCCCAACCGGCCTCCACATATTGGTCGTAAGCCTCTTTAAAGCCAGTAGGCGTGGTAACCACACCATCATCCCAGCTGCAGCCTTCACGGTCACCAACAGCGTTTAGAGGTGCTATCACCTTCTCACAAAACTTCGCACCTTCTTCTAGCACGGCATTCACCAGTTCTGGACCAGCTTCGTCACCACCAGGCAGAGACTCGCAGTGACGCTGGTAATCGAACATCTCGTAAAGCACAAACTGAATATCGCGCAATGGCACTTTGTAATCTGACATAACCTCTTATCTCCTTTAGGCGCACTGAGCGCTGGGTTATCCGTTATACAAACAGTCTAGCAGGCGATTAACGTTATTTCTGTTGCGCACTACTAGATTGAATACAACGAGATAAACCTAGTTTGACCTTGTGGCCAGAGGAAGCAATTTCAAATTCGCTCAGTTTAAGTGGCATGAGTTGACTACAAATATCGGCCAAACCAACACCGGTTATAACAAAAAGGCAAGAAAAAAAAGGAAATCCAGCCAGATTCAAGCAAAAAGACATAACAACAAAGAATACCGAGCTTCGGTCCTACCCCCTTAACCAGTACACCTAGCGGGCTATAAGGTAAGCTAAATAAGACCTGTTTCGCGTTATATTTTTATGATTCACAAAACAGGCGTACTAGACCTAACATTTATTGTCGATTGGGTGGGAACCCCTCTAACAATCGTTTTGATTAGTTTTTCTGCGCGCTGATCTCGCTTTTGTGGAGTTGCCGTATCGCTGATTTTTCCACCCACGGTTCCGCGCCAAAAAACCTCATTGGTTGCGCCATCCAGCATGTCCACAATAATAGTGCCCTGCTGATAATAGGTATTGTGAATATCGGGTGTATTAATACCTACCCGATAAACAGGGCCAGCCCAATGCAAACCAAACATCGTGTCGTAAGATTCAACGCGCATCCGCTCATCTACCACCAAATAGAAACGCACTTTAAAATCTGCCGAAGTTTCGAGATTGTTGCTCTCTACCGCCGTATAACGCTGCTGTAATTGCTTATTTAAAATACTACCGATGCGGGCAACTTCCAATTTGGACACGCGTGGGTCTTGGAAGGTTTTTTCATCCACCGGCAAAATTGTAAAAGATTTCAAACTCTCAAACGCATAGTCAGAACGATAATCGATACCTTTGGGAGGCGAGGCGCAACCCACCAAAAAACTAACCAACAAGGCTAGCGAAATGCTAGCGAGAGAATTACCCATACCGTACACCTTATATCTCAACGTGCTTCATTAGTGACGCAACCACTGCATTAATTTCAGCTTTGCGAATAAGTTTTGATTCCTGAGGATCAACCGCGCCTTCGACAACTGCACGCCAGATACTAATCCCACGTGCCAAGTCAATAATCGCAACCATAATACTGCCTTCCGCAATTCCCTGATATTCATTTAACCCAGGCATAATGCCAAACCAAGATTCGCGTAAAAACACCTGCTGGGGTGAATTTCCGGTCGCGACAACAAGCTGAAAGCGAGTAAGACGTTTTGTCTCGCCATCAATTATAGATAAGCCCTTAGCTCGCAATTGACCATCGACAGCATCTTTGACCGCATCGAGAAACCATTGTTCATCTTCATCCGGGCCGGGGAAACGCGTATCAGGGTGGTGCCAGCTTATCAACGTGGACGGCGAAATTACGCCCTTGGTATAACCTACCATAACGGTGGCATGACGATGCTGTTCGGCGTAGGTCTGAATCGCGCGCTGTTGCTCTGAAAGCGTGGGAGATGAATTTGGAGAGGCGCAACCCAGACCAAAACCCATGGTTGCAATAGCAATAAGGCGACAGGCTTGTGTGAGTCGGCAAGATTTTAGCGTTCGCATTACGGGCAACGCCAAAGCCGAAACAATACTCGTCAGCCGCTTGACGTTAAAGCTTACATAAAGCTGTTGCACGATATTCTCCTGGTGTTTGTCCCGTCCATTTTTTAAAGGATCTAAAAAATGCACTAGGGTCATCGAAACCGAGTTTTTCGGCAATGTCGTTATTATGGAAATCCGTACAACTTAAAAAATGAAAAGCAGCCTCCATACGACACTCATCCTTTAACCGTTGATAGGACGTAGATTCCTTTGCCAACTGCCGGCGCAATGTTGTCGCCGACATATGTAACTGCGAAGCCAAAAGTTCAGCCGACGGCATAGCTTTGCTGACATCACGTTTGAGGATATTACGCACGCGATCCGAGAAACGCAATTTCATCATATCCTCGGTCACCAGGTGATAAGGCGCAGTGCGTAGCATTGCCAGCATCGACTCCTGATCTTGCACAATAGGCAAACTCAGATTCGACGCCTCGATGCTAAAACCGTTGTGATCGCAATCAAACTTCACTGTATCAGAATTAATGGCAACCATCGGCTCACCCATTCGCGAGCGCGGGTAACACAAACGTATCTCGGTAATAGGGATAGTTTTATTGACCAACCACTCGGCAAACTTTAACCAGGTAATAATGGAGGTGAGAATATGGCTTGGGTCCGCCTCTTCAAGCAGTGCGGCAAATTCATCGCTGCTAATAAAACTGACCGGCATCATTCTAAAATGAACCATGTCACCCTCTGGAGACATGGTGTACTTCACCTTCATGCCTCGACAAATTTCTGCGAATTCACCCGCTCGTCGAACCGCCTGCTCGAGAGTTTGGCAGTGCAACATGGTTAAACACATCATTCGGAATGACCCGAGCGGAACACTACCGCCAACGAAGATACCAAACCATTCATTTTCAGTTGCTTGAATAATGGCTTGATAAAGTTCACCATACCTAGCCGCCGATATCGACTCTTGTTGTGACAGCCATTCAAGCGTTAAATCTAAGTTACCCAATAAAGCAGCTACATCACAACCGGCTTTGCCTGCCTGTTCAAGCAAGTGCAATACGGTTCGTGTAGGGATATAGGAATCCATCAACTTAGCGGTCGTCGCCGCGAGAAAGTAGCCAGCGCAGCAACAACGCCAACGGTGCTGTTATCAAAAAAACAACGACTAAAAATGCTAGGCATATCCAGAATATTTCGATGATTTTTTCGACTGGATAACCAAAACGCGTAACCAACATCCATAGAGCTGCAACGCAAGCGAGGAGGCTTACAATCATGTTATAGCGTTTACTGATTTTGAATTTAAACTTCACAACAACCTCTAGTTTCGAGCGCTAAGTAAACGCTGTAGCGCGTAGGCGACGCCATCTTCCCAGACAGGTTTGGTCACATAGTCTGCGCTGGCTTTTACACTTTCCAAAGCATTCCCCATGGCAATACCAATTCCAGCCATCTGTAAAAATTCAACATCAGATTGCGCGTCACCAAACGCTATAACGTTGCAAGCCTCTAGATTATAGCGCTGTAAAAACCAATTAAATGCGTTGCGCTTGGTCGCCGATGCAGAAATGATATTGGCAAAACGCCAACTGGGTTGTTCCGCAATACCCGCTGTCGCAAAAATTAAATTTGGAAACTGCAACTGTAGCTGAGCTAAAAACTCTGGCATTTCGTCACTATCCACTGCGACCAGAAACTTGGTCACAGGTTCAACACCAATAATCTCATCAAACCTGCGTAGCTTTGGCCCTACCCGCATATGCTTGGCATGAGTGGCCGCAATGTTAAGCGCCGAGGCACTAAAGCCTGCATCTGGGTCAATAAAATAATCGGCCCCTGCATAGGCCTCATAATAAACGCCACTTTTGTGAACACTTTGCCAAAGCTGCATCGCTACATCTGCATCAAGCTCGGCGTTATAACACAATGACTGGTTCTGGAAATCAAAAATAGTTGCGCCCGTATTAACCACCCCTGGGGCGGTCATAGCAAATTCACGAGCAACAAATTCCGCAGCGTAGTGCGGCCGCCCGGAGGCAATAGCGGTATACACGCCGGACGCCCCCAAGCGTCGTACCGCCTCGGCGGTCGCCGCCGTATAGCCGCCATCTTTACCTAACAAGGTTCCATCAATATCGAAAAAGGCCAAACGGATATCGGCCTTAGGCAAGTTCGAATCGGCAATACTTTCGAGTAAAACGCCACTCATAAGTCTTAATCCTATCGCGGCTATATATAAACCGCTTTTTGCGCACTTTTTCGGCGAGGATACCCGCCAGCACGACTAACTTATATTATAAAAAGCTATTTTCCTGAGTCCACTCACAGCGCACGTAGGAAATTCCAGCGCCAGGACTATGCCCATCTAAGGTAGATTCCCAAGTAAAGGTGTGAGTTCCCATTAGCTCTGTCTCGAGATGCACAACAGCGGAAATCCAATACATATTATTTAACAGGTCTTCAAACTTTTTAACCCAAAGGCCCCACTCGTATTCAACCGCTTTATACGAGGCGCCAAAATGCATAACTTCAGTTTGATAGTTGTCGAGGCCCAACTCGGACTTGGGGATTGCAAACATATCCTGACTTAAATAGGGCCACTCATCCGCCTTTGGTAACGTTAGCAGGGCCTTCCGGTTTGCCTGCCGGCGTATCATGTCATGTTGCATATGACTGATATCTTTAATACAACCATACACGATCGATTCCTGATCCATAGCCTACTCTTAATAAAAATAAAAACTCGTTTCCAGCTCGCGCCAGCCCCGTGTAAACGTCTAATTTAATTCGGCCAGAAACTGGATAAACTCAGCTTCGTCCATCACTTTAAGATTTAATTGTTCCGCTTTTACCAACTTTGAGCCCGCACCGGGGCCAGCAACCACACAATCTGTTTTGGCAGAAACACTGCCGCTAACCTTGGCCCCTAAGGCCAACAGTTTTTCCTTCGCTTGATCTCGAGTTAANACCTCCAAGCTACCGGTTAAGACAAAATGTCTGCCCGCTTAATGGTAAGGCTTGAATCTCGTCCTGCTGTTGTTTCGGTTCTTGCTCCGGCCAGTTAACCCCTGCCGCTTGCAACGCCGTAATCGCGGCGCGATTGCGCGCCTGCTGAAAAAACTCAACAACATATCGAGCGACTACAGGGCCGACGTCCGGCACCGCTTGCAGGTCAACATCACTGGCCTCGGCAATGCGCGCGATACTGCCAAAGTGCAATGCCAGTGCCCGCGCAGTCGCTTCCCCTACTTCGCGAACCCCTAAGCTGTATAGGAATCGCGGCAGCGTTGTTGTTTTACTTTGCTCTAAGGCTGCAACTAAATTCGCCGCCGATTTTGGCCCCATGCGTTCTAAACCGGTTAAAACCTCTGTCGATAGCTGATACAGATCGGCAACCTCGTGGACTAATTCTTGGTCGACCAATTGTTCTACTAGCTTGTCACCCAAGCCATCCACATCAAGTGCTTTACGGCTGACAAAATGTTTGATCGCTTCTTTACGTTGAGCGCCACAAATTAATCCGCCGCTACAGCGCACCGCCGCTTCCCCCTCAACCCGCTCGACTGGCGAACTGCAAATGGGACAAAGTTCAGGAAATTCAATTGACACTGAATCTTTCGGTCGCTTACTGGCAACCACCGCCACCACCTGAGGAATTACATCGCCAGCGCGACGGATAATGACTGTATCACCAATCCTTACACCCAAGCGTTCGATTTCGTCGCGATTATGCAAGGTCGCATTCGAAACTGTAACACCGCCAACGAATACCGGTTCCAAACGCGCAACGGGTGTAATAGCACCGGTACGGCCAACCTGAAACTCCACATCGTTTATTCGTGTCATTTCCTCTTGTGCCGGAAACTTATGGGCAATCGCCCAACGCGGCGCACGCGACACAAAACCCAACTGTTGTTGTAGCTCAAGACTGTTTACTTTAAAGACAATACCATCAATATCGTAAGCCAGTGCGGGACGTCGCTTTTGCATCATTTGAAAATAATCCAGGCAGGCAGCAACTCCGGTCACTACCCGTCGCTCATCGCTAACGACAAAACCCCAGTCGCCCAGCAGTTGCAAAATTCCACTGTGCGTTTCAGGTAATTCGCCCTCGACATAACCCACGCTGTAGGCGCACATCACCAGCGGGCGGCTCGCCGTTATGGATGGATCTAATTGTCGTAAACTNCCTGCCGCTGCATTACGCGGATTCACAAAGGTTTTTTCACCCCGTTCGGCGGCGCGCAAGTTTAGCTTTGCAAAACCACTTTTGGGCATAAAAATTTCGCCGCGAACCTCGAGTACCGCCGGAACGCTAGCGTTATTTAAGTGCAGGGGAATAGAGCCAATGGTACGTACATTTAAAGTGATATCTTCACCACTGCTGCCATCACCACGGGTCGCACCGCGGATTAATTCGCCATTGCGATAAAGCAAGCTAACCGCNATGCCATCAAACTTTGGCTCACAAGCGAATTCAATATCATCGCTGATTTTTAAACGATCTCTAATGCGCTTTTCAAAGCCGAGCATATCCGCTTCACTGAAGGCGTTATCCAGCGACAACATCGGCATCTCATGGGTAACGGAGGAGAATTCAGATAGGGTTTCTGCACCAACGCGCTGAGTGGGTGACGATGCTGTTTTTAGCGTTGGGTAATCGCGCTCGAGCGTTTGTAGCTCGCGAAACAAACGATCGTATTCGGCGTCCGGAATTTCTGGCTGGTCGAGTAGGTAGTACAGTTTGCTGTGATGATTGAGCTGCTGAACCAGCTCCGCACAGCGCGCTACGGCTTCCGCAGGCGCGCCTTGGCTAGTTTGACTCATGGACATATCTCGTTAGTAGCTGCACACACATTGCGTGCAAATTAAAACGTTTTCACCTTGATGTGGATAGCGAACTAAGCCCGCGCCAGGCGTTGCTTACGTTCAAATTCGACAACGCGCTGTCGACCGTGCTCAATAGTTTGCAGGGTCATAACGCTGCGATTCTCGTCTTTTAGGTCGCCACCAAGTGCCGCGGCTAGAGCCTTAGCCGTGCTCGCCATATTATCGTAGGCTTGAATACTTAAACCCTCTGGAACACCACCATTTTCATCGATAGCCGCCAGAGGCAAACTTAAAAATATACTTACGCCCGGCGTTTCAAAATCTTTCATTGCGGCGAGATTAAACGTGCCCGGCACCACCATATTGGCGAGACTAAATAANATCGGGCCATCACCATCATCATTGAGATGACGATGAAAAATATCCATTGCGCCCAACTTCATACCTTGCGCGACTAACACTTCAAGCAGATCCTCGCCAGCAAAACGCACTCCATTTGGCGCCATCACATTAATGATTAACACCTCCTCAGGATCGACTAAGGGCTTGCCATCGGACTCGAGATCATCACCCGAGTCTAGATTAGTTGATTGCGATTTAACGGCGGTCGTTTTACGTTCTCGCTCAATTTTTTCTTCATTTTCGACTTTTTTGACAGCCGCAGTAAAACCATCTTCGGCACTTGAAACCGGCTTCTCGGGTACAGTATCGAACTCGTTCAAACTATCGAGGTCACCAAGGGATGGTTCTTTATGATCACTTGCATCAGCAAACACATCGACCTCGGCGCTATCGGACTGGGAGTGACGCTTTTCTATTTCTACATTATCGTCGTCTGCTTTTTCTTCGACAGAATCCATTAACATCGGTACGTGCTCATCGAGATTGAGCGTTACCTGCTCCGGAATTTTATTTGGAGCGCCAGCAGTAATTTTTTTCTGCTCCGATTTATACCGAAGTTGCTGGGTTAAATTTACGGCTTCGTCACGAGGGCGATGACCAACAACGCGAGCCCCGCCGCTCGGGAACTCGCTATCGCTAACACGCAGCCCTTCACGATCGGCNTTTTCCGCATTTTTAGAAAGTTTTAAACTTTCGCGGCGCGCCTGCCGTACGCGTCGTATCGCATCCAAAATGATGCCAACGATTAATAAAACGATGATGACGGTTAACCAATCCCGCATTTGGATTCAATTCCTCAAAAAAATTAACTGGCAGCCAATTCGGCAGCTTCTTCTACGTCTACCGTCACCATGCGTGACACACCGGGCTCATGCATGGTAACCCCCATTAACTGATGTGCCATTTCCATCGCAATCTTATTGTGCGTAATGTAAATAAACTGCACCTGCGAGGACATTTCTTCAACCATGCGAGCATAGCGACCGACGTTGGCGTCATCTAGTGGCGCATCAACTTCGTCAAGCATACAGAATGGCGCGGGATTCAAACGAAAAATCGAAAATACCAAGGCAATCGCCGTTAGCGCTTTTTCACCACCTGAGAGCAGGTGAATAGTACTGTTCTTTTTCCCCGGAGGTCGCGCCATAATAGCGATACCCGTATCGAGCATATCTTCACCGGTAAGCTCCAAATACGCATGACCACCGCCAAACACTTTTGGAAACAACTCCTAGCAAACCCGTGTTAATTTGATCGAAGGTTTCTTTAAATCGGGTGCGGGTCTCTCGATCGATTTTCTTAATCGCATTTTCGAGTGTTTCCAGCGCATCGCGCAAATCTTTATCCTGCGCATCGAGATAATTTTTACGCTCGGACTCGGTTTTGTACTCGTCGATCGCAGCGAGGTTAATTGCGCCCAAACGCGAAATACGATTACCGACCTTTTCTAAACCTTCTTCAAGCACCGACTCTTCTAGAGTTGGATCTAACTCTGCCAACAAAATATCAATATTGAGGTCTTGCTCGGCTAACTGCTGCTTTAAGCCTTCACGTCGCGTATCAATCGCTTGCGCATCCAAACGGGCCGACTCTAGGCTTGCTCTTAGCGTTCCAATAGACGACTCTACTTGATGGCGTTGCTTCTCTGCCTCGCGCAGTGCGGTCTCCACGGTTTCAACGCTGCGTCGCGCTTCACTCAACTGTTTTTCTACCGTAATGCGTTTTTCTAACAGCGCTTCTAACTCCATCTTATTTTCTTCGATGGGCTCGCGATTATCTTCTAATGACGCGCGCAAGTTTTCACGGCGCTCCTGCATACGCGACATTTGATCTTGCAAGCGCTGTATGCCCTGCTTAATTGCATCAAGCTGGGTTTTTAACGACTGTGAACGCATCGCCAATTCGTGGGCACGGTCTTTATCGTGACGCGCTTTCTGACGAGCGCCATCCAAACGACTACGCATTTCGTCGCGACGGCTCAACAGTTTTTCGCGCTCGTCGGTATCCGTTTCCATTGCGGTAATAGCGTCTTGCAATAACGTGCGCGCATTCACCAAGTTTTCGCTCTCCGCCGACATCTGGGTACGAGCATCCGCGATATCGCGTTCAGCACGTTGACGACCTTCGAGAACCTGCTCTACTTTTGCTTTTCGCGAACTAAGTTCTGAGCGTTTTTCACTGTGCTTACGCGACAGCTCACCGGCTTCTCGGCGTTTATTTTCGCGCTCAGTTTCAGCGTCGGACAATTCCATTTTGGTATTTTCGAAACTTTCGCTAAGCAGCTCTACGCGCTCTTCCAGTGTTTCGATTTTTTCTTGAAGAAGTTCCAATTCCTGCTTGCGCGCGATTACACCAGCATTAGCATCGTCGTCTTTTACAAGTTTTAACCAGTTGCGCCCCAACCAAATTCCGTCGCGAGTAACTAGTGACTGCCCCGCGTCCAAACTCGAACGGCTCTGCAGCGCCGTACTCAAATCGTCAACCACCAACACGCCTTGCAACTGACTACTAAGGTCAATTGGCGACTGGACTTTACTTAGCAGCGTCGTCGTTACTGCACTTTTATGAGCGGTGTCAGCCTTCGCAAACAGCGTGACTTCACCAGCGTCGAGCTGCCCTATCGCATTGCTCAACTGCTCGAGTGTTTGGTCGGCACAAACGGCTTGTAGGCTTTTACCCAGTACCGCCTCAACCGCTTTCTCCCAGCCCTGATCAACCGTGAGCATTTCGGCCAAGCGTGGGAAGTTGTGAAGCCCTTGGCTTTCCAGCCAGTCACCCATTTTACCGCCCTGCCCCAATGCGGCTTGCTGCAAAGCTTCTAGGGACGCAAAACGACCGCGCGAAGACTGCAATTCACTTCGCAGTTGATCGCGCTCTTCATTAATTTGGTGCTGCTTCTCGCGCAGTTGATTAACCGACTCGGTTAAGGATTCTACCGCGATACTTTTTTCTTCTGCGCTTAACTCTAAGCTTGCAACCTCTTCATCCAGCTCGGCGATTTCGTCTTTGACATCACCGATGACCAAACCGTCACGCTCTGCTTCAAGCTTGGTAATACGTTCCAGCAATCGCGACTGAACCTGTTCGAGGTATTTGATCCGCGACTGCTGTACTTCTGCTTGCTGGCGCGGCTCCGCTGCACGCTGGTTAAATTGATCCCAGTCCTGCTGCCAATGATGCATGCCGTCTTCGGCTTCCAACAACACCGAACCGGATTCTTCTTCAGCGTCTTTAACCATCTCTAAGTCGGGCTGAATTTCCAGTAGCTCTGCTTCCCAGCCCTCGGCTTTTCCTTGGTCAATGGCCAGATGCTCTTCCGCCTCAGCGCAATCGCGCTCGGTTTGCTCCAAGTCTATTTTTAACTGACGCTCGCGCTCTTCGGCGTGCTGAATACCTTGTTCGATACGGGTAATATCGGAGCCTACAGAGTAGTAACGACCTTGAACTTCGTTAAAGACATCACCCATTTCGGTAAAGAGTGTGCGATGCTTTTCAATTTCTGAGTCGTGGTGAACCTGATCAGTAACCTCGGATTCAACGCGCAGTTCTAACTTGGTAATTGCCAGATGTTTTTCGTCAGATTTCGCCTGCAATAATTGATAACGCAAGGCTTGTAGCTGCGCTTTTAGCTCACGCTCTTCTTTTTTAAATTCGGTATATTTTTCGGCCGCCTGAGCTTGTCGTTCTAAGCGAGAGATCTGGCGCTCGAGTTCTTCGCGAATATCGGTTAGGCGCTCAAGGTTTTCAAACGTCCTGCGCATACGATTTTCGGTATCGCGACGACGCTCCTTGTATTTAGAAATCCCAGCGGCTTCCTCGATGTATACCCGCAATTCTTCTGGCTTTGCTTCGATTAAGCGGGAAATCATCCCCTGCTCGATAATCGCATAGCTGCGCGGCCCCAATCCGGTACCAAGGAAAATATCGGTAATATCCCGACGGCGACACTTATTGCCATTCAAATAATAGAAGGTCTGACTTTCACGGGTTACTTTACGCTTAATAGAAATTTCTGAATAACCAGCGAACTCCCCAACGACGGTGCCATCACTATTATCGAACACCAGTTCAATAGAGGCTTGACCGACGGGTTTACGCCCACCCGAACCATTAAAAATAACATCTGTCATGGATTCGCCACGCAAATTTTTGGCGGACGATTCACCCATCACCCAACGCACTGCATCGATGATATTTGATTTACCACAGCCGTTCGGCCCCACAACCGCACAGAGGTTACTGGGGAAATTGACGGTGGTTGGGTCTACAAATGATTTAAAACCCGCTAACTTAATACACTTAAGACGCATAAATCCTAATTTACCAAAAAACACTTATCCAAAAGAAAACCGCCACTTCAAAACAGTATTAGGGAATTTGTTCGCTGATTTTCAACGACAGAGTTCCCGGCTTATCTGCCAGAATTACCGGGCCAATGCTGGCCTGCCAGTCACCCGACTCGGGAATGGCGCTACCTGAGATTGCGATTCGTGCAACCACTTCAATTTGCGGGAAACTTTTCAGGTCCATTCCAGGAGCCATCGACATAGTTTCATCGAGTACAATTTTTACCGGCAAGTCGGCCACGGTTAATTTACGAATGGCCAAAGGCATTTTCGGCCCCTGCCACGCACGTGCATACACAAACACCAAATCTTCCGGCTTAGCGTTTACGATGGAATCATCAAAACTTACCGCGACACTAACGCTAACCTTCGGCGCCTCAGCTTTAGACTTGGTTGATTTCGCAGTTTTCGCACTGCCAACACCAGACTTCTCCATCGCCATTTGCGCCCGCAAAATACCACCGGTTAACGCCTGTGAAGCCGATGATTTCGGATCTAACTGCGATACCGCTAACGACCAGTGGTCAATAGCCGATTGGTAGGCCCCGGACTGGAACGCTTCGATACCGGCTAATCCCAGCGCCGTGGGCATGTTAGGGTTAAGCTGTAACGCCATTTGAGTATTACGGCTCACTTCTGGAGTGACGGTATTACCTGCAGCTAAGTAGAGGGCTTGCGCTAGCTCGGCCATCACTTGTGGGGCGTTAGGCTCAAGCTCTAAAACTCGACGCAAAGCACGCACAGCTTCGTGATATTCACCTAGATCCGACGCTACTGTTGCTAGTAGATACCAATTCTGAGCATTCCCCGGGCGATCGCTTACACGCTCCTGCAGCTTGCGGATCAAATTCTCTGTCGCTGCAAGCTGTGCTTTTGGCTCGTCCAACTGAACTCGCTCGCGAGCAAGCTTGTATATCGACCAATCGGGACCGGCACCCAGCATTTGATACATAATCAACGCGACAATAGGCAAGGCAACAACTAAACCTATAACAGGAAAGCGACTGCGAATACTCGACACGACTGGTCGTTCAGGCAGTGTATTTGCCGCGGAATCCGCTGTCATAGTTCGCTCTAGGTCACGGCGCAGGTTCGCTAGCTCTTTACTATCGATTTCTCCCCGCACATGCGTGGCTTCCAGCTCTTTGAGGTGTTCCTCATAAAGTGTTTCGTTGGCTTCCCCCTGAACATCGCTCAGTAGCGATTGTTTTTGATTGCGCTTTACAACCAAAACCGGCCATAAAATAAACAGCGCAGCCAAAGCACATAAGACAAGAAAACCCTGCCAGAATGGAATATCCACACAACCCCCTGAGGTTTTTTATTTATTGTTCTGATTCTTTTGTTTGTCGTTGCTGAAGTCATCTGCGCTAAGCGCATTGGGTTCTTCATGGTTTTCTTCAGCTGCGCCTGTAGCACTATCGTAGTCATCAACTTGCTTACGCTTGCCCAGTAAAATCAACAGGTAAACTAACAAACCTATTGCCAACATCCCAACCGGCCCCCACCACAGCACTAGCGTATTGCTTTGCAGCGGTGGACGATAAAGAACGAAATCACCGTAACGATCAACCATAAACGCTTTGATATCATTGTCCGAACCGCCCTCTTTAACCAGACGAGCAACCTCGCGGCGCAAGTCTATGGCGATTTGTGAATTTGAATCAGCCAAATTCTGATTCTGGCACTTAGGACAACGTAGCTCATCGATCAAATGGTGAAAACGTAAGCGGGTGGGTTCATCCTTAAATTGGACAGCATCGATAGCGTCACTTTGCACCTGTGCAGCCAGTAGCAGCATCATGACGCCAACGGCCAAAGAAAACTTGCTGCGCAGGTCTAGGACTGTACCGGAAAAAAGTGTCGCTAGCCGAGTTAACTGCCTACATGTGCGACTTAGTCGGCCATGACGGGGCTCAACAACCACGCACCCAAGGTATTGACAGCTAACAGTGTCAACCGTTTTGCTATTTGTCGCGATATTCAAGCAAGTGCCCACATCTACCCCCCAGTTTCATAAGCCGGGCATTATAGCAGTGCGACAGAGCCGAGATACAGAATGACATCACCTTTGTTTGCACACCGTTCTCTATCGTGGCC
>Ga0065722_100019_pt1 | contig 15329 bp, 12 predicted proteins | sample BansetMetagenome_FD_59109 | JGI IMG/M metagenome (GOLD analysis project Ga0065722, IMG submission 59109) | Bankia setacea gill microbial communities from Puget Sound, Washington, USA - Caecum Enriched | ecosystem: Host-associated > Mollusca > Digestive system > Ceca | place: United States... | reverse complement strand
GTTGGTAGCTGCGAACAGGTAGGCTGCTGCCTGACGCTTTTGCATCTCACGCCCGGCATCGTCAGTTTCTTGTTGCCCTGCACCTATCCCGGCAGAGGCGCCTTCGTTATTGNGAAACGTCACAGCTGGATTGGCTNGTGACCATGCCCAAGCTGCTTCAGCGCGCACCTCAAGATCATCTGCGTAAGTGCTCAGATTGAAATCATTAAGGGAACCAAACACTCTGCTCCCAAGCGCAAACGCCGATGCTGTAGATACTGTTGCGTTAGTGCTGGCTGGGCCNTAGTAACTTGGGCCCGTCGCCANGGAGGGCGGACTCGCCGATGATAAAGCAACAATACTGAGGACNGAACCATCGCCGGTAGCGTTTTGCATTTTGATCANCCAGTCCATGCCCCATTTCACTTCATCNAGAATATCGGGTATACCATTACCAGATTCGGGAATATTGAAATCATCAGTCCAGACTTCGGGGTTTTCTATATAGGCGTGTAACAGGCCTACCACATAACCCGCTGCCCAGCTGGTATATTTGTTGTAGTCGCCAGCATCATACCAACCACCCGACAGGTCTTTCTCTGTATTGGCATTACTTGTATCACTGTAAAGGCGCGCGTTTTTATCCTGCCCCGCACCAATATGGCTTGCAGCATCTTCCCAGCCTGTGAGAGCGTAAGGTAATTCTTTGGCAAAGCCCGCACGCTGGTAGAAGAATGTTCGCAGCGCTTCTTTGAGTACAGGCTTGTATACATCGGCCCCTATCTCGAAACGGGGTGAGCGCACGTTTTGGGCCAGATCAACCACAGTATAAGTACCCGGCATCGTCACATCGGAAAAATCAAACCACCAAGCTTTGTCACCCGAAGAGATATCGGTTGCACCATTACCCCACACCGTGGGTGCGGCTGATAACACCACTTGACCAGTGGTAACGTTTACGAGGTTCAGGTTTGCGCTGGGCGCGAAGCTTTGCGCGGCATCGTAGCCGGTTTGTGGGTCGCGAATAACGGCAATTTTTTGGGTGTCTGGCAAGTATCCAAATTGATCTACTACTATAAAGGGCGTGACGGCCTCATTACCCGAATAGCTTCTGTCGCTAGACGAGCTACTTGATGAGGACGATAAGCTCGATGAGGTACTGCTTGAGACTGGAGGACGACGAAGAGGAAGAACTACTACTACTACTTTCACTCGATGACAAACTGCCAGAGCTACTACCTCCTCCACAACCAGGAAAAATAACGAGAAGGAGAATCCAAGGCAGGGTTTTAACAATATTCTTCATCCGTACTCCGGCTAAAATAGTCATATCCTTCGAAGACTATAGGCAATTTCCCTGATGAGAAAGCATGTTTTGTATGGACGGGAGGGTTTTTGTTGAAAGTTTAAGTTATTTTTGCGTTTGTGTTATAAATCAGGCATATATTTCATACTCAAAACTGATCACCATACAATTGGTTGACACATACCTCTTGCTTCTAGGTGGTAGGCGCTTAGCGCTCCTTTGCGCCTGCTTACCCAAGAGCCAACAAAAAGCTTGACGCTGTTGCGCGTCGCCAAGCTCGACATAATGGCATTCAAAAAGGCCCTTTTTACTTAGAAGGTTTATGCGCTGATTTTCGGTAAAATTGACTCGGGCAACGGGTGCTGAGTAATTGAATGGAGCAGAATGATCCGCTAGATTCTCTCTGTATTAATAAGAACCCCCGCATGATCACCCATAGCTTTAGACTTTCCATGGTTAGCTACAAGCTGTGATAAGTAATAGGCGGAGTTAACCTTGACGGTTTTAGTATTATATACAGCAGCGTCATAAGCCTTTATAAAGTTGGAGTCATAAATTTGGTGTTACGCTAATAGGACCGTCACGTAAATAGGCGCGTAAGAATTAAAAAGCATAGCCAAACTTCAATAGCTCAACGTTAATAATGAGTTCCTGGTCATTAAATATCTCTTCGTAAAAGATATTGTTGTCACCGACAATATACCGGCCAAGGCTTAAGCTAGTGCCCCAGTAAAAATTATTTTTCGCGAAAACACGATACCCAATGCCAACGCCAAGGCCAAATTTACCTTCCGTGCGAAACTCCCTGTCATCATAGCCGCTGTTTTTCAAGATTCCGCTAATACGAGCTAGCCGAGCAAAACCACTAATATAAAACCCATTGACTGCATCAGCNTTGTTTAAAAATTTTCGATAATGAACGTCCATAGTTAAAACGTTCGACCGTTCGCCATACCCGCCTTTTTTGGTCGATGCATATACTGGAAACGACCATTCCACGCCATTTTTATGGTCAAATCTCGAATAGCCACCACTGATCGCGGCTGAGTCGTCTTCAATATATAGCATATGAAATAGATTTAGCTCTACACCGTTTTTACGCGTACCTAGTGGGCTTGATTTCTGACCTGATTTCACTTTTTCCTGATTTTCAAGAACCTTATCGATCTTCGAGTCAATTTTGTCTAGTGAGGCTTTTTCATCGACAGCTATCCCTTTGGTATCGCCGTTTTCGTCTGCGAAAGCAGTAAACGAAACGAATATCAATATCCCTACGATTATTTTACCAGTGCTCATTTATGAGTTCTTTTAGTGTCTTCAGTGGCTGTACTTTACGTCATGCCGTTTAAGCTGTGTCGGTAACCAAGTTTAAGAGTAGTTGGTGGTTATAATAGCAGAAGCGATGACCGCTTCTACATTTTGTTACAGTGTGTTACAAATTTGTGGAAAGTTTAAAGTTGGGGTTTTTNGTCGAGCGAGNAATAAAAACTAGGCGTATACCTAGTAATGAGTTAAAAGGAACACCAATGTCTTTCGAGGTCTGGNGTATGGCCAGTTTTGGTGACCACTGCGAGGCCCAAAATAGGTGGCTTGTGTGTTAGGTTAAAGGGTGTAATTCCGTTGTTCTGTTTCGATTTATGACTGTCGGAATTTCGGTTTATGGCTGGTGTGTTTACGGTGGTGGTAAGTGGTTTCCGGGGAATGCTTGGGATCGGGTTATAGCGCCAAAACCACGCTTGAATATCTTGATGTTTTTGGCTGGAGGTGAAGACAATATTACTTTCGTGTGGCACGCTATCTGTGGGGTTAAGCTTATTGGCTGTATGAAGATTTGGCTTAAGCGCTCTGCACGCAGGGTACTAGTGTTATGATGAGCGCCTGTTGAGCTTGGCGACCCATGGATAAGGGGCACGCCTATCAGTTTGCTCGAAAATCTCTTTTTCGTTGTCTAATAGGGCTTCACCAATGAATCGTCGGTTAGTATTGCATTTTTTTGTGTTTCTTAACATATTCGCGTCTGTAGTCGTCAGTGCGCAGGAAGAAAATGAATCGCCTTGGTTGGTTACGCCTACCCTTAGTAGCGACCCAAAATTGGGTAATACAATTGGTGCAATGGGTGGGTATTTGGTGAAGTTTGATGAGGATTCGCCAACGTCTATGTTTGGTGCTATGGCCTCCTTTAGTGATACGAATTCCGATATTTATGGCCTTTTTGCGCGCACATATTTCGCTGGCGACTCTCACCGGTTAATGGCCGGTGTTATGAATGGAAATATCGAAAATGACTATGAGGATTTTCTTGGGTCCGGCGTACGGATGTTGACCACAGACGATTTGAATATCGGCTTTATTCGCTATTTGAAGCGTGGCCGAAATAATTGGTTTTTTGGCGCGCAGTTAATTTCGATGAACTACGACATTACCGGTCGTGATGAGCGAACACAAATAATTTTGAAGTTAGCCGGCATTGAAGGCTTTAGTAGTAACGGAGTTGGTGTAGTAATAGAGCGCGATACGCGGGACACAAACAATTCGCCTCAATCTGGCTCTTTTCTTAACCTCAGTAATACGGCATTTCGTGAGGGGCTCGGCGGGGATGTAAGTTTCGATCGATATTCAGCGAAGTACAGTAAGTTTATGGGGCATGGCGGGGATAATGTTTTGGCTGCAATTGTTAAAGGTAGCTGGTCTAAAGATGCCCCTGTAAGTGCGTACAGCTCTGTTGATTTGCGTGGATATACTCGCGGTGAATACCTATCGCCGCACTCCGTAACAATGGAAGTAGAGGAACGCTACGCTTTTGGCGAAAAGTGGGGAGCAACGACTTTTGCCGGCGCCGCATGTCTTTACGGTGACGGAGCAAGCTGTAACAAGGAAGAGAACTGGTATCCGGCGATGGGTGCAGGCATTACCTATATGATAAAAAAACAAGAAAGAATGATCGTGCGGGCTGAAATAGCGGTTGGTAAAAGCGACAATAACGGGTTTTACGTGCAATTCGGTAATGCTTTTTAGTGGNGCCTATATTACTTACAAATTGTTCTGAAGCGCATTTGGTATGCCCATTTTTGGATAAAGCTTTTGTGTTTTTAGGCAAGACCGTTTGAAGGTCGTTTTGGTGTAAGGCTACGGATTAATCAGGGGCGGAGGGTAATGGCCCAGTGTATTCGTANGGCACAAAAATAGTGAAGTTGCTGCCCTTGCCGTATTCACTGCTAACCTCCAATGNAATGCCCATAATCCGCGACAAATTTGAAACAATGGCGAGGCCTAGCCCGGTACCTTGGCCTACTTTAAAGCGGGTATACTCATCGAATTGATTAAAGCGGGTAAATAATTTTATTTGGTCGCTTTCCTTGATTCCGACCCCGGTGTCTATGACGCTTATTTGTGTTCTACCTAGCGCTTCTTCAGGCGTNATTTTAAGGGTGACGGAACCATTGTCGGTGTATTTAATTGAATTCGATAATAGATTAAGTAGTATTTGGGTTAGCCTTCCAGGGTCTGTGTGGATGGTTTGGGCGTGTGGGCTATCAAATTTAAGTAATAAGCTTTTGTCTTCGGCCGCTGTATTAACTTGATTAATACAATCTTTACACAGCTGTTCAATGTTCACGGAAATTATGTTGAGTTCAAGTTTGTTTGCATCGATTTTACTTAAATCCAAAATGTCGTTAATCATGAATAGAAGGTGGCGTCCGCTTCGCTCTATGGCCGTTAATGCCGATGTGGTTCGTTCATCGTATTTGTCACGTTTAAGTAGTCTTACGGTATAGCCAATTACGGAGTTTAAAGGGGTTCGTAGCTCATGCGACATATTGGCTAGAAAATCTGTTTTTATCGATAAAGCTCTTTCAACTTTTGACTTTTCTAGCGATAAGGCTTCATTTAGTTCTGTTTGAATAATATTTAGTTTTTCTGCTTGNATTAATAGTTCCTGTGTTTCTGCATTTCGCCTTCTGAAAACATTAGCTGCAGCAGCTAGTAAGCCGATTTCGTCTTTCCGTTTCAGGCCTGGGAGAGCGCTAACTTGGTCACCTTCGGATAACTTGAGAAATACCGATGTGATGGCTTCGATAGGGCGGGTAATGCGAAAATTCAGTGCGAGTGCGATAACTAATGTTAGTGCACTACCGATCAACAGGAGTGCTCGCCCAAGTAGTTGCTGCTTTTCCAGTGTTAATTTTGCCAGNTGGCGAGTGGTGGTAGCATTTGTATGATATTGNTCCTGTAGCTTTGCGGCATGGTAAAATATTTCATTGGCTGAGCCTGTCATCACTACATTAATGAGATAAATGTAGTGCCGAGTAATGGATACTATAGTGGAAAAATTTTTACTGTAGTCATCTAGACGACCGCTCTAGTGGAGAAGGGGTTTTGGTAGTGCTAGCGCTTTTACGGCCTAGCCTAACTTTTGCTTTTGATAGATGTTTTTTGAATAGAGTTATGTGCGACGAGTCGTAGGACGAAAGATAAAGTAGTGATTCGGTATGTGCTTTTATAATGTGNTTTTCAAGTGTTCTATCTGAAATTTTTGTTAAATTCAAGATCTTAGCGTTGTGGTGNTTGTTGATCAAGGATACTTGTTGATTACGCATACCGACTACAGTATCAAAATTGGACTTGTAGCTATCTAGGTGTGTTCGAATATTTTCGAGTGTTTCCACATTTTCGTTTATAATGGATAGTGTATTTAGTTGGTCGATTAAAATCGATATATCTTGATATTTTTTTGCNGATTGAATTGCTGAGTTTTCGCTGGCGGTTTCTTTAAAGATGAGCACATTTCTTTGCAGGTCAATAATATTAATTTCTACTTTACTTAACAGAGAGGATGCGTCTTCCGCTTCTAAAAAGTTATTGAACGACTGGTTGAATATTTTGTAAGAGAGAGTGTAGAAATAGCTAAGGGAGGCCAGTGGTATAATGAGCACTGCGAATGCTGCAATAATCTGAAATTTTATGGTGTTAAATATTTTATTTGAACGCATTCTAAATAACCATTCTATAGGCTAATAAATTCATACCATTTTTGCAGGCTGTAGTCATAGGTGGGCATTACAGTGTTCCAAACAGCAACATTGCTAAAGCGTTTTTTGTAGGCGCCTCCAGTGCGTGCTTCTCCAGCATATACAGAAATTTGGCCATTGGTGCCTTTTAAATTTGATTCAGCCTTTTTTCCCATGTACCAGTAGTTCCATTCGTCTTGCGTTAATAACGCCTTTGATCGTTCAGGGTTGGATATATAATAGCCTTGCCTGGCGATAAACGCGCCGGGCCAACCCGACAGCCACCAATTCATATACTCATAGGCTGCATCAGCGGTGTAACCTGAGGTTGCGGAAGAGAGACACATAACACCGTGCCAGCCACGATACCCCTCTTTAGGTGCGGCGTATGTTACGGGTACTTTTAATCCGTTAAGTGCGGAAACGGCGGGTGAAAACATGCTTTCGATAATNACGCGCCCACTTTTCATGAAATTCACGGATTCAGGCACGGANGTCCAAAAACCACTGAAATGCCCCTGCTGTTTTTTCTTCGCNAAAATTGTAAATAGGGTGTCGAGTTCATTGCGTGTNATGGCGCCAATGTTTTCAAATTGCATGAGCCCGCGTGCCTGTGCTGCAAGAGCCATGTCAAAAAGGCCGATTGTTGGTGCGTTTACCACCNCAACTTTACCNCGATATTTATCGTCTAGTANCCAGCCCCAGCTTTCTGTTTGATAGGGAATGCCTTTTGGAATACTGGCGGTGTTGTAGCCGAATGAATCGACATTGTGCACATAGGGCAAATAGCTAATATGGTTTGTATGTTTAGAGCCCAACGAACCGTCGTTCTGTACATTTAGAATTGAATAGGGCGTATCACCAGCGCCATATTGGGCTTCTGGGGTGAGCTTCCCGGTTTTGGTTAGCGCATTTATTTCGTCCCAATAGCGGATACGTTTTTTATCGATAGGTTGAATCGCGCCAGACTGCCAGAGAATGTTGATGCTGTTCGACCATTGTTCATAAAGATCGAATGATTGGGGAAGTAGAGATGCTTTTTGTAATACCGCCGCACTTCCTTTAGGCTCAAAAGTTATATTAAAGCCTAGGTCTGCCATTGCCTTTAACCGTAACTCCTCTTGAAGTGTTACGTGTGTGCCGAGAACGCGCAGAGTTATAGCGGGTTTTGCGATGATGTAGGGTGCTTTTGACGCAGCAAGGGTTGTTACTAGGCCTTTGATAATGCTGCGGCGGCTAAGTGTCGAACGGCTGGGTTGGGGGCTAGGTTTTGGCTCGTCTTGACACATAGTTCAACCTCAAAAAAGGGGAATAGCGATACTGCTAATTCTAGACGTTAGCGGTGGTTATGCCATTAGAGGGTAAAAAAGTGGTGTGTTGGATACCTCTGCGTTTTCAGAGAAATAGTTAACGGGTTTAATCNGTCNGGTCGTTGTGAGGTAGGTNTTAGGGTTTTGTGACTTTTGTTGTTCTATAGGCTCATCTATTTTCCAAGCGGTTGTAGTCCAAAACCCCGAACTCTGCGCCTGCACTTTCAAGCAGTGCGTTGTGAATGTTGTCGCTGTGCTGCCAGAATTCCGGGTCGGTTCTACGAATACCGAAGTCGGCCATTAGCTTGGTATATTGTTGCTCGCTCTCAAGTGCGAGTACGCGCTGTACAAATTCGGGTAAGTCAGTTTTGCTTAGCTGAAAAAAGGTAAGGGGGTAAGCGCCAATAAACCCGTTGGTTACAGAAACAGTATTTTCTTGCGGGTCAAGATTACGGCCTTCACCAAACATAGANGTAATGTTCTTGTGTGCATTGTTTTTAATAAGAGAAATATGNGTATTAGCGCCGGTGTTTCTGTCTGTAATCAATAGGTGAGAGTGNTCGGATAATAGTGTGGTCATAGCGCCTTTGAATGTCGCTAATTTTTCTAGTCTGAACGCGAACGTTTTCGTCCTTTAGTGTACTGAGTAAACGCTGCTGTGAAAGCGCTCCTGTTAGATGGGATTGCAGTAGCCTATAAAGCTCAAGCTTGTGGTTGTCTGTTTGGTATAGAATGTTGGGCTCGACCTTTTTGTCTATACTCGGGTGTGTGAGATATTCAAATACTTTTGGCGATGCATCTTTGTACCAGCTCTCTCTTTCTTGCTGCCGCGTTTCTGAAGGCAATAGCATAAGAAAATTAGACTCCCCCTCCATTCTCAAAAAGTCCATATACAGGCGAGAAAGTAATTGGTGGCCGACGTTGCCATACACATCGTAACCGGCAACCAGTAAATAGTGGATTCGTTCGAGTAATGGGTAGCCGATGATCCAAGCACTTTTGGGGGGCGCGCCTATAAGCCCTTTTTCTACGGTGGCGCTGTCAAAATTTCGGAAAATGGTGAGCGCAGCATTTTTATTGCTATTGTTGCCGTCCCAGACAATGTCTAGGCCAATTTTATCGGGATTTTTGTTGATGAACTCTTCGAGGTAGGCGTCTCTTGCAGCCAGCAGTCGACGCTGTTTTCGGGAGTATCGTAGCCAGTTAGTCAACGGCATATTGATGTCACCGCGAGCGCTGGGCAGTTCGAAGTCTTCGGCATAGGTGTGCATGAATTCAGCGGTCGCCTCGTCGGCTGAATGTTCTGGGTCGATAAAGAATACCCAGAAATGATCGTTGATAACGTTCAGCGCAGATTGCCCTCGGCAGACGGGGCCNTTAATNAAATTCATAATCGAAAATTGTGCTTCATCCAGCATGAATTTATATCGCGATTTCATCGGCAGCGAGTGAAAGGCTAGAAAGGGGTTGGATGCATGTTTCCGTGAATAGTCTGGTAATGCTTGCACTTCAAACGCTGTTTCATCAAAGTATTCGGACCACCGTGTAAGCCGATCTTCGTGCAGCGCATAGGGCATGTGGGTTTTGGCTACGATGGTTTCTTGTTCGGGAATAATGCGGTAATAAACTCTTGCCGTACCGGGATCATCAAAAGGGCGGCGTGTGTTAATACGCTCTACCGGTTGACCGCTTGGTGTGCGTGAGCGAACGAGTTTAAAAAAGCGTCTTTGGTCTAATTCATCAAAATAGATGTGGGCTAAGAATAGGTGTTCATAAATATAGCGAGCCGAAAGCTGGCGCTCTAGGGAGTTCTTATTTAAAAAGTTTTCCCATTTTTTTATCTCATCGAGGAATTTTATTTCTAGATCCGCTGTTGCGGTATAGGTCGCGCCTTGTTCAACCCANTCGAGTAGTACTTGTTGTTCTTGATCGTTCAGCGCTGGAAGTGCGTAAGGCATTCCCCAATAGGGTTGGTCGGCGGAAAATTTTTCGAACTCTTCGGCGTTGGGACAGCTTTGCTGTCGGTTGATGCCGAGTGTGAACGCTTGTGGCAGTATGTCACCTTCAGGAAGAGGTTGACGCTTTTTCAAGGTAAGTATCTGGTGTAATACACTGGCCTGTTGATTTGCGGCTAGCGTGTTTTGATGTTCATTCAATACCGGATAAAAGCCTTTTTCTCGCCAGCCTTCCACAGTGGTTGCATCCTCAAATAGGCGGGTGAGGGGGGCGGCCGTTATGCGTTCTGGATGGTATACGCGCGCTTTGCTTGCGCCGCGTTCTGCGCCCTCCGGCGCTGTTAGTTTTAATTGGCAGGGCGCATCATAGCAGGCGTGGCAGACGACACATCGCTTTTCCAGTATCGGTTTTACCTCGGTCCAATAATCAATGCCATTCTCGGGTAGTTGTTCTACCGCTCGGGATTTAGGTGTGGCTTCACCGAATTGTTGTGTGAACTTGGAGACCGTGAGTGAGGTACAGCCAACAATTAAAAGGAATAAAGATGAGATCAGTAGTCGTTTTAATGCGGGTGTCATAACAGGTCCTGCCATTCTTAGCATAAATTGGGTAAATTTTTGAAGTGAGGTGGTAAGGTAATTATGGTAATTGTCACTGTGTTTAATGGTGGTTGTTTAACGGGAAATTCCGTAGACACCGGACCCAAAGTGCTTTGATTTAAGTACTTTGGTTTAAGTAAGGCCGGTATTACTCTGTCTCAAAACATTCCCGAATAAACTTAAACAATTTACGCGCGCTAGCGGGCGGCTTGTTTTGGGATTGTTCCTTCTGCGCGCTGCGAATAAGCTGGCGTAGTTGTTGGCGCTCACATTGTGGAAATTGGTCGATAAATTCCGCAAGCGCTTTGTCATCTTTTAGTAGTCGATCTCGCCATTGTTCCATCTGGTGGTGTTGGCGTACTGATTGGTGGGTTTTTTCCATTAAGGCTTCATAAGCCGCTGTAATGGCTTCACCGTCGGCTTTACGCATTAGCTTACCGATAAACTGCATATGGCGTTTGCGGCCACTTTTTTCGGAAATTCTGGGGGCTTCTTCTATAGCATTGCGCAGCTTTTCGTCCATGGGGATTTTGGCTTGTTGCGCGGGCGGAAGCTCGGTGATTTTTTCGCCCAGTTGCTGAAGTGCATGCATTTCCTGTTTAAGCCTGGTTTTACTTTTTTGGTCGTCTTCTTCTGGCCAGTCATCTTCGTGTTGGTCTTGCATTTTGCTGTATCTCTGGGGGGCTCTGTGGTGTTGCTGGAGATTATGGGGTTATCCGTAAAAAAAGGCGGCTAATCCCAGAAAAGAAAAGAAGCCCACCACGTCGGTAATGGTGGTGAGGGTAACGCCTCCGGCCAGTGCCGGATCGATTTTCATAGACTTAAGCGCACCCGGCAGCAGCGCCCCGGCTACTGCCGCCGTAAGCAGGTTTATTACCATGGCGGCGCCGAGGATCATGGCGATGTTAACATCGTTAAACCACCAGGCGGCGATGCCCGCCATTACAATCGCCCATAGCAGCCCGTTGAATAGGCCTACGCGTACTTCTCGGGATAGCAGCCAGCCGAGATTGCTGGAGCCAATGTGCCCCAGAGCCATACCGCGAATAACCACCGTAAGGGTTTGTGAGCCGGCAACGCCGCCCATGCTGGCGACAATGGGCATAAGTATGGCGAGGGCAACCAGTTTTTCGATAGTGGCATCGAACAGGCTGATGACGCTGGAGGCCAGAATGGCAGTGAGCAGGTTGATGCCCAGCCAAGTAGCGCGACGGGGAATTGAGCGGCGAGCGGTGGAAAAGGTGTCTTCGTCTTCGTCGAGGCCTGCCATGCTCATTAACGAGTGATCGGCTTCTTCACGAATAACGTCTACCACATCGTCGATGGTGATTCGGCCGAGCAGCTTACCCTGGTCGTTTACCACGGGTGCCGATACCCAGTCGTGCTGCTCGAACAATTTGGCTACATCTTTGTCGGCCATGCTGGCGGGGATGGCGTTGGTGTCGGTGACCATTACTTCGCGCACGGTAACGCTAGGGTCCGTGGTGAGTAGTTTGCTTAGCGGCAGTACACCCAAATAATCGTCTTTACGGTTAACGACAATTAAGCTGTCGGTGGACGGGGGTAGCTCGGGGTGGCGACGCAGATAACGCAGCACCACGTCTAGGGTGAAGCGCGGACGCACGGTGATGGTATCGGTATTGGTTAGGCCCCCGGCGGTTTCTTCGTCGTAGGCAATAACTTCCTCAACNCGCGCTCTGTCCTGATCGGACATGGCTTCCAATACTTCTTGGATAACCTGCTCGGGCAGCTGTTGCAGAATATCAACAGCATCGTCGGTTTCTAGGCCTTCGGTAATTTCTACCAGCTCTTCGGTGCCCATGCCTTCGAGGAAGAGTATTTTGACATCGTCCCCGAGCTCTTCGAGTACCTCACCAGAGACTTCTTTGTCTACCAGATCCCACAGTAGGGTGCGAGAGGGGGGAGGGGAGGATTCTATTAAATGTGCAATTTCAACCGGTCGTAGGCCATTCAGCATTTGCCTTACTTGGCGAAAGGTGCCGCTGTCGAGCATTGCCTGCATTTTACTCAGGTGAGCGTGCGGCTGATAATCGGCTTGTTCGGCAGCTTGCGGCATGTGGTGGTCCGGTTGCAGTGGCTAAATTTGGAATGTGGAAATTGTAGCCTTTTCAACGGCTTCCGGAAATCTTCTTAGAGCTAATCTTGCAATTAGTTTGGTGTTTATTCCGCCTCGTCGAAACGGTTGTGGATTAGGGTTGTTAAGGCGTCCATTGCAGCCGCTTCGTCTGTGCCTTCGGTACGCAAGGTTATGTCGGTACCTTTTGAGGCGGCAAGTAGCATAAGCGACATTATACTTTTGGCATCGGTGGTTTTTCCTTTGGCTATCACGTGTATGCGAGAGGAGAAGCGCATGGCGACATTTGCCAATTTTGTTGCCGCTCGTGCGTGCAGGCCAAGCTTGTTTATGATTTGGATGTGTTGTTCCTGCATGGCAGTGTTTTTATTCTCTTCGCTGATCTCGGCGCAAGCCGCTAATGCCCTGGTTTATTTTCCAGTTGGCGGTGCCGGGTTTGTACGTTTTTATAGTCGTTTTTTAATGCTTCCGCGAGGCGTTCGCACATATACACGGAGCGGTGCCAGCCGCCGGTACAACCGATGCCAATACTGAGATAGCTGCGGTTATTGCTTTCGAATTTTGGAATCCATTTTTTAATAAAGCCAAGGATGTCGGCAAACATCTCTTCGACCTCCTGCTGGCCGCCGAGAAACTCAATAACCTGAGGTTCAAGCCCTGTGTGGTCGCGCAGCTGGGTACTCCAGAAGGGGTTGGGCAGGCAGCGAACATCAAAGATAAAGTCAACATCTACGGGCACACCGTATTTATAACCGAAGGATTTAAACATGAGTGCTACGCCTTTACCGTTTTTACCTACCACCAGATGTTTGATGGAGCTGCGCAGTTCGTGCAGGCTGAGGTGAGAGGTGTCAATGGTAAAGTCTGCCGCTGCGGCCATGGGTTGAAGTATAGCTTTCTCTTTCTCGATAGCTTCGTTAAGGCCAATAAACTCGTCGGAAAGCGGGTGGCGACGCCGTGTTTCGGAAAAGCGTTTAAGCAGCATTTCACGCGAGCTGTCGAGAAATACGATCTGGTACTGTTTGCGGTCGATAGGGGCGCTGGCAATAAGTTCGCCGAGCTTGCCGAGGTCGCTGTAGATGTTGCGTGCGTCAATGCCGATAGCAAAGCGCTGGCTATCGGCGTTGGGTGCGGCGGCTATTTGCTCGATAAGGGCCGGTAACAAGTTAACCGGTAGGTTGTCGATACAGGTGTAGCCCTCGTCTTCAAGCAGGTGCAGGGCCGATGTTTTACCGGATCCAGATCTTCCACTGATGATAAGCAGGCGCATAAAATTCTTCCGGGAAAGTTGTTCGCTGGGTAAGTGTAATANTGGNGCGCTCTTCGGAGCGCNTAGACCCGACGGGCTGAGCCATAGGCTTGGGCTCAGTTTTTAGTTTACACCAGAAGCGATACGAAACAATTCTTGATTGTTGTGACAGGCCCTCAGGCGCTTTGCGTAGCTTGGGTCTTGCAGGTTTTCGGCAAGGCTNGAGAGGGTTTGNAGGTGGGCGTCTTCAGCGTTCTCGGGCACCAGCATGGCAAATACTAGGTCCACNGGCTCACCGTCTACGGCGTCGAAGTCGATGGGCTGCTCGAGGGTAATNCAGGCGCANAGGGTTTCACCCCCGGTGGCAAATCGGCAGTGGGGTATAGCAATACCCTGGCCGATACCGGTTGAACCCAAGCGTTCCCTTGAAACGAGGCTCTGAAAAAGCGCTGTCTCGTTGGTACCTTCAATGGCGTGGGCAAAAATGCCAGCGAGATTTTCTAGCAGGCGTTTTTTGCTGCTGTCGCTTGTGGCGGCTTTGCAGCGATCTTCGGAAAGGAGTGACGAAATCTGCATGGTGATTCGATTGCCGGTGATGTCCGTATTAATATTAGATGAGGTTTAAGCCTTTTGTGCAAAGCGATTGCTTTGTTGAGCAACTCATCGAATTGGCGCGCATTCTACCAATAATCCGTGATCTTCCAAGAGTTGGGAGCCGGGGAAATCAAAAAAAGAGCAAATAAAAATTTAATCACTTAGTCAAAGTGTGGTAAATGGCGTTACACCAGCCGCTTTCGTTCGTTGGANGGTGGTATGTGTAGCGATTCACGGTACTTGGCAATTGTGCGTCGGGCCACCTTGATTCCCTGCTCGCCCAGTAGCCCTGTGATTTTTGAGTCGCTTAGGGGTTTGCGTGCATTCTCTGCGGCCACCAATTTTTTAATGATGGCGCGAATGGCTGTAGATGAACACTCTCCGCCGGTATCGGTGGCAACATGACTTGAAAAGAAGTATTTCAGCTCGAAAATACCCTGGGGGGTGTGCATGTATTTTTGTGTGGTTACCCGAGAAATGGTGGATTCGTGCATTTCCACTATTTCGGCAACATCGTGCAGCACCATGGGCTTCATGGCTTCTGGGCCGTAGTCGAGAAAGCCCTGTTGTTTTTCGACAATGCAGGTGGAGACTTTAAGCAGGGTTTCGTTACGGCTTTGNAGGCTNTTTAAGAACCAGCGAGCTTCCTGTAGGTTGTCGCGCAGGAATGTGTTGTCGGCACTGGAGTCCGCACGCTTTACCATCGATGCATAGCCGGAGTTAATACGAAGCTTGGGGGCGATGTCGGGGTTAAGTTGCACAACCCAGCGATTATTGACCTTGCTGACAAATACATCGGGTACTACATATTCGGTATCGTCGCTGCCAATGGATTCTCCGGGGCGTGGATTTAGCCCTTGGATGATACTAATGGCCGCTTGCAGTTCGGGTTCTTTGAGCCGCAGCTTGCGCATAAGTTGCTTAAAGTCGCGGCTTGCGAGCAGGTTCAGGTAGTCTTTTACCAGTGCGCGTGCATGGCTGATATCGGGGCCTTCAACGCCTAGCTGGTTCAGCTGGATAAGCAGGCACTCGCGGATATCTTGGCTGAGTACGCCTGGAGGATCGAACTGCTGCACGCGATGAAGTACGGCGAGAATCTCATCTTCTTCGAGTTCTTCATACTGTGTCATCAGGCTGGTGAACAGCTCTTCAAGCGGTTGCCCGAGAATACCGTTGGGCTGCACGGCATCGATGAGGGTTTCGGCAATTTCTCGGTCGAGGTCCGACATGGG
>Ga0065722_100377_pt1 | contig 15356 bp, 15 predicted proteins | sample BansetMetagenome_FD_59109 | JGI IMG/M metagenome (GOLD analysis project Ga0065722, IMG submission 59109) | Bankia setacea gill microbial communities from Puget Sound, Washington, USA - Caecum Enriched | ecosystem: Host-associated > Mollusca > Digestive system > Ceca | place: United States... | reverse complement strand
CGGATGTGGTGCTGTCTACCGCGCTGCACGACTTTCAGGGTTTGTCGGTGCTCGAAGCTGTAGCCGCAGGGTGTATTCCTCTGGTACCGCTGAGGCTAGCCTATCGGGAGCTGTTTGAGCCGCGTTGGTGTTACCCCGGAGAGCTTGATAGCCCTAGCGCTTCACAGGCCTGTGCGGAGCTGATCCAAGAATATTGCAACAATGTATATAACGAACAAGGGCTGCCCCTAGCGCCCTCGCTCGATCATTTAAGTTGGCGCGCGCTCAGCAGCGACTATCGGCACCTGATAGACACTGTCGATTTTTAGGCTGAACTCTAGGTTGGCACTGCTTCTCAGGTCATGAACCTTATTCTTGTGCGTGTTATATTAGCGCCCTTCAAAAATAGCTAGATTTGGCTTGGGGATATTTCCCTCTATCTATAACGATAAAAGAAACAGCTTAAGGTAGTGAACATGGCAGCAAAACGTATACTCACCGGCATTACCACCACCGGCACCCCTCACTTGGGTAACTATGTTGGCGCGATTCGTCCCGCAATTGACGCGAGTAGGGATGCGGATAGTGAGAGTTTTTACTTTCTGGCCGANCTGCACGCACTTATCAAAATGTCAGCAACCTGAGCTGATTCACCAGTCGACCAAAGAAATTGCGGCAACATGGATGGCCTTGGGGCTGGATACCGATAAAGCCGTGTTCTATCGCCAGTCGGACGTTCCCGAAATTACCGAGCTCTGTTGGGTGCTAAGTTGTATGGCAGCGAAAGGCTTAATGAACCGCGCTCACGCCTACAAAGCGTCTGTTGATCAAAATCGGGAGAATAATGAAGACCCCGATTTTGGCGTTACCATGGGTCTTTTTGGTTATCCTGTATTGATGGCCGCGGATATTCTGATGTTTAACGCCAGCCATGTTCCGGTCGGCAAGGACCAGATTCAGCATTTAGAGATGGCGCGTGATGTGGCAGGTCGTTTCAACCATCATTTCGGTGAAACATTTGTGTTGCCGGAGGCCGTTGTCGACAACAATGTCGCCGTACTGCAAGGCTTAGATGGCCGCAAGATGAGTAAAAGTTACGGCAATACAATCCCCTTGTTTTTGCCGGAAAAACAACTTAAAAAGCATATTAACAAGATTAAGACCAACCTCCTTGAGCCGGGTGANCCAAAGGATCCAGATACTTCCACGGTGTTTCAAATTTGGCAGGCGTTCGCCAGTGACGAGCAAACTCAATGGATGCGAAAGCAATTTGAAGAAGGGATTGCCTGGGGAGAAGCCAAGAAGCAACTGTTTGAACTGATAAATGCGGAAGTAGGCCCGGCTCGCGAACGTTACAATGAGCTGTTAGAGAACCCATCGGAAATTGAAACTGTGCTGATAGCCGGCGCTGAAAAGGCCAGAGCCTATAGCCGACCACTACTGGCACAAGTACGAAAATCTATTGGTATTGCGCCACTGCAATAACCCTTAAAGTGGTGGCTTCAGTCACCACTTACTCCTCCCTTTTTTGGCTGCTCGCCAACCCCATCTTGCATTCGTCTTACTGGCTATTCCTTATGTCGCGGTCTAGGCTTAGAGAGTAATTCTAAGTATTTTCCGCGAACTCACGATTTAGTTTCGTGGGAAGTCAGTTAACTAACGGTTTGTAAGCTTTGATGGGGTAACGATGGGACGGCCTAGCGTCATGTACTTTGTGTTTGGACTTTTCCTTACCGTCTCTATTGGCGTCATTTATCAAGCCCAATCGATTAACCTTGCCGTTGCCTTATTGGTTGTTTGTGCTTTGGCGGGCTTGGTGTTGGGTCGCTTGCTGACGCAGCCGGATTCTGAAGTTACACAAAGCGACAACCAAGATGCGCTAGATGAATTCTATCGAACTCGGCGAGACGCTACATTCAATTGTCACACCTGNCTTTAAAGATATGGAAAGCCTCGCTTCGGAGATTGCACAGCTGACCGAACGTTCTAGTTTGAGTTTACACTCAAGTTTTCAAGGGCTCTCATACTCGGTTGGATTGGAAAAAGATGTGTTGATTGATATTCGCAACAGACTAGTAGACACAGACGATGGCGAGAGTAATGGCGTATCCCTGAAAAGGTTTGCCAGCGAAGTTGGGCGAACCTTTGATGACTACGTGAAAATTTTTGTTGATGTCAGTACAAAAAGCGTCGTTGCCGTACACAATATTCAAAAGATGGTTACGCATCTCGACGGCATGTTTGTATTGATCAGTGATATTCGTGGGATAGCCGATCAAACCAATTTGTTAGCCTTAAATGCTGCAATCGAAGCGGCCAGAGCGGGCGAGGCGGGGCGTGGGTTTGCGGTTGTGGCAGATGAGGTGCGCAAGTTATCTCAGGATTCAAGCGCGCTGAATGAACAGATTCGTGAGCGTGCAGAGGTTGCCAAAAGTACCGTTACAAATGTCGAGCAGGTTGTCGGTGAGATTGCGTCAGTGGATATGAGTATCGCGATTAATGCCAAAGGTAATCTCGACGCGATGCTGCTAGAGCTGGAGCGAATGAACAGTACGGTAACGGCTGGTGTTAAGCAGGGAGCCTCAGTTAGCGAGGATATTAAGCAAGAACTGGGGCGCGCGGTAACCGCACTTCAGTCCGCCGACCGTGTGGCGCAGATGGCGGAAGAAATGAAGCAAGCTAGTGTGAAGCTGGCGGCCGTTTTAGCAAGCTTATCACCGCCTCGTAGTTCTTCGGCGGATGTGTCCAGTGTGTTGAAATCCATCAATATAAATTTAAGGAATAGTTCTAACGGGGTTCCGACCCTAACTAGCCACAAAAATGACGCTGTTGATNGTGTCGGGAAAGTTGAGATTTTTTGATTTGTTGCCAATCGTTTGGGTGAATTTAAGTGCTAATGAAATATAAACATTTCCGACGCGAAATCTTATGAGAGTTCTTGTCGCCGACGATCACGCCTACAACCGTGAGCTTTTGTCCATTATTTTGGAGGATGAAGGCCATCAGGTTGTGGAAGCTGTAAATGGAATTCAAGCCGTAGATATCTATTGTACCGATTTGTCGATCGACATCGTTCTGATGGATATCAATATGCCTGAGATGGATGGCATAAGTGCAACTAAGCTGATAAAAACACACAGTGTAGAACGCTTCGTCCCGATAATTTTTATTACCGCGCTAGATAATGCCGAGATTATTGCGAGCTGCCTTGACGCCGGTGGTGATGACTTCGTGCCGAAGCCTGTAAATGAAGATGTGCTGATCGCTAAACTGAATGCTCATGCGCGTACGCTGGAGCTTTATAATAATTTACATGATGCTCATGCAGAGCTAAGCCGATATAAAGATATTGTTGATCGCGAACACGCAATAGTTGAACATATTTTTTTAAACTACGGGAAACGTGATCAAAGTCAGTGCCAGAATGTACGCCAACATACTTCTCCTGCGTCTATGTTCGATGGCGACGTTGTTCTAGTTTCCTCGTCTCTGGATGGTGGAGTCTATATTTTAGTGGGCGATTTTGCAGGGCATGGTTTGGTTGCCGCGATCGGCGCGCTGCCGCTCTCCGAAGTTTTCTATAGTATGGTTTCGGTGCAGGCAAGTATCGCGGAAATTGCATCAGCGTTAAATCAACGGCTTTTGGAAATCCTGCCTGCGGATATGTGTTGTTGCGCTACGATTATGTATGTGGATGCCAGTGGTCGCGATGTGACCGTTTGGTCGGGGGGAATGCATGATATCTTGGCGATTAAACCGAATCGACTCGCGGTAGAAAAGTTTCCCGCTAAACATGGGCCGCTCGGTGTTTTGTCCAAAGCTGAATTTGATAGTTCTCTGCTGCTGTTCCAAATAGACGTAGGCGAAAAAGTCTATATTCATACGGAGGGTATTGTTAATACCCTTAACTCTGAGCAACAGCCATTTGGCTTAACGCGTTTGGAGGATCAATTGTTAACCGATTCAGACGACGCTGTGGCTAGTCTAAATGCTGCGCTCATAGAGTTTCATGGTGGAGCACAGCAGGCCGATGACATTTCTATTGTCGAGCTAGTGGGTGGGCCGCTGCAGCACCTAAATATTCCCGAATCTAAATTTTAAATTTTTTCGTAGTCGCTTAGTGCGGAGTAGAGTGCGTTTAACAGCTGCTTTAAGTCTGTTTCGGTTATGGTAAAGGGCGGCATGGTATAGACCAGTTTCCCGAACGGGCGTAGCCATATGCCTTTTTCTACCAAAAGCGGTTGTAGCACGGCCATATTAACCGGCTCTTTCATTTCTACTACGCCTATTGCTCCCAGTGAACGAACTTCTGCTACAGATGATAGTTGCGCGCAGGGTTCGAGCCCGCTTACAAGATGTTTATGTATTTGCTGGACTCGCGCTTGCCAGTCATTTTCGAGCAGTAGTTTTAGGCTGGCATTGGCGACGGCACAGGCGAGCGGGTTCGCCATAAATGTTGGGCCGTGCATGAACACACCGGCTTCCCCGGCGGCGATTCCTTCTGCGATGTCGGTTGAGCACAGGGTGGCGGCTAGTGTCATGTAGCCACCGGTAAGTGCTTTGCCGACACACATAATATCGGGGCTGATATTGGCATGGTCGCAACCAAATAATTCTCCGGTGCGGCCGAATCCCGTTGCTATTTCATCGGCAATTAGCAGTACATCGTAATGCGAGCAAAGTTCGCGCACGCGTTTTAGAAAGTGCGGAGAATAGAAACGCATTCCGCCCGCGCCTTGCACAATAGGTTCTAAAATTACGGCCGCTAGTTGTTGGCGGTGATTGTAAAGTTGGCTTTTAAAATCGTCGAGGTACTGCTCATCCCAAGNGCTGTGGTAGCCACACTGCGGAGCGTCCGAAAAAAATTGTTTTTGTAAAACTTGATTGAAGAGGTGATGCATGCCTGTGTCTGGATCGCACACCGACATAGCGGCAAAGGTATCGCCGTGGTAACCGCTACGCAAACTCAGTAGGCGGGATTTTTCAGGGTGGCCTTTTGACTGCCAAAATTGCAGCGCCATCTTGATGGCTACTTCTACCGCTACTGAACCAGAGTCTGAAAAAAAGACGTAGGTCTAATCCTGCGGGNGTTATCTCGACAAGACGTTTCGCTAACTCTATAGCCGGCCGGTGTGTTAGCCCGCCAAACATAACGTGCGACATTTTTGCTAGTTGGTCGGTTACTGCCTGATTTAATTGCGGGTGATTATAGCCGTGAATAGCACTCCACCAAGATGACATCCCATCAATTAGTTGCCGGCCATCCTCAAGTGTAATAGTGGTGCCATTACAGTGTGCGACAGGGTAAAGCGGCAGGTCATTATTAATAGACGAGTAGGGATGCCAAATATAACGTCGATCGGCATCTATCAGTTCGTTTAGCGCTAAGGGTTGTGGCTGTGATCTCTGTGTTTGCGAAGGCTGAGGTGTCGCTGAAAGAGTTGCTGCTATGGTGCTAGCGCTCGGCTGTTTTGACGTAGGCATAGGGAGTCGATTCAAAAAAGTGGACAGTTTCAGCGCGCATGATAGCGATATATTCGCTTCGGTTCGACCGACGATTGATTCAGTGCGCTCAGTGGAGCGTCCTAACTTTAGTGAGCGCTATACTTAAATTCAGGCGACAAGCATTTCATTGGCATCGGCTACCGAGCTGATATAGCTTTCTAATTTGTCGCTAGCCGCGCGCGGAACACCCTTGAATTGTAGGCGTATTATGCTGTGGCAACAGGGGCTACGCAGAAATTTACACTGTTTTACCCGAGCGCTAAGCGATAGTTCGAACAAATCGTTGAAGGAGTATCGACCGTCAAGTGTTTGATGTTGGGTCAGATGATGGGTAATGTTTTTTCCATATACTTCGATTTGTGCGCCGTTACGGGAAAGGTTGGCGAGGTGGCCGCTAATCAGAGGTTCTCCTGCGATTGAAAACTGTATTTGTGGGCCTTTGCGGGTTTCAAAATAGGCGCGATTATCCCAGCGTCGATTCTCGGTTAAGTGAGTTTTGATAACGCTTACGGTGATGTAAGCACCTTGGGGGTGGTGGTCAATTTCCTTGAGTCGGACTTCAATATTGAAGTAGCGGTTGTTTAGTCTCAGTTGCAGCCAGCAAGTCTGTTCTTGTAAATGTTCTGGTCGCATATTATTCAGTTCACGCGGCCACGGGTAAACCCCGTCTAAAAGCAGCTCAGATCGTTGTAGGTCAAAGCCATAGATAAACGTTTGCAGGCGNTCGCCGCTGTTGGGCCAGTATACATTGACGAGTTGATGCTCGAGCCCTGCGCTTACAAGTGCTTCGGCTTCCCACGTTTTCCAGTCCACTTTCGTGTTTGGGGTAGGTTGACCGAGCAGTTCGGTCGAGGCTGCCGCGCGGCGAGAACTGGTATTTAAGTATCGTGTGAACATAGGTACAAACAAGATCCTAGAAAGTTCTATTTCGGGCGAACAGACAAGTAAAAAGTGATTGTTGTTCAGTTTGTTATTGGTATTGCAAAGCGTGTGCCGAAAACGAAAGTCAGCGCTAAGCCTTGCAACTAGGCTTGGGGCAATTGGAACAAAGGGAGTCATAGGCAAGCTATTGCCACTTTGCCACGTCGTTTTTGCCTCTAAGCGGCGCTTAAAGGGGAAGCGAATTGCCCCGTGTATGAGTCATTTCCACAAGAGGGTAAAAACCGTACAATACTCCGCCCTAGGTGGTTGATTGTCCGTAAACATGGCGGCAGGAGTGAGGTTTTGGATCAGCAGGTTCGTAAAAATCGTTTAGAGTTCAATAAGTTGCAAAAGCGCCTGCGCCGCAATGTGGGCCGCGCTATTGCGGACTTCAACATGATAGAAGCTGGCGACCGCGTTATGGTTTGTCTCTCCGGCGGTAAGGACTCTTACGCAATGCTCGATGTGTTAATGAGCCTGCAGCGCGTGGCGCCGATTAAATTTGAATTGGTTGCTGTAAACCTCGACCAAAAGCAGCCGGGTTTTCCCGAACATGTGTTGCCGGACTATTTGGATAGCCTTGATATTGAATACCATATTGTTGAGCGTGATACCTATAGTGTGGTCAAGTCAGTCGTGCCGGAAGGTAAGACCACCTGTGGTATTTGTTCCCGCCTGCGGCGCGGCACCTTATACGGTTTTGCAGAGCAAATAGGGGCGACCAAAATAGCCTTGGGCCACCACCGCGACGATATCGTCGAAACCTTATTNCTAAACTTATTTAACGCGGGTCGGCTTAAAGCGATGCCGCCGAAGCTTTTGTCGGACGATAAGCGCAATATTATTATTCGTCCTATGGCCTACTGTGAAGAGGCCGATTTAGAAGCCTTCGCCGAAGCGCGGGAGTTTCCCATTATCCCTTGTAACCTATGTGGTTCGCAGGAGAATCTGCAGAGGCAATCAATAAAGCAGATGCTGCGCGATTGGGATAAGCAGTTTCCAGGGCGAGTAGATACGATTTTTGGTGCGTTACAGCGCGTATCTCCCTCACAGTTAGTTGACACTACACTATTCGATTTTAGTTCATTAAGTTTGGATCGCAGTGGTGAGCGGGAACTGCCAGAGCAGGGCAATGACTGGGCGGTGTTTAGTCGTGAGCGTCCACCTCAAACGGGTGAGCAAAGCGCGGTCCAGTTCATTGAGGCATTGAATCTTAATTGAATTTGTTGAATTATGGTCGGCTGTTGTGGCGTTTCGGTTTGTATTGGGTTCGCTATTAATCGATAGGGTTGAATTGATAGGTATATATAGATAGGTGTATATAGATATACAAAAGTGCCTACAGAAGTATATATAGCAGTACATATAGAAAAGTAATCGAAAAGTGTTACTTGCAGGTGTAATAGCTATCCAGAGGTTTTATAGCTACCTAGAGGTTTAAAAGCAGCCGACCAACAGCTACTTTTATTGATCCTGCCGAATAAAATCGGGACATACTCAGCTAGGGTGAGAAAAACCGTCTAAATTTAACGGGTAGTNCGCGAAAATCCATCCGGTTTTACTTTTTTATAATGACAAAAAAACCGGCGTTCTAGTCCTCATATTCATTAGCGGTTGAAGGTATACGGTGCAGGTTTTCTTTCAGGGAATTTCGTTTAGGCTAGCCAAAGTAGGCGTTATTGTGGCGCTCTTGGTCGGCTCACTGATGAGCGCAATTCACATCTACGTTGACTTTCACATTCAAAGTGATCAGGTGAACGCTCTCGTCAGCCGCATTACCGCCGTATCCACTCCACCCGCTGCACGAGCAATTCACTCCTTAGACGTTACGCTAGCTAACGAAGTGGCTGAAGGCCTCATGGGCTATGAGTTCATAGTGGCTGTGACGATTCTCGACGAGCTCGGCAATGAAATTGCTGAATCCAAACGCGAGCCACGTGTTTCTAATACGATATGGCTTACCGAGGCTTTGTCTCGGCATCTGAAAATCTACCAGGCGCCGCTATTTTTCCCCGGTGATCAAGATGGCACTGGGCCGCGCGGCTTGATTAGCTTTGTGGTCGATATGGACTCAGCTTATCAGCCATTTTACAGCCACTCGGCGCTAGTGCTTAGCATCGGCCTTATCCGCAGTACGTTCCTTGTTTTTATCCTGTTCTTCGCTTTCCACTTTATTGTAACTAAACCGCTNATTCGTATAGCGACACAAATCAAAGAGATTAATCCGGGGAGCCCCGGTGAGCAGCGACTATCACTCCCTCCTAAGCATGGTAGCGACGAGCTAAAGCAGTTGGTTAACAGTGGTAATCAGCTGCTCGACGCAGTGGACTTAGCGCTAGCTAAGCGCCGTGCGGTTGAAGTGGTGTTGCGTAAAAGTGAAGAACACGTTCGCCAGATTATTGATAGCTTGCCGGTTTGGGTTGGTGCTCGCAATCGCGATGGCCATTACATCTTTGCTAACAAGGCGTTGGCAGACTTCTTACAGACAACGCCGGAATCAATGCGCGGCTCGCATATTAGCGATTTTGCCGATCACTTTGTTACGGCGCCCGACTCAGTAACCTCCTTAGATGCCAATGTGATTGAAACTCGCAAGGGCTCCCAGATTTGGGATGAAAAATGGATCGATTCCAACGGCGATGAACACAGCATGCACACCCATGTGATGCCGATGGAGTTTTACGATGAAGTGGTTGCTTTAGTGGTGTCCTCTGACATTACCGAGTTGAAATTGGCGCAGGCTCAAATGGAGCATATGGCGTACCACGATGCGCTTACCGACTTGCCTAATCGCAGCTACTTGGTTGAGCGTTTAGAAGAAGAGTTACGTCGATCAGCAGTTCAAAATATCTATGGAGCGCTCTTATTTATCGATCTCGACCAGTTTAAGTACATCAACGACTCTCTCGGCCACCCAGCTGGCGACGGTGTCCTTAAACACGTGGCTCAGCGCCTTATGGCAATTGCCTCAGAAACCGATGTTGTTGTGCGCTTAGGCGGCGATGAGTTTGTTGTGGTGCTCACCAACTTAGGCACAGAATTACCTACCGCAATATTGCGCGCAGAAGAAATAGGCGAGCGTATTCGCAGCTACGTATCCGAGCCGCACTTTTACAATGAGCTGGAATTACACGTTACTTGCAGCGTTGGTATTGTCATCTATCCAGAAGAAGATGCCGGTGTACACGAGCTGTTGCGCTATGCCGATACGGCTATGTATCAAGTAAAAGAGCAGGGGCGGGATGCCATCCAGTTTTTTAATAAACACATGGCCGATAAGGCACGTAACGTACTAGTAATGGAAGGTGACTTACACCGAGCCATTGAAAAAGATGCGTTTAGCTTGTACTACCAGCCACGAGTAGATGTTATTACCGGTGAGATTGTTGGCGCTGAGGCGTTATTGCGCTGGCACCACCCCGAGCGAGGCATGATATCCCCAGCGGAATTTATTCCGATATTAGAGACCTCGGGGTTAATCGTTGAAGTGGGTATGTGGGTTCTGAACGAATCCTTCCGGCAGATTAAAATTTGGCAAGCGGAAGGGTTGTGGACAGACTCTATGCGCCTCGGGGTGAATATTAGCCCGCGCCAATTCCGCGCAAATCAATTTGTCGATGATGTTGTTAAGTTAATCGTTCGAGAAGACTTTAACGCAAGCCTTATTGAAATGGAGATCACCGAAGGTATTGTTATTCACAATTTGGAAGAAACTATTGCGACAATGCTGACGTTGCAAAAACAGGGGATTAATTTTGCCCTAGACGACTTTGGTACCGGCTATTCATCTATCAGCTATTTGAAAAAGTTACCCGTTTCGGTACTCAAAGTAGATCAAAGTTTTGTGCGTGATATTACCATCGACCGCAATGACCGAGTGTTGGTAGAAACCATTAGTGCCATGGGGAATATGCTGGGCTTGGAAGTTGTTGCCGAAGGGGTCGAAACCATTGCTCAGCTGGATTTAGTGCGTCAATACGGCTGTTTATACTATCAAGGTTACCTCGCCAGCCCGCCAGTAGAGCCAAAAAAGTTTGCTGTTTTCCTTGAGCAAAAGTTCTTTAGAGAAGACGGCTAAATCTGTTCCTGCTAAATATCCTAAGCGGGATACAGTCTTGCCAGCAGAGCGGTTACCGCCGTTTCAACCTTTAAAATGCGGCTGCCGATCTGGATAGGCTGTAATCCTCCATTCGAAAACCAGTTCACCTCTTTGTCGCTAAACCCGCCTTCTGGGCCTATGGCCAGTACTGACGCCACCGATAATGGCAGGCTGGGGCAGCTAGCGTAGTGTTTGCCTGGGTGGGCAATATACCCCTGCTTATTCTGTATTAACTCCGGTAACGCATCTTCCACAAATGGTCGCAGGCGCTGATACTTTTCCACGCTAGGGAGTTGTGTCGCCATGCCTTGCTCTAGGCCAAGGATAAGTTGTTCACGAATCGCGTTATCAGTGGCTGCCGGCGACTGCCAAAAGCTTTTTTCGACACGTGACGATTGGATCAAGCAGATTCGTTCTACACCCATACAGGCAACAGTTTGCAAAATACGTTTAATCATCTGTGGGCGCGGCAAGGCCAAAATAAGTGTGAGTGGCAAGATGTTTGGCGGTGCTTGGTTGAGCATGAGCTGATCTAGGGTAACGACTTCTGCGCTTGCCGCTACGCGTGCGGTGCCGATAAGCCCGTTAACCTGGCCAACTTTCAGAGTATCGCCGGGGGCGACTTTTAGTACCTTGCGAAGGTGCTCGCTTTGACGTGTGTCTAGGGTAATGACGCCGTCTGGGCTTTCACATTGGTACGCTTCGAGCAGAATTAAATTCATAGTAGCAGCGGGCTATTGTTTGGGGTGATGATGGAATGGCGTCCCCACCAGGACTCGAACCTGGAGCTCGCGCTTAGGAGGCGCGGGATTTATCCTGTTAATCGATGGGGACCAAACTGGAGGGCAGCCTAGTGAAAACTTAAACTGCATACCGCGTTATACAAGCCGGAACCTGCCGCGTCTCGAAAGAGGCGCAACTATATAACATGAGCCTCTAGCATTAAAGGGAAACGGGTATTAAAACGGGATCGATAGATAAGATATCGGCGGGCGAGGTCTAGGCCTCGCCTACCTTGTTAGAGCTGTGACCAGCGAAGGCGTTACCCTTTGCTGTGTAAAGGTTTGGCGGGGCTGTTTGGCCGCGCATTAAATCGAGTACGCGTGCATTGGTACGCTGGCTGCGGGCAAGGATCTTGCCGTTAACGTCATTTGCGGTCTGGCAGGCGGTTTGTAGGGATTTTAATTTCTGCCATTGTTCGGTGATATCGGCGATGTCTGAATTCGCTATCATCGCCTCCCAACGCTTTTCTATATCGGCGTTACTATCGCTACCTTGGCTTAGCTGCGTGACCCAGTGTGTACGGATTTTAGCGCTGTTTTCCAAAATACCGAGCTGAGTTATTTTTTGTTCGATGATTTTGTCTAGGCTATCGGTATCTCGTGCGGCGAGCGCATTGCGCTCGGCTTCGAGTAGTGCAAGCAAAGCTTCGCAGGCATTAACGTCCTGCAAAATCTGTTTTCTTAAGTCGTGGCTGTTAATGGCGGCGGTCATGTTCGGCTCCTCGCAATATTCCAATACAGGTTAACAGCTGTGTTGGAGAGCGCTAAGTAGGGTTGGGTAGCGTCTTATCCTAAAGCCAAAATACTGGCGAAATAGCGGCTACAAGCCTTAGCAGCACAAACCGTGCCTAGTGTTTTAAATCGTTCTGTTGTTTACGTGGCACTATCTTGTTGTAGCTAACCAGCGCTTTGTCTAACGAGTATTGCCGCTGAGTTGTGCTTTTCGTGGGTGGTGTAGGGTAAATCTTACTGGATCTAACCTGCATTGGTGCAGAGANGGCGGAGCAGCGTGGGCCTGAGTGGTGTTTAGTACCCTAGCTGCTAAGAAGTTGGTCGTGGGCCAGCATTCCGTCGGCGATTGCATTGTAGTCGATAGAATAGCTACCGTTTTCTATGGCGGCGCGAATCCCATTTACCTTGGCTTCGTCTACATCGGGCACCTGAGCTAGCGATGCTTCAACTTTCGCCAGGGTCTGCGCGGTATTGCTAATCGATACACTGTCGCCGGGTTGGGTGTCACGGGTACTTTCGGNCTTTCCATCTTCGGCAGCTTTCCCCGTCGGAGCACGCGATTTAGCCGAAGCTACGTTGCTGCCAGTGTTTATGTTGTTGCCAGGTTCGATAACCATGATATTGCCTACTATGAACGTGTGATATTCAGATATTTGCCGTCTCAATCAGGGTATCGGCCGGATTTATACTAACTTTAGTGCTTTTCCAAAGTTTTTTTAATTCAGAACTTGAATAACCCCTAGGCTGTGCTAACTCCTTGAGCGCCAAGCTCCGTAGAGGGGTTACCAAGCGGCGACTTGAACTTCTCCGGGGCCAGTAACCATGCCGTCAACAACCCGTTTCGAGCGTTCGTTACGCACTTTGATCTTTTCGCCCACATAGCCGTTGGATAGCGCAACGCCCTCGGTTTGCACGACTAGAACCTTCGACTTAACACGTAATACCACCAAGTCACCTTTATTGATCACATCTGGCTCTTGTACTTGGTTAAGTTTAATCGTGTCGAGTGACCGTAAGGCGCGTTTTAACTCCATCCCAATGACGCGGCTAGGGTCTGAGACATAACCATTGCCGAGCTGCATAACATTGGTTCTCTGCAGATTAAGATCGTCCGCTGTCAAGCGGTGACCGCGGGCTAAACTTTGAGAGGCCACCACAACATCACGAAAGATCTCTACCGATGCGGGAATAAATATTGTCCAGCGACTGCCGTCATTACAGCTGGTTTTTACTGTGACATTACTACTTGTATGGGAGAGACTGTTGAGTTTGAACTTGAGTGGGGATTTACACTTTACCAGCTTGAGGCGAGGGTCTAACGAACTAACCTGAACCATTAGATTGTTGCCAATTTCCAATTCTGGGTAGTAGCTAGCGTAAGAGCTACGCGCAAAGTTTGCCGCTTGTTGCTCGATATCCGTTAAGGTTTCGTAACGACCGCTGGCTGCTGTTTGCGCGAATAAATTACTCGTCCATAGGGCGATAACAGAAGTTAAGATCAACACAGAAAGTTGCGGCGTTACACCTTTATTACCTTGTGAACAAAGTTTTCTGGAGCAAGTTAAAAAACTGCGTCGTGCCATGATTATTGTCCTATGCTTTGTCTATGCGCTGCACATAAGAATAGTTGAATATTGACAAGATGCATCATTGATTAGTCAATATTTTGTCACTTATGCGACGCGAGTAGTGAGTTGCAAGCCTTGTGCCGGATTCTCGCTTGGCGCGTGTTCGCACACTCTAATGAGTTGTTATGTAAGTTTTAAGTCAGTTAATGAGGACCATCTATGGCCGGGGTAATGGATAGCGTTAACCAACGCACGCAGCTAGTGGGGCAAAACCGACTAGAGCTGCTGCTTTTTAACTTAGGCGGTGGTCAGCTTTACGGAATTAATGTTTTCAAGGTGAAAGAAGTCTTACAGTGCCCACCGTTAAATGAGATTCCAAAGCGGCACCCGGTTATTCGGGGCGTTGCCCATATTCGTGGTGGCACCATTCCTATTATGGATTTGCGTCAAGCGACGGGCTATGCGCCGCTGCAGAATATTGAAGACTGCTTCGTCATNATTACNGAATACAATCGCTCTACTCAGGGATTTTTGGTCAAAGGTGTCGAGCGAATCGTAAATATGAACTGGGGCGATATTCACCCGCCACCCAAGGGCGCAGGGAAAGAGAGCTACCTGACCGCGGTAACCGAAGTAGATGGCAAGCTGGTCGAGATTCTCGATGTTGAAAAAATTCTTGCGGAAGTTTCGCCGCTCGCGGAAGACGTGAGCGCCGATGTCATTGAAGATTCGAAGAAAAATACGGTTGTATCAAAGCATGTCCTTATTGTTGACGATTCATCTATCGCGAGACGTCAGATACAGAAGGTTGTTGAATCCTTGGGGTGTAAAACAACTATACGTAAAGATGGCCGCGAAGCGTTAGATTTTCTTGAAGAGCTATTGAAGGAAGGCAAAGACCCAAGCCAAGAGTTACTGTTAATTATTTCGGATATCGAAATGCCAGAAATGGATGGCTATACCTTCACGGCGGAGGTTNGGGCTAACGAACATTTGCGTAATATGCATATAGTNTTGCACACCTCGTTAAGCGGCGTGTTTAATGAGGCAATGGTTAAAAAGGTCGGCGCGAATGATTTTCTCGCAAAATTTCACCCAGANGAGTTGGCGAAACGTGTCAACGAACGAATTGCNTTTTATACGAGTGAGACCTAATCGGTATGTTGAACAATTCTTGTTGTCGTTGGTCTGAAAGCCGCACGCATCGTTGCCGGTTCGTGAAAGGTGAATAGCAACATATGATTCAGCTTAAAAGCGAAGAATTTTCGCATTTCAGAGCCTATTTGCGTGAGATCGCAGGCATTGATCTGGGTGAAGATAAACAGTATTTGGTGGCTACACGGCTGCGTCGAATATTGGAAGAGGCGAAGATCGATGATATCGCTTCGCTGTTGATCGAAATTAAGCAAACTTACAATCGCCAGCTGCGTCAGAAGGTTATTGATGCAATGACCACCAACGAAACCTTTTGGTTTCGCGACGTTTATCCGTTTGAATATCTCGCCAACCATCTGCTGNCTGNGCTGGCAAAGAAGAATGGTGCAGCGCGAACGCGTATCTGGTCTGCGGCTTGCTCGTCTGGGCAGGAGCCTTACTCTATTAGCATTATGATCGATGAATTCGTGCGGTCGAAGTTTGGTATGAGTAGTTTTCCTGTCGAAATTATTGCAACAGATTTATCGAGCGCAATTTTAGATTCAGCTAAAAACGGTTTATACGATCGCCTCTCTATTGTACGAGGTCTTTCGGAGCGACGTTTGAAAGAATATT
>Ga0065722_104420_pt1 | contig 15499 bp, 12 predicted proteins | sample BansetMetagenome_FD_59109 | JGI IMG/M metagenome (GOLD analysis project Ga0065722, IMG submission 59109) | Bankia setacea gill microbial communities from Puget Sound, Washington, USA - Caecum Enriched | ecosystem: Host-associated > Mollusca > Digestive system > Ceca | place: United States... | reverse complement strand
GGCGGTGGCGGTGGCGGCGGTGGTGGCGGTGGTGGCGGAGGCTTAGGCCTTTCCGAGATAAACTGGGCAACCCTATCCGGCACCTTCGCTCGTTTTTTTCGCGGCTGATCAGGCACTTGCACTGACGTTACAAAAGCCGCACTGATAAATACAACCACAAAAACTGCAATGATCACCGCAATAAAAAGCTTCTCGCCTTTATTACCCGATGGGTCCCAGTCTAATGTTATTGCTCGGTAATTCTGATCTGTCATCCGATGCCTATTCTTTTTTTACGCAGCGCCTTTCCATTCACCTTGAATTAGCCTTCAACGGGTTGAAGTAGATTTTGCGGTTTGATTAGCGGCGAAAGCAATTTTTCTATAGTTAGCTTGCTGGCAGGTTTTTAATATTGTTCTAAGCAGTTCGTAGGAGACATTTTCATCTCCCATAATGGTAACCGCCCTCCCCACCTTTTCATCAACGTTGCTAATAGAACTGAGAGATGCTTGGAATTCCAGTTCAGTTTTCAGCGCCTCGATAGTCTCTTCTTTACTGCCTTCAAGGTCTCGCAATACCGCCACACGACGCCCTTGCACAAGAACGGCTTCACGAGTGATGGCAATAACTATGGTTTCATTCGGCGCTTTGGTTGCAACAGATGTGGGTAGCGTCAGGTCTTTGTTACTAGGCAGTTGCTGAGTATTGGACGAGTTCACCAGTAGAAAGAACACCAGTATCGTAAATATATCCATTAACGAAACTAGGTTTAGCGCCGGCTTTTTACTCAGCTTTTGGTGGCGCTCCATACGCCGAGCACGTTTAGACGTTTTCATTGTGCCACCTGCTTTGGCGAAGCCACTTGCTCTGTTTCTTCAGTTGGCGCATCACCAATAGAGACGTTGGGAAATAACTCTACCGTTTCCACGGTGGTCACATTTACCACATCGGCATAACGTACGTGATCCATAACTTCGATCATGGTTTTATAATTAACGTCAGGGGTCATCAGTAAAGAAATATTTTGCTCTTCAGGAAACCGAGATTTAACTTCCACTAGCACGTCAGTAAACAGCTTCCAATTAAGACTTCCATCTGCGTCACGCTCTACCCGCTTTAGCTCACCTAAAGTGCCATCTTGAAGACTCAATGCCTGCGGCGTAATAAGCACCTGAAGCTGCAACTTTATCTCTTCATTTTCTTTGGCTTTCGCGTCTAACGCCGGAAGGTTGAGCTCGAGCACAGTCATACGCGAAAAAACCGCCGTTATTAACAAGAACGGCACAAGAATAACCATAAGATTAAGGAATGCCGTAATATTCAGCTCGACGGTTTCCTGCATGCGTCTTTTACGAATTAACTTCATTTTACTATTCGTCTGTCATCAGGTTAAGACACTTTACAGCAGCCATTTCTATATTATCTACAAGACGTGTGGTTTTAGTCGCGAGAAATGAGTGAATAAGAATCAAGGGGATGGCGGCAGTCAAACCAAATGCAGTGGTATTCATTGCAACAGAAATACTAGCGGAGAGCATATCGGCTTTTTCCGCAGGGTCGGCAGTGGCGACTGCAGTAAACGCCTGAATAAGGCCAATAATAGTACCGAGCAAGCCCAGTAAGGTTGCAATATTCGCTAAAGTCGCAAGGTAGTGTGTGCGCTGCTCCAACTCTGGCACAACCTCCATGATACCTTCTTCCATTGCCGACTCGATTAACTCTCGCTTGGCATTGGATTTTTTTCGCGAAAATCCATATACAAGTACTCGGGCGAGCGGGGTATTATTGGCATTCACGGCTTTTTCCGCGCGCTCAAAATCATTCGCTTTCAGCATGGGGGTTATACCCTTCCACACCTTATTGGTTTTGGCCTGAGTAAGTACGATAAAAATAAATCGTTCCAATGCAATGGCCAAGCCCAACGCCATAACCACCAAGATGGCGTACATAAATGGGCCGCCAGTTTGGAAAAACTTGATTAACTCCATATTTTTAAACCTCTAACTGTTATGCAAATTATATTTTTTATTTACGAAAATTGGGTTGGGTGTCGGTGGGACCATAAAACACCGTACTCATACTATCGGTTTCCGGTGACTCCCGAAGATGTTGCTCCTCATCCTCGAAGCCCTTAATTTCTACGCCATTGTATTGATGGTCAATCGCGTTGAGAACCTCTCTACGATCTAGTCTGTAATCATCAATGCCAATACTTCTGTTATAGTACTTGCGCGACAATTCGCGAAGTATTTCAGAATAACTTGTTTCAGCCATTTTATCGCTCAACTATTTCACGTAATACTCTAAAACCGGTAATATCATCTGGCTTGCCCGAGTGTGTTTCTGAGAGGTTTACAATGCAATCTTCCATGGCGGTTTCATAAGAGCCTCCGACAGCGACAATAACCCCGCCTTTTGCCGCCACCCACTCTCTGGCGTTACCAACGTGATTAACCAGGCCCCAGCGGTTTTGTGCTCCTACATCGGTTTTAATGAGCGAATCACCTTTTTGAATACCGCGGCTATTTAGCCGGCAATTGCGGTTGGAGTCCAGCTTTCCGCTTCCAGCCCTAGCGGCATACTCCCATTCAGCTTTGGTTGGCAGCCGGTATTCCCGTTTAGATTTATCACTTAACCATTTAAGGTAGCCTTTCGCTTGCGCTATTGAAATATCTGTCACTGGGAGTTCTCTGCGGCCTGCAGCAAATGCCTTGCAGGCACCAGAGTCTGTACAATACTGATTAAACTCTTCAATTGACACTTCGTATTTACCAATAGCAAACGCTTTTATACTACCCTTTGCCGGAATAACAACCAACGCTGGTGCTTTTTCTTCACCCGCCATTCGGTCTTTACAAATTGCTCGCTTACCACGAGAGCCCAAACCCGCTAGTGATGAATCACAAGGGTCTTTAGGGATAATAGGTATCGCTGCAACTTTGGAATTTTTCGGAAACAAACGCATCGCTTGCTTTTTGTATTCAGTGGCTCGCTCTGGAAATGAACGCCCTATTTTTGAAATGCAGCTAGACAGCGACTTTACAATTTCATCTTCGCTTTTGTTGTAGCGGCCAATATCCACTTCTCGCAACTTAGTAATGGCAATATTGAGGTCGCGCAAATTCAAACCTGATCGACATGAGGTTTGCTCGCTAACATTTTTCATCGCCTGATCAAAAATGTCGCGTTTTTGCTTTTCAACACGCTTTTGTTCTGCACTTTTAACCGCTTGCTGTTTAGCTAAGCGCTGCTTTCTTTCATCTTCTGCCGCGCGCGCCTCTCGCAATTGTATAGCCCCAACAAGCTTGGTCTTAAGCGCAGCAAGTAAATCGGCATCTCCCGCATAACGAGGTGCGCTCTCAATTAGCCGTGCTGCCCCCTCTAGGGAGTCTTCGCCAATAAGCCGTTCAATTCTAACCAAATACGCCGCATAGCTTTTCGCCCTATGCTCAATTAGCCACGGGCTGTCTTCGCCCGATAGCTTTTGCAAACCTTGAACGGAGTCCCATAGTTCGTCCTCCCAACTCTGACTAAACTCTAGTGAGCGCAATAAGTTGGTGATGCTTCCTTGATACTGCTCAATACGTAATTGCAGCTCAATTTCGTTTCGTACGTCGTCTTCGGAAATACCGGAATCTTGTTGTTGCTGATTGGCTATAAACAAGTAGGCAACCGACGACAATAATACGAGGATAATAACGGTCACAATGCCAGCCTTTAGAAAGGACTGTTTTTTGCGTGTCATCATTTCCCAGAATTCTTCTACGCTGGCAACTCGATCCTCTCTGGAAAAAGCCAGAGCAGCTTCCAAGGCACGCCACTGCAACTTGCTAAGTTCAGGAATTCTACTGGGCTTTAACCCTAGTCGCTCCGCTTCGTTTGCATGCACACGATCGAATGGGTGGCGACCAGTAAACATTTCATAGGCAATACAACCCAGTGCGTAGATGTCGTCTCGAATATCGGGTTCTTCGCCTTCCAGCATTTCACTGCTTGCGTAGGCTGGTGTCAACGCACCTAGATTTCCCGCGTCAAAAACAGTCCTATCTTCTGGATCGTCCTCATGAGATTCCGCTTTTGCCACCGCTCGCGCAATACCAAAATCGAACACCTTCGCCGTGCCCTTGTTCGTAACAAATATATTACCCGGTTTAAAATCTGAGTGGATAATGCTCTCGCCATGGGCGTAATTAAGTGCTGCGCAAATACCTTCTAGAATTTTCCATGTGTCCTCCTCGGGTAGTCCGGTGGCCTTATACTGGCTAATAAGCTTGTCTAGGGGCTTACCATCGAGAAACTCCATGGTCATAAAAACGGTGTCGCCGTCTTTGTCGAAATCAAATACATTTACAATATTAGGGTGGGCAATAAGCTGCGTTTTTCGCGACTCACGCTGCAGTGCGATAAATGCCTCGGGGTGAGATTTAAACTCTTCGCCCAGTACTTTGATCGCAACATAAGGATCTCTATCTTGAGCTTCAATTTTGAGTAGGTCTTTGGCCTTATAGACCATTCCCATTCCGCCAGCGCCCAGCATTTGCTCGAACACAAAACGATTTTTTAGCACATGCATGGACGGCTGAGCGTTTGATCCTTGCGCAGGTGCAGCGGCTTTTTTAGCGGGGCCAGCTAGTCGAGTTTTATCGCCTTCAGGCGCTGGAGCTGGCTTCGGTGGCCGCTTTTTTGGATTAAATTGTGTCTTATCGCCAGCCTCAATAGCACGTTTGCGGGCAGCGCGTTGCTGAGCCATAAGTTTCTGTTGCTCAGCAGCATTTCGGGGGTTCAACCGTGTTTGGTCATCGCCTTCTAGTGGCAACGGAGCTTTGGTCGGCTTTACCCCAGCACGTGTACTGGGCTTTATAACGGTTTTATTATGGTCTTGCTCGTTGCCCGTCAGTGTCTGCTTAGCCGCTGCTTTCGGTTTTGCGACTCGCGTGCGGTCGTCTCCCTCGTCGGACAGAGGAGGCTGGCCTTGCCTCTTACCTTGCAATGCTTTATTGACCTCTCTCTGTTGCTGAGCACGACGCGCTTTAGCGATACGCGTTTTATCGTCTTGCGATAAGGGTCGCTTAACCTGAGTGGCTTCTGAGGTGCTGTCAGTAGGGGCATCTTGCAATGTATCCGCGACAGTATCAGCCTTAGGAGTATTGGACTCGGACGACCTCACATGAGAGTTTGACGGGTCTTGTTGTGAGCTATCTTTATCGTCAGGTGTTTTCATTTAAATTCCAGCTTCACCCTTGAGTACAATTAACGAAACGTTATCTCTAGCGTTATTTGCTAGTGCTCGGCACATAAGCTCTTCAGAACCCAGCTGTGGATTACGCTGATCAAGACACGCCTCTATATCGGTGATTGCAACTGCATTGTATAGGCCATCGCTGCACAACATAAACGTGTCACCAATTTGTAAGCTAAAGATATTGATATCAACATAGAGTTCGTCCTCACCACCAATCGCACGTGTTATAACATGACTATCGGGGTGGTTTTCTGCCTGTTCGGGAGTGAGTAAACCCATTTGTACCATTTCTTCTACTTGACTGTGGTCTCTTGATAATTGAGACAACACGCCGTTGCGGTAGCGATACAAGCGACTATCGCCAACCCACAAACAGACGCCTACACGACCGCGGGCCAGCAAGGTCACAACGGTGCTTCCCATCGACGCGTTATCAAGCATCTCTTGGGAGTACTGAATAATTCGATTATTTGCACGAATGAGAGAATCATCAACGGCATCAACAAAGTCACTCAGTAAATCTTCATTTTCAACGCCATTTAAGGCATCCACAACTTTGGCCGACGCTACATCGCCAACTTCATGGCCACCCATACCATCGGCTACCGCCCACAATCCGATTTCGGGGCGTAAAATTAGTGCGTCTTCATTCACCTCTCGCACAGTACCCACGTCGGTAGAGCTACCCACCTGCCACGTTATAGGGCGAAATTCAGTATTACTCATGGTTTTGATCGAACTGCTGGGGAGTTGGTGGGTCGATGTAGGACGGCTGTTCACCGTCCATCGCTGTAGTGCCGGCTTGCGCCGGCTGCTCATAACTGACATTTAGCCGATACGGTTCGGGCCAATTCCAATGTTCCCATTGGCCATCTAACATTGCCGCGATACCGGTGATTGCAGGCATAGCCTGACTCACGAACATACACGGTTCAACATACTCGGAACCCTTGGTACTCCATACACTGTAGCTGCTGAAACTGTGTCTTAAGCAGGTGTCCATCATAAACGGCAATACCGCCTGTGCAGACTGCTCTTCAAACTCCATACGCATCAATAGCGGGGAATGATGCAAGGCTTGATTATTGCGAACATAAGTATCATCACTCACCAGCGATTGACGCTGAACAGATGCCACAATCTCCTCTAAGGACAGCTCGTCATTCAAGGCTTGCAAAGCTATTTCTTCACAGTTTTCAAACCATTCAAGCTGGGTGCTAATGTCGGCAATGGGGTTGCTGTTGGCAGGCAAGCGAGTGGCAATGGTGAAGGGGAAATAGCGCCCCACCCTATCCACACTTGGCAATACAATCCCCATCCAAGCACTCTCATCAATCACTCCTTCGGAAAGCGCAAAGCGCCAAATGGGGCTTGTGAGGTAGATATCCAGCCATCCCTCTCCAATTTGTTCTTGGCTACTGCTAATAAACAGCTGTAACCAATTATCCCACACCTCCATAAATTGGGTGGGCAGATCACGGTAAATAAAATCACCATGCCCCGGTAATTTACCAAAAAAACCGCTATTGACTCTTGCATTCATTAGATGGACTCCGGACACCGGAAGGAACTCAGCCAGTCGCTACGCAAAGGGTTGTTGACACTCTGCGCCTTAGCCTCATAGTTTATACGATGTGTGTCGGAGCCACTATTAACGGTAAAACCTAAGCGATAAACATTTGCCCGATTGGTTTTTTCGATATCTGAGGCGTCAATAAGACGAAACCAAGACCAAGGGCCGGTATAACTGGTGTCGTAGGTAACGTCATTTAGATCTTGAAAGATCACGCGTATACGTTTGTTCTCATCGGCGCCGGACCACGTAATTTTTTTCCAGAATTTTGGGCCATGGTTATAAACCAAGCGGTTATCACCGAGCTCAAGGGTAAAACGCGCGTGCTGCTCATCCATACTAGCCGGTCTCAATTCAAGCGCAATTGAAGGGCTTTCAGCACTTTTTCGAAATAAGACACTTTTTATGTTGAGCGCTTTTCTCACTTGCGAAATAGTGGCGGCCTTAAAACCAATACTGTAGTTATCGACAGTTTTGTTCTTCCAACCATTGCGTGTATCGATAAAGGGCGCGATATATTCTTGATAAAAAGCATCGACCGTGCCGGCAGGCTTAAAGTAAGCGCTGAAATCAAACATTGCCATTTCGTCTGAGGTAGACCGGTTTAGGGGGTATCGGCCTGCTAAAGCCTGCCTGTAAGGGGTATACACTTGCGCCCGCCACTCGGCATTCACATACTGATGTGCAGACTGTAAAATCACCCTCCACGATTCATCGGCCAGCGACGTTAACCATTTGCCAACAGGCTTGGGTTGATTGCTGGCATAGGCTTTGAGTGACGTTATGGGGTTACCGGCACCACCTTGAAAACGGGCTTTGGCTATACTAAAAGATTTTTTACCAGGGTCTGGCGACATGGCTACTTCTGCAACAAATTCTTGCATTTGCTGCAGCCGTTGCAAAGCGCTATCAATGGGTGCCTTGCCTCCACGGGTTTCACGCAACAGGGTATGAAGATCTCTAAACTGCTTATCGACCGTTGTCGTTTCTACCTTGCCGGCAGCAAAGCTGGTCACTTTGCCAAGCTTTCCTTCACTGTGATCATCAGCCAAGTTTTGAGCGACAGGTATCGTCAGCTGAGTGTGTTCTTTGCTCACCTGCAGTATGGCAACCAGCGGTGAATATACCGGGTCGCTAAAACTGAGCAATACATCATTGGCTTGATTAATACTGGTAAAACCCGCCACATCAATGCTCTGCAGCAACTGCAACCAAGTCCGCGCGTAATCGGCCAAATAATGCTCTTCGACCTTTTCACTGATTTCACCTAGGTCTTCCTGCACAAAATCAACTCGCTCACTGTCATCATCTGCCAGTAACCAACGCTCCTTTTCAACATCCGCTATGAGCCCGGATTCAGCCGACAAATCCAAACTTTTGTAAACATCTATCGTGTACAGTGCAGAAATATCGAGATTTTTACCTCTAGTATCAAACACCTCTGCCACGGTCTCGCCAAACTGGCTTTGAATATCTACCTTGTAAGAAAAGTCTGGGTTATTTTTGACACGCGCATAAATACGTTGTGAAACAGGGACTCTCAATAAGGTTGCGCGTGTTTCCCGAACTAGTCGTGGATTGAGCTCGACCGGCTCAATAGGCAAAGCAAGTAATGCGGCCAAATGCTGCTTAAGCTCCTGACGCCGAGTAGCTTCTCCTGCAAACTGCTGATCCCACTGGTCATGAAACCATTCACTGATAAGTGCGGTATCCATTTTTTCCAGCTTGTTAAACATCATATAAATACTGAAGGTTTTGTAGAGATCGCCACCCTGATGCCCACGACTAAGGTTTTTTTCAAGCCCGTCTATTAGGCGAGGTAGAAACAGTTGCTGTAACTGTACGTCATAAGCTTTGTTCGCCTCAGCGTCAATGCGACCATCGTACATCCCCAGGCCAGAAAGCCAAGGGTGTTGCTCTTGATCGTAGACGATACTGGCTTTCACTAGGGAGTTTAAGGGCGGTAAAGTCGCTCTAATGTCTTTATTCCAATCTTTTAATTTTTTACTTTCGGCATCATATTCTTCAACATAGCCCTGCACATCGGACATAAATATTTTATGCTGGGTAAAACTGCCACTCCACACTATGCCAGCAATTACTGCAACCGCCGCCAACCCAGCATAGGCCGCGCGCTGTGCCCAGCGAATAAAGCGCTCATAGCGCAGATTGGAGCCTACTAATTCCGATTCCGGAAAAATCACATCCCGAAATAAACGTGATAGAAAAAAGCTTTTACCTTGCTGATGCGGAAGGCTAGAGACCTCCCGTGGAAAGCCAAAGTTGGCCGATACAGAGGACATGAGTCTATCGATGGGTGTGCCGTCTTGAGTACCGCTAGAGAAATAAACCCCTCGCAAGTAAGGCTGAAACTGATAGCGATTGGGCGCAAATGTTTGTCGCACAAAAGCGTCCACTAACTTTTTGAGGTTCTCAAATTGCTGCGGAAATCCGTTAATCGCCCCTCTGCGCTTAACATCGCGCTCTTGGTGCATACGCCACAACACTCTATCGTAAAGCCGAGACACGAGAGTTTCTAACTCTTCGGTCAAATAATCAAAATTTGGGCTTTGCGTGACCTTCGGTGCGTTGGGGAGGGACACCCCCCAGACTTGCTCTCGATCTTCTCGGTTCAAATCTTCAAAAAACTCACTGAACCCTGACACCAAATCGGATTTGGTGAACATCAAATAAACCGGAAAACGAATTTGTAACTTTTCCATAAGCTCATCAAGGCGAGAGCGAATCACTTTAGCATTCTGGGTGCGTTCATCTTCAGTTTGAATAAGTAGATCGTGCAGGCTAATAGCAACAATTGCACCGTTAATGGGACGCCGCCGCCTATTGCGTTTTAATAAGTTTAAAAAGCCTTCCCAGGCAGAGCTATCCACCACACGATGGCTATCTTGGGTGGTATAACGCCCTGCGGTATCAATCATCACCGCATCATTGGTAAACCACCAATCACAGTTACGTGTACCCCCCACGCCTTGTAAGGCGCCCTTTCCAAACTGTTCGGCTAAGGGAAAATCCAACCCAGAGTTCACCAATGCGGTAGTTTTTCCTGAGCCCGGAGGCCCAACTATAATGTACCAAGGTAGCTCATATAGCGCTTTACTATTTCCTTGCCCGCCAAATTTTCGCTTTTTTAAAGTCGCTAGCGCTTGCGTAAAGCGCTGATTGATTTGTTGAATTTCTTCCGCAGCTTGAGAGTTTGAGACACTGCCAGTGCTTTCCTGTTGGTTTTGCTGAATATCCTCTACCAACGAGTCATTTTGCTTTTTTGCCTGCATCTGTATACGCAAGTTGTTTAAGCCCCACAACACCACCACAAACATGATGCAGAGCAAACGAACGGTACTGCTGGCCAAAGGTGCACTATTGTTTTCACCAAATTTAAACTGAGGCCCTGCAAACCAAATAAGCAGAGAGATCACCAATAGCCCAATAAACCCAATAGTGATGGGATGAAGCAAAAACGCTTTGATTTTTTTCATAGAAAGTAATTCTTTTACTTGTACTGAATGAACAGATACAACGCCTTTTACTGTTATTATCCAACATCGAAGCACTTACAACTTCAGTGCAAGCCCAAGATGCTTATAAAAACTGCGATGCTATGGCCCCAATTTGCGAAGTAAAATTCGCTTATTCTGTATTCTCGTCTTGTACTACAGTAGAGATTTTTTCCAAATGCTGCACTACCGGTGTTGCGGTTTCATACAACCAATAGCGAACACCCGAATAACCAAAAAATAGCAAAGCGCATACTGACACGACTACCACCCACAGAGGAATGTAACTGGCCAAGGTTTTACTGACCTTTCCGAGGCCATGCCAGCTCACCGACAATTCTCTCTCATATTCACCGCGATAACGCCGAATAAGGGTGAATAGCTCATCGCGAATTTGCTCTACCGAATCCCGTCCTCGAGACATTAAGCGATATTTCCCTTCAAACCCCAAGCTCAGCAGTACATAGAATAGCTCGAGCATATCGAGATTCTCGGCTGGAGACTGGCGCATACGATCGAGGATAAGGAAAAACTTTTCTCCCCCTGAGGTTTCATTGTGAAAAATTGACAGCAGTGTGCGCTGCGCCCATGCACTTTCACTTCCCCAAGGAGTATTCAAAACGGCTTCGTCCAATGCGGAGCAAAGAACATAACGAGCGGATAGTACAACCTCCTGGCGTGCGCCCTGCTCCCGCGCAGCACTTTCAAAACCACGCAACTCATTTACCAAACGTTGATGTAAGCCAGCAGCGTCTGCGTGTGTCATCGACTGCCTGGTTTTTTCAAACACAGCAACCAGTGTACTAGCAAGATTAACCAGTGGATTAAGGCCATTTCCGGTTTCGAAGTAGGCCGCTTGAGCATCACTAACGGGCGTTTGATGGCGTGGCATACTTGCCGCACCTTGCCCAGAAGTATGCTGTGGGGTTGGCCTTTGGCCTCCGCGCGCGCCCCCAGGGCGAGGCTTCATTACGGTTCTGTCGCCACCGGGAGTCGGTTGGCGAAAAACTGTTCTGTCATTGTTATCTGAAGACATAATATTCCTCAATGCCCATTTCGCGTTGGCGAACAAGCTCGGTCACAGGTTATTTATTGACGAATAGCCCAGAATTCCAATTCAATACCCGGAAAATCACCGCCAATATGCACAGCAAAACCACCAGAATTCGCAAGCTCACGCCACAGAGGATTTTGCCGTTCCAGTTCAAAGTATGTGTAACCAGAACGAAATGGAATTTGTCTTGGCGCTACGGGCAAGGGCTTAATTTGAATACCCGGCATGGCAGCATTGACCAATTGGCGGATACGCTCAACTGGACCAATTTTGATCTGCGCAGGCAACCGAGTACGCACAATTTCTTCAGCCACATCTGCTCTAACCGCCAGTACATAGGAGGCACTCGCCAACAAACTGCGGTCAGTAATTTCCGAAACACGAATACCATATTTCTTTTCGAGCAGGGGCATAGAAATGGCCGTTTGCTCATAAACAGTAGATAGACCTTTTCGCAGCCCCGCCATAAGTGGCGTAAAGGTAGCGGGTAAATCTTGGTGCAAATAGGGAGGGAACTCAGGTGGGCGTTTATTGCTTGCCGTAAAGGTGCTTAGCTCACCAATAATTTGCACCACCTCAGTATATAACGCTAATGGATGTAAACCCTGTAATTGCCCCATGTGTTTAATCAGCGGCTCTACACGGTTGAGGAATTGCAACATCATATAGTCTGCTATTTCGGCTGTACCACCTCGCTTGGTATCGGCCAGCCTTCCCGCAATGGATTGCGCTCGCTGCGAAAGCAGCCCAATCACTTCACTCACAAATCCGGTTAATTTAACGGCCGCTCGGCAATCAAGACAGGTAGGAATAAACTGCTCATCCAATAGCACCTCTTTGTCGTCTCTCGACTCTGAGATTTTTAACACGCCGATACAGGCATAACCGCTACGGTCATCACTTTCCAGCAATAGCTTCAAGCGCAACTTACCAACGCCAAGCTTGTGCATATCGCCGCCATCTGTTGTTACATCTCGAACTTCTTGCTCGTTGGAATAATATCGCGCGAGACCTTGGTGGCTGTGCTCGGGCAAAATATCGACAGCTCCCGGACGCTTAAGTGGCACCGCCAGATAAACGACTGCGTTATGGGTGTTTTCCGCAACCTCCAAAACCGGCGTAGAACTATCGACATCCGGTGTGTTAAATGGCGTTCCGTCGGGAAATACTCCACGAGCACGAACCACCGAAATTTTTCCCAACTTTAATAACTGCTGATCAATTTCAAATTCTTTTACACCCCAAGCATAAGCACCCAAAGCACCGAACTTGTCGTGAACTAAACGTTCAAAATAACGTTCTTGCTGCTGGAAATGCTGGGGGTTTAAGAACATCCCCTCTGTCCAAACAACTTTACTCTCTAGTGACATATTGAGTTCCCAGTTTTTATTCTAATATGATGTCGTTGCCCGATAGACGAATTTTGACCAAGTTTCGAATAATGTTATTACTGGTAACCGGAAATACGACTTTATACTTGGCGTTTTTATACTCAAAGAACTCAGCAAACAGCGCAATATACTGGGTTTCCGCGCTCAGCACTAAAGTTTCCTCTCGCACGTCGCCGGGTGCCAGACGCTTGAGCTCTTGACGACCGATATAGTCTTTACCCAGTACTTCCACATCACGCTCATAGAGACTAATGAAGTCGGCTTTATTCATCAACGTGGGTGCTTTCAGTTCATACATTCGAACAAAAATTGGGGACGCGTTACCATTTTCATCGGGGTTCACATTCGCATCGACCGTAACCTGAATTTTTAAATCCGTATCCAAATTCAGTACCCCACCCACCTTGCTATTCACGCTGCTACAGGCACTGAGAAAAACGAGAATGCAGGCCAACGTTATAGTGATTAATGCACGTGTCATGTTTACTCCTTAAAGCTTATTGTATGTCCTGATCTTTCACAGTTCTCGTCAGGTATTAGATTGCCTCAAATTAGGTATTATCAGCGCTTGGCATATTCCGAGCAGCAGCCAACTTGAACAATTGATCCTCATACGCTCGGACAAACTCGTCCCCAAATAAATTTTGAAAAGACTGCTCCATGTTATCCAAAACCGATGTGTAGTAATCGTTGTAACTATTCCAGTATTTAGCTTTTTGCATACCCGGTATTACAACCCCTTTGGACTGCTTGTCGAACTGTTGCTCTAGCGAGGCCGGATTAAACTGCTCAAGCATACTTTCGAAAGCGGCTCTAATACCAGCAATGATCGCAACTTGATGCTCAGCAATGGCCTCGAAGCCCTCCGAAAAAGCTTCTACTGGGCCTTTATAGGCCTTGGTTTTACGAATAAACATGTTTTCCAGCGCTTCTTGCGTATCGGCAGAAAATTTGAGGGGGTTGTTTTCGACCGGCTGAATCGTTGTAACACTCATACGAAATTCATTTTTTATGCTCGCCCGGGACCGCAATACATTCATCATGCCTTTTACAATAACCGGCATCAGCTCTCCAACAAGCCCGGCGATCTCAATCTCCTCCCCCGCAGACAGGGATGAATCATCAATGCCCATCGCTTGAATAAGACCTAACGCGGCCTCTAGCTGTGCAGCTCTGGTCTTGGCTGGAGCCTGTTTACGGGCTGGCGGCTGAGCGGTAATTGAAGAAGCTGTCGTTTCCGGCGCTTTTCTCTTGGGCACAACCGCATTCGGCTGAGAGATATCCATTCTGGCAGCCTCAAGTTTCGGGCGTTTGGCCGCCGCAGGTCTCGCCGAAGTTTTGCGCCGGCCCGGCGCTGGCTGACTTGGAGCCATTGGCGCCGGTTCTATGGGTAAACTAGTGGTTGGCCTTGGTGCCGGCTCTGGAATTTGTGAGGGCGGCGCAGGTCTAGGAGTCATTGGCGAGCCCTCTTCAGGGCCGTTTAACCAATCACTATCATCTTCCCAGCCTTCTGGAATCAAACCCGCACTGGAGGGTTCCGGCAACTCAAATGCCCCCGACATGGGGTCTCCGCCATCGTGAAAACTATTTTGCCCATAGGGAAAGCTTTCAGCCGCTGAAGCAGCGCTAGCGTTAGTTGAAAATGGATCGGATACCGGCATTGAATAAGGGTCGGGCTGGGGGTTAACCTTATCAAGAGCAGCTAAAGGGTCGGTACCCATTGCCCCAAGATCATCCGTCAAGGGCGCCTCAGAGACGGCAGATGGGGAGGCAAAAAAGTCGTCTCCGAACGTAGCGGGTGGCGCTAAAGGCTCACTATCGAAGGGTGAGGCCGGTGTTTCAAAGACCGCAGCTGGACTCGCGGGCACACTATAGTCCGCAGCCGACGAAAACGGGTCGACTTCAGCATTGGAAGATACGGCAAATTTGTACTCTCCCACTTCAAACGCATCGCCATCACGGATTTCAACACGTGCGCCTCTGCCAACGGGCTCCGCAGAGCCGTTCACAAAGGTACCATTGGTACTGGTATCAGTGAGGTAATACTGTCCGCCCTCAAAACTGATCTCACAGTGACGAGAGGAAAGAAATCGATCGGGGTCTTCCAGAATCCAAGTGTTGTTCTCACCGCGACCAAGCGAGCCACCCTGCTCTGAAATAGTTTTGACCGTCTCGGCTAAGGCAACTCCTTGCGGTGTTTGGACTATCTCTATTTTCAATACCATTGAACGACTTCCGTTTTGTAAACCATAAAAATTTTCTCAGACAGCGTCCCGCCGTCTGATTCACTGTGTCTCTGTTGACGAAAAAGCATCCGTCAAGGAGGCTTTTTGTGAAGCGCATCACAAAAAATACGCCATAAACCCCAGCCAACACTGTGCAACCGACAGTATATTCGCAGCCACAGAGCTGTTCAAAACAAAGTTTGCCGCCAACTGCGTTACCGAGCAAGATCGACGTCCGTTTTAACAACGTTAAGTTGAACGTTTACCGCTTCAGCTAGGCCCCCAGCCCTTAGTCTTCCAGCAAGCAGAAACAGCCCACACACATTACAGCTGTCGATATTCCACCAGAAGCATGCATACTGCCATTACCCTTAGGCGATTGCCAACCCTACACAGTACTCCTTGTTACAGGCAGAATAAATCCACCTGCCACCCAACATTACACCAAGGTAAGCAATGACTTGCTTTTAAGCAATAAAGTAATAGAGAATGCGCCAAGGGAAAAACGTTAAACTGCACC
>Ga0065722_101588_pt1 | contig 15564 bp, 11 predicted proteins | sample BansetMetagenome_FD_59109 | JGI IMG/M metagenome (GOLD analysis project Ga0065722, IMG submission 59109) | Bankia setacea gill microbial communities from Puget Sound, Washington, USA - Caecum Enriched | ecosystem: Host-associated > Mollusca > Digestive system > Ceca | place: United States... | reverse complement strand
TGTGCACAAAGTTGTCCTTTACTATTATTGTTGTCTCAGGTGTGGCTATCTGGTAATTCCAACTTATGCTTTACATCACAATCCGGTAATTTTTCACGTAGTTGCTTTATTCGCTGCAATTCCTTATAAATCCACTCTTTTCGGTCCTTTGTTGTTTCTAAACGAACACTGTCTTTCTCCATTGTTTGGACAAAATCGTTTACGTATTTCGCACACGCGTCAGGCAATGAAAACGATGGAGAAGAATACAAAATAAAAACAGTAAAAAAATAGATCACGAAAATTTTCATAAATTATCCACAATAAAATTACACCAATTGCTCAATTGGGCAAGTCCATGTACAGGCTTTTTAATAACACTTATATTTTTCACAAGACTGACCACGTGACGAGCCCGGCTGAACACCCAAGGACTGCGCCCGCGTTCTGCTTAAAGTTTTCATTCCCGCCCCGGATTGATAAAAATCGAAGTTCATTTTGATACCTTAAAGTTACTCTCATATTGGGGAAAGCCCGAAGATAAGATAGGATCACCAGGAAACACTTATGTCAGCGGGTAGAAAATATTGCAGTCGCCGTGTGGTGATGATGAATTACCTCAACGGTATAACCCGCTTGATAAACTTTGGTCGGATTAAACGTTACCCCATACGCATCATTAGTTGTCCCTACATCAGTCATAAAATATTGCCCATCACTATTTTTAACAACAAATCCCATATATTCGTATTGGCCGTTTGTTTTATTGTATTCGTTTTGAACTACAGTATCTAACGCCCTCATTGCGCCTTCTTCCGTAGCAAACGGTATACTTGTATCAACAACTGGTTCAAATTTTCCCTTTTGTGCAACCTCACCCTCCACAACCTCCAACGCCGACTTCAGCGTCGGATCTTCTACCAAATTTCCACTTGGCCCATTATCCGAAGCCAATAAGGGCTCGCCCTGTTCGTTAAAATACCCCGTAACGTTTCTACCAAACCTCCCCCCAGAAGCATCAACCACCGCATCGGCCCAGCCCAGGTCCACTTCACCAGTAGCCGAATCAACAAATGAATCAGACAAAAAGAAGGTTTGTGGAGAACCATCGTCATAAGTCAGGGTGACATCATACCCGCTTGAAGATTCGCTATACACGTCATATATCGGCATCGCCCGTTGCATATCCGGTGGCACACGACACCCCATATATCCACTCGGGTCGGTCATGTTTAGCGGATTGTTCCACACATACGAATAACGGTTCAAGCTGCCCAGTACTTCTGGCGCCTGTATGATCGGGTCGGCCTGAACAAACCTTGCCAGGTGGCTGTCGTAGATGCGCCCGTTCATGTGAATAATGTCGGCGCCATCAATCATTTCATGCCCAGTAAACCCGCGGGAGGTGATGGGCTTGGCGGCCTTGGCAAAACTGTTCAGTCCCCCTTCTTCTAACGCTGCCCAGTCGCTTGCATTTCTGCGCTTACCCCAGGGGTCGAAGGCCATGCTCTGCACCGGCAGCCCGAACTGATCAACAATATGGGTGATAGACCCGAGGTGATCACGCAGCAGGAAGTGGAGCTGCTGGTCTTGTTCGGAGGTTTCGGTAAGATCCAGCGTGTGGGTGACTTGTGCAATGCCACCTATTGTCCGCTTCCACTCAACCGCATCGCTGTAATAGATTTTTTCTGTACCTCCCAGGTACAGGGTGGTGGTGGTTTTATTACCCGCAGTGGTATCGACCCGCTTAAAGCGCTGCCTGTCCGGACCATAGCTGAATTGCACCCTTCCGGCAGAAGTGCTGATTTGGCTTATCTGGTCTGCAAGGGTGTAGCTAAAGCTACGTTTAACTTCGTTATTTTCCCTTTCATATAGCAGATTACCGTTGTTGTCGTACCGGTAGCTAACATTGCCTATCGCCGTGACAGCATGGGGGCCGGCATCGTTGGCGGCGCTAGTGTTGCCTGTTCCGTAGCTGTATTGCGCGCCCCCGGCAACGTCTGTTTTGCTGAGGATGTTGCCAATGGCATTGTAGGTAACTTCCTGAGTTCCGCTCGCATCGCCGCTTAGTGTGTAGTACCGGAGACGATTGAGGTTATCGTATTGGAACTGCTCCTTAATGTTTTGCGGCCTGTCTACGCGTTCTCCCCAGCCGGTTTCCTCCCGGTATACCACATTGCCCACTGTGCTCCAGCGCACATTCAGGTTTTGTATGGGATTGCCAACGGCTGTGCCATAGAGGTTGCTGGCCGTTATATTTTCCACCCTGCCCGTTCGCGCATTGTAGGTGGCGTTGGTGGTTATCACGCCTTCACCTAACACGGCTTGCGTTACATTACCACGGGCGTCGGTTTCCTGAATTTCATAGTAATGGCGAACGCCGTTTTTACCGGAAAATACGGAACCTAGACGGCATTAAAGCTTTAGGTTTTTTGCTATAAAAAAAGCGGCTTAATTGCCGCTTTTTTTATTTTGAATTTCCTACATTATTGTTTGTTTTTACCGACCCAAAAATCAGCATTTTTGATCCCCAACTGTTCAGGGTCAAACGAATATTTTTCTACACCACTTTTCTTCTGTTCTTCATAATCTTTCAGCGCTTTTAATGCAGGCTTGGCCATAAAAAATATAATAATAATGCCAACAATATTCAGCCAAGCCATTAATCCAACGCCAATATCACCCAGCCCCCACGCAAGATTAGCCGTCTTGATAGCGCCATAAAACGTTGCACCCATTAACAATAACTTAAGCGCAAACGTTAACCCCGGAATATGAAACACGCGGTTAACATAGGCAACGTTTGTCTCTGCAATGTAGTAGTACGCCAATATTGTGGTAAACGAGAAGAAAAATAAGGCTATAGCAACAAACGGATTGCCAACACCGGGCATCACACTCTCAATCGCCATTTGAGTAAACGCAGGGCCGTTCGCCGGTATATCCGCGCCTATATTTTGAATAAGAAGTGCGCCGTCACCGTGTACATTGTAAGCACCCGTAATAAGAATCATAAAAGCCGTAGCGGTGCAGATAAAAAGCGTATCAAAGTACACTGAAAAAGCCTGTACCAAACCCTGCTGCGCTGGGTGTTGCACTTCTGCCGCTGCAGCCGCATGTGGCCCTGTACCTTGTCCGGCCTCATTGGAGTAGACACCCCGTTTTACCCCCCACCCAATCGCGGCACCAACACCCGCCATGGGAGTAAAGGCATCTCCCAATATCATTCCTATAATACGCGGTAACTCACTTATATTTAAAAATACGACCACTAACGCAATTAAAATATAGGCAAGTGCCATAAAGGGAACAACCACCTGCGCAAAATGCGCAATGCGTTTAACTCCACCGAAAATAATAAACCCTAATGCCAACACAACAACGGTACCGCTAATAATTTGCGCTTGGCTTAACGCACCAAAACTGGTTTGAATGATATCACCTGAGCCAAAGGCCATTGCTGCCGCTTTACTAATGCTGTTCGCTTGTACGCCGGGCAATAGAAACCCACAGGCAATGATTGTCGACACCGCGAATATCCATGCGTACCATTTTTGTCCCATGGCTTTTTCGATATAAAATGCAGGGCCGCCACGATACTGGCCGCCATGCTCCTCTTTATAAATTTGGGCAAGCGTCGATTCTGCGAAAGCAGTAGCAGCCCCCAAAAACGCCACAACCCACATCCAAAAAATGGCTCCTGGGCCACCAAACCCAATAGCGGCCGCAACACCGGCGATATTACCGGTACCCACTCTCCCCGAAAGCGATACAGTTAAGGCCTGAAAAGACGAAATGCCCTGCGCCGAGCTTTTGCCCGACAGTAGTAATGCCCACATTTCAGAAAATAGTCGTACTTGCACGAAGCGCGTAAGGATGGAGTAAAACAGGCCTGCGCCTAAGCATAAATAAATTAAAGCCCGGCTCCAAATGATCGAATTAATAACGTTAACCGCTGCTTCCACAAAGCACTCCCTACAAGAATTAAGGTGTTTACCTGTCTCAAAAACGACGGGCAAAAGGATTGGGACACTATAAACGGGGATAACGGGAAAATTCAATGCCGGTGCAAGCAGAACAGAATAAAGTGAGCGGGGAGCGAATGGCTACGTACTCTTAAAAAGCAGTAGCCCAACACCTAAAACGTAGAAGAGACGTATGGAAGAGTGTCTTACACGTCGGCTGCGTTGATCACACGAACACGACGCCATCCATTTTCAAAGGCCTCATCAATTTTAACTGGGGTCCCCTTCCTTAAACGATCAACAATATTGTTATCCGTAGAAGAGTCAGTTGTTCTGCGTAGTTTGAAGCCGCTGTCTAGAGTGACTATTTCACCCACACGTCCTTTTTCGAGATAGATCCAACCGCCTTGCTCAGCGATTATTATTTCTATTTTGGCTCCCATGGTAAGCGTGCTGCCGCTCTCAGGGCTCATACTAAAGACATGCCCCACCTCAACATCAGCATTCGCTTCGCGACTAAGGCTCACCACTAACCCTAGCGCTTCTAACTGTTCCACCGCTTGCGCTTCCGTTTGACTCATAACATTGGGCACTTCAATTTTATTGGCCACGACATGCAAAGCTACATCACTAAAACGCTTAATCGATGTGTTTGCCGCAGGCGTCAGTTTAAACACAGTACCGGCTTTACCCGCGACATGCTCAATATAAATCATGTCTACGGACACAAACTGATCGCTGAGTTTAGACTCAACAATTTCGCGCGGCTGACCTATCAACGCTTCATCTAACACAACGTGAGACCAATGGTTTTGATAGGTAGTGTACCCGCCATAACCTCCACCCAGCACTATCGCTATGAGCGCAGCAACTTTGGCCAACGCCAATACCTTGTGTGGCTGAAATGAACGACGTCGTTTCTCTGCTTTGCGTGCCACGGTCTTGTCATCGAGAATAGATTCAACCAAACGCCCTATTCCCTTTTCAAAACTATCCGTAAACTCAATGCGCTGTAAACTCGCAATACGCATGGGGACATTACATTCATGCAACAACACGGGAATAATATGCTTATCGTTTTCTATCGCAAAACTCCATTCGTCTCCAACATTTGAGGACGCGACGGAAGCGTCAGACAAAATAACAACAACAACTCGACTTTTCTGAATACCCTCTTCGATTTGAACGTCCCAACGAGAACCGGTACCAATATCATCTTGGTCAATCCATACATCGATTCCGCGTCGCTCCAAAGCTTGGCGTATCCTTAAAACGTCTTCTAAATTCTTACGAGAATAACTGAGAAATACCTGCGACATATCCACCTCCTTATTGACGCAAAGAGAATAAACGGACATTCAAATATTGTCTAGCATGCTAACTGGCGCACATCATTTTTCATTCAATAGCGCTAGTTAATTCTAAACAAAGACATACCGCGTGGCCGCGCCGCCCACAAAGAATGCACACGTTAACCGTGATGCTCGGCCACATAAAAGCCTACTAAAATAGCGGCCAAAAAAAACCGGAGAAAAAGACTGCTCCGGTTTGGCGACTATTCTTGTAAATACATTAACGCGTTAAAAAGGTGTGTTCACCCTTGTTTTAATGCAGCGACGGCGTTATAACAGGCTTTACGCTTGTATTCTCGGTCAAATAGCAACGGGTAGTTAGTACGGCCAATAACAGGGAAATCATTTTTCCATGATTCTCCATCGCCAGTGCCCCAAAGCGTAATTCGTTCAATTTTGTCCCGATGCTTGAGGAATAATTTAAAAAACTCAACATATCGGTCGTTAAGTTGCTGTTCTATTGCGGCGGACATGCCTTTCGCATAAGGGTTTAACTCATCTGAGTATTCAAAATTTGTGGATATTTCGGCACCCATAAATTCCCATGCCACAGGCAATACGTCAACATCAAACTCCGTAACATGAACACGCATACCCTCTGCCGCATAGGCCTCAATACTCGCTTCAAACTCCTTGATATCGGGAAAACCTAACCCCACATGCCCCTGCAACCCAATGCCCTGTATTGGTACGCCCCGTTTTTTAGCCTTGCGGATATAGTCCACTACAAACTCACGTTTCGCAGGGTTTTGCATATTGTAATCGTTGTAAAGTAAATGCGCTTTAGGATCCGTCTCGTGCGCAAAATTAAAGGCGTAGTCCATAAAATCTTCGCCGATAATGTTGAACCAAGGGCTCTTACGCCACCCCTTGTCTTCATCAACGGCCTCGTTAACGACATCCCAGGCATTCATTTGGCCGGCATAACGCCCTGCGAGGGTATTGATGTGGTTTTTCATCCGCGCCAACAATTCCTTTCGACTTGCGGGTTTTCCTTTGCCGTTTTCAAACACCCAGCTCGGCACCTGAGAATGCCAAACCAATACATGGCCCAGCCGATACATTTCGTGTTGTTCACCGAACGCCATAAACTTATCGGGAAGATCCCACTCCCACTGCCCCGGGGTAGGATTAACACGCTCCCATTTCATGTCGTTTTCCATCGTAATCGCGTTAAATTCTCGGCTCACCAATTTTAAGAAGTCAGGCGATCCGGCCTTGAGCTTACTTGCTCCAATCGCCGTCCCTAGATAGAAATCGTCTTTATATAAATCCTTCAACCCCGTTTCAGCCAACGCGGTAGACAACGCATTCGCTTTAATGGAGTGGAGTGCAGCGTACGCCGCCGTAGCCTGAAGAAAAAATTGTCGTCGAGAAATCGCCATGATGATTAGTATTACCTCAATTTAACGGGAAAATATTGCAAAAAGTATAGCGCAGAGAAAGGGAAGGAACAGAGAATGAGCCTGCGCAGATAGCACAGGCTGAACAATGAGCAACTAAGGCTACAGCCGCATATTTCGATTAATATTTATGAATGAATACGGCGTACCTTGAAGAACCGTTAAGATTCGGCGTCGTCTTCTGGATCGGGCGCTGCGGCTTCGATAATGGGTTTTAATTCACCCGTTTCGTGCATTTCGAGAATAATATCGCAGCCGCCAACGAGTTCGCCCTTCACCCACAACTGCGGGAATGTCGGCCAATTGGCATATTTAGGGAGGTTTTGGCGAATTTCTGGATTCGAGAGGATATCGACATAAGCAAATCGCTTACCACAAGCCATTACCGCCTGAGAGGCTTTCATCGAAAAACCACACTGCGGTGCATTCGGAGAGCCTTTCATATATAAAATGATATCGTTTGATTCAATCTGACCTTTGATGGTTTCCATGACGTCCATGGGTGTGTGACCTCTATTACATTAACCGACGAAATTAGTCAGGTATTGTACCTCAGGCTCCGAGCGGTTCCCACTGCTAATTGGCGGGCTAAGCGGCTCGTCGCATAGGCACAACCTCGACTCACTCCAGCCTATCAACGCTATTCGGTTAGTTTCTTTTTATGCTCACCATGCTTACACTCCATTAATATGGCGCAAGGCTAATCGGTTACATTAGGCCGAGTATTTCCCACTATGCTCTCACCATACGGACCCAACCCGATGAAGCGCCTTTAAACAAAAAACACGCGCAACTTATCGATTAAACCTCTCCCCTTTGTGTTGCCTTTTTGTTTAACGTGCATCTAACCCTAAACACGTAAAAATACACTGCCATCATCATTTTACAAATGGCGTGTTTGTTTATAGAATGATCGTTTACTCAGGCAGCTTTCGCTGCCTGTTTTGTTTTTGGAGAGTATCAAAATGTCGGCGTCCGCACTTATGAACACATATGGTGAAAGAACAACCACCCTCATCAAAGGAGAGGGTGCTTATTTGTGGGACAGTGAGGGCAACCGCTATTTGGACGCACTTTCTGGAATCGCTGTTTGCGGCCTCGGCTATAATCACCCAGCCGTAACCAAGGCTATTACAGAACAAGCCGAAAAATTGGTGCACTGCTCCAATCTATTCTTAATTGAGCCACAACAAGCACTTGGCCAATTATTGGTGACGCTATCCGGCATGGAAAAAGTATTTTTCTCCAACTCGGGTGCAGAAGCCAATGAAGCGGCGTTAAAAATTGCTCGTAAATTTGGCCAACAAAAAGGTATTGGGGAACCGGAAGTCATTACCGCTGAAAACAGTTTCCATGGCCGCACAATGGCGACACTATCCGCGACCGGAAACCCCAAAATCAAAGCCGGCTTCGAACCTTTAGTCAGCGGTTTTACTCACGTGGTTTATAATGATATTGATGCAATTAAGTGCGCAGCAACCGCCAACACTGTCGCGATTATGGTTGAGCCAGTTCAAGGAGAAGGCGGCGTTAATGTGCCCGCCGATGATTATTTGAATCAATTAAGAACGTTGTGTGACGAAAATGACTGGCTCTTAATTTTGGATGAAATCCAAACGGGTAATGGTCGCACCGGAAAATTTTTCGCCTATCAACATAACGGTATATTGCCCGATGTTGTCACGACGGCAAAAGGACTGGGGAATGGCGTGCCCATAGGGGCCTGCATAGCAAAAGGAAAAGCGGCTGAGATTTTACAACCGGGCAATCACGGCTCTACTTTTGGTGGTAACCCTCTCGTGTGCAACGCCGCCTTAGCGGCAACACAAACTCTCGTTAACGAAAACCTTATTGAGCGCGCAGCGGCGCTCGGCATTTTCTTTTTGGAAGCATTTAACGCTAAATTAGCGTCGTCTGAAAAAGTCAAAAACATTCGCGGTAAAGGCCTCATGATAGGCATTGAACTCCATCGTGATTGCGCCGAACTCGTTGGGCTTGCCAAAGCACAGAACGTACTCTTAAACGTTACCGCCGGCAACACCATTCGCCTCTTACCTCCACTTATTATATCCAATGAGCAAGCTCAGACCATTGTAGATACAGTGGCCAAACTCATTGAAGAGTTTTAATCATTATGGCTATTCGACATTTTTTAACGTTACTCGATTTATCGTCAGACGAACTTTCTTCCATCATAGACACCGCTATTCAACAAAAAGCCGCGCTAAAAGAAGGAACTCTCTACGAACCCTTTAAAAACCAAGTGCTAGGTATGATTTTTGAAAAATCCTCTACGCGCACCCGAGTATCCTTTGAGGCGGGCATGACCCAATTCGGCGGCAGCGCTATTTTCTTATCACCACGCGATACGCAACTGGGCCGAGGAGAACCTATCGAAGACTCTGCGCGCGTGCTCTCGCGAATGGTCGATATGATTATGATTCGAACTTTCGAACACGAAAAAATAGAGCGCTTTGCTCAGTACTCTAAAGTCCCAGTTATTAATGCGCTCACCGATAGCTATCACCCTTGTCAGCTATTAGCCGATATCCAAACTTACGTTGAGCACCGTGGCAGCCCAAAAGGCAAAATTGTGACGTGGATTGGCGATGGCAATAATATGTGTCACTCGTATATAAACGCGGCGCGCCTATGCGATTTTGAACTGCGCATTGCATGCCCCGAAGGTTATGAGCCCTCCCCTGAACTCGTACAAGCAAATGCCGATCGCGTTACGATAATACAAGACCCTAAAGAGGCCGTTAAAGATGCGGACTGGGTGGTAACCGATGTGTGGGCGAGCATGGGGCAAGAAGAAGAGCAGCAAGCTCGAGAAGGTGAGTTTACGGGCTACCAAGTCAACCATGAGCTTATGTCCTTGGCCAAGTCAGATGCTGTATTCATGCATTGCTTACCGGCCCATCGCGGTGAAGAGGTTAGCCATGAACTGATGGAGGATACCTCTATTTCCGTGGTATGGGATGAAGCCGAAAACCGGTTACACGCTCAAAAAGCCCTTATGTGCTTCTTACGCGAGAACAGCCAATAGGCTGCTCTCGCAGTCATTTTTTAAAGGCCACCGTTATTCAAACTGCACCAGCTGTGCTCTACCGTCGCAAAAAGTGTAATCGAGAGAACAAACCTGGACAAAGACATGCAACGTTTGTGGAATAACATAAATAAGAGGCGCAACATCCGCGACATAACTTTCGCCTGTTTCACAGGCAACATAGAAATCTGACGTGTACTGGCAAAACTGCATGCCATCCGTATCGCACGCCAATCCTTCCCCGCAAAGTTCAGAACCCACATACGTTGCATCGTCAATTAGCGCGCTTTCACCAATATAAAATTCTACCCAATAATCGGTGTAGGCCTGTGCGTACCAATAAATTTCGAACCACCCTTCATCGATAAAGGGGTTTATCGCAAGAAACGGCATGGTCATTAGCGCTGAATCGTTGCCGTAGCTATCCACCACATCAAACGTTTCTAATAGGGGAATATCGACCGTATCGGTTATCACAATGGGAGCCGGCTCAATCGGCTCCGAAACCACAATGACGGTTTGCTCTATCACGACGGTGCTCGGCGCCTCCACTGCGGTATAAGAAACTGAGTGGGCGGCATGATCGCTACCGTAAACATCGATATGTTCACCCCCGCATGCCGATAACGCCAGCGCTACCCCACCACAAATACTGACTCTTGAAACCGTGTTCATATCCTCATCCCCTTAAAGGTAAATTCAAACGTTCTTCATTCCGTTGCCAAACAGTGTGCGCTTGCGCAGATGAACGCGTGCTGAACTCATTTTTCAGCACTTTCTGCGAGACCACTAAAGGTGACCTATCTCACAGTTGCCCAGAAAGTCGCCACACCGCTATAAGCGAATCCACCTTTAAGAGGAAAATATTATAAATTTAAGTCAACTTTATGACGGAACATTTCAAGGTAACACAGCCTTTATACCGCTTGGCATGGACGGTTAGCGCTCACTTATCCACACCTTTACACACGTGTTACCCACGGATTACCCACAGGAAAACACTCGCGTTTCAATCTTGCAAAATAGTCAAAACCGCATTATCTTGTATTGAATTCTTTCACAACCCCAACATATGGTGTTTTTAGCTAAATCAAACCCAACACGCGCTTAACGGATACTTAGCGCACACGGTTAAAATTTAGCTGATTTGAAACGCCAGCCAAGCAATGACGCGGAATGGCCCGTCAGCTAGAGCTTGGGGTAACGGTGAATTAGCAAGGAGCAGTCCGATACAACCATCGTCTCGTGGATACAGGGCGAATAACACAGGACTGCAGCGCAGTACTCAGCACACAAATTTCACACGTCGCTTAACAGTAGTTCGCCTGCGTTAAGCGACGTAGCAATGATGCAGTACTGTAGACACAGCTGAAACAATACACATTTAATTACTACAACTAACTGTTTTCCTTAAAAGGAAAGCTGGGCTTATTTTATATGCAAAGCACTGAAAACCAGATCCCTGCAACACCGCAAAGCTCTCCTGCGATCAGTACAAGTACTGCCGACACCGGCGTAAACTCAACAGCACCTGGGCAACTGCGCGTCATAAAACGAAATGGGACTCTGGTGAGTTATACCGACGATAAAATTGCCATTGCTGTTACGAAGGCATTTCTCGCCGTTGAAGGTGGTACCGCCGCGGCGTCTAGCCGAATACATGAAACCGTCGCGAACCTCACCGCGCAAATTACGGCTACATTTAAGCGACGCATGCCCTCTGGGGGCACTATCCATATTGAAGAAATTCAAGATCAAGTCGAACTCACAATGATGCGTGCCGGCGAGCACAAGGTTGCGCGCGATTACGTGCTATACCGTGCAGAACGCGCCAAATTACGTGAATCGAAAGAAATTCTATCGCAGTCAAACATTAATTATCCCGCAATCAATATCACTCTCGCTGACGGCTCTAGTGCGCCGCTGGATGTATTGCGTATTCAAACCGTTGTCACTGAAGCCTGTGCAGGCCTTAAAGGTGTCGACTCAGAAGCGATTCTGAACGAAGCCATGCGTAACCTTTATGACGGAGTTTCACTCGACGACGTCAATGTGTCATTGGTTATTTCAGCACGAACGCTCGTAGAAAAAGAACCCAATTACAGCCAAGCAACCGCCCGCTTGCTGCTCGATAAATTGCGTGCAGAAGCACTCAATTTTTTGAACATAGCACCGCAAGCAACGCTCGCCGAAATGGCCGTATTTTACCCGCAAGCGCTGTCGGCCTACATTAAACGCGGGGTTGAACTTGAGCTACTCGCGCCAGGCTTACTCGATTACGATTTAGACTTACTTGGTAAAGCCCTTATCCCTGAACGCGATGCGCAGTTCACGTACCTTGGCCTTCAAACGCTTTACGATCGCTATTTTATTCACAGCGACGACACCCGGATTGAGTTGCCACAAATATTCTTTATGCGTATTGCGATGGGCCTTGCTGAACGAGAAGATGACAAAAACGCACGTGCGGTTGAGTTTTATCGCCTACTGTCCTCCTTTGATTATATGAGCTCCACACCAACGCTATTCAACGCAGGCACCTTACGCCCACAACTTAGCTCCTGTTACCTCACTACCGTTCCCGATGACTTACATGGCATCTACGGTGCCGTTCAAGATAATGCCATGCTGTCGAAATGGGCAGGAGGTTTAGGCAACGACTGGACTCCCGTGCGAGCACTGGGATCATACATCAAAGGTACCAATGGAAAATCACAGGGTGTGGTGCCCTTTTTGAAAGTTGCCAACGACACCGCTGTAGCCGTTAACCAAGGCGGTAAGCGCAAAGGTGCCGTCTGCGCTTACTTAGAAACATGGCATTTAGATATAGAAGAATTTCTCGACCTGCGTAAAAATACCGGTGACGATCGCCGCCGAACGCACGATATGAACACGGCTAATTGGGTGCCCGATCTATTCATGAAGCGTGTTTTCGAAGACAAAGACTGGACACTGTTTACACCCTGTACCGTACCAGACCTACACGATTTATTTGGCCAGGCATTTGAAGAACGCTACAACCATTACGAGAAGGAAGCCGAAGCGGGCAACATCAAGCCTTTCAAAAAAGTGCGCGCCTTAGACTTGTGGCGAAAAATGCTCGGCATGCTATTCGAAACGGGACACCCGTGGATCACCTTTAAAGACCCTTGCAATATACGCAGCCCGCAGCAACATGCCGGCGTCGTTCACTCTTCCAACCTGTGTACCGAAATCACACTCAACACAAAAGCCAATGAAGAAATCGCGGTGTGTAACTTGGGTTCCATTAACGTTGCGCAACACATAGAAGACGGCCAATTAAACCAAGAAAAACTGCAACAATCCGTTAACACCGCCGTACGTATGCTAGACAATGTCATCGATATAAATTACTACTCGGTGGAATCTGCGCGCACCTCCAATATGCGCCATCGGCCCGTCGGTTTAGGCATAATGGGCTTTCAGGATGCCCTCTACAAAATGCGCATTCCCTACAGTAGCGATGCCGCGGTGGAATTCGCCGATAGATCTATGGAAGCTGTAAGCTACTACGCCATTTCGGCCTCGAATCAGCTCGCCCAAGAACGAGGCGCCTACTCAACATTTGACGGTTCCCTGTGGAGCCAAGGCATACTCCCTATCGATTCTATTGCGCTATTAGCGAAAAACCGAGGCGAACAATTTATTGACCAAGATCGCTCGACAACCTTAGATTGGAACAGCTTGCGAGCAAAGGTTCAGAGCCAAGGCATGCGAAACTCCAATGTCATGGCCATAGCGCCCACAGCGACCATTGCCAATATTACCGGCGTATCTCAATCTATTGAGCCTACCTACCAAAATCTTTACGTAAAATCGAACCTCTCTGGTGAATTTACCGTTGTAAACCCCTACCTTGTGCACGATTTAAAAGATCGTGGCCTTTGGGATTCCGTAATGGTTAACGATCTTAAATATTATGAAGGTTCTGTACAAAAAATTGATCGTATACCCGATGATTTAAAGCTTCTTTATGCCACAGCCTTTGAAGTTGAACCCCGCTGGATAGTGGACGCCGCTAGCCGTCGTCAAAAATGGATCGACCAGGCGCAAAGCCTTAACCTTTATATCGCCGGTGCAAACGGCAAAAAACTTGATATCACCTACCGAATGGCGTGGTTCAGGGGGTTAAAAACGACCTATTACTTGCGTGCACTCGCCGCCACTACAACTGAAAAATCCACCATCGATACCAACTCGCTTAACGCGGTGTCATCTGGTTCTGCAGAACCAGCCGCAGCGGCAGCTGTACCGCAAGCTTGCTCGCTGGACGACCCTGACTGCGAAGCTTGCCAGTAACGCAGAGACCCGAATGGACCATTGGGAATGTCTGACAGGCGGGGGCTATGACCCCCGCCGCAGACTCCTTCCAATCACGCACACCCTATTAAAAAATTAAACCATTAACGAGATCATTACACATGTTAAGTTGGGACGACTACACAGACGATACCGCACCACTCACACAAACACTTAACCAGTCTGCCCTCGACTCGTTACGTACTAGCGCTAGCGACATCACCCCCGAACCATCCCCCCACAAGGACGTTGCACAAGAAACGGGCGCAGTAAACGAACCCTTGGCAACTTATAACGCCGAAAAAAATAACGCTCCTGTATCGGCGGCGCCCGAAGCACTCGCTACGGTACCAGCCACGTTTAAGCCAGAAGGCAACCCTGTAGAAAAAGCCCAACAGGCCATCGCCAACTTAGACCCTGCACCCGGTTTAGAAGAACTTGAAATGGGCGCTAATCGTATTGAAGTTGACGATAAGCGTATGATCAATTGCCGAGCAGATTTAAATCAACTTGTACCTTTTAAATATGAGTGGGCATGGCAAAAATATTTGGATGGCTGTGCAAACCATTGGATGCCTCAAGAAGTCAATATGACGGCCGACGTTGCCTTATGGAAAAGCCCTGAAGGACTGACTGACGACGAACGCACCATTATTATGCGCTCGCTTGGTTACTTTTCAACGGCTGATTCGCTCGTTGCCAATAACCTCGTCCTCGCTATCTATCGTCATATTACCAACCCAGAAGCTCGCCAATATTTATTGCGTCAAGCCTTTGAAGAGGCCATTCATACACATGCGTATCAATATTGTATTGAGTCACTCGGCATGGACGAAGGCGAAGTATTTAACATGTATCGCGAAGTACCCTCTGTAGCAAAAAAAGCAGCATGGAGTATTGCGCACACACAAGACATTGGCAAAGCTAGCTTTAACACGGGAACGCCAGAAACTGATCAAGAGTTATTGCGAAACCTCATTGGTTTTTATGTCATCACTGAAGGTATATTCTTTTACTGTGGCTTTACCCAAATACTCTCCATGGGGCGCCGCAACAAAATGACCGGTGTCGCTGAGCAGTTCCAATATATTTTGCGCGATGAATCCATGCACCTTAATTTTGGCATCGATGTTATCAACCAAATTAAACTCGAAAACCCGCACCTTTGGACCGAGAGCTTCCAGCAGGAAGTTAACCAAATGGTGCTCGAAGGTACCGAGCTGGAAATAGCTTACGCTCGCGACACCATGCCTCGAGGCGTGCTAGGTATGAACGCCGCCACAATGGAAGAGTACCTGCACTTTATTGCCAATCGCCGATTAGCGCAGCTGGGCCTGCCAGAAGCCTATACCGGCGCGCAAAATCCATTCCCATGGATGAGTGAAATAATGGATTTACGCAAAGAGAAAAATTTTTTCGAAACGCGAGTAATTGAATACCAAACAGGTGGTGCGCTGAACTGGTAATTGCGCTCTCGGCGCCCATTTAGATGGGCG
>Ga0065722_100538_pt1 | contig 15619 bp, 11 predicted proteins | sample BansetMetagenome_FD_59109 | JGI IMG/M metagenome (GOLD analysis project Ga0065722, IMG submission 59109) | Bankia setacea gill microbial communities from Puget Sound, Washington, USA - Caecum Enriched | ecosystem: Host-associated > Mollusca > Digestive system > Ceca | place: United States... | reverse complement strand
GCAAGAAGTAGGGCGTCACGATAATTTCTTCCGCTTAGGTGGGCACTCAATTCTTGTGGTGAAACTTATTGGTGAGCTGAGAAAAATTGGTTACTCAATCGATCTGAAAGTATTTTATGGCCAACCTGTCTTGGAGCAAGTAGCAAGCAATTTAACCTCTTACGGGAAGCCAAATGAAGCGCTGAAATCTGCTATTCCAGAAGGTACGAGTCGTATTACGCCGCAAATGCTGACAGTCGGTTCGATAACACAAGCCGATATAGATCACGCGGTTTCCAGAACTAAAGGCGGTGCAAGTAATATTGCAGACATATATCCAATCTCTCCACCACAGGAAGGTATTCTGTTTCATAGCGTGACCGCAAATGAAAGCGACCCCTATGTACTAAGCGTCACTATTAATCTGCAAAATTTATCTGCAGAGCAGAATTTAGTAGATGGCCTAAATAAGATTTTGATGAAGCACGATATGATGCGCGCGCTTATCTTATGGCAAGACGTATCCTCGCCAATTCAAGTGATACTTAAAAATGCTTCGCTCCCTGTATTTGTTCACGATGTAGATGAAACGGGTAAAGCGGCATCGTCAACCATCGAGAACATCTTACAGTCGTATCAACTTCGACTTGATTCCGCGCCTCTTATGGATTTACATATTTTCCGAGAAAAATCGCAATCCGCGAGAATTGCTGTGTTGCGCTACCACCACCTTGTTGCTGACCATATGGTTCTTCCGGTAATTTGTAGAGAGGTACTTCAGTGTGAACAAAATCAATTCGATACGACCACATCAGCTCTTTCCTACAAAACTTTTGTAGCCTCTTTTTATGGTCGCGAAAAATTAAAAACAACAGAAGATGATTTTTTTAAGACATTATTTTCTGGTTTTAAGGGGATGCCGCCGCCCTTTGGTATTAATGATATATCAGCAGATACGCGAATCGAAGAGCGCACACTGGAAATTAACGGCGTAGATCAGGATGTAATCAGATCTATTTCCAAAGAACATGGGGCGAGTCCGGCTACTTTCTTCCATGCAATTTACGGGTTAATTCTAGCTGCGTTAGGCCGTACCGATGATGTGGTATTTGGGACTGTCATGTCAGGGCGACAGGTAGGTGATTTTGACTACCACGATACTGTTGGACTGTTTATAAATACTATTCCAATTCGAATAAATATTGCCAATCTATCTATCGCGCAGTTTTTTCTAACCGTACAGGATCTACTTATAGCGGTTACGCCTCATGAACAGACTTCGCTTTCAGATATACAGAAACAGTTGCGACTCGAAGGAGACGATCCACTTTTTACATCATTATTGAATTATCGCCACGCCTCGGAAACAGTAGAAGCCGAAAACGGCGCAGGAACTGGAATTGAGATTGTTGGCACTAATGAACGAACCAACTATCCACTGTCCTTCGGCGTAAGTGACTTGGGAGATCGTTTCGAAATTAGCATAAAGTCGGATTCACGAGTGGCCTCGGATAAACTTAAAAGCTACGCCGCTGGGTTGGTTTCTGAATTTATTCGTTTGTTTCAGCTCGACACTAGTCTACCAGCCATGACGGCGATATTGCCGGTTCCGCTGGAGGAGCTAATTAAACCCGATCAATTGAGCGAAATTGGACCCGCTTATGAAGAAGTTGCAGAGTTAAATTTTTGTGCCGCTAATTACGATATTGTACAGAGGTTTGAAGATAGCGTCTCTCGGGCTGCGGACAAAAACGCGATCATAATTAGTGGCAGAAGACTGACATTTCTGCAGCTACAAGAACGTTCTAGCGCAATAGCGACTCACCTGAAAAAACTTGGCGTGATGTCGGGCGATCGCGTCGCAATTTTATCCAATCGACACGAAGATATACCAATCAACATACTGGCAGTGCTTAAATTAGGCGCTACTTATGTTCCTGTCGACACAAAAATGCCGGCTTCAAGAATAAATTTCATTTGCGCTAACGCGGGAGTCAAGGTTGTGTTAACCCGGCTCGAGTTCCAGCACCTACTGGATAATTCGAGTGATGCCGCTGTGGTGTTGACGGATAGTAGCGATACAGAAATAGTTCTACAGAATTCTGAAGAAACGCATAGTTTTGTTCCGGAAAAATGTGGTGATCTAGGCGCATATATAATATACACCTCCGGATCGACAGGAAAACCTAAAGGCGTACTGACTACACGAAGTAACCTGAATTACTTTTCTTTTGTGTTTCAGGATCAACTGAGCCTTCTTCACGTCGAGCAGGATGATTGCTGGCTATGGAACTCCGCACACACTTTTGATGCGTCTATTAAAGGGTTGGTTTGCCTTGCTAATGGGATGACTTTGGTTATGCCGAACGACGACGAAGTTGGTGACGTGGATGCACTGGTCGGCTTGATAAAAAAACATGACATTGAAGTTTTTAATAGCTTGCCGCACGTAGTTGAGCAGGTGCTCGATGGCATTCGCGAAGATGAAAGCTTAACCCTAAATTTTATTGTGAGTGGGGATCAGGTCAGTAACAAACTGTGGAGTGAACTTGCAGAATATAGTAGCGAACGTAACTTAGTAGCTATAAACGCCTACGGACCGACAGAGACAACGGTGAACGCCGCTTTCGCTGTTATTACGTCGCAGAATCCTCCCAATATTGGCACGCCGGTTCAGGGGACGAGATGTCGAGTAATAGATAATGAAGGGCGGACCGTTGCTAAAGGTATTAGGGGAGAGCTTGTTATTTTCGGGCCTGGTGTATGTGCTGGATATTTAGATTCTGTGGAAGCATCTTCCGCGTCTTTCACATTTAACAAAGGCCGCTTCGCTGCATATAAAACAAGGCGATATTGTAAGTTTCAATAATGATGGATACTTAACATTTCATGGCCGCGCAGACCGTCAGGTTAAAGTGAGAGGTTATAGGATTGAGTTAACCGAAATTGAACTTGCTTTAACTGAGTTAACTGAGATTATTGAGGTATTTGTTGACGTTCAGCAGTTAGCAGAAGGTCAAAGGTTGATTGTGGCATATATTGTTGTCGAGAAAACTTACCAGTTTAACCGGCAGGTAATCGAGGCTCATGTCACTAAAATGATTCCCGACTATATGCTTCCTAACCGGTATGTCACCGTTGAAAAGCTCCCGAGAACAACGACAGGAAAAGTTGACTCTCGTTTACTTCGTACCATGGGTGCTGAGTCCGATGAGTTATCATCGTCAGAAGTACAAAAAGTAGGTACCGTTGAACATGAACTTCTACTTGTCTGGAAAGAGGTTCTAGGACTCAACTCGATAAGTTATAACGACGATTTTATAGAGCTCGGCGGCGATTCAATATTGTCAATGCAACTTGTTGCCAAAGCCAAACGAAAAGGTATTTCAATAACAGTACGCGATGTATTCGAAAATCGGACAATCGCGAAGCTCGCTCAGATTGGATCCGAGGTGAAGGTAAATCAAGCCTACCAGAAAAAAGTTGAAGGAGGTCAAATTCTACTTCCAGTTCAACGAGATTTCCTTGCTTTGAATTCGGAGAAAGATAATCAATTCAATCAGTCCGTTTTACTGAAATTGTCAGTCAATATATCAAAGTCAGTTTTTGGCCAAAATTGTNACAACCCTCATCAGAAGACACGATGGCCTACGGCAGAAATTTATAAAACCAGCTACTGGCGATTGGGAATCTAACTACCACATCTTTACTCGCCCCGATCTGGATCAGGCGATGGAATATATTGATCTTGAGGGAAAAACCAATAAGGAAGTTGAAACCGCTATTTACTCTATCGGCACTCGGGCGCAAGGCGCTATGGATATCCACAATGGACCGATGTTCAAGGCCGTCTATTTTTCTACGGGTAAACTCGCTCAAGACAGGCTTCTGCTAATTTCTCATCACCTTGTTGTAGATGCCGTATCGTGGCGTATCCTGATACAAGATATTCAGGACTACTACCAAATATCCCGCGAAGGCGGAGCTATAAAACCCGATCCGAAAACATGTTCTTATCAGTTATGGGCGCAACAGCTTAAAGAGGCAGTGGCAGAAGGAAAGTTTCTTGATGAGGAAAAGGTCTGGGAAAAGTATTTAGCTTTAAATGTTGATGGCATTGCTAGTGATGGGGCTCCAGCTCAGGTAACGGAACTTAGCAACCTTCAGTCGCTTTCATTCAAACTTGACGCCACTTCAACGCGGGCGCTTATATCAAGAGGGGCCGAATTTTATAAAGCGGAAGCGCACGAACTATTGATTGCAGCGCTTGTGCATGCCATACAAACATTGAAGTCATTTATGAACTTTAGAATACTTATGGAAGGCCACGGCCGAGAATGTTCCATCGTTCCCTCTGACCTAAGTGAGACCGTAGGATGGTTTACGACTCGGTATCCACTAACAATAACACTGGCGGACAACAACCTTACCTCTACAGTCAACACAGCCAAGCAGGCGTGCAGGTCGATACCTAACGGCGGAACCGGATTTGCTGCACTTCGCGCTTACAGTACTGATATTTCTGAGGCCATTAGTTCTGCTTACGAGAGCTGTCAATTACAGTTCAACTATTTAGGGCAATTTGATCAGTTCTTTAAAGACAGCGCATTGCTCTCACTTGACTCTGCTCAATATGGGTCCGACGTAGGCGAGCATATTCAGGTTTTGCAAGACTTAAATCTAGACTGCATAATTATTGATGGGGAACTTGATATCAATCTGCGTTTCTGTCCGAAGCGCTATGCACAGGAAGATATTTCAACGTTAGGAAACGAATTTGTTGCTGCTCTTGAGGGAATCGTTGATCTTATTACTGACCAAGAAAAATCAATGCCCGCCAATATCAGCGCTTATATCAGTATGGAGGAGTTGACAAAGATTTGTCGGCCACTTACAAGTGATCAAAGCTTACCAGCTGTTTTTTGTACGCCACCCATTTCTGGCGCCTCACTCGTTTACGGGGCACTTGCCGAGCAACTCAAAGAGCAAATGTGCCTCTATGGATTACAGCTCCCGTCATTATATTCGGATGCATCTTGCGATTCCGTAGAAAACGTCGCGGCCATCTACGTCTCAATTGTTCAGTTTTATCAAGAGTCAGGGCCATACAGAATAATTGGTTGGTCTTCAGGAGGCACTCTTGCCTATGAGCTTGCGCGACAATTAAAAAACACCGGAAATGAAATAGAATTTTTGACCATTCTGGATCAGCCGGTAAGGGCGCCAGGCTCTCAGTTTCATTTGTATTGCAATGATCCCCTGTTCAAGATTGAGGGTCTATATAAACATGACTTAAAGCTCGACTGGGACGCGGTAAAGTTAATGCAGCAGCCCGATGCAATTAATTACATAGCTTCTGAAATTGTATCTCAGGGGCTNAAGCCAGATGGTGTAGAGGATAAGACTATTGTGCGGCATCTCCAAGCGCTCGTTAGCTTTCCTGTTGCTATGGATAGATACGACCATCCAAATTCGGATTTGAATATTAACCTTATAAGGGCCGAGCAGAGTGAGGACAATGGTAAATCAGATTTGGGGTGGAGGGAGATTACAAGCGGGCAGGTAAATATTGTTCTTTCCGACGGCGAGCACATGGACATGGTGTATGAGAAGCATGCAAAGTGCCTAGCTAAAAATATACTCCGATCCGTCGTTCGTACAACAAGTTGTGTAAGTTGAAAACTCGAGTAATTATATGATTAGCAGCGATTCTATTGATGATTTTGTTGAGGAGGTCTCATATGCGTTTGAGCGAGTACCTTTTTATCGTAAGCATTTGATATCTGCTGGAGTAGATCCCGACGACATTCTCTTTGTTGAAGACGTTCAAACGGTTCCGCCCACAGAAAAAATACATTATCGAAAAAACTTTCCTTTAGGTGTTGTAGCGGAAGGTTACAAGTTGAGCGACAAGTCCTTGGTTAAAAGTCAAAGCTCTGGTACGTCTGGTGAACGACTAATTACTTATGAAGTTGGAATGTTATTAATGGAGAGGGCAATTGAATGTTCACGCTTAAATACAGCTGTAGAGAAAGCGTTTACACGCTCGCCCCGTAAAATATGTCGGTACGCTGCACCAAATTGTTCTGACGTTGAGTGCGCCAACCCAAATAGCACCACTGAAGACAGAATTTTAGATGACGGCACGTTGGTTTTACCGGTATATCATGATCTATTAACAACTTCAGATCAGTTAATTGAAACAGCGTTGCAGGAAGTTTGTGACTATCAACCTGACTTGTATTATGTTGACCCAACACATTTCGCTTTCCTTCTTCGTCAAGCCGTATTGCGAGGCAAAGTATTACCTTACGCTCCAATTGTGACCACCTATACATCCACGAACGACTTAAATAGATCTCAGATAAATAAAATAGTGCAGCTATTTGGTCACGATGAGGCTAGCTGTGCAGAACTAGTTTCATCATCAGAAATGGGATGGATTGCGATGGAGTGTGAGCACGGATCCCTTCATTTAAATACAAATTCTTTTTTTATGGAATTACTTGACGGCGAAAGATATGTTAACGAAGGCGAGATCGGTGAATTGCTCATTACTAGTCTCGATAAAGGAGCTATACCACACATTCGCTATCGAACAGGTGATATATTCAGATATATAGGGCGGGAATGCAGTTGTGGCCGCGCGCAGCCAGTAGTTGAAATGCACGGCAGAATATCAAATTTAATTCAATTTAATGCCGGAAAAAGCATCACCCCGAGCGAAATATTCAAAACCATTGGTAGTCACGACTGGCTGGATATATTCCAGCTAGAGTTTTCTGGGCAAGACTATGCAATGGGCAAGCTTCGCTTGATAGTGAATGACCGGTATTCTGATGGCGATGAACTTAAGCCAATAGCTGAGCTCGATAAGCTTTTTGGCGGTAATGTTGCTCTTACTTGTGAGCAAGTAAGTTACATTGCCACTGATCGATCAGGAAAGTTCCAGCCCGTAAAGTATACAAATCTATAAAGTAAGCGGAAGACTATAAATGATAGAATGTGGTGAAAATATAAGATCAGATTTCCCAGGTTTAAGCACGAAGGTTGACGGAGAACCAATTATCTATCTTGATAACGCGGCTACCACGCTTAAACCCTCGGCGATGGTCGAAGCGCTCTCTGATTACTATCTTGGGATCTCAACCAATATTCATAGAGGTAAAAACTACGCTATTGAAAGTGTTTCGAATCAATTCGAGCAGGTGCGATATAAAATAGCGCATTTTTTAGGTTGCAAGGGCAATGAAATATCATTTCATAATAATACTACTGATGCATTAAATCAGGTTGCGGGAGGGTTGAATCTAACTGAATCTGATACCGTTGTTTGTTTTATTGAATCCCATCATTCTAATATTTTGCCTTGGAAGAGCCGAGCAAAAGTAGAATTTGTGGCGGTTAATGAGTTGGGTGGTTTTGATATGGAGAGCTACGTCTCTTTACTTTCAAAGCAACCCAAGGTTGTAGCCATTACGCATTGTAGTAATGCCAGTGGAGTCTATGTTGATATTGAGAAGCTGTGTAAGATGGCAAAAGAGGTGGGCGCTATTGTCGTCGTGGACGGCGCGCAATCTATCCCACACCGGCGTGTCAATTTAAATACACTCGATATTGATTTTCTCGCCTTTTCCGCCCATAAAATGTTAGGTCCCACTGGATTAGGAATTCTATTTGGACGGGAGGATATTCTAAATAGCCTAGTTCCTTTAAAGTATGGTGGGGGCATGGTTGACTGGGTTGACACCAATTCTTTTCGGAATAGAAAAATCCCACACAGACTCGAGGCGGGAACACCGCACATAGCCGGTGTTCTTGCTTTCGGAGCCGCGCTTGATTACCTCGAGCGTGTCGGATACGACAATATTCAGGAGCATGATTCAAAGCTCGCAAGATTAATGTATGCTGAAGCAAAAAAGCGCGATTACATGCTGCCCTTAAATAGGGAGGAGGGGGTTGATAGAGGTGCAATCTTATCTGTATTTATTCCTCGGTTTGCGGAGCTTGACGATATTGCCCGCTATTTAAGCGATTCGTTTGGAGTAATGTGTAGAAACGGACATTTATGTACGCAACCCTATATAAATGCAATGGGGGATGGGCAGGTTATTAGGGCCTCTGCATACATTTACAATACGGAGAAGGAAATAATATGCTTCTTTGAGAGCCTAGACAAAATAATAAATACGCTATAAAAAATGTGCGTACAAACAGTAACCAGTGGTAATTCAAAATGGATCTATTGATAGAAGAAACCCGTAATCGTTGGGGAAACAAAAAGTATTACTACGTAATAATCGGTCTCGCAGTACTGCTGATTTTATACTTTCTGTTGCCCGGTCGTGTTAGCAGTTATGTGGTTGATGAAGACACTATTCTTTATGACGTGGTCAAACATGGGGATTTTGACGTGTTAGTAAGGGGGCCGGGATTAATCCGTCCTAAAACAACACGCTGGTTATCTTCCGAGGTTCAGGGCAGAGTTGACTTACTGCAAGTGAAGCCAGGCGATAGCGTCGAAAAAGATGATATTTTGGTTGTACTTAAGAATCCAACTCTACTAGAGGATCTTGAAGCCGTTAGATCGGAATACGATGCGCTCAAAAGCGAAACAAAGGCAAATATTGCCAATCTTAAAACAGAGTTGGAGGAACAGAAGTTTCGGATTAAGGAAGCTGATATCGACTACGAACTGGCGGCGGCGGTATATAGTGCCGAGAATAGTCTATATGAACGTGGTAACAGCACCATATCTGAAATAGCATTAAAACGTTCAGATGCGCTCCAGCGGCGGCTTAGTGTCAACCTACAGATACAAAAACAGCGATTAAATACATTAACAGAGAATTATTCTGCACAACTCGAAGCGCTAAACGCAAGGCTCGATGTATCTAAAAGACGCTTTGAGCACGTGCAGTCACGTGTAGATAAGTTGAATGTTCGCGCCGTACAAGACGGTGTTGTTCAAGATTTATTTGTTGAAGTAGGCCAAGAATTGGAAATGGGAGAAGAGATCGCGACGCTGGCGATGTTAGACGAATTAATTGCAGAAGTTCGAATTCCTCAGACACAGATACAACAAATCGCGATNGGTCAGAGCGCAACTGTCGATACGCGAACCTCCAAAATTCGCGGAGAAGTCAGTAGAATCTACCCCGCTGTAATTAATGGTACTGTTCAGGTCAACCTTAATTTAATAGGACCGCTTCCTCGAGAAACGCGCGCAGATCTAAGCATTGACGCGGTCATAAATATTTCCAATATGCAAGATTCTCTTTATATAAGACGCCCTGTTCACGCATCTGCTGATACAACAGTTGAAATGTACAAATTGACTGATAATAACAACTATGCAGAAAAAATCCGTGTTGAATTAGGGGTAGCGTCCACTGACTCAATTCAGGTTCTTAGCGGTTTAGATGTTGGTGATAAGGTCGTAGTTTCCGAGACTACGAGTTGGGGATCACACAAAATTGTAAAAATTAATTAGGATTAATAATCATGAATAATAATACCCTGATAGAACTAACCGATGTTTGCAAAATATTTACTAGCGAGAATGTCGAAACCCACGCTTTATCGAAAATAAATTTGAACATTCAAGAAGGCGATTACTTGTCTATCGTTGGGCCCTCTGGTTGTGGAAAGTCCACCTTGCTGTCGATTCTTGGGTTACTAGATTCCCCCACAAGTGGAACGTATAAATTGGCTGGGAAAGATGTTTCCTCGCTTAATCGAAACCAACAATCGAAGGTTAGAAACCAACATATTGGGTTCGTTTTTCAATCCTTTAATCTCATTAGCGATCTTAGCGTTCAAGATAACGTGGAATTGCCTTTGCAGTACAGGTCTAACCTTTCAGCGACGGACAGGCGAAACGCCGGTTTGGAAGCCCTAAAAAAAGTTGGTATGGAGAACAGGGCAAAACACTACCCTTCGCAACTATCCGGCGGGCAACAACAGCGCGTGGCTATTGCTCGAGCAATTGTTACAAAGCCCAGCATTATATTTGCGGATGAACCAACAGGAAATCTGGATACCGTAAACTCTGATAGCGTCATGAAAATTCTGTCAGATCTTAATTCTGCAGGCACTACTATCTGTCTGGTTACCCACGATCCAAGGTCTGATTTTACGAGAAGACAAATAAACATTATTGATGGGCAATTAATAAACGAGAAATCCATGGCTAAGGCCGGGTAGGGGAAGCTCATGTTTATAATTGATGATTTTAGATTCGCAGCAGTCTCGATGAAAAAAGATGCACGGTTAGCATCTATTATTGTATTGGTAATTTCGCTTGGTCTTGGAATTACGCTTTTTTCTTTTACTATTATGTCGAGCCTAGTAAATAAAGACCTACCTTTTTATNATCCTAGCTCTATTGTCGCCATTAACGGCGGCTATAACGGTGGCCGCGTCGGCTTCAATACCGTAGACAGTCGTGATTTTTTCGAATTGCGTCAAGAGGTGCAAAGCCTAGANAATATCGGTGCCTACACGTTCGAGAACTTGATCGTTACATACAAAGATACGACGCAGCTTTATCGCGCCACCTATGCAGAATGGAACTTGTTTGAGCTAACCCACATAGACGCACTACTCGGCAGAGTATTTCGACCTGAGGATAATTCTCGTTCTGCAGAGAAGGTAGCTATCCTAAGCTTCGAATCTTGGAAACGTGATTTCGGTGGGCGAGAAGATATCCTGAATACAATAATAGATATTTCTGCAACACCCACGCGAATAATAGGCGTGATGCCAGAAAATTACGCTATGCCGAATAATACCCAAATTTGGATCCCGCTCCATGAGCAATGGTTGCAGCCAACAGAAAGAGCTAGTGGTTGGGTAGTGGGCGGGTTTGGACGACTCAAAGATGGGTATTCATTACAAGATCTAAATAAGGAACTACATCAGATCTCTGCTCGTTATCAGGAGATGTATCCGTATACGAACGGTGGTCACGGGCTCTATTACTATGCAACTTCATTTCCCGCTAGCTTGTGGGTATCGAATGATATGAAGGGCTTGGTTTACTCCGTTTATATCATTACGCTTGTAATCTTTCTGCTTGCCTGCGTTAACGTTTCAACCTTGCTGTTGTCGAGAGTTAATAACAGACGTAAAGAATTGGCTATCCGGATAGCCTTGGNGGNCCCTGCCGGAAGGGTTGCCAGCCTAATTATTTGCGAAAGTATTTTACTTTGTACAATCGGATGTGCGCTGGCTGTATTAATTGCAGGTGCAGGTCTAGAAATAACTGAAAACTTCCTGCGTTCGTACTTATACAACAATGCTCCACCCTTTTGGCTTGACCTGACTCCTGGCTTAGAAACCCTTATTGGCTTGCCTTTAATTCTTTGTCTCACTCTTTGCCTCGTTGCGTTGCTTCCGATTGTAAAAGCAGTACGGAGCGATTGTAACAGTGAGCTACGAGACGGAACCCGCGGTGCACAAGGAAAAAAGGGCGGCTGGATAGCAAATCTACTTGTAATCTCTCAGATATCGCTTTCTGTTATGGCTTTCGGTTTTGGCTGTATTGATGACCATCTCTAATTATCTAAATGGTCAGAAAGACTATGGAGTTGATATTGATAAAACGTATACGGCGACCATTCAATTATCTGAAGCAAGCTATCCAGATCTCGAATCTGTTGTTGCTTACTATGATGATTTTGTTCGGGAACTTAGTGTCCATCAAAATATTGAATCAGTAGCTATTGTCTCGCGTTTACCTAGTGACTTTCCTGTGGATGGCTCCATAAGGCAGGCCTACGAAGTTGAAGGGGTTAAATACCTTCGCGACGAAGATCGTCTTGAGGGCGTTCGTGTTTATGCGCAACCAGGCTCTCTTTCGGCGTTGGGTGTTAAGTTGCTGGAAGGTCGGTTTTTAGACTCCCGAGATGATATTAACGGAGCTCGCTCAGTGGTTCTTACCCAAACCTTGGCGGATCGCCTTTGGCCTGAAGGCTCGGCTTTGGGTAAACGGATGCGCCTCGGTCGTTGGAGTCGGATGCAGTGGATGACTGAAGAGCATACCCCCTGGATGACAGTTGTGGGCGTTACCAAAGACGTATACAACAATGACCCCTACGGACTTATGAGTAATGACAATGGGTCTGCATATATTCCGCTTGCTCAAAGAACCATATGGACCAGTCATGTGATGGAGATAGCGGTTAGATATCGGGGAGATGGCAAGGCGGCGGTAGAAGCTATCGAAACCGTTCGCCGAGACAAATCGATTAAAGGTTGTCGACAATCTACAACATAAAAAGTTTTGAAAATAGAATAAATAAAAATGGTGATATGTTTGAGGCAATTGGAGACCTGTTTGTGCTCTGCGGTATTATTTCGTTGTTTTTAGGCTGCGGTCAGTATTTACGGAATAATCGCAAATGCTATTACTCAGCGCACTCACGAAATAGGAATTCGTCGTGCGCTCGGTGCTACGGATTCATCAATTANGATGTTTTTCCTGAAAAGGAGTTTAGTTAACCTTTATATTGCACTACCAATAGGTCTTGTTTTGTCGATTTATGTGGTGCAGTTTCTCTCAGCGAAAATCAACATCCATAGTGACGGAATTTGGATCGGCTTTATTCTTGTGCCGCTTATCATCGTGACTGTATCAATCGTGGCAACGCTTATCCCTACGCGTACAGCAATTAAGTTAAAACCAAGCGAAGCCTTACGGCACAGCTAGCAGGGAAGCTGAGATGATTGACTATATATATTCCTTGCTCGGCAAGTCTACGCGCCCCTCGGGAAGTATCTTGTCGTGTGAGCAAAGTAAAATATTAGTCGAACAGTATTTTGCAAGGTTAGATCGTATCTATCTTGCAAAATCTGATCCTTCAAATATTGATGATTTAATGAAGTTGATGCACACGAACGTTAAATACAAGCATCTGGACTACGGAGCAAATTTTTCCAAATCCCAATGGGAAAAAGCATTTCTTAGAAACCTAAAAAGAGGTGTTTTTACCGCTGGACCAGAAAAGCAGACACGTGTGATATCAAGTATTTTCGGCAAGAATCACATGGCAGTGGAATATTCAATCGGAGAGCTGTCGGCGGAGGGCGCTTGGCAATCAAACGAAAGTCGATTGGCGATATTCAGATTTCAGGATAATTTGATTTCGATGGTGGAAGAGCTCTGGTGAGCTGAGGACACCNCTTAATGTATCCCAATTTTAACCAACGGACCGATTATGAATGCCGATTTAGTAGCGATCGATATGCCTTTTGTTTCAATTATAGTTCCTGTTTTGAATGGCGAACGTGATATCCGTGATTGTCTGACTGGTTTGCTTCAGCAGAATTATCCCGCCGAACAATATGAGGTGGTGGTAGTTGATAATGGATCTACCGACCACACGGTCACTATAGTTAACTCATTCGAATCAGTTCTACTACTGTCAAACTCGGTACCTGGAGCNGCGGCTTCTCGCAATAAAGGCGCGAAAGCTGCAAAGGGAGAAATCCTCTTGTTTGTCGACTCAGATTGCATTGCACATGAAGGTTTACTTTTCGAGCACGTCCAAACTTACCTACGTAAGGTCGAAGAGTTTAGCGTTGATGCCGTTGGTGGAGCGATTACGGGGATAGTCTCCAACTTTTGGAGTTTGTGTGACGATTACTGTAGCTGGGCACCTAATAACCCAGGTTTGGACGAGGGCGTAATTCAACAATATTGGCCATCTGCGAATTTCAGTATGAAAACAAATGTTTTTCAGCGGCTGGGAGGATTTGACGAGCGCCTACTTCGCGCAGAAGATGTCGAAATTTGTATGCGACTTCGATTGTCGGGCGGGACTATTTTTTTTCAACCCAAGGCAATTGTTCAGCATAAGAATAGAACCACAGGTCGTGCTGTTTTGAAGCGCGCCTGGAACTGGGCAAAAGTTGATAAGCAACAGGTTAAACTTGGGGTAGTGCACAACTCCCCGTACCCAATATTTATTCAAGCTTTCGCATGCTTATTTATCTTTTTCTATACACCTTTAATTCTGTCTCTTAAAGTTAAACGGTATAGTGTGGTTTTTTTCACACCATTCTTGATCATAAATGCGGTTGTGTTCACATTCTGGCTCGCAAAGGGACGATTTATGTTGAAGGAGCTTTCAAGCCAATTGGCAAATAAATTGCCTAACGAGAGCGGGCAGTAACCAGAATTATCCTTTTAGACTGAGTATTGCATGGTATCAAGAAACACTGTTAAAACGATTGGTTTTGTTCTCTTCCCTGAAAGAGGGGGCTATTATCCGACGTTCAAGTTGGCGAAGGCATTAAAGTCTGACGGATACCGTATTGTTTATTTTGGTACCAGCGATTTTGTTCGTGATGTTGAGGAGCAAGGTTTAGAATATAAAATAGTTCTGGAAGACGCTTTTAAGGATGATGCGTTTGACCCAACCCCACTCCCGAAGAATATAAGCCTGGTCGCAAGGCTTAAGCATCAAATCAGTCTGGTCAGATACAAAAATGAAACGCTNCACAAAAGCCTGTCAGGTGGCAGCTTGATAAGGACGTTTGAAAATTTTGGTGTAGATCTTCTTGTTATAGACGCTCTACTAAGCCCTATTGCTATTTTTAGTAGGGCGGCGGGTTTCAAGGTTGTATCTCTGACCACTGAATTAGTCGGCGTCGGCCATCAATTTCCTCCGCATACCTGTAGCGCTATTTATAATGAAGGGAATAAAAAATCAGAGATCGAGAAATCATTTGAATGGTTCAAATTTAAGCTAACTAGAAAAGTTACCGCTTTGTTGTTAGGCTGGATCGCAACAATCGTCAGNGCAAGAAGCTTCGATCAAAGGGTAACAACTCAGTTTGAAAAATTAAAGTCTGAAAGTGGGTTGAAATTTGTTCATTGTGAATACGGTGTTCGTCCGTTAATCGAGCCGGAATATACACTTTGTCCCAGTCAGTTCGACTTCTTATTTTCTGGCCCGGCCTCTCGAAAATACTTGGGGCACTGTATTGATTTGGATAGAACGGAAAGCCATTTTGATTGGTCGGTAATACGTGATAAAACGCCTCTTATTTACTGTTCTTTAGGCACTCATGTCGCTGAGTATGGAGCTGCAAACAGATTTTTTAGCGCGTTGATAAAATTAGCTTCGGCTCGACCAGACTATGATTTTTTAGCTAGTTTGGGGCCCGGTCGAGATCTTTCTGACTTTGGTGATGTGCCGGAAAACCTACACGGAGCTAAACGGTTACCTCAACTTGAGGTGCTAGCCAGATCAGATGCGATGATAACCAATGGTGGGCTAGGAACGATTAAAGAGTGTATTTACTTTAATGTTCCAATGTTGGTTTTGCCCTGTAATTTTGATCAGCCAGGCAATGCGGCAAGAGTAGTATTTCACGGGATTGGCCGGCGTGATCGTATTCGTCAAATTAACGCAATTAAAATGACCGATCATATTGACGATCTAATCAATAACTCAGCATACAAAGATGCAATCAGTAAAATGTCTATAGTTGTTCGCGACGATACAGAGTTTGAAGAAGCTAAACGCGAGTTGATTTCTTATCTTGAATAAGAATCCCGTTTTAATTACATGAGCTGAATCAGTAAAGCAGGCAATGAAATTATACTTTGTAATCTTCAATCAACCGTTCT
>Ga0065722_104419_pt1 | contig 15643 bp, 16 predicted proteins | sample BansetMetagenome_FD_59109 | JGI IMG/M metagenome (GOLD analysis project Ga0065722, IMG submission 59109) | Bankia setacea gill microbial communities from Puget Sound, Washington, USA - Caecum Enriched | ecosystem: Host-associated > Mollusca > Digestive system > Ceca | place: United States... | reverse complement strand
CTAGAATCGCTACTGGAAGAGGACTCGCTTGAGCTGTTTCCGCCGCCGACAATACCGCCGTTTCCGTCTTGACCTTCACAGGTTTCTCGACCGATACAGCTGCTAGAATTTTCCCATCCCCATCCACTACTTTGGTTGTCGCATAACGCATAGAGAGTGCCGTACCAATCACATTGCGCTTCGCCATTACCGACAGAGCTGCTGGAAGAACTGCTGCTAGAGGGAACCGAAGAACTGCTGCTGGAGACGCTGCTAGCCGAACTGCTAGAGCTGCTTGACGGTGTGGAAGAGCTGCTACTGGAGACGCTGCTTACCGAACTGCTAGAGCTGCTTGACGGTGTGGAAGAGCTGCTAACTGAACTGCTTGACGAGCTGCTGCTCGAAGGCGTGGAACTGCTACTGGATGAGCTGGAGGCACTGCTGTCGCATGCATCGCCGGTAAGCGTCGGAATTTCTGCCGCGCCGCCTGATGTGGTGCCCTGTAAGCCAAATTCAACGGATTGCCCCGGTTGAATAGAACCGTTCCAGCCAAGGTTGCTAGCGGTGTAAGGGTTGTCGCCTGAAAAATTAACATTCCATGCATTACCTACACGGTTGTCGCCGGTATATTCCCAATTAACTTCCCAGCCGTTTAATGCGCTGGTGCCGTTATTTGACACTACAATCTTCGCCGAAAAGCCACTTCCCCATTCGTTATCAATAGTGTAATCACACGCAGCAAAAACACTGGGCGCGAGAGTGGAGATTAATGCAGCAAACGATAGGGATTTGCACGCCTGTTTAAAATGTAAAAGCCCTTGTGGGGACATAGTGAATCCTTAAATGTAATGATTACTTTTGATTGTTGCGATTGTGCCGCCGGTTAAAAACCGTCGGTCATCGGAGAAACCGGAATAACGTTGTCGGTTGGCAGCATTGAGATAACGTTTCCCAGTGTGTTTAGCTCAATACAGCGGAGCAAAATTATTGTTTAGTGACGAATGTTAAACGCCAAAGTTATAGAGGGCGCGACATCAAGAAAAGCCGTCTAAATTTAATCTTCGTCGATAATGTAGGCGCTGCAATGTTGTGCGCGTTAGTGCGTTGCGAGATTGATCTGGCGTAGCAAGAAACACCATAATATTATTGTTATAAATGAACGGATTAAAGGTCGAGGATAGTAGCGGAAGCGGTTGCTATAAATAAAGATATAAATAAAAACAATGTGAAGGATATTGGATACTGGTTAACAGAAATGTATTTATTTGTTTGGTTTTTTTATTTTGTCAGTTGATGTGAGGTATTTGTTTAGTGTGTTTTTAATTGAAAATATATCGTTGTATACGTAATGCAGGTCTGTTCTATTTAATAAGTTAAATTTCTGTATGGTTTAATGTATTTTTCGGCGAGACTCTTGGTTGGCTCGCGAGCAAGGGACATAAGTTGACGTATTCTTTTTACGATAATTTGGCGTAAAGAAGTGTAAAAAGGTGAAAAAAAGGGGGCTTATCTGCCTTATTGACAGCTGTATCCACATGTATGTATTGCACTCGCGGGTAGGCCGCCTAGAATCACTTTCGGCCATTGGAAGTAAAAACAAATGAATATTGGTGTGGTAGTGGCCTTTAATCCAAATTTAAATAGGGAACAATAATTATGAAAAATATACAGCGTTTAATTCATGTGTTTGTTTTAAGTTGTGCCTTTTTAATGGCCACGAACGTCTGGGCTCAGAATAATGTTGGATCGTCGTTGGAGGCTGGATCGATTAATACATTAGTGTATTCGGTTGCGCCGGATTATCGTCGTTGCGTTTTTCCTCTTTGTGGCGGTTATTGGTTGACGCCAGTTAATCGTGTATCCACTCATGTTCCTTCGCTTGATGAGGCTGACGCTGGAGTTATTATTGAACCATCGCCGATTTATGTTGCGAGTATAGAGTTTGCCAAACTCGGTTTAAGCAGCGCCCAAATTACAGAATTTAAAGGCCTTATTGGCGAAGGGCGTGCGTTGGTAAGCGGTGTTCTTAGTGATTTTGAATGGGCTTATAATACGTTCGATGTGCAAATGTTGACGGCAACGGGCGTATGGGGAAGCGCTAATAATAATGCTCCCGTAGGCAGTTTTTTAGAGGTAAGCTCCTCGGGTATTGTGTGCATTACAACGCCTTGCCCTTATTACAATGCACAGCAAATAAACACGTTCTATTCGTTTCTGTTTCACGAACTTAATTTCGATCGTGCAGAGCTTACGTCTTCGCAGTTATTGCTAGCCCAAAGTTTGGTGTCTAAAAAATCACTCATCTTAACGGGAACTCGATTCGTGTCCCAGGGTGTAGCGGGTAACGGTGTTGGTATTGCTGCCACACAGGTATTTTTTCCGTTTCCAAGTAAAGTACTGTACTAACTTACGGTACTAGGCTTCCTGCATTAACTTTTAGATACGTCTTAATAGCTGGAATTGTTGGCGGTGTGATTTTAAGCTGCAATTTTTAACGTGGCGAGAATAGGCGGTTTATTAATATTTACTTTATAAAAGGGGCTGTAATCTTTGGTTATAAGCCCTTTTTAATGAACGGCGCTAAGTGGCGTTTTTTTGCGCCGGTTTACCGTTCAGTCGCTACCGTTTTTATGCGATTCAGTTCTATTTGACATCTTTGTTTATGTCTTCAGCGCTGTTGCGCGGTATATATAAACAAATTCCCCAAATGACGTTTCTGTTACCACCAAACAGTCTTACTTATTGCGGTAAACGGCGCCATTTTGACTGTTTATTATCCGCTAACCTGCGTACACTTTTTAGGTGAAAGAAGTTTATTGCCGGATGAGGTTTTCCCATGATTAATTCAGTGATGAGCGAAGGTCTGCGTGGTATGCAGAACAGTCAGCGAGAAATGCTGAAGTCTGCGGATGAAATCGCCAAAGCAAATGTGCGTGAGAATCCGGCTACTCAAGCGGTTGATCAAAAACCGTTGCCAACGAACGAGCCTCTCGCTGCTGTAGAGCGTTCCAACAAGTCCGATTCAGGTGGCAGTATTGCTGAACCTTTGGTTGAATTGCGACGTCAAGAGCAGTTGTTTACCGCATCTGCCAAACTTATCTCTGTGGCGGATGATGCCCTTGGGAGCCTAATTGATGTTAAGTCGTGAAGTTATTATGAATTTTATCCATTGGCTGTTAGGAACGCCCCAGCCGCCAGAGGCATTGCTCATTCCTATAGATGAGGAAGAGCGTAAAGAGGCTAGGCGACGCCCTCCGCATTAGGGCCGCTAGCTTTATAGTCGAGTATAAAACTCGTTATTGTTTGGTAGAGCGTTATGATTGGTAGTCACCTACCCGCACCTTTGGCGAATCAGATCGCCGTTTTTAACCCTTCTGGCCAGCCGCCAGAGGGAGATGAGAGGGCGTCTGCAAGAGATACAACACTCAAACCTGTGGAGCCGTTGGCGGCCAGCGGCCGGCAGCAGCTTCGAAGCGGTGCTGCCGACTCTCCTCCTTTGGGTGTCTCGCCAGATAAAAGCGAAGAGGCAGGCCAGGGGCTCGGAACTATTTTAGCTGGGGACAGCAGTGGCAACGACACTGAAGATACACTGGCGTTATCTTCAGAAGTGGGGCGAGAACAGGATGCGCGTGAGGCACGACAGCTTGAGCTGGATCAGCGTGAAATATCGCGTTTGGCATCACGGGACAGAGAGGTACGGGCGCACGAGCAAGCGCATTCGTCTGTCGGTGGCCAGCATGCTGGTGCTGCGCAGTATCAATATGAAAATGGGCCTGACGGTGTTCGTTATGCCGTAGGTGGAGAGGTGCCCATTAATGTTGGGCGTGAAGCATCCCCAGAGGCAACCTTACGAAAAGCTGAGATCGTTAAGCGTGCGGCACTAGCGCCCGCGGAGCCATCACCGCAAGATCGTCGGGTGGCCGCAGAGGCGTCACGGTTACAGGCGGATGCACAAAGAGAAATTATTGCGCAGCAAACGGCCTCTACGGAAGAAAGTGATAGCTCAGACGTCGATGGCAATAAAGATGGCGTGATTGCTTCTAATGGCGCTAGCACTGAAGATCGAGAACCCGCAAGTCGTTCGGATGATATTGGTAGCCGTTCGGTACGGGCGGCCGATAACATCGTAAGCTCTCGCCTTAGTCAGGGTATTGCCAATACTAGCCTTAGTTCTCGAGAGCCAGGCACAATTCTAGATCAACTCGTTTAACCTTCCCCTACTCTGAAGCAATATGTGATCAACTGCGGCGCATATTGCTCTGGAGATTCTTCTTCTTAACACCTACTTTTAAATAATAACGTATAGGAGAAGCTAATGGCTGCTTACCGAGCTCCACTTGAGGATATTCGATTTGTACTTAAACACCAGCTCAATGCAGAGGATCACTGGCGGCTTATGCCTGCGCTCGATGATGTGGATATGGAAACCGCCGATGCCATATTAGAGGAAGCTGCGAAATTAATGCAGGAGGTAGTGGCCCCCTTAAACCGAGGTGCGGATGAGCAAGGGTGCCAGTTTGATCGGGGGGAGGTCGCTAGCCCCGATGGATTTAAGAATGCCTATCAGCACTATTGCGAGGGCGGTTGGGGAGCGTTAGCGGGCAATCCCGAACATGAAGGCATGGGGATGCCTAAAAGCTTAGTGGCTGCGGTAGAAGAAATGTTGCAAGGCAGTTGTATGGCCTTTGGTTTGGCGCCTATGCTTACGGCGGGCGCCTGTTTAGCGATTGATGCACATGCAAGCGAAACGTTAAAAGCGCGATATTTAGCGAAAATGTATAGCGGTGAATGGGCCGGCGCTATGGACCTGACAGAGCCACACGCAGGCACTGACTTGGGGTTGATTCGCGCGCGCGCTGAACCACTTGAAAATGATCAATATTGTTTAACCGGCACGAAAATATTTATTACATGGGGTGAGCATGATATGGCCGAGAATATCGTGCATCTGGTACTCGCAAAGCTGCCCGATGCGCCTGCGGGTTCTCGTGGTATTTCTTTATTTTTGGTGCCTAAGTTTTTGCCCGGAGAAGATGGTGGGCTGGGTGAACGCAATCATGTGCATTGCGGTTCAATCGAAAAGAAAATGGGCATCAAAGGCTCGGCGACTTGTGCCATGAATTTTGATGGTGCAACAGGTTGGTTGGTGGGTGAGGCGAACCGCGGTTTAGCGGCGATGTTTACGATGATGAATTACGAGCGCTTGGCGGTGGGCATTCAAGGAGTCGGTTTGGCCGAGGCATCGTATCAAAGTGCGGTGGAATATGCGCGTGAACGGTTACAAAGCCGAAGCCCTAGCGGTGTAACATGCCCCGACAAAGAGGCCGATCCTTTGCTTGTCCACCCCGATGTTCGGCGAATGTTAATGTCGATGCGAGCGTTAAATGAAGGTGGGCGGGCTTTCTACATTTTTGTTGCGCAATGGTTGGATTTAGCGAAGTTCAGTGAAAACCCTGAACAAAAAGCGCACGCGGAGAAAATGGTGGCGTTGCTTACGCCTATTGCGAAGGCATTTTTAACGGACAGAGCATTTGATACTGCAGTATTAGGCCAGCAGGTTTTCGGTGGCCATGGTTATATTCGAGAGTGGGGGCAAGAGCAGCATGTGCGCGATATTAGGATTACGCAAATCTACGAAGGCACCAATGGTATACAGGCTATGGATCTAATGGGCCGAAAAACTATCGCCTGCAATGCTGAGTTATTGGGCCTATTGCTTGTTGATATCAATACTTACCTAAGCCGCGCGGGGCATGTCAGTATTGGTCTAGAGCTTGCCCCCCAGCTGCGTGTTGCCATAGACCGCGTTAAAAGTACGACGGCCAATATAATGGAGCAATCAACGCGTGATGCGAACGCTATGGGCGCTGCCGCCGTTGATTACCTGAATATGATGGGATACCTCTGCTACGGTTACATGTGGTTAAGGGCGGCCATTGAGGTAAATTCGTTAGATGATGAAATTTTGGTGCATGCGAAGCAGGCCACCGCGCGTTATTATTTTCAGCGTGTATTACCCGAAGTGGAGCTGTTAGCGACGCGTATTGCGGTAGGTTCATCGAGCGTGATGGGCCTGAGGGATGAATGCTTTTAGGGGCTGCGCTACACTAGCGACTTTTGTTAAACGTGTTGTAAGCCTTTCTAGAGAACTTAAATGCCTGAGCTTTATCCTGACGATCAGAAAAAAGTAGACGCCTACCTAGCCAGTAATGTGAATGCCGTCGAGCGCAAAGAATTTAAACCGTTGCGCTTGCTGGGCATAATCTTCGTGTGCCTAGGAGCAATAACACTCGTAAGCTACCTAATAGCGATTGGCCACGGCGTGATCTAAGTGGCGGGAGCGTAGAGCGATGTAGGGGTTAGCGAGACGATAGTGCCATGATTGCGTTAAATTCTTCAGGCGTTACGGGTTGAATAGACAAACGCCCTTGCTTCAGGAGAACCATGCCAGAGAGCTTTTCGGTCGCTTTGAGCTGAGCGAGCGGCAGAGGTTTTTGAAATCGTTTTTGCAGGGTGATATCGACACTGAACCAGCGCGGGTTTGCTGTGCTCGATTTACCATCAAAATATGTCGATTGTTGATCAAACTGAGAGGGATCTGGGTAGGGATTGCTTACGACCTTAGCGGTGCCCACGATGGCGGTAGGTTTACAGCTGCTGTGGTAGATCAAAACCTCGTCACCCTTGCAGAGTTTATCCCGAATAAAATTACGTGCCTGGAAGTTGCGAATACCGTCCCAGCGAGTAGTGGCGGAGTGCTCGGCGGCGAGATCTTCGATACTGTAAGCATCGGGCTCAGTTTTAAATAGCCAATACATCATATTTGGGGTTCGTTGTGGAGCCTAATCTACCCATACCCAGCGAAGCGGTTCACCAAAATCGTCGGTGATCAATTTTTTATGTGGGCGCCGAGTACGGTTTAAGGGTGAGTGGGTGCCGTTATGGCGGCGAGCGTCAACTTGCTTGATCACCTCGGTGACGGGGGTTCTCTCTTGTTTTGGCGGGAAGCTAGCACTATTCGAAAATAGGTGGGTGTTATCTGTATTCCCACTTTGTCCGGACGCAACGTTCTCCACCTCGCCACCTGTGGCAAGAAATTGGTTTATCTGGTCATTTAACTCTTGGCGTAACTGAGCTTTCGTTTTTAAGGGTTTCATAACAGCCTACCTAATACATCCCTACAATTAAAGCATAACTAAAGCCGTTTGGGGGAGGTCATTTTAAAGTACTGTTGTAGGGGGTGTAGCCATAATAGTTTCAGTTTTTAGTATGGTGTTTCGAAAACACAAGTGTGGGATGAAATGAATTCGTTAATCAAATTGCAGGAGCCAACAAAAGGTAGTCAAACAAAAGGATTATTTTATTAATGATACGGCCATTAGTTTTTACCACGCATAACTTCACTTGCATCCATTAACGCAAGAGAGTTGCATGGCAAGGTTGATACGAAAGTAGGGATTTTAAGTAAACATACTTTGAATTGCGAATTCCGTCCGTTATCTTTCCCCTTAAATCGAATGCGAATGATACAATTTGTTTCGATTGGGGGCGCTGGTTTTTTTGCCAGTGGATATAAAAATAAAACACATTAGATTGCACATATAAGAATGCGATTATGAGCGAACAATACGAAGTAGAAGAGGCGGGCTTATCACGAGTCGAAAAAGCCTACCGAAAATTAAAAAGTAGTATTCTGGGGAATGAATACCCTCCAGGTTATCAAGCTTTAGAACCCGAGATTGCGCGCAGTTTGGGCGTTAGTCGGACGCCAGTTCGAGAAGCTCTCATTAGGCTAGAGGCGGAAAAATTAATTGAGCTAATACCTCGTCGCGGCATGCGAGTATTACCGTTAGTTCCAGCCGACATTATAGAAATAAGTCAGGTTTTAACGGGTTTAGAGTGTACAGCGGTAGAGTTGCTGGCTAAGCAAAATCTTGGGGCGGATACATTAATGCCTATGAAAGATTCCGTAAATGAAATGCAGCAAGCACTTAGCGTAGATGATATTGATGCGTGGGCGCATGCCGAAGAAAAATTTCATCGGTTGCTTGTATCGTTATCAGGTAATAAGCGCTTGGCTATACTGGTTGGAACTGTTCGTGCACAAGCACACCGAGCGCGTAATATAACCTTGAAATTGCGACCCAAACCTTCTAGTTCTACGCAAGCGTATGTCGAAGTTTTCGACGCGATAGCGATAGGAGACTGGGAAAAAGCGAAGGCTCGGCATTATCATTTACGTCAGGAAATAACCGATATTCTTCGTCAAGTTCTCGATCGTTACCAGCTGCCGCATTTGTAAAGTAATAGGGCGAATGGCGTTATCTTGAGTAACATGTAGAGACGTCATTAATAGTTGACCCAAGCTTTAGTTAGTTAACGAGTGCACTAACGGCGGCTTGGGTTTTTATTTGTATTCGGCCGTCATGTCTATAGTGTGTTCTCTCCCTTCTTTGATCTTTCTTACCGAAGACGCATTTAGCTGATAGCGTATGAGTGTCTGTAGTTTTCGTGGTCCCTCGCCGGCAAATTTTTTTCCTTTCTTAATTAACACCCCTTCAGGCTATAGCTCTTCGCGTACCGTCAATAAGTTCAAACGTTTGTTTGCTTTGTAAGTCGAATAGATTTTCGAGTACTCTGTTGTCTTGGTCAGCGTGATGGGTGGAGTGTGTAAAATGAACTGTTACTACGTTTTAATAGGGTGCGGCTGTTTCTGGCATGGCGCGGGGTTCAATGACAACGGTATGAACGAATATGAAGCAGAAGAAAAAGCTAAATAAAGGCTCGGCAGGGCAAAATCGGAAGCTAGGTGAGGCCTATCTAGAAAAGTATAGCTTGCGAGCAGAGGCGATGATTACCGAAAGTGGTTTGTTGTACAGTGTTATTGAGGAGGGCGACGGTAGCCGACCAACGGAAAGCGACACCGTTGTGGTGAACCAGCGAGTGTTGAGCGCTGATGGAGGTGTGATAGCCGATACTTATAAAACGGGCATGCCAGATAAATTTTTAATGTCTGAGGCTATACCCGGTTTACGCGAAGGGTTGATGTTAATGGAACCGGGTGCTCGTTATGAATTGGTCGTGCCGCCTGAATTGGCTTGGGGGAAGCGCGGGGCAAGCAATAAGATAGGCCCCAACGCCGTATTAATTTTTGATGTGAGATTGTTAGAGGTAAAATTTTAATGGAATATAGTCATAAGTTGGAGTTGAAGGTAAGAGACTACGAATGTGATTTGCAGGGTGTCGTGAACAACAGTGTGTATCAGCAATATTTAGAGCATGCTCGTCATGAATTTTTGTTGGAGGTTGGGGTTAATTTTGCGGCGTTAGCGGAAAAAAAGATTAATTTGGTGGTTATTCGTACAGAGCTTGATTACAAGCAGTCTTTAAGGCCGGGTGAAGTATTTTGGGTGGGAACCTCATTGGTTCGCTCTTCTAAAATTCGTTTTAATTTTAACCAAGGTATTTTTCGGAAAGGTAGTGATACGCCGGTTCTCCTCGCTAAAATTACAGCGACTTCTCTAAATGAGCGTGGTCGCCCATTTTTGCCGAACTTTCTGCTTGAACTTTTTGACGAGTTATAAAAATAAACGTATAAACCCTCTCTAGTAAGACCCAGCGGGTTTATACGTTTGCCTGCAAGTTTTTCGCTTTTGAATGCAAAAGTGGTCAAACTATTCTGAAGTATTCTCTCCGCCAAGCGCGATGAGCAAGTCGCTAATAAAGTGTTTTAGCTCCATTGCCATAATGGAAAAATCGGCGTCAAATTGTTCAGCCATCGATTCAGCATGACGATCGTTGGCTTTATCGAGCAGCGTATCTTCAAACTTTACGCGCTTGATGGCCAATTGGTCGTCCAGTATAAAATGAATCGTATCCTTCCACGTTAATGCAAGTTTGCTGACAATCATGCCGGAATTAATGTGGTTGAGTATTTCGTCTGCTGTTAAATCTTGGTTCTTGCAGCGAATTATTCGACCTTCCTTCGCGGCTTGCAGTTCGCACTCTTCGCCAAGTGTAAATGGGGCAGGCGCAGCGCCATCTCTTATCCAGCTGGTCATTGCGGCTACAGGCGCGGTGTGACTGGAAAGTGGTATTGCTGGAAACGAGCCAAGTGCTTCTCGTAAACCGCTTGCAAGTTCTTCTGCGCGCTTACTTGAAGATGCGTTGGCGATCATCCAGCTTTCGTTGGGCGCAATATAAGCAAAGTCGAACGAAGATTTTGCTAGTGCACGCGGCATCAAAGAGAAAATAACTTCGTCTTTGATGCTGTCGCGTTCTTTTCGCCCTACGGAGCGACCTTCTTCGGCGGAGATGGCAATAATGCGCTCTTCCATTTCCTCTTTTATGACGGCAGCGGGCAGAATTTTTTCCTGTCGCTTTGCGCAGACCATAATGTTGCCATTACAAGCGTGAATCAATTCGGTGCCGTTTCGCCCGAGCGGCGGTACCCATCCGTAACGGACGGGGTCGAGCTTGCCGCAGGGCTGAAACCCAAAAGGTTCAAGTGCTTCCGCGAGAGCTTCCGGTGTTGTGTCGAACGCTCGGTTTAGGCGGAATATCCGCAGGTTTTTAAACCACATGATGTGTCATCCAGCCTTAAGAGACTATTGAGATCAGTTCTACTTCAAAAACGAGTGCCGAGTATGGACCAATCGCTCCGCCAGCACCTTGTGCACCGTAAGCCAGTTGATAAGGGATGAATAATCGCCATTTAGATCCTGCGGGCATCAGTTGTAATGCTTCTGTCCAGCCGGCAATTACACCATTGACGGGGAATTCAGCAGGTTCGCCACGCGTTACCGAGCTATCAAAAACGGTGCCGTCGATGAGCGTACCGTGATAGTGGGTGCGTACGGTTGATGCTGCAGAAGGCTTGTCGCCGTCACCTGCCGTTAAAACTTCATATTGAAGTCCACTTTCTGTAACGGTAATACCTGGTTTAGCGGAATTCTCGGCTAAAAATGCTTCACCGTCAGCTGCAAATGTTTTAGAGCGTTCGGCTTCGTCGGCTTCTACGCGTTGACGTATTTCTGCGAAAGCCACTTGTAAGTCGGCTTCAGGCACGACTGGCTCTTTGCCTTCTAAGGCGTGAACAACGCCAAGGGCGACAGCTTGGAAGTTCATTCCGTCAAAGGTGTTTGACGAAAGCTGCTTGCCTACTTGCAGGCCAATACCATAGCTCACACGGCTTTCAGAGGATTCTAGAGAGGGATTGTTGGCTGAATCGGTCATGTTTATGCGTCTCTTGATAATGAAAAAGGGGCGCAGTTTAACATGAGGAATCCAGCCGTGAAGGGTCGTTTAACAAACAGTTCTTCGGCGTCAAACGACGGTCACGCTTCAATCATTAAGCTGTTGTGGCCATGCCTTTGTTGCCTTTGCCTAGCATTCCCCAGATGGCGCCAAGGGCTCCGTGCGTGGCTTCGCTTGTACTCTCATGCTCTTGGATAGGCTCTATCCCCATATAAGTTGCATAATTTTCAGCAATTGCAATAGCGGCACAATTGATTATGTCTAGGTTACCAGCATAAGCAGGAATCCAGTCGCCTTGCCCTCTTACGCTAACTAATAGTTCGATAGCGCCATTTTTGTATGTAGGTGTTCCCACAATGTTGTAGCCAGGCACTTGCTTTCTTACCTCGGCAACGCGTTGTTGAAGCGGCTCATACAGCTTGGATAGGTCAGAGTCGTCTGTGTACGCCCGAATACAGGTGAGCATGTCGGGCTTCCATTTACTTTTTTCGAGCTGCAGATCAACTAGTACATCTTGCACGCAGGAGTAGGCTGAAATTGCAGAGGCAGTGCTGGTGTAGTACTCATCTATATTGGCGAGTGTACCAGGCCCTACTGAATCGGCGGCAAGGTGAGAGCGCACTTCGAGCTTGGTAATATCTGAATATGTTTTAGACAATGTATTGATCACAGGAATGGAGGCCTGTCCTCCGCATGTCACCATATTAATATTAGGCTCGTGCGTAACGGCATCGGCATCAATCGTCGGGATACAAAATCGACCGACTTTTGCGGGTGTTAAATCGATAGCTTTAATGCCTTCCCGCTCAAAGTAGATTGCATGTTCATGGTGGTGAGCGGCTGATGTTGCATCAAAGACTAGGTCGAGTTTCCCCTCGTAGTCTTTAAATGCTTGCAGACTTTTGTCGGAGACTTTGACACCAAGAGATTGGGCTTTTTTTATGCCCGGGGAGTCTAAATTTCGACCAACAAACAGATCGCACTGCAGTTGTTTTGACCGCTGAATCTTTATTAGTAAATCGGTTCCAATTTTACCCGAACCAATAATGCCAACTCTTAATTTCAAAGGGATAGCCATGTACTACATACTCCTCATACGCATCTCGAAAGTGTTGCAAAAATAAAACCGATAACTTTTGCGGTGATTTACCTCACAGAGAAAAGAATTTCCTTATCTCGCGAAAAGGTCAGTGTGTCGCTTTAGTTTACATAACATGTTTTGCAATATGTGAAACTTACGGGTGCCACAGAACGTTTTTGGGTGCCAGAAAGTGTTAACTCGTCATTAGTTTTTGAAGAAAGTATGAATCCGGCGATTGAATTACTTAATAAATACGCTAGCGCATTTGTATGTGATCGATAAGTGGAGTTGCTCGGGCGATGAGCGGTGAATTGTTTTTTTTCGGATCGCATTTGTATCGTGGCGTATTCAGATTTTTTTACAGTTTTTTATCGCGTGAATAAACGTGGTTAAGTTAATAATTGTAAAAACCAAATCTAGATCAAGATAGCGAGAATAAATTGCATTAACGTTGAAATTCTGTTTCCATGCGGGCCTAAAAAAGGTTTAGGCTTTTTTATCAATTCAGAATTGCGTTAGGCGTTTTTTTACTTGTGGTAACTTAACTGGATGTATACTTGCTGGGTTACTGTGTATCGATTGCAGCAAATTGCTGGGCGCATATTTGCGTCACGTCTGTGCTAATGGTTAGGGGTGCAGGATGGAACGAAATGATCTTCATAATCTAGAGCGTGCTCTAGGTATTCAGCCTCCTTGGGCGATTAAATCTCTAGAAATTAACGAGCAGGAAAAAGTTTTTCATGTTGAGCTTGAGGTAGAAGATAAAAGACGCCGATTCGGTTTATTTGATTCGACCAAAAAAGATTCTTCTGATGTTTCTGTTCCTGGTCGCTGGCGTTATATGAATATTGGAACTTATAGTTGCTTGATTAGCGCGAAGGTTCCCAAGTCCGCCTTTTCTAATGATGAGTTTTTTACGCGAGAGCTGGTAAGTCAGCCGTCATTTCTTGGGCATCCTGCCCGGCATTACTCAAACTTCTTGCGCCAACAGGTGGCAGTTGCACAAATTAAGGGCGTTGACGCCGGTGTGATTGCAGATCTTTATAGTATTGGCGAGGCAACATTGAAGGCCATTCAGGATGACCTTGAAAAAGTTCCTGTTCATGCAAGAGCCTTGGCCTATCTTCCTACAGAAATTGATCCTGTTTGGGAACGTGTACTTTGCGATAAATTAATTGTAAGGACACACATATTACCGCTGAAATTTTTGCTGAGTAAACTGAAGCTGGCGTATGCAAAAGCAACATCTGTTGCGGAGCGGGTTGGTTTGATGCTCGAGCTCCGACAATTTTTTACTGAGAATAGCGCTCAGCTGGATGCTGAGATTGAGCAGGTATGTGGTATTACTTCTGCTAAGTTGCAGCAGCGCGCAAGAGCGGTGAAGAGCCGGCAGCGATTGGTTTTACCTGCGTTAAGAAGCCCTGTTTGGTTGGACTTGTTAAGCGGGCGTTTAACGTTAAATTCGCAATCTATACCATTGAGTCTTTTGGTCTCTCGTCAGAGAACGGCCTTTGTTCAGGGTCGCTCTAAAGAGCAAAAAGTTCAGGCAATTGAAACTATTCGGGAGTATGTTCGCAAGAATTACCGATCGTTGAAGCCTGAATTAGTTTTACTTAATAGGGCGATGGATATACGCCAGAAATCGGCAGTCGCATTGCCTAGTGAGCAGCATGAGGTTTGGCAGAAAATATTGGAAGACGAAGGTTTCGTGCCGAGCAATCATGTTGCCTACCGCCTATTGCTGGCTAAGCTGAGGGCTCAAGTGAGTCGGCAGCCAGAAGCCGTTATTAAGCTGGAGGCGGCTCGTCGTATTCGAGAGTTTCTTGCTCACAATCAAAAGTCTATGCGTCAGGAAGTCGGTGTTTTGCTTAAGCAAGTCGCCGTAGTCTAATTTTAAGTATTCGGAGTAGAAGATGTCTGCAGCAGGTTCCGTATCATTTTCAAGCTTGGCAGTAAGCCGAGATGAAGTTGTTAGTATGATTTCTAAAGGTGATTACATGGTTATCTCTGGCGATGAGCGTGTGCTCGCATCGTTGCCATCGGGTAATTGGATTGGTGGTACCATTCCGTATTTTATGACGGACGAGGGTGGTAAAGTCGATCAAGATAAATTATATGTAAATGTAATTTCTGGTTTAGCCTCAAATAATTTACCTCGCTTAACATTGTATGATGCCAACACTATTTCCCGTATTTCGTTGGAAGCGCCTGAGCATGGGTGCACTATATTAATTTTACCTGCGAGCTCGGATGTTCATTTGTCTTACGCTCAGAATGCACCTGATTTTGAGAAGATGTTTTTCTCGCCTATTATTGGGTGGATAGCAGGCGTTCATCTTGATGAGTTAGAGACGCGAACCGCAAAGGTCGGTTTCGGGCCTGCTGGAGGGCTGTTGAGTGATACGCAGGCGGCCGCCATACATATTCCGTTATCCGATCAGCAGGTTGCACATATTAAAACGGTGAATTTATTCTCGCAGGGCGAGGGTGATTCCATAAAGTTTCCTGACAACGGCTTTCAGGTCGCGACTTGTAAAGTGAACGGTGAAGACGTTAACTTCTCTGAATATATAAAAGAAAAGTCTATTGATACGCGCTTGCCGTTAGTTGCGAACTATTCTGGCGTAATGGTGAATGTGAGTATTCAAGAAGTGTGCGATGGCACGGTCAACTTGTATGCGCCGGTATTCCCTGATGTAGAATACTTTTTTGCAAAACCTATAGATGATTACGTGACTGAATTTAATCAATCCCTGCCAAGTGGTGATAGTAATGCTATCGCGTTTTCTTGTAATTGCATTTTAAACTTTTTGTATTCAGAGCTTGAAGGGAAGAAGACTGGAAAGTTAACTGGGCCTATGACATTTGGAGAGGTGGCTTATCAGTTGCTGAATCAGACATTGGTGTATTTGACGCTGGAAGACCTCTAGCTCTTTGATAAGGGGCGGAGCCTCGAAAAAAACTGGCGGTATGCTGGGCTTTTTTTGGGGCAGGTAGCTCTTCAGACGAAAACGAAAAAACCCGAATAAATATTGAATTTATTCGGGTTTTTTTTGAATTACTGCCCAGAAGAGGGTCTTTAATTTTTCACTATCTATTTGATTTAACTGATTGTTTTAAATATTTGATTTTAGAAGTGTTACTTTCAGTGTTACATCAATAGTGTTGCTCTTCAGTTCTGTGAGGGCCGATAATATAGTTTTGGTTCAACGTTTAACAATTCTTTTTTTTCGCAAAAAAAGCCGTATTTATTAAGCGCTAAGCACATATGTTTGCATATTTTAATAATATCGACACATTGTCTTGACGTGTCGATGCTGTCGACAT
>Ga0065722_100533_pt1 | contig 15647 bp, 11 predicted proteins | sample BansetMetagenome_FD_59109 | JGI IMG/M metagenome (GOLD analysis project Ga0065722, IMG submission 59109) | Bankia setacea gill microbial communities from Puget Sound, Washington, USA - Caecum Enriched | ecosystem: Host-associated > Mollusca > Digestive system > Ceca | place: United States... | reverse complement strand
CGTTGTAATTGATGCTGAATAATGGAAGACATGCGAGAAATTTGTTCATCGATTAATCGGTCTCGCTCATNCGTTGTGGCCNTGCTGGTCGTTGCGGGATCGCTGTGCTCGCGATTGGCTAGGGTTGCGCGCATAACGGCTAGAGGTGTCTTTAAACTGTGGGCGAGATCAGCCATGGTGTTTTTGTAACGCTCGCGCTGAGCTTGTTCACTTTCGAGAAGGCTGTTTAGATTGTGAGTGACGGGCGAAATCTCGGAAGGGTAGTTTCCGTCTAGACGTTTTTTATTGCCCTGTTGGAAAATACTAAGATCTGTAGCAAGACGTTTAAGTGGGTATAGCCCCCAAAATGTAATGAGTAACTGCGCAAGAATAAGTAATAGCGCGAGGCCGCCAAGCCAAAATGCTAAAGCTTTCCGATAAGCTAAGAGTTCCGTTTCGGTCTCACTGGCGTCGTGGAAGATTACAAAGCGAAATGCCTGATCGCCAGTTTCTAGTTCCCATACAGAATCAAATCTGAGTTGGTAAAATCGGTTTTTTTCGAGCGCTACCTCGGTGAATAATTCTGGTTCATTTTGTGGTTCTAAACTCGCTAGTAGAGCTGCGTCGCTAATCGAACTTTGCGTGCGTATTTGGTTTAGCTGGCTGGGACTGGAATCACTATGCCACACGATGTTGTGGTCGGCGTCCGCTACAAAAGCGAACAACCCAGACTGTGGAGTATTGAATCGAGGCTCGGGCAGTGCTGATGGCAGTGTTAATTCGTTGCCTTGCGGTTCTGAAGCGCCGAGTAAAAGGTATAGTTGTCCTCGCAAGCTTTGTTGTTCGGCTTTCTCCAAACTAAACAGGTACGCCTTGTCCAGCGAGTAGGCGCTGAAGCCTAATAGTAGTGGTAAAACAATTAACGACAAGAGGGTAATGCGAGCCGTAAGCGAATTTAGCGACTTGGCCATAATAATAGACAACCTATTGATTGTGGCGTGGAGCGAACGGTGGCTGGCGGTTCGATGAATACTTTTGGCGTATCACTAATTTAAACTCCCTGCTTGGCTAGATAGTGTAAATATAAATCGTGTCCCCTCACCCTCAGTGCTTTGCACGTCAATTTTTCCGCCGTGGTTAGCGACTATGCGTTTCGCAGTGCTTAGGCCAAGCCCCGATCCCTTGTATTCTTTTTCTGTATGTAAACGCTGAAAGGGTAAAAATATTTTTTGTAAGTATTCTTGGTCAATACCAATGCCGTTGTCACTGATGGTGATTTGGAAAGCATCGTCGATTTCTTCACAGTCGATATCAATTCGTGGATTGTTGTTGTTGTACTTTACGCCATTTTCAATAATGTTCTGAAATAAGATGAACAGCTGGGCGCGATCGCCGTACACGGTTGGTAGAGTCCCGCTGTGCACAGTAACGGTTTTGCTGTTATCGAACTGTAACTGCTTTACGACATCAGTGCTGAGCTGATTGAGATCGACGCTACTTTTAGTAGCGGTGGTCATATCTGCGCGCAGGTGTTCGTATAGTCCGTCTATCAATTGTTCGATAACAATATGCTTAGCGTCGATTAGCCTAAAGATATTAAGTTCGGATTCGTTAAGCTCTAGGTGATCAGTCAGTTCGGATTTTAATAATTCTATTAGATGTTTTAGATTTCTTAACGGGCTTTTAAAGTCGTGGGATAGGCTTCTACAAAATGCTTCTAGGTCGTCGTTCTTTACTTCCATTTGCACTTGGTTTTTTTTTCGTTCAATAGCGTAGGTGCAGACGCGGTTCAGAAATGCCGGTGTTAGTTCATCTTTAGGTAGATAATCCTGCATACCTTTGTGAATTAAACTGCGCGCAAGGTCTTCATCACCGAGCGAGGTTAGCACCACAATTGGTGTGTCGGTTATTAGCGCTTCAAGTTTAGATATGGTGTCAGCGATAGGTGAATCGGGTAACTGTAAGTCGCATAACGCAATATCAAAGTGGTGTTTTTGAAGGTTAGTTATTCCGTCGTGTAATAGTGTTGAGTGGGTGATAGTGTAGCCTGTTTCAAAACCTTGCTGACACAGGTCTTGAATTAGTTCAGCGTGATCGAGGTTGTCCTCTACGAGAAGTATATTCATGATTGGGTTCTGANTTCCTTACCAGGGGGAGAGTGATAGCGAACACAAGTAGGATGCCATTGTTGTCGAATCAATTGGTTTGGTTATGAATTGTGTGGCTCCTAGCGCTAAACAGACCCGCTTTTCATAGTCGGTGCAGGACGTCGTTAGTATCATCACCGGAACATGTTGTAACGAAGGGCTAGATTTTAATTTTTTTAAAGTATTAACGCCATTNAGTCTCGGCATTTTCAAGTCCAACAGAATTAAGTCGGGGAGATCTTGCGGGTCGGCATCGCTTAATTTTTCGAGTAAGGCCGCGCCGTCAATTAAGTGGGTGATTTTGTGTTGGGGGCTGCAATCGTATAACGCATCGGCAATAAGTTCGGCGTGATCGAGGTTGTCTTCGGCGATCATTATTGAGAGGCTGTCTGTAGGCTTTAGATTGGTTTGCATGGGCTATTAGTCTGTTTCGTTAGCGTTGATACTGCCGAGTTTTTTAGTTGTGGCCTCAGGGAAATATAAGGTAAAAACACTTCCCTCGTCTAGTTTTGAGGATAGGGTTACCTTCCCTTGGTGTTTATCCATAATGGTTTTAACAATGGCTAGACCTACTCCGGAGCCACCGCTGTGCTCTAGTTTTTCAAATAATTTAAAGATTGTTTCGTGATTCTGTTTGTCGATTCCCTTGCCGTTGTCTTGCACCTGAATACAGGTGTAACCCTGGGTAAGCTGGTAGCTGATATTGATGATCGGTTGGCGATCATCTGCACGGTAATGAATGGCGTTGCTAATGAGGTTTTGTAAGCATTGTTGTAGTAGGGTTTCATTGCTGTGAACCGAGCAGGTGCCATTGGTCAATTGAATCTTAGCAGCGCTCATATTTATATCGCTTTCGATGGATCGCAACACCTTGTTAACGCTGCTTTGCAAATCACATTTGGCGTATTGAATATCGCTGCGGGCTATTCTAGATAGTCGCAGAAGCTCCTCCAGCAACTTATTCATCTGATCGACATTAGAGATTATTCGATTCAGCCGGTGGCGACTCTTTTCGCTCACGTTATCTTTTTCTTCTTCCTCTAAGCGTAATGAAAACCCCTTAATCGTAACGAGCGGCGCTTTTAAATCGTGCGAAATAGTGTAGATAAACTGTTCTAACTCGCGGTTTTTTGAGGTTAGCTGTTTGTTAAGATTTAACATGGCTTTGTGCAGTCGTTGCTGATCGCTAATATCACGAACAATTGCGGCAACGCCGGCGAGATTATCGTTGCCTAGTAATATGGGGGATAGGGTCACCGAGATAAAAGGAGCGTTGTCGTTAATGCGGCGTGCGTTTATTTCAAATTGTGGTTTTGTATGTTCTGTTAACACTGACTTGAAGTATTGCATTGCCGTAGGCTGGTAGCTGTCCTCAAATATTGTTGTTAATAGTGGCTTGCCGAGCGCATAGGTTTTGTCTTGCCCGAACAGTTTTTCAGCATGGGGGTTCCAGTCGGTAATTGTGCCGTCTCGATCGGTCGTGATAATTGCATCGCCAGAACCTTGGATCAGCGCCTGTAGGTCGCCTTTCAGGCGTTGTTCAATAAGTGTTTTATTACTTANAAGCCAGCTTAGGGTAAGTAATAGGAAGCAGACAATATAAGAGATGATTGCAATTGACGCCGCCGATAGCTGGCGGTTAAATATTGTTGAGTTTATATCGGCGATATCTTTGGTAGTGACAAGATGAAAAAATCGTTGTTGAGTTCCGCTGCCGGATGGGATTTTATTCATCGCAAACAAAAAGTGTTGTTTCGTTTTGGCGTCGATAAAAATATGATTACTGGTTGGTGTGCTGTTTTCGTTGCTGCTAGGTTGCCAGCGAGAAATATCGCCGTACTCGAATTTAAACGGCAGTTTTGGGTCTGGATGAATAAGATATCGACCAGCTTGATCGCTAAGAATGAGCGAGGTACTTTTTTCTAAATTTGTAGTTCAGGCTGTCGAGTAACGCTTTTGCGTTGAAGTTAATAATAATAATTCCGAAGGGTTGTCGTTCGCTCTCATAAATGGCAGTTGCGACTCGGTAAGTTGGCCATGGTGGTTGCTCGATTTCGCCGAACTCTCGATTAAGATTAATATCAGAAACGTATACTTGCTGTTCGCCTAGCGCTAGGGTTTCGCGTATATAGGGGCGGCTCCCTTTTTCTTGTAGTTCCGCCGCGGGTACTATCACAATATTGGCGGCCTCGCGTTGCACGCGTATCAGCTCGAGACCGTCATTGGCAGCGGCTATATATCGAATTTGAGCGATGGCGGGGTTGGCGAGCAGGTAGGCCTTGAAGATAACTTGGAGTCGCTCCAGCCATTGGGCCCTGCTTGTCCCGTCGTAGGGGTCGACGCCGTTGTTTTTAGTTGCTCTTACAATGCCCTGTATCGGGGGGGTCGCCGCTAAAAAGCGCACGTGATGTTCGCTGGAGCTGAGTTCGCGTTTTAATATATCGCTACGCAACTGCGCTTGGTTGGCGAGCAGTGAATTGTTTTCCGCGTAGACATTTTTTTCGATTTGCCAATTTAACGCCAATTGTGCCGCGCCAACGCCAATTGTAAGCGCGAGCAGCAATATAAAATAAGCGCGTTTACTTATGAAGAATGTTGGCATTATCGACTTCGCTCCTTGCGAAAGGCCGGTTAGTGAGTGGCACTTGTGTTACCAATCCCGCATTAAAGATTGTGCGTTAGCTGGGTAGTGTTTCATTGACCGTAAGGGCAAACCTATAGCCCAGCCCGCGCACTGTGCGAATTGGACTAAGGCTCCCGTCTGGGTCTAGCTTTTTGCGCAGCCTGCCGATAAAAACTTCAATGACATTGCTGTCGCGTTCATAGTCCTGATTGTAGAGGTGTTCGGTAAGGACAGTTTTGGATATAGCCTCGCCGGCATGGAGTACGAGGTACTCCAAGGTGTTGTACTCAAAGCTAGTTAACTCTACTTCCGTATCGTTTAGTGATACCCGCTTGCTACTGGTATCAATTGCGATTGGTCCGAATCGTAGTTGTGGCGTTGAGTGACCGGCCGAGCGTCGAATGAGGGCGTTTACGCGCGCGCGCAGTTCTTCGCTGTGAAAAGGTTTGACTAGATAGTCGTCGGCACCCGCTTCGAGGCCGTTGACCTTATCTTGCCAGTGTCCGCGTGCGGTAAGGACGAGCACCGGATATTTTCGATTGGCGGCTCTCAGCCGTTTAATCACTTCGATACCGTCAATGCCGGGTAGGCCGATATCGATAATCGCAAGGTCATAATCGAATTCGGTTGCGTAATAACTGCCCTCTATACCGTCGGCGGCACTGTCGAGAACAAATTTTTGAGCGCTAAAAAAATCGATTAGTTGCTGGCGAATGGCGGTTTCATCTTCAANGATTAATAGTTTCACGGCTTAACCTCCTGCAGATCTAGCCGACGCCGCCGGTATTTTTACAATCTTCACCTTGCCCGATTGCTGTAAAAGCTTAACCCGATAAACNCCACCAGCTTCGCTCACATTAAGCACCTTGCCGCCATACTTTTGTTGTGCAATGGCTGCTGCGCGCGCTTTGCTGGTGGCGCCACTATCGTTTTGCGCTAACTGCATCACGGCTTGTGAGGCGGCAGCTGTTACAGGTGCAACGACACTTATGCCCACAAAGGCAAGGCAAATGAATAGGGGGAGGTGTGCAAATGTTTTTAAATTCATGGTCATAATCAATTCGCAGTTTGAGTTCGCCATTCTAATCGGAACCGGACGCTTGCGGTATCGGTTAACCTTCCCCGGCATTGCAAGGTGTGTGGCCCCTTTGTCAGTTGGTGTTCTGAGGGTTTAGATACTGAGCGTTCGCGGCAATATCGAACTTAGTGTGTGTTGATGCGCTAAAGAATACAACGGCTTGGCTGAACGGCATCTGAATTATAGCTTTAATGCAGTGGTTGAGCCGGAATTAGGATTAAGCCATTACGGCGAACTAGCTTAGTAAACACTGGGAGTATGCTGCCTATCGCGATTTAATGACATCTAGATGAATTATTTAGGTGACTTTTTATGTCGCTTTTTTTAAATTTGATGGCATTAACGAGAACGTCTTATTAGTGTCAAACTCTATCCCTAGGCTCTCGCCACAGGAGTTGTTCTCAGTCCGAATGGCGATAATTAGATAATTGGAGAGCCTTAGATGTTCAAATTACTGTCTGCGCGCTACCTGCTGGCCGCGTTATGCACAACCGTCACACCCTTCAGCCTGTTAGCTGCAGCGCAGGCGGATATTAGTATTAGCGAGATTCACTACGATAACGATGGCACTGATACCGGCGAGGCTATAGAGCTAAGTGGGCCAGTCGGCGCAGAACTAAGCGGTTGGAGCTTGGTGCTCTATAACGGCTCTGCTAGCCAGCGTGCGCCCTACAATACCTTTGCGATAAGTGGTGAACTCAGCGCTGTTGAGGGCTGTGAGCGTGGCTATTTTACACTTAGCTTGCCTGCGAACGGTTTGCAAAATGGCGCGCCAGACGGTATTGCATTACTGGACGACAGTGCAAATGTAGTTCAGTTTTTAAGTTATGAGGGTGCCTTTGAGGCGCTGGATGGCCCCGCTGTTGGTTTGCTGAGTGAAGACATTGGTGTGTCGGAAAGCAGTACTACGCCGGTTGGCTATTCATTGCAGTTTGATTATTTAAATCAGGTTTGGCTGCCGCCGGCTGAAAGTAATTTTGGTCGTTGTGAGGTTGGTGTCATTCTTGAGCCGACACCAACTCCGACACCCAGGCCCAGTACCGAGCCAAGTCCAGAGCCAGCACCTGAACGGGTAAAGATTCATCAGATCCAAGGCGCTGGCGCGGAAGTAACACGCAGCGATGAAGTGATTGTTGAGGCGATTGTGGTTGGCGTCTACCAAAGTAGCGATCAATTGCGCGGCTTCTTTATTCAGGAGGAGGATGCCGATAGCGATAGCAATGCTCAGACCTCCGAAGGTATTTTCGTGTACTGCGGCAGTTGCACGGTCGCGGTCAGTGTTGGCGATCAGGTTCGTGTTACTGGTGCGGCGTCGGACTACTACGGCATGAGCCAATTGAATCCGGCCAGCGCGGATGCGGTTGTGATTCTCAGTTCCAACAATCCACTACCTAGTCCGGCGCAAATTAGCTTGCCGGTGGCGGTAACCTCCCAGAGCTTAGATCAGGCTCAAGCAGAAATTGATTCCTTCTACGAAGCTTATGAAGGTATGTTGGTTAGCATAAGCAGTGAGCTGTTTGCGACTGAGTACTACCAGTTGGGTCGCTACGGCGAAGTTGTTTTGGCCGCGGGTGACCGTTTTCGTCAGTTTACCGATGTGGCGGAGCCAGATGCCGACGCTTGGATCGCGCATCAAATTCAGATGGCGACGGCGAGAATAGTACTCGATGACGGCAGTAGCACTCAGAATCCGATACAGGTCCTCAACCCTTTGCCAGGGTTGANCGGTGAGAACGGCCTGCGCGGTGGGGCTTCGGTGGTTGGTCTTACCGGGCCTTTGCATTACGCCTACGATAAGTGGCGTATTCAGCCGGTCCCAGGTGTGTACGACTACCGTTTTAATGACAACAACCCTCGTACAGAAGCGCCATTGCAAGGTTTGGGGAACTTGCGCATTGCCAGTTTTAATGTACTGAACTATTTCACCACCTTGGATGATGGTGTTGCGCAATGCGGGCCAGAGGCCAATATGGATTGTCGCGGCGCGAATTCAGTTGCTGAGTTGCAGCGTCAGCAGGATAAGATTGTTGCGGCACTGTGTGCGTTAGATGCGGATGTTGTCGGTCTGATGGAACTGGAAAACCCTGCTTTGGGCGCCGAAGTAACGCCGGTAGAGACCTTAGTTGATGCGCTTAACCGCGGTTGTACAACATCTAGTTCCGATGCTTACCAAGCGCTGGTCACCGGTAGCCTTGGCAGCGATGCGATCAGCGTCGGGATTATCTATCGCCCAACGACGGTTGCCAAAATAGGGACTACTGCTGTTCTCGATGACTTAGAATTTACTGACCCTCTGTCTAGTGGCGAAGCTAAAAATCGTGCGGCGTTGGCGCAAAGTTTTCAACATCTAGCGAGCGGGGAAAACTTTACTGTGGCAGTAAACCATCTTAAGTCTAAGGGTTCTTCCTGCGGCACTGGAGATGATGATGTGAGCACGGGTCAAGGGAATTGTAACGCTACACGTACCGCCGCTGCCGAGCGTGAAGTGGCGTGGCTGGCCAGTCATCCAACCGCTATCGATACACCTTATCAATTGGTTATTGGCGATCTAAACGCCTACCGTAAAGAAGCCCCAATTAACGCCTTCAAGAACGCGGGTTACCGGGATTTAATTGATCAGTTTATCGGTGCCGAAGCCTACGGTTATGTGTTCGATGGTCAGCTCGGCTATCTCGATCACGCGCTGGCGAGCGAGGCCTTGGCGGGGCGTGTGGTCGCGGTTGCCGACTGGCATATCAATGCTGATGAGATCAATTTACTCGACTACAACAGCGAATATAAGCCGGATAATTATCTTTCAGATCCTGCTAGCTCTACCGATCTCTATAAGGCCGATGCTTATCGTTCGTCTGATCACGACCCTGTCATTATTGCGCTAGATTTTTCTGCGGTCGTTGGCGTACCTAGCTGCATGGGCCGTGAGGCCACTATTTATGTAGAGGCAGAAAATGGTCATATTGTAGGTGGCCCGCTGAACGGACAGCTATACCGTGGCACCTTGATCGGCAGCCAGCATGACGATGTTATGGTTGGCACTCCCGCTAGGGATCTGATTGTTAGCCTCGCTGGCGATGATTTAGTTTGTGCCGGTGCGGGCAGGGATGTGCTGTTGGGTGGTAATGGACGTGATCAACTCAATGGCGGCGACGGACGTGATCGTTTGTTCGGTGGTCGTGGGAAGGATATTTGCGTAGCGGGGGAGCAGTTATTTGGATGTGAAGCTGATGTTTGGCCGGATAGGCATGAGAAACCGCGTCATTCGCAGCCTAGCAAACATAGCAAGGGTGAATCCTAACGGTTATAAATACCCAGTCGACGGATAATGGCCAGCTGGGTCTGCGCCGACTGGGTATCGCCCATTCTGGTCTAAATTGCTTCACCAAAGGGCCGCTGCGAGTTTAGTCGTAGGGCCCTTTTTTTGTGAGGGCTATAACCACCGCTTCACGTAAGCTACTTGCGGAGTATGTGGCGCGAGAAAGATCTTGCAGCGCAGAAAAGTCATTTGCGATCACGATGACTTCCATGCCTGCGGCGAGCGCTGATTCGACGCCGGTGCGACTGTCTTCAATCGCGATGCAATCTTTGGCTTTGAGTTTAAGCATTTGCGCGCACTGCAAATAGACATCGGGCGCTGGTTTGCCGGATTTGACGTCATCGCGAGTCGAGATTGCGCCGAAATAGGATCGCAATTGATGGCTGTCGAGCGAGGAATCAATCTCTACGCGGCCTGCGCCAGTGGCGATTCCCATTTTCATGCCGGCGGAGTAGCTTAGCGCTACGGCTTCATGAGTGTCGGGGTAGAGCGGAAAGGCGGTATTATCCAGATGGGCGCGGGCAGCGGCTAATTTGGTGGCGGTTAGCTCGGCGGCGGATATCGCAAGATCAAAGTCCTTTACCATGCGTTCGGCATTTTTATCTGTAGGTACACCGGCGTGATGGCGAATATAATCATCGCGATTGAGTTCTGTGGAATAAGAGCGTAAAACATCGCGCCAGATCTCAAAGTGAACGCGTTCTGAGTCGACTAGCGTGCCATCGTGGTCAAATATAATGCCCTTAATCACAGGTAACTCCTTCCGCGTGTGGTTTTACTCATTAATTGTTAACTAGCTTGGTATCATAGCGCGCCTTAAGCCGCGCCATTATTAGGGATGCCGCACCTAAGTGATATGTAAATTAACGGCAGAGTTGAAGCAGAATTAACGTTATTAAACCGAAGGGTAACAGAACGGACGGGAATATGGGGTCAAGGTTCGATTGGGGTGGTAGTACAGAGGTGTACAGATATTTTTGTTTGAAGGTTGTGTTGATTTGTGGGTTGCTGGTGGCCAGTGGCTGTACTTTTAGCAACCAAAAAAATACCGATGCGGCGCTACAGGAAAAAGCCGAGCAGTTAGCTCGTCACAGCGAGCTTTTGCTCGAACAGGCCGAGCAGCTAGACTCTCTACAGTTTTCCCAGCAAGCGCTCACGGAGCAGTTAGAGTTAATGCAGCTTCAAATTCAAGATGTCCATGAAGTGGTTACAGGCGAATCAGCACCGGTAACGGCTAGCGTGCCAGTGGGCTCGCCAGCGGCAATTCCCGTTGACAATACTAGTGATGTGCAGCCTAAAACAACCGACAAATTGGTTTTAGGGCGGGTTGAATGGGTGTGGTTACCTGTCGCTCAGCAACGCTACAAGGCCCGCATAGATACGGGCGCGGCGACTTCGTCGATTAGCGCGGTTGATGTGCAGAGGTTCGAGCGTGACGGCAAGCGCTGGGTGCGTTTTACGGTGCCAGGCGAAGGCGGTAGTCAAGCCTTCGAAACACCTTTACTGCACCATAAAAAAATTCGCCAGGCATCGCTCGAAGAGTTGGAGCGGCGCCCAGTTGTTGAGTTGTTGGTACAGGTTGGCGACAAGGTTGAGGGCGTCGAGTTTACCCTTACTGATCGCAATAAAATGCTTTATCCGGTACTGCTCGGCCGTAATTTTTTACAGGACTTTGCCATGGTAGATGTTTCGCTTAAATTTACGCAGTCGCGTAAGCTGCGCGATTCGCTAGCCGAGAAGGCGCAGGCCACAGCGCAAAAGAAAGCACCGCAAAAAGCAGCACAAGAACCCAAGTAGTTGAGTTTTCAAGTTCTGGGGTTTTCGGTTTCGGGCTTTTTCAAATTGGAATTTACTCAAATGAGGGCGTAGCCGGCAGGCTTTTCAGTGTCGCGCCCAAGTTTCCAGCGGCGCTTACTAAGTCAAAATTGCCAAGCTAATTCTTAATTCTAGTCAACCGTCTATTACATCCAAAACAGGTTCAGCTGTGAGATTGTCCAAATCAAGAGCGCCCTTTTATACCTTCGTTGCCTTATTGTTAATAGCGGGTTTTGGACTCGCAGCCTACCGTCACATTGCCTTTGATGTACCTTGGCTGCCGGGTGAGAAACGTCAAATCTGGTCAATTGAGGCGAAAATTGAATACTTGGCAAAGGGCGAGCCGGTAAAGCTTTCGCTTGCAATCCCCGATACCCAAATGGGCTTCGAGCGTTTGGGGGAGCACACCGCCAGCCCTGGCTATGGGTTGGCCTTTACCGATGCCGCCGCAGATGGTTCCAGCGGTCGACGAGCGGAGTGGTCGGCGCGTTCGGTGTGGGGTAAGCAAACACTTTATTACCGTGTCGATATGTTGGTTGACCCAAATCAGCGCGTGGACCTGTCATCACCTTCTATCGCCCCGCCTAAGATGCTGCAGGGCGATGGCCCGCAAGTTACCGCCGCTTTGCAATTACTTGAAAACGCGCTCGCTCGCTCGGCCGATAACTTCACGCTCACCCGTGAGTTGATTCGCGAGTTCCGTACCGAGGCTCAAAGTGCCCAGCTGTTAGGGCAGGCCCAAACCCGCATCGATTGGCTGGTCGATTTGTTGCACCATGCGGGAGTGCCAGCGCGCAAGGTGCTGCTGCTGAACCTCGAAGATGGCCGTCGCCGGCAGTCGCTAGCGCCGGTATTGCAAGTGTTTGAAGGGGATGGCTATCAACTATTTGATCCTGCGACTGGCAAGCAGGGTCGCAAACCAAATCAAATATTGTGGGAATATCACTCCGCCGCTTTGCTGGATTTAATTGGCGGCAATCAATCGACGGTACATTTTTCGGTTATCGAACAAGAGGTTCCGGTAAATCAGGTGATCGAACGTGAAAGTGTGCGCCGTAGCAGCCTGCTGGATTTTTCAATTCACAGCCTGCCNTTGGAAGAACAAGCACTGTTTAAGGGTATTTTGTTAATTCCCGTCGGTGTGCTCGTGGTTGTTATGCTGCGAATCCTCGTCGGCTTGCGTACCTCTGGCACCTTTATGCCGGTGCTTATTGCCATGGCATTTATTCAAACTAGCCTGTTGACGGGCGTAGTCGGCTTTCTGCTTATTGTGGGGGTAGGGCTGATGATTCGCAGCTACCTTTCGCAGTTAAACCTGCTGCTTATCGCACGTATATCGGCAGTGATTATTTCGGTGATTGTATTGATCGCTGTGTTTGCAGTACTGGCTTATCAGCTGGGCTTGAGTGAAGGATTAAAAATCACCTTCTTCCCGATGATTATTCTTAGCTGGACTATAGAGCGCATGTCAATCCTGTGGGAAGAGGAAGGCCCAAAACAGGTGTTGGTACAGGGCGGCGGTTCTCTCGTAGTAGCCATGCTGGCTTATGTGGTGATGACCAACGACATAGTGCGTCACCTCACCTTTAACTTTTTGAGCTTGCAGCTGATCTTTATGGCGTTGGTATTAATGCTGGGCAGCTACAAAGGTTACCGTCTTTCCGAGATTCGTCGTTTCAAAGAGTTGTTGCCGAAGGATGGAAACTAGAGATGTTAGCTAGCAAAGCTTGCGGCCGGTGCTGGCTGGCGATGGCGAAAGGGGCTTAAGCGTGTTTAATTTTTGGCGAACACGAATAAAACCGCTTTATAGCATGGGTATTCTGGGAATGAACCGGCGTAATATTTCCTATATTAGCGCCTACAACCCACGCTATTTAATGCCTTTGGTCGACGATAAATTAAAAACCAAACAGTTGGCGCTGGAGCATGATGTACCGGTACCAGAAATGATCGGTGTGGTGGATAGCCAGCCGGCCATTAAAAATGTGGAGTTATTGCTACGCGGTCAGAAGAGTTTTTGTATAAAGCCGGCCAAGGGTTCCGGTGGCAAGGGAATTCTGGTCATTATCAGGGTCGAAGAAGGCCGCTACTATCGCAGTAATGGCCAGCCAATTGAGTTGCCCGATATTCAGCGCCATCTCTCCAATATTCTCGCGGGCTTGTTTTCCTTGGGCGGCGCGATGGATGTCGCGATTGTGGAAGGTTTGATCGTTGTCGATCCGTTTCTTGCCGAGTACTCCTACGAGGGGGTGCCCGATATACGTTTAATTGTGTTTCGCGGCGTGCCGGTGATGTCGATGATGCGGCTTTCCTGTGCTGTCTCTCAAGGTAAGGCAAATCTTCATCAGGGGGCCGTGGGTGTCGGCATCGATGTGGGGTCTGGGCGCGCGGTAAATGCGGTGCAGCGCGATCATAGGGTCAGTCATCACCCCGATACCGGTTGTGATTTGATGCGTTTAGCCGTACCTCGTTGGCAGGAATTGCTTGAGCTGGGCTGCGCCTGTTCCGATATGACAGGCCTCGGCTATCTCGGCGTCGACCTGGTGTTGGATGCCAATCAGGGCCCTGTGCTGCTGGAGCTTAACGCGCGCCCAGGCCTGTCGATTCAAATCGCTAATCATGCCGGTTTGCTGCCGCGCCTGCGCGAAATCGAAAAACTGAAAAACCCCGCTCGGATGTCGGTGCGACAACGCATCGATTTTGCTCGTCGCCACTTCTCTGCCGAACCCCTTGCTCCTGTTGCGCCGTCGGAAATAATTCCCGTTTCTACCTGACCCTGACGGGGCGGGGCGTTATAATGCCCGCAGTTTCCTTTGAATGACCCGAATTAGCAGACGAATATGCAACAGACCACAGACAATCAAGACCACGCCGCCGTCGAACTCTCTGTACATGACTACATGGTAGGGCTCGGCCGCAATGCGCGCGCGGCGTCACGTATTATGATGGCGGCGACAACCCAGCAAAAAAACGATGCGCTACTCGCTATTGGCGATGTGCTTAATGAGCAGCGTGAGGCGATTGCGATCGCCAATGCCATAGACGTTGCTAAGGGTGAGGCCAACGGGCTTGATCCGGCATTATTGGATCGTTTGGCGCTTACGCCGGAGCGTATCGACAGCATGATCGAAGGCCTGCTGCAGGTTGCGGCTTTGCGTGACCCCTGCGGTGAAATTACCGATCTGAGCTATCGACCCTCGGGCATTCAGATTGGCAAAATGCGCGTGCCCCTTGGTGTGGTAGGCATTATTTATGAGTCGCGACCCAACGTTACTATCGACGCGGCGAGCCTTTGTTTGAAATCGGGCAACGCGACGATTTTACGCGGCGGCAGCGAAGCGATTAACTCCAATCGTGCAATTGCTAAATGCATCAGCGCTGGACTTGCTAAGGCCGGATTACCCGCCACATCTGTACAGGTTGTCGAGACAACTGATCGCGCCGCTGTCGGCGAATTAATCACCATGCCGGCCTATGTCGACGTAATTGTGCCACGCGGCGGTCGCAGCTTGATTGAGCGTATCGCCAACGAGTCGAGGGTTAGCGTAGATTAAACACCTAGACGGTATTTGCCACGTTTATATCGATGACAATGCTGATACCGATAAGGCCTTCGATATTGCGCTTAACAGTAAAACCCATCGCTATGGTGTTTGTAACGCAATGGAAACCTTGCTGGTAGCGGAAGCGGTTGCCGCTCAAGTGCTGCCGCCTCTGGCTGCGGCCTATGCCGAAAAAGGCGTAGAGTTGCGCGGCTGCAGTGCCACCCAAGCGCTGCTACCCGGTATAAACGCCGCCACCGAAAGTGATTGGGATACGGAGTATCTGGCACCTGTATTGTCGATAAAAATCGTTGCGGGTATGGACGAAGCTATCGATCACATCGCAGCGCACAGTTCGGGTCATACCGAATGTATTGTTACCGAAAACTACAGTAAAGCGCGCCAGTTTTTGGCTCGCGTCGATTCGAGTTCGGTAATGGTGAATGCGTCTACGCGCTTTGCCGATGGCTTTCAGTATGGCTTGGGTGCCGAAATCGGCATTTCCACAGATAAGATCCATGCGCGCGGCCCGGTCGGTTTAGAAGGGCTAACCTCGCAAAAGTGGATTGTATTGGGTGACGGACATATCCTCGCCTAAATCCGCGCCTGCTAAGGGCCAAGCCTCAGTCTCGGAGATGGCGCGGCGTCATTCGTCTGACACAAAAACACTGGTATTGTTTGGCGGCAGCTTCGACCCAGTGCACAATGGTCACCTAAGTGCTGCGCTGGATGCTCGCGCGCAGTTAAAGGCGGCNTCCGTAAGCTTGTTGCCCTGCCATTTGCCGCCGCACAAAGCGACACTGCAGGCCACTGGCGAACAGCGCTTGCAGATGCTGCGTTTGGCTATCGCGGGTACCCCTGAGCTAGTTGTAGACCCTTGGGAACTGGAGCAGGACAGCCCGTCCTACACTTTCGCGACCTTAACTCATTATCGACAGGTGTACGGTCCTGAGGCGTGTCTGATTTTTTTAATGGGTTGGGATTCATTGCAAACCATTATGAGCTGGTATCGCTGGCAGGAGCTTGAGCGCTTGGCGAACTTCGCGGTTTGGNCTCGTCCGGGCTACAGCTGTTTAAGCNGTGAAGTACAGGCATGGGTCGATCAGCGTCAAGTTGCCGCTGGCGAGTTGCAGCAGTATTGCGCGGGCAA
>Ga0065722_104418_pt1 | contig 15678 bp, 10 predicted proteins | sample BansetMetagenome_FD_59109 | JGI IMG/M metagenome (GOLD analysis project Ga0065722, IMG submission 59109) | Bankia setacea gill microbial communities from Puget Sound, Washington, USA - Caecum Enriched | ecosystem: Host-associated > Mollusca > Digestive system > Ceca | place: United States... | reverse complement strand
GCTCGTCTTTCCCTTCGATGTCCACGCGTTGTTGAAATTTGCCTTCTGCTATCTTTTTTGCCGTGTCTGTCAGTTGTGAAAGAGGTTTTTCAATACGGTTTTTTAAGAGATAGAAAATCAGGCTACCGACTAATACGGTGATGAGGAATACCAATAGTTGAAATGAACGTAAATTTACAATTTTTCGTTCGGCGTCCTTTTGAAATTGAGTGACCAAATTGTCAGTGAGTAGAACTTGGTTTTCAAGTAGTTGATTTAATTTTTTGGCGTTTCCGTTGTCGCTAATGTCTTTGAGTAAAGCGGGTTTTGCAATATTTAGCCAATGTGAATATGCGATACCAAATCGCTCAGTAAGGGCGTCGTTCTTTTTGTTAATTTCTCCTGCGTAGGTATGCTGAGCAGAAAACAATGGATGATTCCAAGTGTTATGTAATTTATCGATTGCCTTGCGAGCTTCAGCTGTTTCTCCGCGTTCAAGTGCGAGACCTATATGGTAGGTTTGCATGCGCATAGAGCCTGATAAGTTGATGGCTTGCGCGTCTTTATCTGCCAGTTCAGTTACCCAAAACGAGATAAAAATACTAACAAGCGTAATCCCAATAATCGTCGCGAGGGACAGCGTGATATAGCTCATCACCGAATTCATAAAATGTTGTTTAAGATCGTCTACCAAAGTGCCATTCCCCGAGTGTGGTGCGCCAATTACTGCCTAATTGTAAGTCATAGCAATTGTGACTTATACCCATGTACCACTTAATAGGTAGTCCGCTGAAACGAAGGGTAAGGCAAAAAGCCATCTTGATTTATATCAATTGAATGGTGGGTAGGCTTTCTATAGTAGCCCACTACAGTTCGCTAGTCATGAAGGGAGAACGCCCTAGCTATAGCGAATGATTTAATTGCCTTAAGTCGCCGAGGAAGCCCATATGAGTCATTTTTTAGATAAGCTGCGGTTTTTCAATGTAAAGAAACACAGTTTTTCCAATGGACACGGTGTTACTACCAACGAAGACCGTAGTTGGGAAGACGGGTATAGAAAACGCTGGCAGCATGACAAGGTGGTTCGTTCGACGCATGGAGTGAATTGCACCGGTTCTTGCAGCTGGAAAATCTATGTTAAAGATGGCCTAGTGACTTGGGAAACCCAGCAAACAGATTACCCGCGTACACGTCCAGATTTACCTAATCATGAGCCTCGCGGTTGCCCTCGTGGTGCGAGTTTTAGCTGGTATATCTACAGCGCGAATAGGCTCAAATACCCAAAAATTCGCAAGGCCTTACTCCAGCTGTGGCGCGAAGCAAAAATGCACTATAGCGACCCTGTAGAGGCGTGGGCGTCAATTGTCAGTGACTCGACGAAAGCCAATAGCTACAAAAGTAAGCGAGGCTTGGGTGGCTTGGTGCGTTCGAACTGGGACGAAGTAAACGAAATTATTGCAGCCGCGAACGTGTTCACAGCAAAGGAGTTTGGCCCAGATCGCATTACTGGATTTTCTCCGATTCCAGCTATGTCTATGGTGAGCTATGCTGCTGGAGCGCGCTACCTTTCTTTAATTGGTGGGAATTGTTTGAGTTTCTATGATTGGTATTGTGATTTGCCTCCAGCATCACCGCAAGTGTGGGGTGAGCAAACTGATGTTCCGGAATCTGCGGATTGGTATAACGCCGGCTATATTATTGCCTGGGGGTCGAATGTCCCGCAAACACGCACACCGGATGCCCATTTTTTTACCGAGGTACGTTACAAGGGGACAAAAACTGTCTCGGTGACCCCGGACTATTCAGAAGTGGCAAAGTTGACTGATGAGTGGGTTGCAGCCAAGCAAGGTACGGATGCTGCGGTAGCGATGGCGATGGGGCATGTCATTCTTAAAGAGTTTCATGTGGAAAAGCCTAGTACGTATTTTAAGCAGTATGTAAAAACCACAACCGATTTCCCCTATTTAGTAAAACTAATTCCTTCAGAGCAGGGCTTGCAACAAGGGCCATTTCTCCGCGCTAGCGATTTGACGGAAAATCTTGGCCAAGTAAATAATCCCGAATGGAAAACCATAGCCGTTGATTGTGATGGTAACTTGATTTCTCCCAACGGTTCTATCGGTTATCGCTGGGGTGAGCCGGGGGTAGCTGATGGTAAAACTAAAGGGCTATGGAATATTGAACAAAAAGATGGCGCGACAGGGAAAGATATAGATTTAAAAGTGTCACTTAAAGACGCTTCCGACCAAATTGTTGAGGTGGCGTTTCCCTATTTTGGTGGGCAAGAACACGAATTCAACTATTTTACAAATACTGACCATGCTGATGTGCAGCTACGTAAAGTGCCGGTGAAGCGTATCACCTTGGCTGATGGTAGTGATGCGCTCGTGGCAACGGTTTATGATCTAACCTTAGCCAATTATGGTGTCGATAATGGCTTGGACTGTGAAAATACAGCGCAAAGCTATGACGACGATGCCCCCTATACGCCAGCGTGGCAAGAAAAAATCACGGGTGTTCCGAGGCAGCAAATAATACGTATAGCGAGAGAATTTGGGGATAACGCTGACAAAACTCGCGGCCGATCTATGATTATTATTGGCGCTGCAATGAATCATTGGTACAACATGGATATGAACTATCGTGGTGTTATCAATATGCTGATGATGTGTGGCTGTGTTGGTCAAAGCGGCGGCGGTTGGGCTCACTATGTAGGACAAGAAAAGTTACGTCCTCAGTGCGGATGGCTACCACTCGCTTTCGGTTTAGATTGGCAGCGTCCGCCGCGACAAATGAACGGAACCTCATTTTTCTACAATCACTCTGATCAGTGGCGTTATGAAAAACTGGAAATGAGTGAGGTGATATCGCCATTGGCCGATAAAGAAAAATGGCATGCTTCCATCATTGATTACAATACCCGAGCAGAACGCATGGGGTGGCTACCTTCGGCACCGCAGTTAAGTATAAACCCTTTAGATATTGCCAAAAGGGCTGCAGGGTTAAACTTGGATGCGAAAGACTATGTCGTTCAAGAGTTAAAAAACGGAAAGTTAACGTTTGCCTGCGAAGACCCCGATAATCCCAAAAACTATCCGCGCAATATGTTTATCTGGCGATCCAATTTGTTGGGTTCTTCCGGCAAGGGGCATGAATACATGCTCCGACACCTGTTGGGAACTAAGCATGGTCTAATGGGCAAAGATTTGGGAGAGAGCGGAGATAAAAAGCCAGAAGATGTGCAGTGGCGAGACGAGGCGCCAGAAGGGAAAGTCGACTTATTGGTGACGCTAGATTTCCGTATGTCGACTACTTGTCTATATTCGGACATCGTGCTTCCGACAGCCACGTGGTATGAAAAAGACGATATGAATACCTCAGATATGCACCCTTTTATCCACCCTCTTAGTAAAGCTGTAGACCCAGTTTGGCAATCAAAAAGCGATTGGGACATATTTAAAGGCATTGCGAAAAAGTTCTCTACACTTTGTGATGGCCACTTGGGTGTCGAAAAAGATCTGGTAACGGTACCGTTACAACATGATACACCAGCAGAGCTTTCTCAGCCCGATGGAGTGAAAGCGTGGTGGAAAGGTGAATGTGAACTAATTCCAGGGAAAACCGCTCCAAATATGGTGGTTGTAGAGCGCGATTTTCCAAATACGTACAAGCGCTTTACATCACTTGGGCCACTATTAGAAAAGTTGGGAAATGGCGGAAAAGGTATTCAATGGGATACCGAAACAGAAGTCGAGTTTTTGGGTAAATTGAATCGGCGGCATACTGAAGAAGGTGCACATAAAGACCGACCAAAAATTGAAACTGCAATTGATGCTGCTGAGGTAATCCTGAGTCTCGCGCCCGAAACGAATGGTCAAGTTGCGGTTAAGGCATGGGCTGCTTTATCGAAAATCACTGGTCTGGATCACACGCATCTAGCGAAGCCAAAACAAGATGAAAAAATTCGCTTTCACGATATTGTGGCTCAACCCCGAAAAATCATCAGTTCTCCCACGTGGTCTGGCCTTGAGGATGAACATGTCTCATACAATGCCGGTTATACCAATGTCCACGAGAGTATTCCTTGGCGCACGCTTACTGGGCGACAACAGTTTTATCAAGATCATGAATGGATGCGCGACTTCGGTGAAACCCAGTGTCTTTATAAGCCTCCGGTCAATCTGAAGACGGTACAGCCACTTTTGGGGGCGAAGCCCAATGGCAATAATGAATTGGTATTGAATTGGATTACGCCGCATCAAAAATGGGGCATACATTCTACCTATTCCGACAATCTACTGATGCTCACACTCTCACGCGGTGGACCCATTGTGTGGATAAGTGAGGTTGACGCGAAAAAAGGTGGCATTGTGGATAACGACTGGATCGAGGTGTTTAACGTGAATGGCGCCATTTCAGCAAGGGCTGTGGTCTCTCAGCGAGTTCCTGAAGGGATGAGCATGATGTATCACGCACAAGAACGTATTGTCAATGTGCCGGGTGCAGAAACAACAAAGACGCGTGGCGGCATTCATAACTCGGTAACGCGCGCGATAATGAAGCCTACTCATATGATCGGTGGCTACGCTCAGCAGGCTTATGGTTTTAACTATTATGGCACCGTTGGTTGTAACCGCGACGAGTTTGTCATTGTTCGCAAAATGGATAAGGTCGATTGGCTCGACGAAGAGCCCGCACTGGAGGGGAAATAACATGAAAGTCCGCGCTCAAATCGGCATGGTTTTAAATTTAGACAAATGCATCGGTTGTCATACCTGTTCTATCACCTGTAAAAACGTCTGGACAAGCCGCGATGGTGTTGAGTATGCCTGGTTCAACAATGTAGAAACTAAACCTGGTATTGGTTTTCCTAAAGAGTGGGAGAATCAAGATAAATGGAATGGTGGATGGATACGAAAAGAAAATGGCAAACTTGAGCCTCGTCAAGGGGGTAAGCTACGATTGCTTGCGAATATATTTGCCAACCCAGACCTTCCCGAAATTGACGACTATTATGAACCCTTCGATTTCGATTATGAACACTTACATAGTGCGCCAGAAAGTAAGCACCAGCCTGTTGCGAGACCGCGTTCTCTGATAACGGGTAAGCGAATGGAAAAAATAAACTGGGGGCCAAACTGGGAAGAAATTCTGGGAACAGAGTTTGAAAAGCGTAAGGTCGATGTATGTTTTGATGAGGTTGCTCAAAAAGAGATTTACGGTGAATTTGAAAAAACATTTATGATGTATTTGCCGCGCTTATGCGAACATTGTGTTAACCCAACTTGTGTAGCAAGCTGCCCGAGCGGGGCGATTTATAAGCGAGAAGAGGACGGTATTGTACTGATAGATCAGGATAAGTGCCGCGGTTGGCGTATGTGTGTATCGGGCTGCCCCTATAAGAAAATATATTACAATTGGAATACCGGGAAATCTGAAAAATGTATTTTTTGCTACCCGCGCATAGAGGCAGGCCAGCCAACTGTATGCTCCGAGACTTGCGTGGGCCGTATTCGCTATTTGGGTGTTTTATTGTATGACGCGGATAAAATTGAAGCTGCTGCGAGTGTGCCATCAGATAAGGAGGTTTATCCTGCGCAGTTGGGACTATTTTTAGATCCCAATGATCCGGATGTTCAGGCGGCTGCTCGAAAAGAGGGTATACCCGATGCGTGGTTGGAGGCGGCACAACAGTCCCCGGTATACAAAATGGCAGTGGACTGGAAAGTGGCTCTGCCTTTACATCCGGAATACAGGACCCTTCCTATGGTGTGGTACATACCACCGCTATCGCCTATTCAGAATGCCGCTGAAGCAGGAAAGATAGGCCTAAACGGCGTAATACCGAACCTACAGTCTTTGAGAATTCCTATTCGTTACCTTGCAAACTTATTAACTGCCGGAGATGAAGCGCCGGTTAGAAGCGCTCTGGAGCGGATGTTAGCGATGCGGGCCTACAAGCGCTCGCAGCAAGTAGATGGTGTCGAGGATTTGGAGGTATTACAACAGGTGGGACTTACTCCAGAGCAAGTGGAGGAAATGTATCGATACATGGCCATTGCCAATTATGAAGACCGTTTTGTCATTCCTGCAAGCCATAAAAGCTATGCGGAGGATGCTTATGGCATGAAGAGTAGCTGTGGGTTTAGTTTTGGTAATGGGTGTAGTGATGGTAACAATGGCGTCAATTTGTTTGGCGGGAAAAAACAGAGTAATCGAAAAATGATTGTCGTTTCTAATGGAGGTGAATAATGGAGGTGTTAAGAGTAATATCTCGGCTTCTCGACTACCCCGAAGAGTCGCTTTATGAATTTGAATCTGATTTTAACCGTATAATTATAAACGCGAACATTCAGCCAGATTTAAAAGATAAACTGAGCAATTTTGTCTGGAAGAAACTCGATGGAAACATGCTTGACTGGCAATCGGAATATGATGGCCTGTTTGAGCGCGGACGTTCACTCGGCTTGTGGTTGTTTGAACATGTTCACGGAGAGAGCCGTGATCGGGGTCAGGCCATGGTCGACCTGCTTGATCAATATCGTCAAGCCGGTTTAGAGATATCCCAACACGAGCTACCTGACTATATTCCTCTATTCCTTGAATTTATAGCCACACAGGGTGATGAGAACGCCAAGCAATGGTTAGAAGAAGTGGCGCACATCTTAGCTCTTCTGCAGGCTCGATTGGAAAAGAGGGGAAGTTCATACAGTATATTGTTTGAATGTTTGTTGAGTATCGCGGGTGGCAATACTGATGTTTCGAAAATTAATCAACAGGTTGAAAAAGAGACTCGCGACGATACAGGGGAAGCGTTAGACAAAGAATGGCTGGAAGAAGAGGTTAGCTTTGGGGCTGATTCTATTAACAAAAATTGTTCTACAGCTCGTCGTAAACCAACCGAGTCCCAGCGCGCAGATATCGATGTTCCTGTACATTGGGTGGATTTCAATTCTGCAGAGAGTTCGAATTCCTCTAAGGCTCAATTTGATGAGGGGAAAGTCTAATGAACGATATGAATCATGTGTTGTTTGGTATTTACCCCTATTTTGCGCTGACAGTTTTTCTCTTTGGCTCATTGTTTCGATACGATCGAGAGCAATATAGTTGGAAGACGAGTTCGAGCCAACTATTAGAAAAGAAATTGTTACGTCGTGGCAGTTTGCCGTTTCACCTAGGGGTTCTGGCGATATTGTCAGGGCATTTTATTGGTTTGTTAACGCCCCACGAGGTATGGCATGCTCTTGGGGTAAGTGCAGCGGTTAAACAAAAAGTTGCTATGATTGCGGGTGGTGTTTTTGGCTTGATTTGTCTGTACGGTATGACAATACTGCTCTTTCGTCGCTTAACTAATGTACGGGTTAAGGCAAGCACTGGCACAATGGATCTTGTAGTTTTGTGTATGCTGTATGGTCAATTGCTTTTGGGGTTAATCTCAATTTTCATTTCTGCGGGTCATATGGATGGTGTTGAAATGTTGAAGTTAATGAGCTGGTCACAAAACATTGTGAGCTTTAACGCTTCTGTAGCCGCTGCAGATATTTCCACGGTACACATTATCTACAAATTACACGTCTTTTTAGGAATTAGCTTGTTTTTGGTTTTTCCATTTTCTCGCTTGGTTCACATCTGGAGCGTGCCACTGAAATATGTAAATCGCAGTTATCAGCTTGTTCGATCTCGCTGAGAGACCTAAACGGCGCCAATGGTGTAAGGCGTGCTCCAATATTGGGAAAACTACATTATGATAAAGGTAAATGGTTCAACTATTAACGAAGACGATATCCTTCGTGAAATGCAGTATCATCGCGCTGAAAACCAACGAGCGTCGATGATCCAAGCAAGTGAGGCGCTAGTTATTTCCGTTTTACTTAGAAATCGGGCCGAAACCTTGGGGATAGCTGTTGATGATAACGAACATTTTGTTGAAGTTTTGTTGAGCCAAGAGGTATCCTATCCGAAAGCAGATGAGAAAGATTGTCTTCTTTATTACCAAAATAACACTGCTAGATTTACCAGTTCTCCGTTGCTAGCTGTTAGACATATTTTGTTAGCCTGTGCTCCGGAGGATGCTGAAACTAGATGTCAGAGCAATGATGTGGCGCGATCATTGATTGAAAAGCTGCGACAAGAGCCGAAATCTTTTGAAGGTTTGGCTAAACAGTATTCCCGCTGCCCATCCGCAAGTGTAGGAGGGCAGTTGGGGCAGATTAGTCGTGGACAAACGGTTCCGGAATTCGAATCACAGTTGTTTAGCTGTAATCTTGGTTTGGTGGAGCACTCGATAGAGAGCCGGTATGGGGTGCATGTTGTGGTTATTGATCATCGGGAGCCGGGTAAGCTATTACCATTTGCGCTGGTGAAGGACAAAATTCGTGATTATCTCAACGAAAGGGTGCGCCATAAAGCGATCGCCCAGTATATAAACTTACTGGGTTCTGAAGCGACTATTGATGGTTTTCAGCTTGAAAACCCTTTTATTCACTAATGAAACCTGATACTCGTGTAGCCATGTATGGCTTGTTGAGCGGTGTTTGCCAGTCAAGGTAGCAGAAGCGGGTATTTTCCACTTTCGGCGATCTACAACGCTTAGGGAAATCGAGTTTAAAAATTGTCAGTGTACTATAAGAGAATGGCCTTATAGTAGAGCAGTAGAGGGTGTAATTCGATTTTTTTGAGTTTACATGAATAGGGAAATATTTTGGTATTTTCGAATCTATATTTTCCCTGAGAGATAAGTACCACGGTTTTTTAACGGAGAAAGTAATGGGAGACAAATTGATGACCCAGACAGCTATACGTGAGGCTTTAAGCCATTATTCGCTTTCGGACCTTATGTCGAAGCAGGTTTTGACCGTGTATGAAGGTTGGTCTGTAAAACGCCTAGCCGGTTTTTTTGTTAAGCATGGAATTTCGGGCGCTCCGGTAATCGCGTCAGATGATGAGCTAGTTGGTGTTGTTACCCAGTCAGACGTCGTTCGTTTTGAATCGCGAACACCCACGGAGGATGAACTGAAAAAATTAGTACATTTTTATTGTGGGCCTTTTGGTGGTGAGTTAAGTGAAGAAGACATTCGACATATGCAAGAGCGCGCCAATGAAAACTGTACGGTCAACTCTATTATGACGCCTCAAGTATTGTCTGTAGAGGTGGATAGCGGCGTTAGCCACGTGTGTAAGACCATTGTTGACCATGAAATACATCGTCTATTCATTACCAGTGGTGGTAAATTAATTGGTGTGCTTACGGCTCGCGATGTATTACGAAAGCTTCTGGAGGAATAGAAACCTTTAAGCTATGGTTCGAAGAGGAATAACATCGTCTACGGTTTATTCCTTCTTAGCTATAGTAGTTCTGAATGATGAGTTTTTTGTGAAGTCAGATGGCTTATGGATGGATAGGCGCTCGATATTTTGTGACATTAGATAATCTTTTTGGTGCAGGTTAACACTGTTTTCGATAACTGTGTCACGGTTAGTGGTGCATTACCAACAACAATATTTTGCTTTGCTATTCCCTACGGGTATAGCTAATAACCTTTTTGTTTTTATCTAGCGTTATATCCAATTAAAAAAAATATGCGATATATGGATTTTTCCGTCTATACCTAAAAATGTCCGCTAATCCCTTCCTTTTGGCGATTCCCATTCTAAATTGCTAACTTAGTTGTAGGCTTTGGTTGGAGCTGTGTTCGATTCCTTCCGAAAATCGTCTCCTCTGAAAAAGTAAGTCATTATGAAATTTCCGAATCAGCTTGCGTTTACACCTTATGTTAATAAGTTTTCGTTGGGTTTTACCATCATTGAGCTGATGATTGTTCTAGCGATCGCCTCCGTGCTCTTAATGTTTTCAGTGCCAACCTTTGTTTCGTCGTCGGTAAAGAGCTCTATTCGTGCCAATATGGGAAACTTATCTTCTGATCTTGCTTACGCACGTAGTTCGGCGATTACGAGATCAAACTCGGTGTCTTTGTGTCCTAGTAACGTGTCAATTACTCCACAGGCATGTGGTAATGGTACTTGGGAGGACGGCTGGCTTACTTTTTTTGATGATAATGATAGTGGCGTATTAGATTCTGGGGAGGAGATTATACGTGTGTCTCCTTCAGTGGGTAGGAATGTAAGTATTCGTTTAGACAATAGTATTAGGTTTAGCTCAAGAGGTTTAACGAATAACGTTTCGGAATTTGTTTTTTGCAACAGTCAGGATGACAGTGCGTTTTATGCTAAGTCGCTGGTGATTAACCTCGCGGGTCTTATTAGAACCTCTCGCGATACCGATAGCGATGGTGTGCAAAATGGTGGTGAAGGAGGAGGTAACTTATCGTGTTTGTAAGTCGCAGAAAACGAAATCCGAGCACCCATTACAGCGCTGGGTTTTCGATGATAGAGGTACTTATATCGTTCTTGGTTTTAGCCGCAGGGTTGCTAGGTGTCGCATCAATGCAAAAACAAGGTTTCGAGAGTAATCACGGTGCTTATTTGCGCTCGCAAGCAAGTTCATTGGCTCAGGATATGTCCAGCCGGATGCGTTCAAATATGCAGGCGGTAGAAGCCGGAAATTATAATATGCCATCAAGTACATTCAGTTTGAGTTGTTTAAGTACCGGTTGTAGTTCCGCGCAGATGGCCGCCCACGATAACTTTGAGTGGCAAGCAGAGCTTGCCCAGATTCTTCCCCAAGGGGTTGGTATTATTTGTTTGGATTCCACTGCCGATGACGGCACCGATGTGGATGATGCAGAGTGTGATGGACTAGGAACTGATCTGGCGATTAAGGTTTGGTGGGATGCGATGCCGCGGGATGGTGTGTTAGACCAGCGTTACGCGATTCCGGTGCGCCTTTAAGCGCTTCGTATTGAGCAAAAGAGCAGGCAGGTTACTATGAAAGGATTTTACAAAAACAATTGTGGCTTAACTCTTGTAGAGCTCCTAATTTCACTTGCAATAGGTGCTGGAATTCTATCAGCAGGAATTGTTGTTTTTCTGGATCAAGTGCAAAGTTCTCGGCGGTTAACCGCTTACTCACATATGCAGGAATCTGGTCGGGTCGCCCTTGATATTATTGAAAGAGATATACGTATGGGGGGATTTACCGGCTGTTTTAGTACCAATACCGTATTGAATAATTTTATGAGCGATAGCTATCCAGCCTCATTTCAGCCAGATAGTGGCATACAAGGTTGGGAGGCCGACAGTTCGGCTCCAGGAGCGGAAATTGATAATGTATTAACCACAACCCAACTAGTTGATGTCGACGATGGTGGTTGGTCGAGTAGTGCAGGCAGTGTGATTGATTCTATGGATATTGTCCCGAACTCAGACATCATTAGAGTCTGGGGGGGAGGCGATGTTGACTTTAGCGTAGGCGCAATCACCTTGGGTGCTGCACCCACATTGTCGATACCCTTAACCAGTAATATTATTGATGATGCCATTCTAATTTTAAGTGATTGTGAAAATGCCGATATCGTACAGGCATGTGAAGTGGTTGAGCAAGGAGGGCAAAAAGTTTTGCGCCTAAATGCTAATTGCTCTCCGGGTAACGATACCTCTAAGGTACTCAAAACTGATATAGCGCAAAATCCTACGGTTACGCTTCTGAATGCTACTACCTACGTGGTTAGTAAGCAAAATGGTGTTCTGGTTAACCCTCCTTCACTGTTTCGTATTCAACTAGACACAGCGGGTGCAGTGCTGGGGGAAATGCAAGAAGTGGTGCAAGGCGTGGAGAGCATGCAAATACTCTACGGTGAAAATAGTGATGGAGATAGTCGTCATAGCGTGGATGCATACGTGACAGCGAACAATGTTCAAGATTGGAAAAATGTGATTAGCGTTCGTGTGTCGCTACTATTGCAAAGTGTGGACAATAATTTAGTTGATGGTGCTTCGCCCTACGTTTTTAATGGCGTAAATTATAATGGGCAAAGCGGGAATCCGAGTGCGGCAGATAGGCGAGTACGACGGGTTTTCTCTAGAACGATAACGCTTCGAAATCGTACCTTGGGTTCTTAGGGAAAATATAAGATGAAATTAGGTCTGTATAGCAAATTTTGTCTCAACTCTCAGTCGGGCGTGACACTTGCAGTGACGCTATTGCTTTTGTTAATGGTTACGGTATTGGGTGTTTCAGCCGTACGTTTATCGTTAGTGGAAGAAAAAATGTCGGGTAATATGCGTGACAAACATATTGCTTTTGAGGGGGCTGAGTCTGCGCTGCGTGTTGCAGAAGGCTGGCTGGATCAACGTCTGGATTACCCTACGCCGACCAGCACTGGGGTGAATCACGTTTGGAATTTCAACGTATTAGGAAGCAATAATTGGTGGAAAGTGAATAGCGTTTCTTGGTGGGCCGACAAGAGTGTAGCTGCACCAATGAATACAATGCAAAAATCTGCTCCTTTGTATTTCATCGAAGAGCGGGCGTTTGTGCAACGCGGAGAGAATTTATCCATTGGTTCTGGAGAGAAAAAGCAAGGTAAGTATTACTATCAAGTGACGTCACGTGGGCACGGTGGAACAGATAGTACTCGAGTGCATTTACGGACGACGTTTATTAAACGGTTTGATTAAATCAACGCGGATATATCGATTAGACGTGACGAGGCAGATGATGAAAGTGAAAGCTAGCCGAATGGAGTTAAAGTTTTTCGATGTGGCTTTGATCGGTTCAATGGTGTGTTTTACCGCGGCGATAAATGCGGCTGAATTGGATCTGGCCGATGAACCTCTCTTTCTAGGTATCAGTACAGACCCGAATGTTTTTTTCGAGCTAGACGATTCTGGGTCAATGGATTGGGAAATACTCACCATTCCACATTATCATTTCTGCCAATACGACCGTGATGCGCCTCGCGCCGCGGGGAGTGGAGATTGTGCTACCTCGATCCGAAACGATGGTTTATGGAGAGCCTACGGCGGAGCGAGTTATCGAAGTTTTGAATACATGTTTGAGGATAAGGATGACGCTTATACTGGCGAATGTACATCGGGCCGTGAAAAAGCCGAAAATTGTGGTTTTAACGTTATGTTTGAGCATGATTGGCGTGGAGGAGCTGCGGATTTTAATGTGGTCTACTATAACCCTCGTGCATCCTACAACGCTTGGCCTGGCACAGGTTTAACTGCAGCCGATTTCACCGATGCGAAAAGCGACCCACAAACTGCGATTGCAGCAATTGCGGCTCAGCCCGAAACGTCCTTTCAAGTAGCCATCCCAGCGCAAGCTGCTCGCCCGCAACCATACGGTAATACGTTGTCGCGGAATTTAGAGGGTTTTACGTATTATGTATGGGAGGACACCCATGGGTTCAGCGGTAGCTTCCCTCGTCGTGGCAACAATCTTAATCGTACCGTGGGAGCTAACGGTATTGTCGATCTTTGGGATAGCCACTACCGCTATATCGTTGATGCGAGTGCGGTCAAATGGGAAAAAATCGAATGGACTATTGACGCAAGTTCAGGTGCTTTGACTGCGGTGATTACCGATTCTGGGACTTTTAGTGGGACAGATACAGATCCCAATTTGAGCCCATCTTTAACAGTGGCTGAAATTCAACAAAACATAGCAAACTGGTATTCCTATGCGCGTCGTCGATCATTTGTAGTGAAAGGCGCTGTTGGCGCCGTGGTGAGCGGCTCACCATCTTTTCGCTTCGGTCAGACGGTAATTAACGAATATTGGAAAATGTTTAATGAAGTGCCGCCGGCCGGTGTTACAAAGTACAGTGGTTACAATCAGGCGATGCTAAACGATTTGTATAGCTTTGATTGGCCGACCCGGAGTACTCCTTTGCGACGTGGCCTTGAAATGGCAGGAAACTATATTGCCGGTGATTTAATTGGCCGAACTGCCCCAATTATCCAAAGCTGCCAACAGAATTTTTCGGTGTTGTTTACGGACGGATATTGGAATGGCAGTTCGCCAATACTGCCCATCGGGGATCGCGATAACGATGGTCGACAAACAACTGTTGCTGATGTTGCTCACTACTTTTATGACCATGATTTGAGTAGTACCTTTGCTGATAACGTTGTGCCTAATGTGGCTGATCCTGCCACTTACCAGCATATGGTTACATTTCCGGTCGCGTTTGGTGTGCGTGGAGATTTAGAGGATACTGATACTCCAAAAGATGGGTGGCCAAACCCGGCTTTACTTGCAAGTGATACATGGGGACAGAACCCCTTTAATAACGACGTTGGTAAAATAGACGATCTTTGGCATGCTGCGTTCAACAGTAAGGGGGAATATGTTGCGGCACAGACACCTGAGGATGTATTGTCAAGCTTGTCGAAAGCCTTAAGTGAAATCTCCAGCCGCGACGCGGCGTCTGCCTCGGTGGCCACGAGTACAGGGCAAATTTCATCAAGTACAGCTGTTTTTCAGGCGCAGTTTAATAGTGGCGATTGGTCTGGTCGCTTGTATTCATTTTCACTAAATGCAGATGATAGTGTGAATGTGGCAAGCCCCAATTGGCAGGCTGGGGAGGTTTTGGATACCCAGAATTTTGACACGGGTCGAGTGATTATCACTAGCAACGGTAGTAAAGGAGTTGGATTTCGTTTTCCTGCAAATTATAACAGCCCTACAGCAAATGAAATCACGGTTGCACAAGTTGCAAAAATCGCGCTCGGTGCGCCCTATTCTTTGGCGACCACCGCTGGCACAGAAATTATTGAAAACCAGCAGTACGGGGAGAATTTAGTAAATTTCTTGCGTGGTGATCGGAGTAACGAAGGCGTTTCTACGGGAGATTTTCGACCGAGAGCCTCTGTGTTGGGTGACATAGTTGATTCCGATCCTAAGTATGTATCCAAGCCCGGATTTTACTACCCCGATACACTAGAGACTGTTAGCTATGCGGCGTTTAAAGCCTCTCGTAGCGGGCGAACTCCGATGGTGTATGTTGGGGGCAATGATGGCATGCTCCACGGCTTTGCGGCGAGTGATGGTCGTGAACTTTTGGCCTATGTGCCGTCGGCGGTGTATGAAAACCTTAGCCGACTAACGGATCCTTATTATTTCCACAAATTTTTTGTGAACGGCGCCCCCACGGTTGTCGATGCTTTTTATTCTAGTGCTTGGCATACGGTATTAGCAGGATCATTAGGGCGGGGTGGGCAGGCCATTTTTGCGTTGGACGTAACCGATCCCGCGACATTTAGTGAGAGTAATGCTGCTTCTCTTTTCCTTTGGGAGTTTGACGATAGCGTTGATGCCGATATGGGGTATTCATTCAGTGAGCCTTCCATTGCTAAAATGTCGAATGGAAAGTGGGCGGTAGTCTTTGGTAACGGATACAATAACACCGTTGCTGATGGACATGCCAGCACAACGGGCCATTCAATTATCTATATCGTAGATGTTGAAACGGGTGGAATAATCAAAAAAATTGACACGGGAGTAGGCTCTGCGATTACACCGAACGGTATGTCTTCACCTGCGCTGGTGGACATCAATAATGATTATGTGGTGGATTACATTTATGCTGGAGATCTGTACGGCAACATGTGGAAAGTGGACGTCACAGATTCCAGTCCACTAGTATGGGACATTGCGTGGGCTAGCGGCACCACAAAAATTCCCTTGTTTACCAGCGCGGCGAATCAGCCCATAACGACTCGACCAGCGGTTGGCTTGCACCCTGAAAAAGAGGGGCAGGTGGTTTATTTTGGCACGGGAAAATATATTGA
>Ga0065722_100197_pt1 | contig 15678 bp, 13 predicted proteins | sample BansetMetagenome_FD_59109 | JGI IMG/M metagenome (GOLD analysis project Ga0065722, IMG submission 59109) | Bankia setacea gill microbial communities from Puget Sound, Washington, USA - Caecum Enriched | ecosystem: Host-associated > Mollusca > Digestive system > Ceca | place: United States... | reverse complement strand
TAGCGCTCAAGTAAACCCTTTTACGTTATTGGCGACGCCCTGTAATCATGGCTTTTACCAAACCTTTGCCGGTAAGCCTTTGCATTACCACCACGGCAAACACGTGAATAGCAACCGACCAGAGCATTATCGTCGCAACAAGCTCGTGTATATCCATCAAGCCATTCTTCACCCCAATACCGATCTAGACCCTGCATCCAACCCGTCAACACCAGTGCGCTAAGTAACAGCAGCATCCACAACACCATCAACCCGCCAAGAGGGTTGTGGCCAAGGGTTGAACCTTGCCCATGAGGAAAGTTACGCAGGTAACCAAGCAAACGTTTTGGTGTGGGGAAAAAACTAACAAACCTCGCGGTTGGTGAACCAACAAAGCCCCAAACAGTTCGAACGAAAAGTAAACCGCCGATTGTATAACCCGCTACTCGATGCCAAAGTTCGCCGCCCTCCAAGACAAAATAGCTAAGCAGAAAAAGTGCGGCCGTTAGCCAGTGAAAGAGTCGGACCACTCTGTCCCATACTATTTCATCCATACCGAAACTACCTTTTGACAAATTATCTCGATCTAAAAAATACTATCAAATCAACCCTAGCGGTACTACCTCGTCTAAAAGTATTTAATCTTTCATGACTTTCTTTACGATTTCGCCATTCACGGGGTTAAAATACACCTCCACTTTTACGAACTCGTCACCCTTTTTATTTAAGCCCCAGCCGTAAATCTCGTAGCAGTTACCATCTGTCTTAAAGGTTTTAATAGCAAAGCCATACTCGTTTACGATTTTCTTTTGCATTTCCAACACGTGTAGCCACTGCTCCTGAGGAGCCTTTGGACAGTTTGCGCCAGCATTTGCATTAAGGGTAAAAGCTGAAAGAACGATAGCAAGAAGTGCGGTCTTCATAGTTAGACTCTCCATAATTACACATTGGTTTTGATTAAAATTAAAACGTTACTAGAAAAATTAATTACACCTGCGACCAGCGTCGCAGTAGATTGTGGTAAACCCCAGTCATTCTAACGAGCGCGTGATCACTCTCCAAGTGTTTACTGATAGATACGCCACCATCACCAGCTTTCACACCCTGTGACAAAACTTGAATAGACTGATCTAAATCGTATAGCAGTGCGCGTTCAGCAGTGTCTCGCACCATACTTTGTATCCAAAAAAATGAACAGATTCGCACGCCTCGGCTTACCGGTAATACTTGATGCAAACTACTCGAAGGATATAGCACCAAATCACCGGCATTCAGCTTTACCTGCTGCGCGCCAAATTCGCCCTCGATGACCAATTCGCCCCCCTCATAACTCTCTGGGCTAGATAAAAAAAGCGTCGCCGAGATATCTGAACGCAACGTCATATCAGACCTAGGCAATCCCATAACTGCCGCATCCACATGGATGCCGTAGTGGCCACCAGTACCGTAGCGATTAAACTTAGGGGGATAAATTCTGTGTGGCAGTGCGGCCGATATAAATTGTGGATGACTACCTAGCCTACGTAATATTGTATTGGCAAGCTCTTCACCCAATGCAGAGTTCTCCGGTAGTTGTTGGTTTTGTTTTACTTTCACCGAAAGCGATCCAGCGGATGACCTCCCGTCTGCCCAATCTGCAGATTCTAAACTTGAACGAATTTGCGCTACTTCCGTTTTACTGAGTACATTCTCCAACACTACTAGCATTACGTTTACCTACTAAAAATTTGTTGCGATTGCTTAAGCCAATACCACTTATGACTGCTATATTTTGGTGAATATGGCGCTCGCGCTAATTTCACTTAACGTCGAGCACCCACATAGCGCCATCGATACTTCCAGTTCATCGCGAAGAATTTTCATCAAATGAGCCACGCCCAAACTTCCGCCCACAGCTAAAGCATACAATTGCGGCCGGCCGATCATCACTGCATTTGCACCCAAAGCGATCGCTTTAAATACATCGCTGCCGCTGCGAATACCACCGTCTATCAATAGGGGATAACCCTCTGGCACCACTGCTCGCACATGGGGAAGAAGTTGCAAACTTGCCGCAACGCCGTCTAAGCTGCGGCCGCCGTGATTCGAAACGACAAGGCCATCAACGCCCATATCAATACATCTGAGAGCATCGTCTGGGTGGGTAACACCTTTAACCAATAGCGGAAGCTGCGTTTGCGATCTAAGCCATTCAAGGTCGCTCCATTTTGGCGCCTCTGCCATAGCGCCCTGAAATACAACGCTTTGATCCGTAGTTAAATTAATCGCCGGTTCCCTAACAACATTTTTTAAATTTGCCGGCAATGCATGGGCAGGCAAACTAAAGCCTGTACGCTGAGCACCTCGACTTAGTGTCTGCACTGGCGTATCAAGCGTAACCACAATCGCGGAATACCCCGCCGCCTCGGCGCGCGCTAGTAATGCCTGTGACTGNTCGCGCGATGTTTGAAAATAAAACTGAAACCATTTTCTCCCACCAGCCGCTGCGGCAATATCTTCTAGGCTGTAAGCCGACAAACTGCTCGTAACCATACAGGCTTCCATTAATTCGGCAGCGCGAGCGGTTGCCAGCTCACCGTTTGGATGCACGAGGGTTTGCGCGGCCACCGGCGCAAAAAAAATTGGATGGCGGTATGATTCCCCAAAAAGCTCNAAGGCCGTTGTTCCACCACTGCAATCGGCAAGTACCCGAGTATAGAGTTGCACCGCTTCAAAAGCGGCACAATTTTCCGCTAGCGTTCGTTCATCGCCGCTACCGCCTTGAATATAGTGCAATGCAGAATCTTCAATGTAATCCTTCGCCAAGCGCTCGTAATCAGCGCTGCAAACAACTTCGGCCGATATTCTATCGAGCTTTGGGCGTTCTGAATTTAACATTGAGCCTTCACCATACACTTATCCTCATTACTGGATTCATGATTCATGTTTAATTTCATCTATTTTTCCAACTTAATATCAATACAAAGACTCACAAAGTGTCGTATACAAATACAAAAAAGGGAGGCCCAGAAGGCCTCCATCAAGGTTGTGAAGTCATTGCTTAGCTTGTCACTATTACCTTAGAAATCGTAGGTGAATGTTAGGTTGGCATTTTGCCTATCACCAATGTAAACAAACTGACCACTACGATAGGCCGCGGTGTAGTAATCTTCATTGCTCACGTTGTTAATATTAAGCCGAAGCTTCATTTGCTCGTTAATCTGATAGTTGGCAAACACATCAAACACGGTATAGCTCGGAACTTGGTAGGAATATTCACCAGTAGTGGAATTAAAACCAGCTGCCGCATCGGGCTGACCAACATAAAAACCGCTTGAATAGGTCGCGACGGCGCCGACGGTGAAATTATTAGTAGCGCTATAACGCAACTGCAAGTTCAGGCTATCATCGGCGAAGTTTGCCAACACTTTGCCTCGATTATCAGGGAACGAAACGCTGCCATTTCGCGATGNGACCTCAACACTACCATCTAAATATGACTCTAGTACTTCGGACTCCATAAAGGTTGCGGAGAACTGTGCACTTAACTTTTCTGTAATAGCGCCAGTCAAAGACAGCTCAATACCCTCAACACGGTTTTTACCGGTGTTATAGGTTCCCGTTGTTTCGTAACTGCTCACCGCGTTACTTTCCATAACATCGTTTTTGGTTACCTGAAACAATGCACCGGTCACTAATAACTTCTCGTCAAAGAACTCCCACTTAGTACCCAACTCTAAATTTACACTCTGCTCCGGGTCGCCTTCACCAATGGTTTCGGTATCGCCACAAATACCGCCGTATCCGCAGCTGCCTCCAACATCAGATTCGCCACCATTAATATTGGTAGATGTGCTATATGAAACATAGACGTTCGCATCTTCGCCAAAGTCATACACCAAGCTGGCGTGACCGTTCCAAAAGCCATCGGCATATTCGTATTTAACAGGATCACCAATACCAAACGAACCATCACTGTTACGTACGAAACCCGCCACGTTGTTGGAGTAATCAAAATCGTCATACCGTACGCCGGCAAATAAACTTAAGCGCTCGGTTAAATCGATGGTATCCATGACATACAGTGAAAGCGTCTTAATATTGTAGTCTGAATCGGTAATACCTTTTTCGACTGATCCTGTCCAAATTCTATTTATGTTCACGCCATTTTCGATGGCTAGACCGTAATTCATCGTTGCGCCAAACGGACCATCGCCAAAAACATACTCAGAATCGTCGGTACTAATTGTGTACATGCCGTTCTCGACACTTTCGTCGGTGTATTCAAAACCAAAAACTAACGCATGATGCTGTTCGCCCCAATCGGCATCTAAAAACAAATTCGTTTGGTTGCCACTATAACTAACTTCCTGCCAACCGTTGTGTACACTACTGGTACCAGCTGCGCCGCCATTTGACGTTACATAGCCATTTTCGGTTGAACCGTGACGAAAACCATTTTCTAAACGCAGATTGTCGTTAAAGATGTAGTCCAATTTAAAGGTTAACGCGCCGACTTTTGTATTAAGAAAATCTCGATCTTCCTGTAAATGAACTGGGGGATTAGCCAATGGCGTTCCATCCACGAAGTAGCTGCCTAGGTCAGGTGTATCTTCGGCTTTTAGGTAGTAGTAGTCCGCACTTAGGCTTAGTTTNTCGGTAGCGGCATAGGAGCCGGAGAGCAACGCTCCCAGACGTTGACTATCGGCGGGGCCGCGATCCGGAATTTCTTTATAGCTGTGCATCAGGTTTGCTCGTAGCGCCGTAGTCTCACTAACTTTTTTATTACTATCTAATGCAATACGCCGATAGGCATCTGTGCCAACACCCGCATCAACACTTGTAAAATCATAATCGGTACTGGCTTTTTTAGTGATGGTATTCACTGCGCCACCGGTAGAACCGCGCCCAGCAAAAGTAGAGCTTGGGCCTTTGGTAACCTCAACTTGTTCCGCTGCAAAAGTCTCTCGTGTGGTCATACCTGGGTCACGCATTCCATCCACATAGACATCACTGCGCGCTTCATAACCGCGAATAACATAGCGGTCACCAAATGCGTTACCATTTTCCCCCGTACCTAAAGTTATCCCCGGCAACTGAGCCAGCACGTCTTTCATATCCGCTTTACCAGATTCTTCAATCCGTGTTTGCGTCAAAACCGTAATCGTTTGCGGAGTATCGGCAATGGGCTTTACATGTCGAGAATCACCAGATTCTTTCCCCTTATAAGGCACGCCTGGCTCCGCATATGGGTTGGTATCTACGGTGCGCTCTTCAATTTGCATGGTGTCGAGTAGTATTGGCTCCTCGTCAGCAACGGCAACGACACTTCCAAGCGCTGCTGTTACACCTACCGCTAAGGCATTGCGGCCAAAGGTGTTATGTTGGTTTATTGCTGAACGCAAACTCATCGGCCGCTTACTACTGTTATTACTGGTCATTTTCACTCCTGAGATTTAATGATTTCTATTGATTTGTAAGTAACGAATATTCAATGGGTATCGCAAGCGTTAGACTATCTTGCCGCATTGATTTGGGTATTTTGGGTAATGGCGAGGCCTTGGCTAACATTTCTAAAGCCGCATCATCCAACCCCTTGTAACCCGAACTGCTGGTTACCTTCGCTTGGGTAACTACACCGTTTCGGTCAATCGAGAACTGTAAAGTTACAACTCCCTGACGTTTCATTTTTTTAAGTGTTACTGGATATTCTTTATGTTTATTGAGCTCCGCCATAAGCTTTGCAAAGTAACGATTGACTGTGCCTTTTTTTCCGCCCGTGGCTTTATCTGCGCTACGACCATTGGCCTTTATCATCGCCTTGCTTGCTACCGCCGCCTGTTGTTCGCTAGTCGAGCTGCGGTCAGTAATACTTTTATTTATGGAGTGTTCCGGTTTCTTTTGGCTTACCTCATTATCTTGATTTGACTTTACTGTGACGGAGGACTTTTCGATAAAGTCGGCATCCAGATNTTTTTTTGTTTTCGCACTTATCTTGTCCACAGGTTTTTGTCTTGGCGTCACCGCTTTAATAAGTGAGCGTTCTTTATCTAATAAGACCTCTTCTTTCTGCGTAANGGGATCTTTAACTTTTGGCAATTCCGCTACCTCTGGTTCTAGTCGCGGATTATTTTCAGGTGGTGTTCGTGCGACGCTATCCGCGTAGGAACCCTGCAAGCCAAGACCAACCTGTACACCTAGCTCGCCACTGTCGAGCGCGCCACTGGTTATCGGCGTACGATGATCAAATGCCAATATCCCTGCTAACACCGTTCCGTGCAGTATCACGGCAGCCAACCCAGCCAACAACCAATGCTTAGCGCGCATTTAATTTCGCCCCGAGACTTTCGCGTATAGGGTAATGTTGGCTACGCCTTGCGCCTGTAATTTATGAAGCACGATTTGTAATTTTTTTACACTCAGGTTTTTGTCGGCTTTTACGCTAACGTCAGACTTTTCCTCTTGTGTAATTGTTTTTAGCCGTTGCTCTAAGCCATCGATATCTATCGCCTCCCCGCCGATAGATATCTCACCATTTTCGTCTACCAGAACTACCAGCGGCTTTTCTATAAGCGGTGTATCACGGCTAGATAACGGCGGCTCCACATAAACGGCTTCGCTGCTCGAAATTTTTCCTGCAATCATGAAAAATATTAGCAACAGGAAAACAATATTGATCAAGGGGATCATATTGTCGTCAGTTGCAGATCGTGACTTAACGGCTAACAATTTCATAAACATTCACTTACTTATAATTAACGCTGAACACATTCGCGAATGTGTGTCATACAACCGTTTTACATCTAGCCTATTCAAACAACTGGCCTTAATAAGCATCACGACTAGCAGGCACCACCTCGCCGAGTGTTACGCGGCTTAAGCCTGCGTTTTTGAATTCATCTAAAGCCATTACTAGTAGCTGAACACGCGCGGTTTCTTCTGGTAGCAATATCAGCGGACGTTTGCCATCGATAAGATTGAGCAGCGGCGTCAAGGACGTGATTGATGCCTTAACCGCTTCGGCTTCGCGTAGCTGTAAGTCTCCGGTAGCGCTCAGATATAAATACTGCGCATCCTGCTGCAAATNTTTTTGGTTAGTAGCGCTGCTCTTAGGCTCTGNCTGTAGATCGACGGCTCGCCATTGATCGAACGACGAGGTCAACATAAAAAACATCAACAAAATGAAAACCACATCAATTAGCGCCGTAAGACTTAATTTGCGTCGTCTCGGCTGGTATAAACGCGCGGCACTCATTGCATATTTTCTTGATTGAGTGCTTTATAGTTGCCACGATTTATCGCTCCGACGCCCTGTGCCTGAATCGTAAATAGATGCTGAAGATTGTTTTCTAAGTTGGACGCGGTAACTTCTACCTGCCGCTCTAACCAGCTGTGCACTAAGGAACATGGGATCGCGACCGCCAAGCCAACTGCCGTAGTTAATAAGGCCTGCCAAATACCACCAGACAAAACGGCGGGGTTAACCTGTGAGCCTGCGGCCTCCATTGCTTGGAATGCGCCAATCATACCGAGTACGGTGCCAAACAATCCCAACAAAGGTGCTAGCGTAGCGATCACTTCTAGCACTCGCAGATAGCTCGCCTTTTCAGCAATGGCCTCGGCTGCACGTCGGCCTAATTCCGTCTTAATATCCGCGTGGGTCATCGGGCTGCTTTCAAACAAATTTAAACCCGCTACTAATAATTTTGCTTGCACGCAGGCCTGCCCCTGTAACAACAGCAACGCTTGAGCTTTACCAGCCACTTGCGTGCTTATTCCAGACTGACCTTTTAGCTCGGAGTCTGTACTTAGCTGCTCCAACGCGCGTCGTATAAGTGCTGGGCTTAACGTACCCTGACGCCAAAACTGCCAGATCTTCAGCAATGCAACAGTGGTCGCTACTAACGAGAAAATACCGAGGATCCACACCACCGGCCCGCCCATCACTACCAATTCCAATAGATTCTTGGCCATTTATACTTCTGCCTCTTATACCTGTGTGTACTTTCTCACCCAGCCGTATTGGCATTAGCGCATCGGCGCTAGGCGATAGTTTGCGTACCAATTAAAGGGCTTTTGCAATCCCAACAAAGGCAACTACGAATCATTATCATTTAGATATAGATTTAATGTCAACCTCTAATTACAGCGAATGACTCAATTTCGCGAGCGGGCTTCGGGGTGAATTGGTAGAAGTAATGGCGAAAAATAAACGATCTGGTGAGGCCTAAACATCAAAGATGTGACGCCGCAGCTTAATGTCCTGATTCACAGCAAGGATTTAATGGTATGAAAGGCGAAAATATTGGTAACCGGTGTTCCGCAAAGCAACGCGTACTGAACTACAGGATTAAGTTTAGATGGCAATAAATCGGACAAATAAAACTAGCAAGATGTAAAAATATTAAGTGAAACGACGATAACGCTATTGCGAAAACACAATGGACTTGAAAGAGTAAAAACATAAGCAGTTGGCATTTAATCGCGCCATAAAACTTTCTGTAAAATTAAGAGAAGCTACACGTCCCGTCACTAAAAGGCACTTCACAAATGGTGAAGATCGCGCGCCTAATTTAGCGCAGCTCTTCTCAATTCGTAAAAAAAGCGGCGGCTTTTTACTGTAATCCCTGTACCTAGCTGCTAGTATCCCAGCGACTTTGAGGACAACTCTAATAAACCTCAAGCATGCGTATTACCTATATGTAGCGTCTAAGTGCAGTACGTAAATGTTGTACGTAGATTTAGCGCCCAAATCTCGGTTGCCGTAATTACCGACTCTGTAATTCCAGAAAAGAAGTTCGCTGTAACCTATTCATTTAGTTTCTTCATTTAGCTTTCCCTATTTTTGGCATACCTATAGATGTTAATTAACTATCACTTTTACAGTGTTATAAACAAGGAGCACCCCATGACCTTAACCAAACGGTCCGTTGGTCAGTTCGCCAAACGTTGTCTAACGACATCAAGCTTAATTCTTGCTGCATCTCTCCCGCTCACCGGCTTTGCCGAAGTGGGTAACCCTCGTGTAAACCAAGTTGGCTATGTTGCCAATGGTGTGAAAGTAGCGAGCTACGCTGCCAGCAGCAATACCGCCAGCACCTGGGAATTGCGCCAGAACGGCAGTGTAATTGCGAGTGGCACCACCAATCCTCGCGGTGTAGACGCCGCGTCTGGCGATAACATCCAACAAATAGACTTCAGCAGCATCGCCACCACGGGCAGCGGCTATACATTGCATATTGGTGGTGACGAAAGTTACCCATTCGATATCAACAGCAATATTTACAGCCCTATTTATACCGATGCGATGCGTTATTTTTATCACAATCGTTCCGGCATCCAGATCGAAACCCAATACACCGGTGGCGGTAACAGTAGTTACAGCGCCAATAGCCAATGGGCAAGACCAGCAGGACATATCAACAACGACTCGAATCGCGGCGATTACAATGTTGGCTGCTGGTCGGGCGATAGCTGTAACTACACACTCGATGCCATTAAAGGCTGGTATGACGCTGGTGATCACGGCAAATATGTTGTGAATGGCGGAATTTCGGTTTGGAAACTATTGGATCTCTACAGCCGAACCGCAGGCGCGGGCTCCAGTGCAGCGAAGGGCATTATTATTGATGACGGCGCACTGAATATTCCAGAAAGCAATAACAACGTTTCCGATCTTCTCGACGAAGCACGTTGGCATTTAGAATTTATGATTGCCATGCAAGTACCCGATGGCCAAGCCAATGCAGGCATGGTTCACCATAAGCTACACGACGTTGGCTGGACCGGTTTACCACTTGCTCCGCACGAAGACAGCAACGAGCGTGCGCTAGTGCAACCAAGTGTAACGGCTACATTAAACCTAGCCGCAGTCGGCGCAAAATGTGCGCACTTGTTTCAAGGTATCGACAACGCTTTTGCTGCTAGCTGTTTAACGGCAGCCGAAAAAGCGTGGGACGCCGCTCAACAAAATCCTAATGCCACCTATACCGGCGGCAGTGATAATGGTGGCGGCGCCTACGGTGACAGCGATCCTTCCGACGAGTTTTTTTGGGCCGCAGCAGAACTCTATCTGGCAACGGGCGATGCTAAATATAAGCCCACGCTTACTAGCTATACAGTAGAAGCGACCGATTGGGCCTGGCCAGACACAGCCCTGCCAGCCTTGATGACCTTAGCCGCGCCCTATGAATCTATGGATTCAGACCTGCGCAGCATGGCACGCAACAAACTGCTAGAAATTGCCGACGCCTATGTAGCGACAATTAATAGCACCGGCTACTTCGTTCCTAACGATGAGACTGAGTACTATTGGGGTTCTAATAACATTGTTGCTAACAAAATGATTTTGCTGGGTCATGCTTACGACTTTAGTGGCGACAGCCGCTATGCTGAAGCCTTCTCCAAATCAATGAACTATTTATTTGGTAACAATACCCTATCCATTTCTTACGTTACCGGTCACGGTGAGAACCCCGTTAAACAACCACATCACCGCTTCTGGGCNGGCGCTCTAAGCGGTAGCTATCCTTGGGCGCCGCCCGGTGCACTCTCTGGTGGACCGAATGACGGCCTACAAGACGACACCGCAGCGGCAGCGTTAAGCGGCTGTGGCAGTACGCCGGCTAAGTGCTTTATCGATGACATAAATGCGTGGTCTACGAATGAGATCACCATTAACTGGAATTCCGCCTTGGCTTGGGTAGTCGCCTACCAACACGATTTAGCTAGTAATAGCGGTTCAAGCTCCTCATCGAGCTCTTCTAGCTCCAGTTCAAGTAGCTCTAGTTCAAGTAGCTCTAGCAGTTCGTCTAGCTCGTCTAGCTCGTCTAGCTCGTCTAGCTCAAGTAGCTCAAGTAGCTCAAGTAGCTCATCGAGCTCTAGCAGTTCATCGAGTTCAAGCAGTAGCGGTGGCAACTGTACCGAGCAGTGTAAATGGTACCAAGACGACCCTCGCCCGTTATGCGTAAATCAGAGCAGCGGTTGGGGTTGGGAAAATAACCAAAGCTGTATTGGCCGTACGACCTGTGAAAGCCAAAGTGGCAGTGGTGGAGTGGTGAGCAGCTGTTCTGGCTCCAGTTCATCGTCGAGCAGCTCGTCATCAAGTAGTAGCTCTTCGTCCAGTTCAAGCAGCTCGTCNTCTAGTAGTAGCTCATCTTCGAGCAGTTCNTCTTCAAGCTCTTCCTCGAGCAGTTCCTCTTCAAGCTCTTCCTCGAGCAGTAGTTCATCTTCGAGCTCTTCGTCGAGTAGCAGTTCATCCTCGAGCAGCTCTTCTTCGAGTAGCAGCTCAAGCTCGTCGTCTAGCAGCTCGTCATCAAGTTCGAGCTCATCCGGTGGTGGTGGCACTTGTAACTGGTACGGATGGAACGTTGCCATTTGCCAGAACACCAGCTCTGGCTGGGGCAACGAGAACAATCAAACCTGTATCTCGCGCTCCGCTTGCGGTGACAGAGTAGTAAACTAACCCCAAAACTAGCGGTAGTTATCCTAAGTAACTACCGCAGTAGAAGTGCCTCCCAAACCTAACGCCTGCAATATGACGTTAGGTTTTTTTATATCTGGAAGCCGCAAACTCCACTTAGGGAAATCGCTCGCAAATACTGCTACCATTCTGCCCCCTCGCCTTAACTTTTCAGGTGCTAGAATAGTGCCCCCGCCTCATCTGAGCGCTGGGTACGAACCAGAAAAACAAAAAACGTTGGGGAAACAACCATCAAAGCCCAGCAGGAGCCCTCCATGCCATCACTTTCAATTTTATCCAGACAATTCGCTCGCAGATTCAGTAGCGCTGCGCTGGTGTTAATTGCACTCTACATCGCCACCCCCGCCGCTGCCGAAATGGGCAACCCCAGGGTCAATCAAGTTGGCTATCCTACAGCTAGTAAAAAAGTCGCAACTTACAAAACGAGTGCAACGGCCTCACTAAAGTGGGAACTGCAGCAGAACGGAAAAACCTTAATCAAAGGCAAGACTAAACCACAGGGCTCTGATGCCGCATCGGGCGATACGGTTCATCACATCAACTTCTCTAAATTCAAAACAGAAGGCAGCGGATACACGCTGGTGCTGGAGGGTGACCGCAGTTATAGCTTCGCAATCGGCAATGATCTTTACTTGCCCATTTTCTACGACGCATCGCGCTATTTTTACCACAACCGCGCGGGTATCGAGATTAAAACCGAATACACTGGCGGCGGCCTTGGTAGCTACGCCGCCGACAAAAAATGGGCTCGCCCCGCAGGACACCTAAATAAAGGCGTTAATACCGGCGATTTCAACGTTACCTGCTGGCCGGGAACAGAATGTGACTACAACTTGAGCCCAGTAAAAGGCTGGTACGATGCCGGAGATCACGGCAAGTACGTGGTTAACGGTGGTATTTCTGCGTGGAAAGTTCTCGATATTTATGAGTGGTCCGCGAAAGCAAAGCGCGCGAATAAAAAGCAATTGGCCAAGCTCGCCGACAATACTTTTAATATTCCCGAGAGTGGCAACGGCACTTCCGACCTTTTGGATGAAGCCCGCTGGCAACTCGAATTTTTGATGGCCATGCAAATCCCTGCCGGTCATCCCAAAGCTGGCATGGTACATCACAAGCTACACGATATTGGCTGGACGCAACTGCCACTAGCGCCACACATGGACAAACATAAACGAGCGCTGGTACGTCCAAGTGTTACCGCTACGCTCAACCTTGCAGCGGCCGCGGCTAAGGCCGCTCGACTCTATCGCGACATCGATAAAGATTTCGCCAACCAGTGTTTAACCGCGGCGACTACAGCCTGGCAAGCTGCGCTGGCGAACCCCAGTGACTTTTACCTGTTTGGCAACGATAAAGGCGGTGGCGCTTATGGCGACGGTAATGCGGACGATGAGTTTTTTTGGGCCGCCACAGAATTGCTGTTAACTACGGGCGACAAACAATATCTACCAAGGGTGGAAAATTACACGGTCAATTCAAACGACTGGGCCTGGGCCGACACCGACTTACCAGCACTCATGAGTCTTGCAGTGCCTTACGGGGAAGTGGACAAATCAATCGTTAAAAAAGCACGGAAGCAGTTGCGAAAAATTGCCGATGGCTACGTCGAAACTATTAAGGACACCGGCTACCTTGTGCCTTCTACACCACAAGATTACGTTTGGGGATCAAACAATATTGTTGCCAACAAAATGATTTTGTTGGGCCACGTCTACGGCTTTACCGGCAAGGCGCGTTACGCCAATGCCTTTACCGCATCAATGAACTACCTGTTCGGCAACAACCCTATGTCGTTCTCCTATATTTCCGGTCACGGCGAAAACAGCTTAGCCCAACCACACCACCGCTTTTGGGCTGGTGCAATTGATGCCAGCTATCCTTGGGTGCCACCTGGAGCGCTGTCTGGTGGCCCAAATAGCGGCATTCAAGATCCGGTAGCCAAGGCACAAATTCCAGACTGCCCTACAACACCGGCTAAGTGCTTTCTAGACAACATTCACTCTTGGTCGACCAATGAAATTACCGTTAACTGGAACTCTGCACTAATGTGGATAGCGGCATTTCAACACGACTTAGGAAATGAAATTTAATACCTTTTGATAAAACGTTAACGTAAAAAAACCCCTCAGTTCGGACGTGAACTGAGGGGTTTTTATTTATGAGGTGACCCATTTATTTAAGTTCGTGGGGCATCCGCTTGGTTCTACATTTACTATGCTGGCTCGGCCGCCAATTGAGGGCCTGAGGCAACCAAAGCCTTACCGTCGTCATTATCAGTGAACTTTTCAAAGTTTTTGATAAACAAGTCAGCTAATTTCTCGGCCTTTACTTGCCATTCACCAGCATCGACATAGGTATCTCTTGGGTCCAAAATGTTGGTCGCTACGCCAGGTAACTCTGTAGGCACTTCCAAATTGAAAACTGGAATTGTCTGAGTTGGAACATTATCGACAGAGCCATCCAAAATTGCATCGATAATACCGCGCGTATCTTTAATGGAAATACGTTTGCCGGTACCGTTCCAGCCGGTGTTAACTAAATAGGCAGTGGCACCCACGGCTTCCATCTTTGCGACTAACTCTGCACCATACTTCACAGGGTGAAGGGTCAAGAACGCCTTGCCAAAACAAGCAGAAAAAGTAGGCGTAGGTTCAGTAATACCGCGCTCTGTACCGGCCAATTTCGCTGTAAAACCAGACAGGAAGTGATACTTAGTTTGGTCTGGGGTTAACTTTGAAACTGGAGGCAACACACCGAAGGCATCTGCCGTTAAGAAGATCACTTTCTTCGCATGCCCCGCTCTAGAGATAGGCTTAACAATATTATCAATATGATAAATTGGATAGCTGACTCGAGTGTTTTCAGTGATGGAATGGTCGCCAAAATCAATTTTACCGGCTGCATCAACGGTTACATTTTCCAGCAGCGCATCACGCCTAATCGCCTTGTAAATGTCAGGTTCACTTTCAGGGTCTAAGTCGATGGTTTTCGCATAACAACCACCTTCAAAGTTGAAAATACCATGCTCATCCCAGTCCGTGCTCATCATCGCCAATTAGCTAGGCGTTTCGCATCCGTAGATTAAGGTGGTTTTACCGGTACCAGAAAGCCCGAAGAAAATTCGCAACGTCACCTTTTTCGCCAACATTCGCAGAGCAGTGCATGGAAGCCATATGATTCAAAGGTAGGTAGTAGTTCATCATTGCGAACATACCTTTTTTCATTTCACCGCCATACCAAGTTCCGCCGATAACCTGCATGCGTTCGGTCATGTTAAACACCGTAAACACTTCGGAATTCATGCCGTGCTCTTTCCACTTTTTGTTAGACGTTTTAGAGCCATTCATAACAACAAAATCTGGCTCGCCAAACTCAGCTAGCTCTTTTGCGCTAGGACGAATAAACATATTGGTAACAAAGTGCGCTTGCCATGCAACTTCAACAATAAAACGCACTTTCATACGAGAGTTTTCGTTCGCACCGCAAAACGCATCGACAACAAATAATCGCTTCTTAGATAACTGCTCGCCAACAAGTGCTTTTAAATCTTTCCAAACTTCTGGTGTAACGGGTTTATTATCGTTGTGGGCAATATTAGAATCCCACCACAAATGTTCACGACTAACATCATCGAGAACAATGAACTTGTCTTTTGGAGAACGTCCGGTAAAAATCCCAGTGCTAACATTTACCGCACCTAATTCTGTTACAACACCTTTCTCATAGCCTTTAAGATCTGAACGTGTTTCTTCTTCAAACAACGTGTCATAAGAAGGGTTGTAAACAATCTCGCTGACATCGTGAATACCATATTTACTGAGGTCTAATTGTGTAGCCATTGTCTACTTCTCCCATGTGAAGTGTTTCAAATTCGTTGCCAAGCAAAAGAAGAACTTTGTCGACTTAACCACTAGAAAAATAACTACGTTCATAAGTGGATAAACCTAAGATCATTCTCGCTTTCTTTGATTCTTATTATAGGGAAGGGACGCGCGACAAGAAATCTTGACGATTGATCCACGTCAAGGAGTGGTTCGACTTACCGAATTTAGTTTTTGTTTGGCGGGAAAAGTAGGCAACACCCTTAATATTCAGAGGGTTATAGTGAAGGAGTTGTTACACAATCAAAACTATAGGCATAAAGATATAAGATGGAAAATGACAGAACCTAATCGGGAATCGACCAATCAATAGGTGATATACCCTTTTGTACTAAATATTGGTTAGCTAGAGAGAAA
>Ga0065722_100518_pt1 | contig 15696 bp, 14 predicted proteins | sample BansetMetagenome_FD_59109 | JGI IMG/M metagenome (GOLD analysis project Ga0065722, IMG submission 59109) | Bankia setacea gill microbial communities from Puget Sound, Washington, USA - Caecum Enriched | ecosystem: Host-associated > Mollusca > Digestive system > Ceca | place: United States... | reverse complement strand
CTCGGTGAAGACGATACTTTTGGCCAGCGCTTTTTCCGCGAAGCCCGTATTGTTAGCCAATTGGCCCACCCGAATATCGTTACCGTTTACGATGTGGGGGTACACGAGGGAATCTACTACCTCTCAATGGAATACATTGAGGGCGACGATCTAAAAACAGCCCGCAAATTTCTTACCCTAAAACAAAAAATTAATACCATTATCGATATCGCACGGGCACTCGACTATGCCGGTAGTAAAGGGTACGTGCACCGCGATATTAAACCCGAAAATATAATGTTTAACTCTTCGGACGGGCGCGCCATCTTGATGGATTTTGGTATTGCTCGTGCGGCGGAAAGCGACCAGAGTATGACCCAAACGGGTACCGCTATCGGTACTCCTCATTACATGAGCCCCGAGCAAGCGAAGGGCAAGCAGGTGGACCACCGCTCCGATCTCTACAGCCTTGGGGTTGTGTTCTATTTGCTACTCACCGGCCGAGTGCTTTTTGATGCTGAGTCGGCGGTCGCTATTGGCATTAAACACATTACCGAACCGGTGCCGTTGTTACCTGATGGAATGGGTGCATTACAGCCTATATTAGACGGTCTACTGGCGAAAAAGCCCGAGTCGCGCTATCAGGTGGCGGCACAATTAATTGCAGATCTCGAGCGGCTTGATGTCCGTTTACTTGAGCAATCTATCGCTTACGCTGATTCGAATGCAGCCGAGGCGGCTCGTCCAGCGAACGACCGCAACGCCATAACACAGCCAATGCGGGGGGGAAGTGATCTAGATGAGAGCTTCAACTATAGTGGCGGCCGCGAGAAAATTACCGTTGTTTACGACGAACAGGATGCCGGTTTAAATGCTGGGCGCAGCTTTATTCCCTACGTGGTGTTATTGACCGTTATCGTGGCAACCTTTGGCTGGGTGGGTTACCAGTACCAACCGGCACTGGTAAAGCCTTGGATCGAAAAGAGTGGTCACCTGGTGCTGGATACCTTCGGGTCGGCGATGAGTTGGACGCGTAACCTATTCGAGCCGGATAGCGATTCTTCGAATGATTCATCTGCTGTGAATCCAAAACCGAAAGCGCAAAATCCAGTCCCCAGCAAGGTTACAGATCGCACAAGCACCAATAACGGAGAGGCGAGCGCGGTTATTAAGCCTAAGCCCACAGCGACTAAACCCTCAGTCAAAGCCACTTCTCCAGCCCCCGCAGCTGCGAACATCAACACCTTAACTGAGCACTATTACGCCAAAATCCATACGCTCAACAATTTATACGCGCAAGACGGTACTTATCTGGGGGATTTGGTGGCGGCATATCGCGCCTTGTTGGCCGAGTTTCCGAAAGAGCTAAAAGCACAAGAAGCTCTAGACCTCATTAAAGTTAACGAGTTTGGCAAGGTGCGAGATCTTGCCGAGGCGGGGGACCTTACTGCTGCGAAGGCCCGTTTACGCCAGTTGCAGCCGATGTTTGCCTCATGGTCTGGCTCTGAGTTTGCGGCGTTGGAGAGTTGGGTGGATGAACGGGTACTGATTGATAAGTACCTGCGTCAAGCGCAATCATTGCTGCAAGATGGCTCATTGATTTACCCGAAAACGCCAAATGTGATTCAACAATATCAAGCGGTACTAGCCATAGAGCCCCAACACGCCGAGGCTTTGGCAGGGGTAGATAATGCACTTGCGATGGTGTTTGTGCAGGCCAGCGAACGTTATCGCGCCAACCAGTTGATGGCTGCAGAGCAGCAATTGCAGCAACTGTTGCAGGTTGCTCCGAATCATTCCGACGCACTGGCGCTCAACAAAAAGATCTCCGCGATTCAGTGGACACGTAGAGCCATTGCGCGAGACCTAGAAAAAGCGCAGGCGCGAATGGATGAGGAGGCGTACTTTATTCCGGCTGGTGACGCCGCTTACCATTATTACACTAATGTATTGGAACGAGATGAAGACAACCGCATTGCACGTGAGGGTATGGTGCGTTTAGTCGATGCTTTTGCCAGCCATATTTGGCAGCTAATGGGACACGAGGGCGCTGCGCAAGCCCAGGCCGAACTCAATGTGGCACTTCAATATCTACCGAGTAACGCTCGCCTAAACTCATTATCTCAAGCGGTTGCCGAGATGCTCAGCAGTTCCCCACCGTCTAACTAGTTCCACACCGTTCTGTACCCCGCAATTTAACCTTAATTCTGTACTNGAGCCTTAGCTCAGCAATTAAACCTGCTTTCGCGCGACGCTTTGCTATTCTTTATGTATTCGTTGATTCTGGCTTAGTCATAGCTTGGCTTCTGCCCAGCTCTAGTCCAAATAAGGAAAACATAGTGAGGGTGTTTCTTGGCGGTGCAGCCGGTGAGGTAATCGAGAAGCTAAAATCTTTGTGCAGTGAGTATGACTGCCATCATGATTATGCTAATGACTTGGTGGGTGCAAGAAAGCTTTTGGATGCGGGGGTGTTTGATCTGGTGTGCCTTGCGCAGTACTTTGACGACGGTTCTGCCTTTGAGTTATGCCGCGAAATACGTGGCCAGCTTAAATGGCAAGAGTGCCCGGTTCTACTGATTACCGAGCGTTCACAGCCGGCGCTTATCGAAAAAGCCTTTGCTTCAGGCTTTAACGAAACCTTTAGTTTGCAGCAGCTGCCTAATTTCCAAGCGTTTATCCATAACTTTTCTCGTGCCCGCCATCCGATAGAGGGACGGGTGTTGTTAGTCGAGGATTCGCCATCACAACAGCGAATGGTGGAAGCGGTACTCTCAAGAATTGGTTTACAAGTAAAAATCTGCGCCGACGCGCATTCGGCTTTAGCATTGTTTGAGACGGAAGATTTCGACTTAATTATTACCGATGTGGTCCTCGAAGGAGAGCTAACAGGGTTGGATCTTATCGGCCGTATCCGCACCCAGTCACGCGCTCAAGCCAGTACACCGATTCTGGTAATGTCTAGCTATCAATCTCAGGCGCAGCGCGTTGAACCCTTTCGTATTGGCGCGAGTGATTATGTGTCTAAGCCGCTCGCCATCGACGAACTATTGGCGCGCGCTCGTCGGCTAATTGAATCTCATAAATTATTGCAGCAAGTTCACGAGCAGCAGCTGTCGNTAGAGCATGCCAACGATGTTATGACGCATATGCTAAGCCGAGTCAGTCACGAATGTCGGAACTCCGTGAATATTGTCTTGGGTGTGACACAGTTACTGAGGCGTAAAGAAACATTTAGCGACGCGCAAAATAAAAAATTAGACACCATTACCAGCGCCACACGGCACCAGCTGTCGCTGTTGAACGATATTTTGGATTTCACTCAGCTGGAGTCGGGGGAAATTGAACTCAATTTAGAAATGGCAGAAATTCGTGAGCTGGTAGACGATGTGGTGAGTTTGTTCGTTTATTCCTGTGAAGAAAAGAACTTGGCGCTAATGACAGAGTATGCGGATNATCTACCTAAACACTGTGAGCTCGATGTTCGCCTAGTTAAGCAAACCTTGATAAACCTGTTATCAAACGCCGTAAAATTTACGCTTAAGGGGCAAATCAAACTGCGTGTGTGGGTTGAGCAAAACACCTTAAGGTTTGAGGTGTCTGATTCTGGACCAGGAATAGCGCGGGACGAAGTCAGTTTGCTGTTCTCAGCATTCAAGCAGACCTCCACCGGTAGACTTTCGGGCACAGGATCTGGCTTGGGGCTGTCGCTTTGCTCGGCTTTTGCAACCGTAATGGGAGGCGAACTGGCTGCAACCTCGGTTTTAGGCGGGGGCAGCCAGTTTCGGTTAACTTTACCTCTAACAACTCGTTAGAAATAGTGTTGATAGCGATTAGCTACTCATTTTTGCCTGCAGGTAATTCTCAATTCCAATTTTCTCGATAAGACTGAGCTGTGTTTCTAGCCAGTCGACGTGCTCTTCTTCGTCATCGAGTATCTCCTGAAACAAATCGCGTGATACATAATCACGTACAGTTTCACAGTAAGCGATGGCGTCCCGCAGATCTGGAATCGCTTTTAGCTCAAGCTTCAAATCACAGGCGAGCATCTCTTGGGTGTTTTCGCCGATCATTAACTTACCTAGATCTTGCAAGTTTGGCAGCCCTTCCAGAAACAAAATACGTTCAATTAGTTTGTCCGCATGTTTCATTTCATCGATGGACTCTTCGTATTCATGCTCGGCCAGCTCTTTTAGGCCCCAATCTTTGTACATGCGGGAATGGAGAAAATACTGATTAATGGCAACCAGTTCATTGCTGAGGGAAAGGTTCAGAAATTCAATAACTTTGGCGTCGCCTTTCATAGGAGCGCTCCTTGTTTTAGGGGTGGGGGATGGGGGGAAGTGTGCGCACCGGCGTGAAGTTTGTCAAACGTCACGAGGCAGATCCAACGGTAGGTGTTTAGGGTGACAGCGGTATTTTGACTGGCGGGCACTACGGGGAATGACTGAATAAAAACTAACCTGCTAAATAGTATAACCCTTGGCTGCTATTCTCTGTTGCTGCGAGTGTTTCAGTGATGACTTCGCGGGCGAGACAGGCACATTTACCGCACTGGCTGGCGACGCCAAGCTGTTTACGCACGGCACGCAAACTTTCGGCACCGTTGTCTACGGCGTCACGAATTTGGGTGTCGGTAATACCTTTGCATAAACATACGTACATAGTGTGTTACTCGTGGTGTGTGACCTACTAGTTACGGCGCAATAAGGTGATGACGTTCCAGCTGCACCGCTTACCTTTATGAATAATGGATAATTTACTGCGAACAAGAATGATTGTCAATTAGATTCATAGTCCGTTTTTCAGGGAAAGGAGTGCCAAATTGGTGTTATGTGAATAAGTAGGGCGTTATCGTTTGTGATCTTATTGAAGTTATTTAGAAATTTAATGAAAATGCGGTCTGCCAGCGTGTATCATTACCGCTCGCTATTAATTGCATTGCTTTGATTGTATTGTTTTTGTACAAAGCGGGGCGGTCAGTCACAGTTTCGCGTAACGCGGGTATCCATCTCACGACAACATCAACTCACTTCCAGGGAGACAACCATGGGCGTTTTAGTCGGTAAATCTGCACCAGACTTTACAGCACCAGCTGTATTGGGCAGCGGTGAAATCGTAGACAGTTTCAATTTTGGGGAAGCCACGAAAGGTAAGAAAGCGGTTGTTTTCTTCTACCCGTTGGACTTCACTTTTGTATGTCCTTCTGAATTATTGGCTTTCGATCATCGCATCGCCGAGTTCGCAAAGCGCGGTGTAGAAGTGATCGGTGTTTCCATCGATTCTCACTTTTCACACAACGCATGGCGCAACACCGCTGTTAATGATGGCGGTATTGGCCCAGTTAAGTACACCCTTGTAGCCGATATGACGCACGCTATTTGTAAGGCCTACGATGTAGAATCTGAAGGCGGTGTTGCTTACCGTGGTTCGTTCTTGATCGATGAAGACGGTTTGGTTCGTCATCAGGTTGTTAACGATTTGCCTTTAGGTCGTAACGTTGACGAAATGTTGCGTATGGTTGACGCATTGGCCTTCCACCAGGAGCACGGTGAAGTGTGTCCAGCTGGCTGGAAAGACGGCGATAAAGGTATGGATGCTTCCCCTACGGGCGTTGCAGCTTATCTTTCTGAAAACGCCGATAAACTTTAAGTTTCAAAGCGTTGTCAAAAACCGGCTTATGCCGGTTTTTTTTCGTCTGAAATTGGGTCTAAGCTTTGATCTAAGGCGCTATGAACTTGTATCGGGGAGTTCGTGCTCCTAGGGCGATTTACAATCTAGAGGTTCCTTCGCTGTGAATCTAGCCCTAAAATGACAAGTCAAGCTGTAATAATGGCAGCGGAACCAATGGATAACTATGAACGCCATAAAACAACGCTACGAAACCTTAATTGACAAATATCGTGTACGTCTGCGAGATAAAGCGATTAGTCGCGCTCGCGCACGAATTTATGCCAGCGGTAAAGAGCCCGAAGCTTTATCAGAGGTGGCCTTAGAGGCCGTGGTAAAGGATGAAGAAGATAAACTGGTCAGTGAACTTAAGTCTAAAGGCATCTACGCACTACTGGCTGCGCTTGGTCTGAGTTTTTGGGTGTAGCCTTGTGAAATTTATCGCTAATACATTTTTTCTCGCATTAATTTGGAAGCGCTACAGTCGTCTGATAGTCGCTGTTGCGCTGCTGTTTGCCAGCTACTTTATGGTTGCCACATTACATAGCGACTATTTGGACTACGTGAAAAACTCGGGTGTGGATAGGTATTTGGCGTTGTCCTACGTGGTTAAGTGGGTTTTACTGATTGCNTTAACGGCGATATTTTATTTCGTTGTGGCGCGAACGCGCTCTAAGGTCGAGGTGGAAAAGCGGGCGAAGATGGCTGGCAGAGACACATTTCAGAGTCGTCGAGCAAACGAAGTGCCTTCGGCCGCAGCAAAAACCGACCCGTTTGAGTCGATTCGCCACAAGCGCAAGTTACGAGGTCGGGCAGATCAGTTTTTGGATGAAGACGACTAGCGAGTCTANAGTGGCCAGCCNCCCAGCTGTTTCCATTTGTTAACAATCAAACAGAAGAGTTCTGCCGTTTTTTCGGCATCATAGGCGGCCGAGTGGGCTTCGCGATTAGAAAACTCAATTTCCGCTACCATGCAGGTTTTCGCCAATACGGTTTGACCAAACACTAAACCGGAAAGGCTCGCGGTATCAAAGCAGGAGAAGGGATGAAACGGGTTGCGCTTCATCTCACAGCGACTAGACGCCGCATTAATAAAGCCTAAATCAAAATGTGCGTTGTGTCCCACCAGTACGGCTCGATTACAGCCTTCAGCTTTAACCGCTTTACGTACCGCCTGAAAAATCTCGCCCAAGGCATAGTCTTCCGGCACGCCAGCGCGGTTCTCACACTCCAAGTCAATGCCGGTAAAGTCTAGTGCCGCCTGCTCGATATTGGCGCCCTCAAAGGGTTCTACATGAAAATCGAAGGTTTCGTGGGGGTGGAGCAGTCCGTCATCGTCCATACGCAGCGTGACTGCGGCCACTTCTAATAGAGCATCGGTCGCGCAGTTAAAACCGCCGGTTTCAACATCGATAATAACCGGTAAGAAACCACGAAAACGCTGAGCGAGCGGTGATTTCGCCGGTGCTTCCGCGGCGGGTTTTATTTCGGTGTTGCTGACTTCAGTATTTGTTTCTGTCACATCAAGCTCTTTTTATTAGATCAATTTCCAGCGCAGTGTTTCGCCCGCACGCAGTGGTACTAAGGTTTCATCGCAGTAGGCGAGTGTTTCGGGTACGCGCCAGCTCAATCTGTGCAGGGTTACCTTAGTCGTATTTGGCGCTAGGCCGTAAAAAGCTGGGCCATACAAACTGGCGAAACCTTCGAGCTTGTCTAGCGCGCCCGCATCTTCGAATGCTTCTGCGTAGAGTTCCAGCGGGGTAAACGCGGTATAGGCGCCAGCACAGCCACACGCGGCCTCTTTTTTCTGGCGGGCGTGAGGAGCGGAATCTGTACCAAGGAAAAACTTAGGGCTACCGCTGGTCGCGGCTTCAATAAGTGCAGCCTGATGAGTGCTGCGTTTTAGAATAGGCAGGCAGTAGTAGTGTGGTCGAATCCCACCGGCAAGCATATGGTTGCGGTTAAATAGCAAGTGGTGAGCCGTAATCGTTGCGGCGACATTGGGGCCAGATTCTTGCACAAACGCTGCTGCATCTGCCGTGGTTATGTGTTCCAACACAACCTTGAGTGCTGGGAAGTCGGTGACGATAGTTTGGAGTGTGCGCTCTAGGAAAACCGCTTCACGATCAAAGATGTCGATATTGTTATCGGTAACCTCACCGTGAATCAAAAACTTAACTCCGAGTTCTTGCATGGTTTCTAGCGCGGGGTAAATGTTGCGAATATCGGTGACGCCTGAATCGGAGTTGGTGGTGGCTCCGGCGGGGTAAAGTTTGCAGGCGACAACCCCTGCGGCATGGGCATCACGTATATCCTTGCTACTGGTGAGGTCAGTAAGGTACAGAACCATCAGCGGTTCAAACTGGGAGCCGGGTGGCCGAGCCGCAATAATTCTGGCTTTGTAGCTAAGCGCTTGCTCGGCATTGGTAACGGGCGGCACCAAGTTTGGCATGGCGATGGCTCGCGCAAAATGTGTTGCTGCGTGGGGAACTGTGGTCTTAAGAGCTTGGCCATCGCGAAGATGTATGTGCCAGTCGTCGGGCTTAATTAAGGTTAGGTTTTGCGGTATCTCGGTTGTCATGGCGGCGGGTTACGGTCGTCCGAATGGGGTTGGGGAGTGAAGGCCGATCAGAAACCAATGCGAAGTAATGGCTAAGCGTGGATTTGCGGCAGGATAGGTGTGAATGCTACCGGAATTTGGCATCGGATGCATGGCTGGATCACAACTAAGAGACAATCTATGGGTAATAGCGACCTTGTCCTGCTTGAAAGTGGGGGGATGAGCGGGTGGTACGAGAGAGATCTAAAGTTTCATTCAAGTTTGCCGACAGTATGAAGATAGAGGTCTCGCAGGCTTAGACCGAGAAAATCCAACCTACATCTAGAATTAGAGATCGCTACGTGATTGGAAAAGTGACTGAAAAACGCAATCAGAATCAAAACATCGCCGTGCGGTTTTTGCTCGGTGTGGTGCTATTGGTATCGACCTCGTTGCTGCAAGCCACAACCTACACCACCGGAATTAACCCTGGCGAATGGAAAACGGTGTCCTCGGTGTTTGAATGCCGCCTTGAGCAACCCGTGCCCTTATTTGGCGATATTGTATTTCGTACCCGAGCAGGTGAAGCGTCTGGGGCGTATCTTAGATCTAAGACGGCACGTTTTGCCGCAGGCGATGCCGCTATGGTGGCGCGAACGCCGGTTTGGCGGCCCAAACAGGAAAGTATCAACTTAGGTGCGGTGGCCATGAAGCAGGGCACTCGTCCGTTGTGGCTGGGCTCAAAGCGTGCGGAGTTGATGTTGTCGCACCTCAGTGATGGTAGAGAAATCGAAATCTCCAACCCAGCTTGGTATCGAGAGTCACCTGAGGCTCGGCTGGCGGTCACGACGATCGGTTTTAGGCGTGAATATAGTAACTACTTGAGCTGTTTGGCCGGACTGTTACCTGCTAATTTTGATCAGCTTAGACGAACAGCCGTGTATTTTCGCAACGGTGATGCCGAGTATTTAAATGCAACCGCTCGGAGTCACTTGGATAAGATAGTGACACTGGTTAAGCACGACCCGAAGATCCAAAAATTTTACATCGACGGCCATACCGATACGGTTGGTGATCGCGCCGATAACTTGGAGCTCAGTAAGCTTAGGGCAGAGCTTGTTAGTCAATATCTGATTAGCAAGGGCATTCCTGCCGAGCAGTTGGTAATACGTTGGCATGGTGAGCGCTACCCAGCTAGTTCGAATGGTAGTTGGGATGGGCGTTCGAAAAATCGTCGTGTAACCGTACGCCTAGAAAAGTTAGAAGCCTCGCAGCCGAACACTAAACCCGCAAATAGTATGGCGGGGGTGGATCCACCCAAGTAAGCACAGGTTTTCACCTCAACACCTTGCAAGTACCGTTATTCCCCTTTATTCGGAAAATAATCCCGAAAAACAGCCTTGCCGAAAGTGAATCGCCGTAAAGCGCTGGAACTTGGCAGCCCATACCTTTAAAATCCGCCACCGGCCCTTGCGGCCAATTCTCTCTCGAATTAGCAAACGCTGGCGTTTCCAGCTGTGGAGCACTCATGTCGTCTGAAAAATCATCCATCAATAAAGTTGTCCTTGCCTATTCTGGTGGCCTCGATACTTCCGTTATCGTTAAGTGGCTGCAGGAAACCTATGACTGTGAGGTGGTGACCTTTACGGCCGATATCGGTCAGGGTGAGGAAGTCGAGCCTGCTCGCGCCAAAGCTAAGGCGATGGGAATTAAAGAAATTTATATCGAAGATTTACGTGAAGAATTTGTACGCGATTTTGTGTTCCCAATGTTTCGCGCCAATGCGATTTACGAAGGCGAGTACCTGTTGGGTACGTCTATAGCTCGGCCGCTTATTGCTAAGCGTTTGATCGAAATTGCCAATGAGACTGGCGCCGATGCAATTTCTCACGGTGCGACCGGCAAAGGTAACGATCAGGTGCGCTTTGAACTCGGCGCCTACGCTTTAAAACCAGGCGTTAAAGTGATTGCGCCTTGGCGCGAGTGGGATCTTACCAGTCGTGAAACGCTGATGGCGTACTGTAAAGATCACAACATTCCTGTCGATTACGCCAAGGCAAGCAAGAAGTCGCCTTATTCTATGGATGCAAACTTGCTGCATATCTCCTATGAGGGCGATATGCTCGAAGACCCTTGGACAGAAGCCGAAGAAGATATGTGGCGTTGGTCAGTATCGCCAGAAGCGGCGCCAGATCAGCCGGAATATATCGAGGTAACCTTTGAAAAAGGTGATGTTGTAGCCGTTAACGGCGAAGCCATGTCGCCTGCAACCGTACTCGAAACCTTGAACAAGTTGGGTGGCGCTCACGGCGTTGGTCGTGTCGATATCGTCGAAAACCGCTATGTGGGTATGAAGGCTCGCGGCTGTTATGAAACACCAGGCGGAACAATTTTGTTGCGCGCGCACCGAGCTATAGAGTCTATTACGCTTGACCGCGAAGTGGCACACCTTAAAGATTCACTTATGCCCAAGTATGCCGAGCTTATCTACAACGGTTATTGGTGGAGCCCAGAGCGCCACATGTTGCAAACTGCAATCGACGAGAGCCAGATTTCGGTTAATGGTGATGTGCGCTTAAAGTTGTATAAAGGTTCTGTAAGTGTTGTTGGTCGTCGTTCTAGCGATAGTCTGTTTGATGCGCGCATGTCGACGTTTGAAGATGATGCCGGTGCATACGACCAAAAAGATGCGGCGGGCTTTATTAAGCTTAATGCCTTGCGCATGCGTATTGCTGCTCAGAAGGGGCGTAAGCTTCTGTAATTGTGATTATTTGCGCTGAGTAATTTTTAAAAGGCGCGTTAGCCGGATAACGCGCCTTTTTTTATGGAATACATTAAGACTCTATTCTCGGGTGGTTTAGCGGTATTGCACGGCTATTTTGACTCGAATCAAGGCCAGCACCTGATTCAACACCTATAATTCTTCACATTGTGGTTTTTACGGTTTAGTACTGTGGGGGGCGGCATGCTTCTCGCTGTACCCATCTTCATTCAATTTTCGCACTTCACACTTAATAGGACACTATTATGAGCAATGGTTTGGCAATTGAGCCGCCAGCATACAACTACAAAATCGTACGCCAGTTTACGATTATGACTGTTGTATGGGGGATCGTTGGTATGGGTGTTGGGGTTCTCTTGGCCGCCCAACTTATGTGGCCGGAACTCAACGATTTTTTCCAGCCCTACTCACATTTTGGGCGTTTGCGTCCCCTACATACCAATGCAGTAATTTTCGCCTTTGGTGGTTGCGCACTGTTTGCAACATCATTTTATGTGGTACAGCGAACTTGTCAGGCTGTGTTATGGGGAGGATTTTTAATCCCGTTTATTTTTTGGGGCTGGCAAGCGGTAATTGTTGCCGCTGCGATTACGCTGCCGATGGGGTTGACCTCTGCAAAAGAGTANGCGGAATTGGAATGGCCCATTGATATCGTCATTACGCTTGTCTGGGTGGCTTACGCTTTGGTGTTTTTTGGCACTGTGATGAAGCGAAAAACGCCGCATATTTATGTCGCCAATNGNTTTTTTGGCGCTTTTTATTATTACCGTCGCGATATTGCATATTGTTAACAGTATGGCCGTGCCGGTGTCTACCATGAAATCTTACTCGGCTTATTCGGGGGCAATGGACGCCATGATTCAGTGGTGGTATGGGCACAATGCGGTAGGCTTTTATTTAACTGCAGGTTTCTTGGGCATGATGTACTACTTTGTGCCGAAGCAGGCGGGGCGCCCCGTTTATTCCTACCAGCTTTCTATCGTGCACTTTTGGGCCCTTATCGCGATCTACATTTGGGCTGGCCCACACCACTTACATTATTCAGCGTTACCGGACTGGGCGCAGTCACTGGGTATGGTGATGTCGCTTATCCTTCTAGCCCCGTCTTGGGGTGGAATGATCAACGGGATTATGACCCTCTCGGGCGCGTGGGATAAGTTGCGTACCGATCCAACACTACGCTTTTTAGTGGTCTCTCTTTCCTTTTACGGCATGTCGACTTTTGAAGGGCCGATGATGTCGATTAAAACCGTTAATGCACTTTCTCACGATACCGACTGGACCATTGGCCATGTGCACTCCGGCGCTTTAGGTTGGGTTGCGATGATTTCGATTGGTGCTGTTTATCACCTGGTGCCGGTGCTCTATAACCGCGTGCAAATGTGGAGTGTTCGTTTGATCTATACCCATTTTTGGCTGGCGACAATTGGTACGGTGTTGTACATCGCATCCTTGTGGGTCAACGGTTTGTTGCAGGGTTTGATGTGGCGAGCCTTTAATTCCGATGGCACTTTGACCTACAGTTTTTGTGGAGTCGGTTGAAGCGAGCTATCCCGGTTATTTCGTACGATTTATCGGGGGTGCTTTTTTCCTTATAGGAATGTGTTTGATGGCTTACAACGTCTACCGAACCGTAGCTGAAAAAGAGCCTCAAAATGACTCTAGCGAAAGCGCCGATTCGGTCGCTGCACCCCAGACGGCTTAAGAGGAGCTACCGTGAAGAATCATGACATAGTTGAAAAAAATATTGGTTTGATGGTGGTGCTAGTTGTAGTTGCCATTAGTTTTGGTGGGCTGGTGCAAATCGTGCCGCAGTTCTTTCAGAAAGAGACCGCTGAACCTATCGATGGGCTCGTGCCGCTGACGGCCGTGGAGTTGGAAGGGCGTGACGTCTATATTCGCGAAGGTTGCCATGTGTGTCATACCCAAATGGTACGGCCACTGCGTGCAGAAGTTGAGCGTTACGGTCACTACTCCGTTGCCGGTGAGTCGGTTTACGATCACCCCTTCCTGTGGGGCTCCAAGCGCACCGGCCCGGATTTGGCTCGAGTGGGTAAACGCTATAGTAATACCTGGCATAAGGCGCATCTCTACAACCCGCGCAATGTTGTTCCTGAATCCAATATGCCAGCCTTTCCTTGGTTGTTTGAGAACGAGATTGACGCAAAGGTTACGCCTAAGAAAATGGTTGCCCTACGCAGGGTGGGTGTTCCCTATACCGATGCGGATATAGAAGGTGCGAGCGCTGCCGTTGCCGGGACAAAAGAAATCGATGCTTTAATTGCGTATTTACAGCAGTTAGGCACCTTGTTAACTCAGAAGCGGTAGGCTTATGGATATCAACACACTGCGAGGCATAGCGACCATTTTTGTAATGCTGGCGTTTATCGGGATTTGTTGGTGGACGTTTTCACCGCGTCGTAAACAGCAGTTTAACGAGGCCGCCAACTTACCGTTTGCTGATGAGCAGGCCGCAGATGTCAAAAAAACTCCCGCTGAAGATTCTTCTCTTCATAGCGCTGACAAAAAATAAGGGCAGGGTACGCATATGAGTATGTTTTGGAACCTATGGATTATAGGTCTAACAGTGGTATGTACTGGACTGGTGTTGTGGGTGCTTTTAGCAAACCGTAAAGTTGCGCAAAGCGATGATGACGACCCAGAAAACCGCACTACTGGCCACGTGTATGACGGTATTGAAGAGTACGACAACCCTTTGCCGCGCTGGTGGTTCTTAATGTTTGTTGGCACCATTATTTTTGGTGTAGGTTACTTGGCGTTGTACCCAGGGCTCGGCAGTTATAAAGGTATTTTGGGGTGGACGTCCGTTGGAGAATTGCAGTTGGATCAGCAAGAGGCCCTCGAGAACTACAGTGAGACTTTCGGAGCCTATTCGCAGATGCCGATAGACGAATTAATTCATGATGGTCGTGCTCTAAAAATGGGTGTGCGCTTATTTGCCGACAACTGTGCCGTTTGCCACGGCGCCGATGGTGGCGGTAACTTCAGCTTCCCCAACCTAACAGACAAAGATTGGCTTTATGGCGGGACTGCAGAAGCCATTAAACAATCGATTACCGATGGCCGTGCTGGGCAGATGCCGGCGTGGGGCAGCCTTATTGGTGAGCCAAGTGTTGTCAGTGTCTCCGAATATGTTTTGCAGCTTTCTGGTCAGCCCCACGAAAAAGCGTTAGCGGTTAATGGTGCTAAGGTGTTCACGCAAAATTGCGCTGCTTGCCACGGTGCTGATGCGACTGGCAATCATTTAATTGGAGCACCAAATTTAACAGACACAACTTGGTTATATGATGGTTCGCGCGCCGGTATACAGCATTCTGTACGTATGGGCTTAGCAAACGAAATGCCGGCACAGCACGATAAATTACGCGAAGAAAAAATCCATATTCTCGCGGCTTACGTTTATTCATTATCATTTGACTACGAAGATTAGATAACGGGATAAAAACGGAGGCTAAAATAGCTCCGTTTTTTTTCATATTAAATATCAGGGTTTTCTAATATAGTTTTTCAGTTCACTAATGCACTTGTTACTTTATTAGGGTGCATCAGGTGAATTTAAGTCCATGCGTATGGGCCGGTTTTTTGAGGTAATAGAGGGGGTAACGTGTCCGAACCTAAGTCGACTAAAAATACAGATGCTATTCGCTACCGCAATTTGTATGAAGCCGAAGACAAGATATACACGCGTAAAATTTCTGGCTTCTATCAGTCTGTTCGACGTTACACCGGCTTACCTTTAATTGCCGCGTTTCTACTGTTGCCGTGGTTAATTATTGATGGGCGTCCAGCAATTCTATTTGATTTNCCNGCACGACAATTTCATGTTCTTTGGCTAACGTTTTGGCCNCAAGATTTTATGTTGTTGGCGTGGTTGCTGATCATTTCGGCTTTTTCGTTGTTTACCGTTACGGTATTGTTAGGGCGTGTCTACTGTGGCTTTACTTGCCCGCAAACCGTCTGGACCTTGATGTTTATATCCATCGAAAGCTTTTGCGAAGGTGATCGCAATGCCCGAATAAAACTGGATAAGAAACCTTGGTCACTAGAAAAGGTCGTGCGCAAAGGNAGTAAACATTCGCTTTGGGTTTTGGTTGCTTTTATCACCGGGGTAACATTTGTTGGTTACTTCTTTCCGATACGGGAATTATTGCTCGGCTTGGTACCTTCTCGAGATATAAGTACAGGAATGTTTGTTCTGAATACGCCGCCAGCGGCAGTGTTTTGGACGGCGTTCTTTACCATTACCACCTATGTTAACGCAGGTTGGATGCGTGAGCAGGTCTGCAAATATATGTGCCCCTATGCGCGTTTTCAGTCGGTAATGTACGATCAAGATACGCTCGCCGTGCATTATGATGCTGCCCGCGGTGAGGATCGCGGCCCACGGAAAAGTGGAGAAGATTATAAAGCGAAGGGTTTGGGCGATTGTATCGACTGCTCTTGGTGTGTGCAGGTGTGTCCAGTCGATATCGATATTCGCGATGGCATCCAATACGAGTGTATTAACTGCGGCTTGTGTGTGGATGCCTGTAATGCTGTGATGGACAAGCTGGAATATCCGCGCGGTTTAATTCGCTTTACCTCTATTGATCAGCTAAAAACCGGGATTACCCGCTTCTTCCGTCCACGGGTATTTGGTTACGCATTTGCGGTAAGTGCAATGGTGGTGGCGTTTATGTATACGGTTCTGACTCGAACACCTCTGACT
>Ga0065722_100151_pt1 | contig 15755 bp, 15 predicted proteins | sample BansetMetagenome_FD_59109 | JGI IMG/M metagenome (GOLD analysis project Ga0065722, IMG submission 59109) | Bankia setacea gill microbial communities from Puget Sound, Washington, USA - Caecum Enriched | ecosystem: Host-associated > Mollusca > Digestive system > Ceca | place: United States... | reverse complement strand
CTGTTGAGTATCAGCACGATTGGCTATTCGCGCCGCCTGCCCATCGGAGTTCGCATCTCCATATTCATCCTGCAAGCCATCAAGCTGTTCCACGCCGCTTTGTTGAGATTCGCCCTGTGGGTCACTTCCAACAGAAACGTTAGCGGCAGAATAGTTGCGCTTGAGATACCGCCAACCCAGCTGTACTTGGCTAGACTTGTTCCACAGCTTGAAATCATTTGACCAGCGCGCGCGTAGGTTAACACCATCAAAGCTGTAGGCTTGGTTGCGAGCACTTTCCTGTTCTAGCGAAAAGCCCACAGTAATAAAACGCTGACCGCTATTCATAAACCGATAGAAGTCGCCGCTCCACTCCCATGTGTCGGCATTGCGTTGGCTTTGCTCCGCGAAGGTTTTGTGTTTTTGTGTCGCCGCTGCGCGCAGGTAAAATTTTTGCGTGAAAAGCTTAGAGGCAAATACACTGGTTTGCGATAAAGCGAGAAAATCCTGCTGATCAAGATACGCCGCCGCATAGTTGTAGCTGGCACCAGCGGTTAACCACGAAAACCTATAGCTGGATTCGAGATTACCGCGCGCTACGGCGAGATCAAAACTTTCATATTGCTGGTATTTTTTCCCGTCGTAAAAAACGCCGCCACGCAGGGTTAATTTTTCTTTTGGCTGCCACTCTGCGGTCAGCCCTAAATTCGTTTTTGTCGCCCAGTCGCCCTGCTGGGTATTTCGATCTAGCTCCACTAGGCTCACATTGCTATCGTATTCTGTGCCCACACCTACCTGCGCCGAAACTGCAGCGGTATCAGCGTATAAAGGCAAGCTAAACCCCAAGCCTAGCGTAAGCATTACTACCTGCGCTCGCTTGCTTATCGCATTTGTTGCGGCGGCTTTTACGCAATCCGTTAAACTGTATATTGGTCGAATGGCCATGATGAGAACCTCAACATTTTTTGAAATTAACTGAACCGTGTTTTTCGTTGCTGCGCTTTAAATACGCGTGCTGAAGCGGGCAGCTGGCGGGACTATGAGTAAGTCTCGCCAGCTGCGGCCGTCGCTACAAAAAACAAAGATTGCTGAAGATTAAAGTTATTCAAGACAGTGGATACAGGTATTGAATACTTTATGGTGATCACTTAAAGGTGACGCCAGATTTTATAGGCTACCGGCAAGAGATTGCGCAATAGAGCCCTCAACCGCCGCCGACACAGCGCTGTTAACTTGCTCGCTTACCGTAGCGCTAACGTGATCATTAACAGCAGCCTGAGTGGCTTGTTGCACTTGGCCGGAAATCGACGCGTCCACTGCGCCACTGATACTTTGGGTTAGCGCAGCATCGATAGCATTGGTCATCTCGGTGGTTTGTATTTGTGTTGCGACTAGCTCATTTGCTAGGGCGGTAGCCGTTTGTTCCGCCATTGCGTTTACCGTCACCGCCGTCTGCATGCCTGCATTCGCGGTTTGATTTAGATTTGCGGTGATCGAGGCTGTGGCGTTAGTCGCTTTTGCGGTTAGCTCGGCAGTAGCCGCCGTCGTGTCGCTAGCGAGCGATTCACCGCTCTGGCGGAAGCTCGAGCTAGCATTGGAACTAGCGTTAGAGCTTGCCTCGGAGTTCAGGTTTGAACTAAGACTTGAGCTACTCGCCGTATCACTTGGCGCGCTCGTTGCCGACTCAGTTTCAGTGCGGTTGTCGTCATACACCGCTACAGAAGGCGCATCCGCTGCAGCAGAAGCGTTCGTCTTTGCATCGCCGTCTAACTCCGCTGATGTCGCTTGACTTTCAGGCTCAATTTGCGCGNTACCCCGTACGTCGGCACTGGAATTGACACCGATACGGGCTTGACTGAAATCATCAGCCGAAACAGCAATAGAGAGTAGGCTACAAGCGGTTAATGCGGTAAAAAGTAAAGTTGGTTTATTCATGGTTGTTTCCTCGTTTTTGGTTGGTTCAATAACTTAACGAGGCAGAACGGAATTTATTCCATACAAATGTGATATTACATTTTTCTCCATAAATAGAAGGAACGAACACCCCATGTATGCGGTCATTTTTACAGCTACACTCAAACACCTCGACGAAGAATATTCCGCTACCGTAGCCAAGATGCGTGATTTGGCCTTTAACCACTACGGTTGCCTCGCCTTAGACAGTGTTTGCGACGGCAGTAAAGAAATTACCATTTCCAATTGGCCAAGTTTGGAGCATATTAGTGCTTGGCACGCAGACCCAATGCATCAAGCGGCGCAAGCTCTCGGTAAAGCCAAGTGGTACACAGAATTTTCGGTACAGGTCACCTATGTTGAACGCAACTATCGTATGAACTTAGCAACTGACCAAACCAACTGAATATCACCGATAACGATACAGGCCTAAGTGTTGCGTTAATCAACAACACTCTACTTACTAAAGTGCATGACAAATACCCAAGGGAGATTTCCAATGAAATACGCCATTACCGGCTTAACGGTTGCACTGCTTTTCGGCTGTGCCTCCCAAGAACCCCGTCTTAAGGACATTGAACCTTCGGTTTCCGAAACCCAGCAGCGTCAGGCACAGGCGCAACTACTTGAATCACAAGCCACACAGACCCTAGCACTTAAACGAAAAATAGCCGTTGGTCGACTTTCAAACGAAACCAGCTATGGTAAAAGTTTACTCGGCTCTAGTGGCAGCGATGTGTTGGGCGAAAAAGTATCCGACATGTTTGTGCAATCCCTTGCCAATAGCGGCAACTACTTAATCTTNGAACGCCCCGATTTAGATTTGNTGAACAATGAAGCCAAGCTCAGCGGTCAAAGCGTGAACCTTATTGGCGTAGATACCCTAGTTATTGGCTCGCTTACACAGTTTGGTCGCAACACCACTGGCGAGTCGGGCTTTTTATCCTCCTCTAAAAAACAAGAAGCCACTGCAACCGTAGACTTACGTTTAGTTGAAACCAAAACCGGACGGGTATTTTCTTCGGTAACAGGCAGCGGTTCATCATCTACCGAAACCGCTCGTACCATGGGTTTTGGTTCGGTTGCTGGCTACGACGGCAGCATTAATGACCGTGCCATCGGGGCCGCCGTAAATGCTGCGGTAGAAAAACTCAATAAAATTATGCTGGAAAAAACCTGGGCCGCCGATGTGTTAGCCGTACAAGACGGCAAAGTGTTTATTAGCGGCGGCAGCCACCAAGGCATTAAAACCGGTATGACCTTTGATGTGTTCACCAAAGGTAAAGCGGTTAAATCGACAACGACTGGCGGCATTATTACCCTGCCGGGCAAGAAAGTCGCTGCCATTAACATTGAGGGATTATTTGGCGATAACGAATTGGAAGAAGGTTCATTCGGTTCGGTGGTACAAGGTTCTATCGCCGGTATTGACGTCAGTACCTTGGAAGTTAGGGAGACTAAATAATGAAATTTTCAATTCGAGTAGCGTTATTATCCATCGCCGTATTACTTGTTACCGCCTGTGTGAATAAGCCGACGCAAAATACCACAGTGGTAGACGATAGACCACGCGTGACCTTCGCCGCAGATTTAGCCTCGTCGCCAAAAAACTATAGTATTCATATCGATGGTATAGCTTACGGAAGCTTAGCTAATTTTATGTCCGACAAAAATGCACTGCGTATTATTTCCGGTCGCCATAAAATCGACATCATCCATAATGATACAGTAATTAAAACCTACGACGTAACCTTGGGTGCGAATGAAACACGTGTCCTTAAGGTAACCCATGGCAAATAATCGCATTGTAATTTTAATTATTGGCTTACTCTTGCTGAGCGGTTGCGGCGCAACCACTCAGTACAAGTGGGGTAATTACGAAAAAAATATGTTTGATTATTACCACCAACCCAGCCGCAAAGATAAAGTCATTTCAGACCATTTGAATATGGTAGCCAACCCTCCGATCAATGGTCAAAAATTGGCTCCCGGTATGTTCGCAGAAGCCGGCACTTTTTATTTGGAACAAGGCGACTTAGCAAAAGCCATCGAAATGTACCAACTAGAACGCGCCGCCTGGCCTGAAAGCACGAAGCTGATGGATGCCTTGATTGAGAATTTGCAAAAGAAAGTAGGCTCTAAATGATCGCAANACTTAGTTCTAGAATTTTTCTGCGCTGTTTCATTTTCAGTATGACGGTATTTTTTTATGGCTGTGAAACAACTCAGCAGCCACGCAGCATGTCCGAATTTGAACAATTGCGTCCCGCCTCTATATTAGTCGTACCCGTAGTCAATAAATCTGTCGATGTAGAAGCCCCTACCTATTTACTTACTACCCTGCCAATGGTGCTCGGTAACAAAGGCTACTATGTATTCCCAATAAATACGGTCAAAACGATTTTAGATCATGAGGGCTTTTACGAGCCTGCTGAAATTCACGCACAGCCACCAGAGAGTTTAGCGGCGATGTTTGGTGCAGATTGCATTTTATACGTGACCATTAACGAATGGACCTCACAATATATTTTACTTTCCACCACCACGATTGTGGATTTCAGTTATAGAATTGTAAGTAAAGACGGCCACGAGTTTTGGCGCGCGAGAAAACAATTAACCTACAGCCCACAAAATTCCGACACAGGTAATGGCCTCGGCAATCTCATTAGTGCAGCAATTTCAGCTGCAATGGAACGTGCCAAACCAAATTACCTACCACTCACACGGCAAGCCAACAGCGAAGTATTTTTACTCAATCGTACCGCCATACCGCCCGGCCCCTACGCCACCAACTATCAAGAATATTATTCTCAATTTGAGATAACGCCTGCCACAAAAACTGTCACGCCTGCGCCCAGCAGCGATAAAGTTGCACCTTAATCAGGCGCCAAATGAATGTTGGGTCGAAATTTTTTACAAACTTTTCGCCCAGCTTTAGTGCGCCTGTCACGTTATTCATTAAACTAGTTAGCGACTGAATTTTCTTTTGCTTTCGACGTCCAGCTATTGTATACATCTTAACCGTAGAGCTTAGTTGATACTTTAAATCCCTTGCTGCATTACTTAGTGAGCAAGGGGGAAACGTACTTCCTTAAAACCCTGTTAATGGAACTTGGGGTTCGGAAGCACGTAGTTTTCAACTTTGATCAGATACTGATTTCAACAGGGGGCGTTGAATCTTATGGGAAACATCTACAGTCTAGTGGCGTCACGCACACACAAAAAACCTTGGCTCATCTTGATACTTTTATGGACCTTGTCCTTTATTATTATTTGGCCTTACGGCGAGTTCCCAGTTAATGATGACTTTGGTTTTTCTACGCCGGTAAAATGGCTTTCTGAAAACGACGAATTACGATTAACCTACTGGCAATCTATGACACTAATTTTCCAGGTGTTTCTGGGGTATTTGTGGAGTGAGTTATTCGGGTTTAGTTATTTCGGTTTGCGTATTTTAACTGCAATTCTTGGCGGTATATTTATCTATACTTGCTATAAAATTTGTATTGCTAGCGGTATTGATAAAAAAGTCGCCTTCGTAATAGCGAGCGGCTTTCTCTCTTTTCCGGTCTGGATAATGTCGTCTTCGACGTTTATGACTGACACACCTTTTTTGGCCTTCTCAACGCTCGCGACTTGCTGCCTAGCGACGACGGTCTATAGTCGTAACCCATCCGTATTGCCCTACCTTTTTGGCTTTTCTTTTCTGATAATGGCAATTTTAATTCGTCAAATTGGTATTGCCATCGCACTTGGTTTTTTACTTGCTGATATTTACAACAACGGTATCAAACCCAAAGTTTTGTTGCGTTCAGGAATACTATTTGGGTGCTGCCTTTACCTCGTTGCTGAATTTCCTGCGCTAATGGAGCATATCGCTCCGTTATCGTCCGACTACAGCGTTCGCACCTCAGGCCTACACGAGAGACTTGCTGATTTACTCGCGTTAAAACTCGGTGTTTTTAAGCCTATGATTTACGCGATAGTAGAATTTGTACTGCATTTTGGTTTGCTATTGCTTCCCATAGCGGCGATTAGATTTGCTCAAGTAATTATCAATTCACGGCATAATGTCGCTACGCTTTTCGCCTATATAGCTTGCACCGCCCTGCTGTTTGGCTACAGCGTAGCCATTCACCAGCCTGTCCCTGCTGGAAATGTAATGAGCCCCCATGGCTTAGGACCAAAGCTTATCGATCCGTTCACTGCGTATGGCACTCCGGGAATGTTACGCTGGCTGCTAACCCTGCTCGCGGCTATCGCTGGCTCTACCTTGATGGTGGATCTAATTAAAGGAATATGGAACCGAGTTCTATTAATTTCCGCCGGGACAAAAAATAAGATAAACGGTGTTTTTGTTTTTATTTTTTTAAGTGCCGTAATTTCTTATGCGCCCTTTGGTATTTTCTACGGCCCGTGGTTTGTACGCTACGTGGTTTTCCCATCGTTACTTTTTATCGTGCTGATTACCGCTCTTAACCCGAGCTATCAAGTTTTAATCAATAGATATACGAAAACAATTCTTTCCTATTTTATGTGTTCACTGATCTTAAGTGTATGCTTGGCGCACGACTTCTACAGCTGGTCTCGGGTTAGATACGAACTGATTGACAGTGCGCGCGAGGAATTCAATATAGCGGCCTATCAACTTGACGGCGGCCTAGAGTATAACAACCTGGAACAGTTACTACTCAATCCAACACAAAGCTTAACCATGTTAGCATTCAAACAGCCCTTAGCACGGCCCTATAAAGTTGCTAAGATACCCATGCCCGGTTACGAGGTACTACGTGTAGAAAACGTTCGCCAGATATTTCCCATAGAAAGAAATAGGAAAATTTACCTGCTTCAATCGACGGTGCAACTCAGCGGTATTCCCTAGCTTAAAGTGAATTACACATCTCGTAAGTACACTAAGCTGCCAAACATTGATTGGCGGCTTTTTTTAAACTCGGATTAGTTTCAGGTCGGTGTGATAAACGGCCGAGATAAGACTAAAATTAATAACAGGTGTCATTATGATTTACCCAATGTTTGCCATGATCTTACTTACAACTATCGTTGCTGTTATAGCGGTTAGCTGTAGATTTAACAGTGTAAAATCTGGATCGGTGTCAATCAAATACTATCGACTTATGCAGGGCGACAAGATTCCAGAAGTTATCACCAAAACCACACGTTGTGTGAATAACATGTTTGAAGTGCCCATGTTATTTTACGTGGTTTCCACTCTGTATATCGCACTTCATATAGAAAGCCTGTTGGCGATNATTCTCAGCTCGATCTTTGTTGGTCTTAGGTGTGTGCAGGCCTACATCCATTTAACCTACAACAATGTTGTGCATCGCATGCTAGCATTTTGGTTTGGACTTATATGTGTACTATTATTGTGGGTTAATCTTTTAGTGTTGCAAATGTAATCTAATCTTTTGTCTTCTTGCCAACTGCATTACCTAGCGGTAATTTCAGCTTCATTCGTATTTTGATTTACACACTTAACCCGGCACAGTAGCCGCTCGCCCATGCCCACTGAAAGTTAAAGCCGCCAAGCCAACCGGTAACGTCTAGCACTTCGCCGACAAAGTATAGGCCGGGTACTTTTTTGGCTTCGAAGGTTTTGGAACTTACTTCATCGGTATGAATTCCGCCCAGTGTAACTTCCGCGGTGCGGTAGCCTTCTGTTCCGGAGGGAATTATTTTCCAGTGATGAAAGTCTTGTTCTAGCTTGGTGATATCCGCAACGCTAAGCTGCTGTACGGGCTTGGTCATTATTTCTTCGCTCAACCAAATACTGACAAAACGTTTTGGTAGCTTTTGCGCTAGTAGGTTTTTAAGCTCTTGTTTATTGCCTTGCTCGCGCCACTCGTTAATTAGCGCCTTGATATTGTCGCTAGGCAAGAAATCGAATTCGACAGGCTGACCCAACTGCCAGTAATTAGATATTTGTAAAACCGCTGGGCCACTTAGGCCGCGATGGGTGAATAGCATGGCTTCGTTAAAGGCGATTTTCCGGCCGGCCGAATCACAACTTAACGTGCAATCTATAGCTACCCCCGCCAGCGGCTGTAGTTTTTCGAGCCACTTACCCGAAAGCGTAAAAGGCACTAATGATGCCCGCCTCGGCAATAGTTTTAAACCGAACTGTTCCGCTATTTGATAGCCAAANCCACTCGCACCCATGGTTGGAATAGATAGGCCGCCACTGGCAATTACCAGTGATGCGCAGGAAAATTTTCCACAGCTTGTCTCTAGATTAAACCTATTTTCTTCAGCGTCAGTGCCATTTTTATTGCCAGCGTCCACCTGATTTCGATCGCTTTCATCCCGCCGCGCTACGCTGGAAATTGTGCAATCTGTAATTCTTTTAACCTTGCCCTTGTCACATTCGGCAAACAACATCTGCAAAATATCGTTGGCTTTGTTGTCGCAAAAGAGTTGCCCTAAGGTTTTTTCGTGATAAGGGATTTGATAGCGATTGACCAACTCGATAAAATCCCATTCCGTGTAGCGACTTAACGCCGACTTACAAAAATGCGGATTGCTACAAAGGTAGTTGCTAGGCTCTAAATACATATTGGTAAAATTGCAGCGCCCACCACCAGACATCAGAATTTTTTTACCCATTTTATTGGCATGATCGAGCAGTGCCACGCGTTTACCCTGCTGACCAGCGGTAGCCGCACACATTAAACCCGCGGCACCGCCGCCGATAACAATGACATCAAAGTGCATTTTAGATCCTCAAAGATCGGTATTTGATTACAACAGAACGGTTTCTAAAATATTACTAGGCTAGAAGTGGCCTGTGGGTTCAACTCACCTTTTATACCTTGGCGATTGTAGAAGCTGTAGCTTTTCGCCCGAGATCACGTTACCACCAGGCTAAAATAAGCCGGTTAGCTTAACACGAACTCAGCGCTTCCCCTGGCAGTTAGGTAGCTCGCCATTTAACCTTATAGCGATAGGCAACAAGGTATAGTAGACCATTAACTTAATTCGTTTTGCTCGGAAGCTAATCATTGTGTTAACGCCCAGTCGTACTGCCCTAGCCATTATTTCCGTCACTATACTCACAAGCCCGCTAATAACTTCGGTCGTTTTCGCGTCGNCAGATGAATCGATACAAACGCCTAGGTCGCAATCCGAAGCCTTAGAAACGGTGATTGTGACCGCTGACAGAGCGCCAAGCAAACGGCTTGCGCTTACCACCAGCGTTAGCCTAATTGATGCTGAGCAAATTGAAAGTGTTAACGCTGAACATTTGCAACAACTGCTGCAATGGAGCCCCGGCACTTGGGTCAGCCGTGGTGATGGCCAAGAACACCTCACGGCCATTCGCTCGCCGGTGTTTACCGGTGCTGGCGCCTGCGGCGCGTTTGCGATGAGCGAAGATGGTATCGCGCTGCGCGCCGCTGGGTTTTGCAACGTCAACCAGCTGTTCGATAGCCATTTTGAAGCAGCGCAGCGGCTGGAGGTTTTTCGCGGCCCAAATTCAGCGGTGAGCGGCAGCAATGCCGTCTACGGTTCTATTGATATTCAACTACCAGATCCTCTTACCGCCGAACAGGGTAAGGCGAAGCTAGACTTAGGCCCTAATGAATTTACGCGCTTGACCGTGAGCTCTCCTTTTTCGAACTCTACTGACGGAGCGCGCAATTGGGCGCAACTCACGCTTACCCACAGTGATAGCGCTCGCGCCGCCAGCGGTTACGATCAAGTAAAGTTCAGTCTCAAGAATAATGTCCAGCTCGGCGACGCCAGCGTCACTAATGGGATTAGTGTTAGCGCTTTAGACCAGCAAACAGCAGGCTACATCATGGGCGCGGATGCCTATAAAGACGATTCCTTACGCGCCGGCAACGTCAACCCAGAGGCTTGGCGCAAGGCTAGTGCGATGCGTGTCTACAGCCGCTGGCAATGGCGCAACGACGATTCCGTCACGGAGCTTACGCCCTACCTGCGCGCCAACCGGATGTCTTTTTTGATGCACTTCGTACCCTGGCAACCCGAGGAAGATAATGCTCATCAATCCCTTGGCTTACAGTTTTCGCACCGAGTACAACTAACCGAGACGGTTAAGGTTTCGCTAGGCACAGAGCTGGAAAAAACCCACGCAACACTTTCCGAGGTTCAAACAGAGGAGGCCCCTTTCTCGCCGGCGACCTTCCCCGTCGGCCGTCACTACGATTACAGCGTTAACGCCAACAACGCTGCGCTTAGCAGCGGCCTAGATTGGCAAGCGTCACCACGACTTAGTACGCAACTGCGATTGCGTTGGGATTACATGGCCTATGATCACAGTGATCACATCACCAGCTCGATTTGCGCGCCGGACGTTACAAACTGTCGCTTTTATCGCTTAGGCGATAGCCGTGATAGCTTTCAGAACGCCAGCTACAGGTTGGGCACCCAGTATTCACTTACCGCCAAACACAGTTGGTTTAACTCGCTGTCCCGCGGGTTTCGTGCTCCCCAAGCAAGCGAGCTTTATCGTCTGCAGCAGGCGCCAATGGCTCAGCTTGAATCGGTTCAATTAGACGCAATAGAAACCGGCCTGCGCGGTGGCGGTTCGCGCTATTTTTATGAAATCAGCTTGTATGCAATGGTCGCCAACAATGGCATTTTTCAGAATAGCGAACGGGTCACCCTCAGTGGCGCGAAAACTTCCCACCAAGGCGTTGAGTGGGAATTTGGTTTATCGCTCGGCCCAGCGCTCAGTGTTCGGCTAAATGGCAGCTATGCACGCCACAAGTATCGTAATGCTCCCGACCTTCTGGGTTTAGGTGATAACAGCAACATTGAAGGTAACGACATCGACACTGCACCCAAGCTAATGGGCGCAGCGGTTATCGCGTGGCAACCTAATACAGGCTTGAAAGGTGAACTCGAATACACCAACGTCAGCCGTTACTTTCTCGACCCGGAAAACAGCTTTAGCTACCCCGGCCACCAGTTGTGGAATGTGAATTTACAGTGGTTGGAAATGGGCCCTGTACAGCTACAACTGCGGGTGAATAATTTGCTCGATACACGCTATGCAGAACGCGCCGATGTGAACTTTGGTGAGGAGCGTTATTTCCCTGGGGCGCGCCGCGAATTGAATATCGGCTTAAGCTATGCGTGGTAGCGCCTTATTGTGCCTATATACTCCGGCTAAATACGGCGGCTAATCTTCAGTTACATCTCAGACAAAGAAAAGGCGGCCTAAGCCGCCTTACAACACCATAATGGGTTCATATTCGAAAACTCCCTTTTCGTCGGCGTGATCCGTACGCCAAGTGCTACGTCCTTTTACGTTCCTTGTTACTCATAGTTGTGCCGCGCAATATCATCCTTGAGCTAATCACACCGCTAACCAACACGATGCTCGCACCTTCCTAGTGCTATGGGTTGGGGTTTCCNTCCCTCCATCCCGGTGATGAGATAATGCGCTTGTGGGCCGTTGATAACAATTAGACCAAAGTCGGGTGTACCGACTTTGGTCTGTAGGACATTCACCAATAGCTAAGGCGAAAATGCTTAGGTTGCATTTTTAAACGCGATAACAACCGGTAGTCGCGCGGCCCTTAANGCTGGAAAGAATCCGCCTATAAAACCAACGATTAAGGCTAGCTTCAAGCCACTGATAAAGCTGTCCGCCGAGAGTTTAAAATCGAACACCACCTGCGTGAAATTACCACTTAGGGTCGAAGTGGTAAGCCCATCAAAAAACAAATACGCGGCCAGTGAACCCAACACACCACCAATTGCCGCCAAGGCCAGTGACTCCACTAGCGTACCGATAAAGGCAGAAACGCCACTAAAGCCAATCGCCCGCAATGTTGCTATTTCCATAGATCGTTGTGCCACTGAGTTATACATAGTGTTTAAGGCTCCTGCCAATGCACCCAGGGCCATGGCAATTGCCAATGGCCAACCCAAATAAAAGATGACGTTAGTAATACCTTTAGATTGCTCTGCGTAGTACGCCACCTCGGTTTTTACATCCAAATTTAACTGCGGCTCGTTTTCGATATAGGCTTGAATCTCACTTACATCGCCAGGTGTTGCCAATTTTGCACGCAGTAGCTGTGCACTACTGCCGCGATTAAATTGGCTCTGTACGGTTTTTAGATCGCCCCAAAGCTCGCTGCCAAATACCGATCCACCAGCACTAAATACTCCCACAACGGTCCACTCACTTTGCCCTAATCGAACTTTTTTATTGAGTTCGAAGCCGCTAAATTCAGTTTGTACCGCCTCGCCAACCACCAGCTCGTTTCTACCCGGCTCAAACATACGACCTTCTACAATCGAGAAATTTTCGCGGAGTTCAACACCGCTCAGCTCTAAACCGCGCAAGGGTAAATTAACCGGCGTGTTTGTACTGCGTTTAGTACCATCGACAATCACGTAAAGTTCCGCCGATACCACAGGGCCATTCGCATCGCGACTAATACCAGGTGCGAGTTCCATAATATTTAACTGGTCACGCAGTAACACCGAACTCATTTCGCCCTGCGAACCGGCTCGCAGCATTACCGCGATCTTGTCACTCCCAGAAGTGTTTAGGGTTTTTTCGAAGCCGTTTGATAACGCCAAGAATGCGAGCAATACCGCCACCACAATTCCAACCGCAACTAAGGTGGCAATCGACATCCATATTCTTTGCGGTAAGCTGCGAATATTCATTGCAACCACCGCGACTATTTGAGCCATTAAAGATCCCACGGGCCTATCTCCTATTCAGTGCGTCAATGGTATTTAATTTCATTGCTCGCCATGCGGGCAAAATACCGGTAACCAAACCCAACACCAACATTAAACCCAGCGCTTTGAAAGCCACCATATCGGTGAGAACTAAATTCGGCAGCATAGATCGCAACTGCGGTGCCTGTGCCGCGCCGTTAACCAGCACATTAGCGACAAACAAACCTAAACAGCCGCCCAATAGTGCCAGCAAAATNGACTCACTCAATACCATTTTAAAAATGCGTGGCGCTTGAAAGCCGATGGTTTTTAACACCGCTATTTCGTTGGTTCGCTCGCGTACCGACAGTGCCATGGAGTTGCCCACAATAAATAGAATCGTAAAAAATGCGGCACCCACAATTGAGGTAATCATTAAACCTATATTGCCAAACTGTTCGACAAACGCTTTACTAAACTGTTTTTCGGAGGTGGTTTTGGTTTCCGCTGGGGAATTTGCGAACTGTGCGTCAATGGTTTTAGACACCTCATCATTCAAGGCCGGGTCTATTGTTTTTATGGTTATCCAACCAATCCAGTCACCACCAAACGATTGCGTCTCAATAAAATATTTGTAATGGAGTAAAAAGTAATTGGTATCAAACTGTTCATCGTTACCTGTAAATATACCCATCACTTCCATTTCCCAAACGCTGGAACCATCTTTCTGGGTAAAAATACTTGACGAAACCGGCAGTCTATCGCCCACTTTCCAGCCAAGTGTTCTCGCCATTTGATCGCCTACAACAATACCAATGCGATTATTGAACCAAGCTTCGCGTTGCTCTGGCGCTAGCACAAACTCTTCATACACCTCTAAATAGCTTTCCGCATCCACGGCAAAACCTACCAACGGTTTTTGCGGATCTTGATAGTAGGCNCCAAACCAATTGGCATGGGTAACTGAAGCAACACCTTCAACCGCACGAACTTTGTTTACGTAGGCCAGCGGCATAGGCTGAGTAAAATTAATTTTATTGGTGACTATCATGCGCTGTTCTGAAGACAGCTCTACACCGGCATCAAAAGCCGCCTGTAGTGAGGCAAGTACACCAAACAATAGGAACGCAATAAAGATGGCAAAGCTATTAAGGCTTAACCTTAGTTTATTGCGGGTGAGGTTTTTTCGAATTAAATAGAAGTCACTCATGCCACTAGTTCCTTCTCGACAAATTCGCCTTTATCTAGATGCACACAGCGCTTGGCGTATTTCGCGGCGGCCGGATCGTGGGTCACCATCACAATAGTTTTACCAAAATCTTTATTCAGTAGCTGTAGTGTTTCTAAAATTTCTGTTGCGGTGGCGCGGTCTAAATCACCGGTCGGCTCGTCACACAACAGCAGGTCTGGGTCTGACACAATTGCACGCGCGATTGCCACACGCTGCTGCTGACCGCCAGAAAGTTCATCTGGTTTGTGTTTAGCGCGATCGGCCAAGCCAACCAACTCCAGTGCTGCGGCAACACTTTTTTTACGCTGCGAACTGCTCATTTTTTTCAGTCAGTAATGGCAATTCAACATTTTTGGCGGCGGTTAGCATCGGCATTAAATTATAAAACTGAAAAATAAAACCAATGTGAGCTGCACGCCAATTGGCGAGCTGGCCCTCGCTGTATTTTTCGATGCCCTTACCAGCGTATAGAATTTCGCCTTTGGTGGGTTTATCCACACCACCCAACATATTTAGCAAGGTGGTTTTACCAGACCCCGACGGCCCCATAATGGCAACAAAGTCGCCCTTGTCTATCACCATGTTCAAGCCTTCGAAAATGGCGATGCTCTCTTTCCCTTTACTAAAACTTTTGCTAATGCTTTTCAGGTCAAATAGTCGTTCTGCGGTCATAGCGTTGTTCCTTATTCCTTGTAATGGGTGATGACTCTCAATTGTTTCTCGGGTTAGTAGAGCGCAACTTTTACGCCCATGTCCGGCAAAATTCGCGCGTCTTTGGTATCGATGGAAACGCGCACACGTACAGTGGCTTTAGCGCGATCTGCAGTTGGAATAATGGCGATGACGCTCGCGGGTATGTCCCAATTTGGATAGGCGTCGAGATTCGCAACCACTTTTTGTTGTTCACTTACACGGCCGATGTAGGCTTCATTCACATCGACTTCGATTTCGAGCGAATCCATATCAACAATGGTGCAAATGCCCGGGCTGTTGTAACCCCCAGGCGATACTATTTCACCCGGCTGTGCGTTCTTAAAGGTGACAACACCCCCAAACGGCGCGCGAATAATATGGTTATCTAACAGCTCTACCTGCCGTTCCACATTTAAGCTGGTGACCTTAAGTTCGGCCTTGGCACTAGCTAACGCCGCTTTGAGTTTGTCGGCATCCGCCTGTGCGCGACTGCGCTGTGCTTCGCTGGAATACTGGTCTATACCGAGCTGTTCTAGCCTCTTCAATACGCGTGCCGCTTCGCGCAGATCGGTTTCGATACTTACCACACGCTGTAGCTGTGATTGGTGCTGAGCCTTTGCTAACTGCCAATTCACTTTAGCGAGGGTTTGATCGAGCGTTGCAAGAACTTGTCCTTCGCTCACCAGCATTCCCTCTTCCACTTCAATCGTCGTAATCCGACCGGCAATTTCGGCGGCAACGGTAGAGATTCTTCGCGCGGTGATATAACCAGAGGCATTTAGAACCGGCTGCCCATCCGGCTCAGACGACACGCTCGCGGTGGAATCTATTCTCGGTTTTTCGACGTTATATTTGGTGCCAGAGATCGGCTTCGTGGCCGTTGCTGCAGGGTCGCTAGGGGCCTGGCTATTAGCACCTCGATTCAGTACTAAAAACCACATCATCAAGGCGACACTTATGGCAGTTAATACGACAGTGATTAACACAACAACTATTTGAGAAATGCCCGTCGACTCGGCGCTCGTGCTTTTGTCGATGGTTAATTGCTGCAAAAGATCGGATTTTGTTTTTGTGGTCACTCGAAGTCCTCTCTAGCTGGGAAGGTGTTTCCATTCTATTACTTTCAACCCTAGGCCGATGCTCTTAATCAACAGGTTTAGTGTGNNGGNTTTTGATCTAGGNCAACAGGGTGTATTGTCATCGNTTTGAATGACATTTGTCAGTAACGCGT
>Ga0065722_101186_pt1 | contig 15778 bp, 11 predicted proteins | sample BansetMetagenome_FD_59109 | JGI IMG/M metagenome (GOLD analysis project Ga0065722, IMG submission 59109) | Bankia setacea gill microbial communities from Puget Sound, Washington, USA - Caecum Enriched | ecosystem: Host-associated > Mollusca > Digestive system > Ceca | place: United States... | reverse complement strand
CATCAAGAAATTTTTGTGCTTTTGGATTTGCTGCTGCGGCTAATGAGCCCAACACTATGTATATGTTCTTTCCCTTGCCTTGCGTTTTAGCGGAGCGTATAGCGTCCACACCTGGAGCGAGAAAATATTCAACATAGTAGGGGATTAATGTCGGATCGTGGGCGTTTATACGCTGCCCCGTATCTTCCCATTGGTGGATTGTTTCGCTAAACCGACGGGAATTAATTTCGTTGCCAAATTGCCAATAAACATCGCCAGATGTCGCAGGCATGGCGGCAATTATATCTACATTTTTTTGTAGTTGATCTTTCCACGTTTTGCCGAAGTCGAGCAGTATATGCGTCATAAAGTGGTCGACTGCGGCACTGCTACGCCCAGATCCAAGGCCTCCGGGGCTGTAAATAATATCCTTAGTAGATATGTAGTCTTTTAGGGTAGTTGTTTTTTCGGCGCTATAAATACCAGAAAAAAAACCGGCACCCTCAGGGTCTCGCACAGAGCCTGCCCACGGCATTTCTCTATAGTGGGAGCCTAAGTAGTTCACCCAGGGTTCTGCAACTGCGGGAAACGAAAAAAACAATCCGCAACTGAATAGTAAAACAAAGGGCGTCGTATACTTCGTCGAAGGTGTCTTTACCTTAGGGGAGATACTCATGGTTTTGGGATCCGTTTCGGTGTTGATTCCAAAATCGAGGAATCGATGAATGTTTTTATCGCGCTTTTAAAGTTCTCGCGAGAAAACTTATTTGCCCAATCAATCAGTGTTTCTTTTTTAAATACATTTGTGTCTTGTTCGAAGGCGTCTATTGCTTGACAAAGACTTTCGGCTGTTTGCTCATGGAACAGCTTTCCTGTGACACCGTCTATTACGGTGTCGAGAGCGCCGCCTTGACCGAAAGCGATAACGGGAGTCCCCGATGCCATGGCCTCTAAGGGCACGATACCAAAATCTTCGATTCCAGGAAAAATAAGGGCTTTACAATGCCGATAGTGATGCTGGATTTCACTGAAGGGCTGCCAACCTAGAATTTCGACATTGCTTGCGGCTAAGTGTTGCAGTTGAGTGAGCTGTTCACCTTCTCCTATAACCACGAGTCTTTTCCCTAGCCTATTGAAGGCCTCAACCGCAATTTCGGCACGTTTGTAGTTTACCAACTGCCCTACCATTAAGTAGTAGTCACCGGTTTCTTCGGTTGCCGAAAAATCTTCTACCGCTACGGGTGGGAATATTACTTCGGCACTGCGGCGGTAACATTTTTTAATACGGGCGGCTACGTAGCTTGAATTTGCAATAAAGTAATCAACGCGAGCGGCGCTTGCAAAATCCCAAAAGCGTAAGTAGTGCGCGAAGGGGCGCATTAACCAGCGAGTAACTCTACCACTGCTGCGTAGATAACTGGGGTACATATCCCATAGGTAGCGCATTGGCGTGTGACAGTAACAAATATGCACAGCATCAGGGCGGGTAATAACACCCTTGGCCGGCCCAGATTCGCTAGAAATAATTAAGTCGTAAGCCGAAAGATCCAGCTGCTCAAGCGCCAATGGCATTAGCGGTAAATATTTTTGATACCAGTTTTTGGCGTTCGGCAGTTTTGCAATAAAGGTTGTAAAAATCCGGTGCTTTAGCAAGCGTTCGGAGAGTTTTTTAGGGTCGTAAACATGGGTGTATATATCGGCGTCTGGGTAAAGCTCGCAGAGGGCTTCTAATACTTTTTCGCCGCCACGCATTCCCACAAGCCAGTAGTGGACTAAAGCGACGCGTTGAGGTTTGGATTGTGGCATTTGGAACAGTCCGTTTTAGGGGGGGGTACTGGAGGTAAGGTTTGGTTTTCCGATTTTGACTGCTTCTCGGTAATAGGCGGCTCCTGCCCCCAGTAGTGTGAGGACGGGGATCATCACCGATGGCGCTGCCAGTGCGTGGCCAGTGAGCGCGCAGGTTAGTATGTACACCACCAAGCCTTGGCTGGCGACATAATACGCGCGTAAATTTTGTATTGGTTTAAATAGGGTCTCAGCCTTACGGCAACGAAAGTACAATGCTACCCATATCGTTAAATATAGGGCCATGCCAAACAAGCCTGACTCGGCCAATATATGAAAATAAGAGTTGTGTGCGCTGGCCGTGTTGAAAACTTGTCGGCCGTCTAGCGCCATGTTGAACATAGGGGTGTCGGTAAGCACTAGCGTACGGTCGTTGAATCGACCCCAGCCTATACCTACCCAGGGGCTATCGACAAAGCATTTACTCGCGTACACCCACAACATAATTCGCACTAAGGTTGTTACGTCGCCAGATTCTAAATTGGAGTTGCCGTCGGTAGGGTTCCAATCGCCAACCGCCCAATCACTCTTAATACCCGCTTTCGTTTGGTCTACGATTCCGCTGATGGTGTCGCCACTTACCATTCCTACTGTACGGTTGTAGGTCTTGCTGCTCATCATTTCTATGGCCGGTATCATTGCCAGTATTACAAGTGCAACGGGGATCAACATCTTTGGATTTTTACGCTTAACACCGTAATACCAGCCGAGGGCTACGAGCACGCCAAGCAAAGCTTCTCGCGAGCCGGATGAGAATACGGGGCCGAGCAGCAGTAAGGCTACAAACAGGTGGCGANCACGCCGGCTTTCTGCCGACCAAAGTATTGCGAATACCGCTAGACACCCAAAAAATGTTCCGGCGCCGGTGTGTGAAGTGAAAAAAGCATGGAACTCATCGGCATGCCCCTCACCGGAAAGTGCGCGAGTACCAGTGACGAGCCAAATTAGATAAATGGTAACGCTAACCACCGTGAGGTAGGTTACATGCTTGCGGATACGTTCCAGTTCCCATGTGGAAAAGGGGACGACGCAAAGGGCCAGTAAGGGTAAAACTGAAATTAGAATACGTCCTTCACCATTATAAAATCGCGGAGAAGCAAAACTCGTCAGCGATATTGAACCGACTGCCAGACCCGTAGCCAGCCAGAACCCAATATTCAGCAGCAGTAGTATCCCGATGGTGTCCAGTTTTTGGCCTTTTGCCAGGGATAGATAGGTCAGGACAACGGCCATCAATAGACCTAGTGCTACAAGAACGCCCACCTCTAGAAAAAAAGTGCCCCACAGTAAGGTGACGCACATCATGCTTGTAGCGGTTAGCTTCACGGAATGTGCCTGCTACCTTGTCGGCGCTGCCGAGCTGGCCTGTTGCGCAATAGCGCAGCAATGGCACCCACACGCCTTAACAAGGGCGGCCAAACCCAAGTGTTGAGCCCGAGCGACATTCGGCAGACGAGCATCGCCGCGAGCGCTTGCACGGCAATGGCCACTGCGAAAACCACGGCGATACCGTTAATACCATGCTGGTCAACAACTAACAGAGCGGCAACTATGGCAGCCAAGGTACAAACTAGTGTGATCCGCAATACCGCTTGTTGTTGATTGGTCATTAGCAAGACTTGAATACTTACGCCGGCGATAAGACTGCCCGCTTGCCCAATCGCTAGTATGGTCAGAATATTACTGGCTCCGGCATAAAACACATCGCCATAAAGTAAACTGAGTAAACTATCTCCCCACAGCACTAATCCGCCAATAACGACGAGGGTAGGCATAGCTAAAAAGGTTGGAACCAGCTGTACAATGCGTTGCAGTTGTTCGCGATCACCGCGAGCATTTAGTTGCGCTATAACCGGTGCCGTAATGGCTACCGCGATGAGCATGGGGGTGCCGAGCAGACCAATTACCCTTGCTGCAGCACCGTAGAGTGCGACTTGGTCGTCGGCAACGTACATGCCTAAAAGCCATATATCGGCGCGTGTTAGTACAATGTTCCCTAAGCTGGCGATAAAGATGGGAAGCGCCAAGGTAGCGAGGCTGCGAGACGGTAGTGAAAACGGCGGGCGAAATATCGGTACACTACGACCTAGGCTAACAAAGGCAACAAGAAGGCTGAGCGCCATAGCGCCAAAGGAGATCCATACCGCTTGCTCTAGAGTACAAGTGCCGAGCCAGAACGCTATAGCACCGAATGCTAGCGCCATGACTATTCCAGAAAACGCACCGGCAAAAATCGAGGCCATACGCATATTGTGTATGCCGCGAAAGGCTTCACCGACACTGCGTTGCAGTGCCATGGCGACTAACCATAGGCCAATAAAAGGGATTACGCCGAGCATTTTTTCAGAATGAAAAACAGATGTTGCGAGCCACTGGCCAAGGCCGAAATTAAAGATTAGTAAACAGCTAAAAGCGACGCCGGTTGCCAATAACAGGCAGCGTTGCATCATCGCTTTAACCTCTTGCCGACCGCCGGTTTCGAATGCCTCGGCACATCGTTTAACAATGACCTGTGGAATACCCATCTGCACAAAGGTACTGGCGATAATCACAAAGTTGGCGATGATAAAGTAAACCCCCATATCGCCAGGGCTGAGTAGCCTAGCGAGAAGGCCAAGGGTAATGACTTGTGTCGCTGCAACCACTAGCCGACTTAGCAGCACCCAAACGCCGCCACTAGCCATGCGCCGGCCGGAATATGTTGGCTTATTATCATTGCCGTTAGCTACCTGGTTCACCCTAGGCACTCCTTGCGGCGTTACGTGTAGTGCGAATTAGGTGTATGAGTAGCACGAGGGTTATACCGATAAAGCTACCGATTACGATTCCGACAATAATTAAAATCATGGTGAGTTTTGGTATTGCTGGCTCTTCGGGAACAACGGCGGGGTCAATTATTTTGAAGGCGTACTGTTTGTGGACGTTGGCGGCAACCACTTTAGCCATCTGGGTTTTTATCAGCTCATTGAGTGAGGTTTTTAAGTCCAATGCGGCGGTGCGCTGTAGTTCCGACTTCAAGTAGTCTAAGGTTTGCTCCGCTTCCAAAATAGCATTTTGGCGGAGAACTTCATTAACCGTGGCGACAATATTATTGGCCCAGGCCGCCGCCATTTCGGGATTTGTCCAGCTCACAGAAATACGTAATAAACCCGATTCTGCGTCCTTGCTTACATCAAGTACTTTTCGTTGAAAGCGTTTGTAGCCATCCCAGAGTGTGGGCGCTTTTTCTGAACTCGACGTTTTCCACTGCTGTTTTTGTTCGTCCCACTTACTGCGAAATAGAATCGGCATTAAATCATTCTTGGTGATAAAGCGGTTTATGAAATCGCGCGAAGTTATCATCGCGACAGCTTCGTTCGAAACGACATCTACTGCTATATCGACCGTAGAGCTACTACTTGGGTCAGTTTTGAGTACCGAGTTTGCTTCGGCGACGATCACTTCAGCGGTGTAATTAATAGGAGATATTTTTGCCAGCAGCGCAAACAAAACGCAAAACAATAGCACTATGCCCAAGATGATGAACTTGCCTTTGTAAATTGCATGGCCAATTTCCATAAGGTGCATAGACTCAGGGACACTGCCTAATTCTAGATAGTAGTGGTTTGGCAGGCGGGGCTTTTGGTTTTCCATGACTTTTCCTGAGCGGCAAGCTATGCCGCTTTAGTGTTGAAGAGAACGTGGTCGGAGGTGAAGCTATTCGCGAATAATGATAGTACCAGCGCGATCTTCTGCGGCTTCAGCCATTTTCCATGCAGCCGCAGCATTTACCACCGCAGCGGAAGGATTGACTAAATTGGCGATAATGCCTGTAATTTCGCTCCATTTGGTCAGGCCGCGAATTTTTTCCACGTCTAAAGGTACTACTACCGTGTCGCCGGCCTCAACTCCTACTTTCTTCCAGCGCGTTTTGGCTTTTATTGCCGCGCCGTTTGCACGAACGATATAGACAAGTTTAGATTTCGACTTCTTGGTAATACCGCCACTCAAGGCAATATATTGCATGGCATTTTTGTTTGATAAGTGGAGGTGAGTTGTTGGTCGGTTAACCTCGCCTACCACAGCAACGGATTCCGTAGTAGGCGGTATATAAATTTTATCGCCATCAGTTAAGCTAATGTCGGTTGTGTCTTTATTTCCGTCGGCTAAATTTTCGAGCAGCAGCGGAAGGTCAAACACTAACCGGCCTGCGGGGTCAGCATTTCGCAATAGCGATACAACATCGCTAGCCACGTCTAGTGATTCGCCGGGGCGCAGGTTCTCATCGGCGCGCTCTAGAATGGTTGCTTTTAGTCCCACCTCAATTTGGTCGGCTAGTAACAGCATTTCTTTTTTCTCTACGGCTTTTATTGATTCGCGAACAAACACCGTGCCGCGCGGGAATGCCATATTCGTCATGCCTCCGGCTCGCTCCAGGAGTTGACTTAATTTTTCGCCGGGAGATACGCGATAACGGCCGGGATAGCGTACTTCGCCAGCTATATCGACATTAAATTGCTGGGTGATACGAGGGTCTGTTCGTACGGTGATTGTGTCATAGCTAGTCAGGATCGCATCGCTATCGCTGCCAGGTGCTAGCGTAGAAAGATTAATATTGAGGTGATGAATTCGGGGATTTCCGGTTTCATCGTAGACCATACGCGTTAGCTCGGCGGTTTGTCCTCGAGCAGATTCGGTCAAGCCATCAGCAAGTGTCAGTAGTGTACTTACGCGCATCTCTCTAGTCAGTGGATAGGTGCCAGGCTCTCTTACGCCACCTTGTATCGTCGCTACCCGAGCCGGAGCGTCTAGGCTTGCCACTGCTGTAAGTTGGCGAACGAGTGGATTTAGCAATTGACTGCGCTGGCCAATTGTTGCCGAACTGAAGAAATAAAGCGTATCGCCGGCGTTTAAAGTCGGGTCGAATTCAGAGTTGCGTTTTGATAACGCTGAGTTAGGAGAAAAGCTAATAATGCGAGGCTTAGCGCTTGCTAGTTGCTCGCCGCTGATTAATGCAATGTCGCGGTCGTATGTTTGAGTGAGTAGCCCGGGCTTTGTAAGGAGATTCGATACGCGAAGCCCAGGTTTCCAGCTGTGCTCGCCGGCCTGCTGTACGTCGCCTAAAACTGTGATGGTTTGCGAATTATTCGAGTTAACTGCGATAATTTGAATGCGGTCGCCGTCTTTTAGTAACTCGCTACGACCACTACTTCGAGTTACGTCTGCCTCAATTAATCTTTTACCATTAACATCTGTACGCTCTATTAAAACGCGTTTACTTGACGCGTTTGGCGTTAGTCCCGCCAGAGATAATAGGGTGCCTAAGGTTGTATTCGCTTCCAGCTCATAGATTGCTGGCCGAAGAATTTCTCCGCGAACGGATACGCGTTGCTTAGCAACCGGTACAAATAATGTATCACCAGAGATTAGGCGAATTTCGTCACTTGTACCGCCGGTTAGCAGTAGGTCGTAAAGGTCGATAACAGCGACGGTTTTACTCGCGCGTTTTACATAAATAGAACGGTATGAGCCTATATCGCTAATGCCGCCTGCCGCACNAAGTAGCTCGGTTACGTTACTTAATGCTCCTAGAACATAGTTTCCTGGGTTAATAACTTCGCCCACTACGCGTAAGTTGATCGCTTTTAAGCTACCAATAGAAATATAAGCCTCAACGCCGATAAGCTTTTCCGAAATTTGTTTTGACAGGAACTGTTTGGTTTCCTCCAGTGATTTTCCCGCTACAAGAACAGGGCCTATCTGCGAGATATCGACCATTCCTTCTCGGGAGACGGTGACATTCGTCGTAGAATTTTCAGAACCAAATAGTTGAATTTGAAGCTCATCTCCTGCCGCTAAAACGTAACTGCTCGGCACCGCAAGGGCGCCGAGTGGCTGTGAACTTGTGTTGGCGAACAAATCGCTACCAAACGGCCTAAGTACGCTGTCATCTATGTTCGATAGGGGGAGGATTACTAACTTAATTTCGGCGTCGGCGAGTATAGGCTCAGCACTTAGGCGCAGCGTCGCTTCAGATTCGTTTAGTCCAGCTAAATTAAAAACACCGATATTATCTAGGTGTAAATATCCGTGGGCATCGATTGAAAATATTTTTTCTGTTGGAAATAGGGCCGCTAGCGGGTTAGACGGTGTAGTTTGTATGTCAAGAAAAAGAGTAGATCGCGCGGCAATACGCAAGTTGTCAGTATTTGTGGCATTGGTCGGCGCGCTGTAGGCAATAGCATTATGCGCAGTTACGCTGGTTTTGCTGTCCAACTCTTGTAAACTAAGATCCAAAGCCGCTGGAGATGTAGCGCCGGCAACCGTAGCGTTAGCCGCGATAGNGAGCTGAGCTAGGCTAACTAACACTACGCTTAAGAGGAGTTGTTGGATAAAGGTATAGCCACGCTGAAGGTTGCGTTTGTGTTTCATTTGGTTGTCAATCCTATTATTGTCTTAGGCCGAGCGTTTCATTGCTCGACATTGTACTTGTGCTGTGGTTTGAATGTCGCGTAAATAAGCGATTTAATAACGAAATACTAAAAATTTTAGAGAGTTTTAGATCTTGATATTCACGTTATAATGAATTCGATTCTTTCGCCCAATAAAATAATACGCTTGCCTCAAAAAAAGCCTACCCAACCACCGGACACTACTGTAATGCTGCAAGCTAAACGAATTTTTTTCTATATGGACGCTAACACTATTGGTGGACATGAAATATTAACTGCGCAAATCGCAAATTATTTGTCGTCCCAGCCTGATTGGGACGTACATTGTGCTTACTACTATCCTGGTACGGCATCTTTGTTTAATGGCGATATACAGCAAGTGCAATTGCCGTTTCATTGTAAGGACCCGCGTATCCTTCATAATGGCGAGTTCGATATATACTACCTAAAAAAACTTTTCTTAAGTGTTAAGCCGGACCTCATTGTAGTCGCACAAGGGTATATTGAATCGGGTGTGCGAGGACTAATTGCTGCGCGCTTAGCGGGCATTAAAGTCGGCTCTTATATTCCGTTTGGCCAAACCAATACTGAGCTTGGAAATCGTTTTGCTCGGTTGCGGGATATTATTTCAATTCCGCTATACCGAATGAGCCAATTTTATTTGACCATTAGCGATGTTCAAAGGCATTTTTTACAGCGCCTTGTACCAAGCACTCCTGTCTACGTTATAAATAATCCCGTTACACTCCAGGGCGAGACACCTGTCGACCCACCGGAAACACTTGGGAAGCGTAGCTCAAACAAACAACATTTTGCGGTTGTTGGCCGAGTGGTCTTTAAGCAAAAAAACCAAAACATTTTGGTTGAAGTTGCAAAGCTGTTTGCTTCTCGTGGAATCCACGTTCAGTTTCATATCGTGGGGGACGGGCCAGATTTAGCATCGCTAAAGCAAATGGTAAATGGCGCCGGCCTTCAGTCATCATTTGAATTTCATGGCTGGCTGCAAGCCGGACCGCTAGCCGCACTTTTGAAAACCGAAATCGACGCTGTGATAATGCCCTCTCATTATGAAGGGTTGCCCCTCGTGTTTCTCGAATCTGTATTCCGCGGGAAACCTGTTCTTGTATCGGATCTCCCGTTTACGGAAGATTACCAGTTGCCGCAGTGCTATCGCTTTAAGTCCAGTTCAGCTGAACAAATAGCCGATAAGATACACGGCCTAAGCGCTGCATACCGCCGCTCAGAGTTGCAAGCCATACAAAACCGAGTGCTGGATATTAATAGTCAAGAGCGATTCGAGGCGGACATTGCCGAAACCTTTGCAAAGTTAATCGCTCCTCAAATCTAAGTTTACAGTAAATTAATATTTGCTCACTTCTAGCCTGAAATTTGTCTTGCGGGTGCTGCATCGGTGTAGCCCCACTGTGTAATTAAGTCGCGGTCCATGTATTTACTCAATTGTGCTACTTCTGGGTAATATTGTTGTTTTAGTTTTTTTTCGGTTTCTGGGTTTAATGTTTCCGATAGCTCGCCGGAAAAAATCACAGATCGGTATAGGCGTCGAAGTATTTTAAAGAGTGGCTTTGCCGTACCATGCTTTAGCCATGCTTTAAAACCAAAAAGGTGCTTATCTAAAAACTGCTTTACACGGCGGTTGCGTACAGCTACTTGGCGGTTTACTTCGGCTAGTTTTAGCTCTGATGGCGGTTCCAGCTCAAGAAAGCGCCAAACCTGATTCATTACCGCCGCATTATCATCGCGAAAATCATCATAAACAATTACCTGTATCTGCTCTTTTGGGAAGAGCCGAGCGTAGCGCGATATGTGTTCAACATAACGAAGGCGCTCACTGTAGAACAAAAACTTTTCGTCAAATACGCCAGCGGGTAAGGCTTCACCTTTTTTTCGCCGCGGCTCAAGCGCCAGCGCATCCTCAAAGCTGTCTACTTCTTCAAAGACGCAGCTATTTCTCAACAACTGTTTGTGATAGGTAAATAAAAACTTTGCAGGTTCGCGTAGCAAAATAATAATTTTAGACGCGGGGTTGAAAGCATAGATTTCTTGCGCTGCCGTGGCTGAGTACAAATAAGATGTGGAGCCCTCCATCGCATAATCGCAGGTACGTTGTGGATACAAATCGAGGTAGTTGCCCAGTTCTCGCGGAGTTTTGCTTAAAATGGAAGTGTTGCGAGCGAATATCGGTACAGAAGTAGCTAGGCTCNTTTGCCGAGCAAGCATTTATTTTCGGGTGCTGTCGTAAAAATGAGAACAGCGCGCTAGTGCCTGATTTTGGCTGCCCGACAATAAATAAGTTGGGTTTGGTGGTGGCTACGCTCATGCCTTTTCCTTCAGCCAGTGTTGTAAATCTCGTTGTAGCAAGTCTTGCAGCCGCAAAATGTCGTCGCGAAAATGCGTTAGAAGCCAGTCGCGATCGCTATCGGTAATACTATTCTTTGCCTTTGCGTCTAGTGGTTTGTAAAAAGTATTTATCATTTTACTGTTCTTTATTTTCCCCAAGGCTGAAGCAAACCCCATGTCACGAGCCTTTAATGCCGCTAATTTCATGAGTTTTGCCAGGGCTACATTTTTTGGCTGCCTAGCCTCGCGCACTTTTTCGGCGAAATCGGTACATTGTAATTGCTCAATCTCAAGAAAGTTAAATATTGAGAACGCATGTTGCTGAGGGTTGCTCGATAGCTCTTCGAAAAAGCTGATATTAATAAGCTCCTGCGGGAAGGCGCTTAGGTATCGAGCTATTGGTTCAAAATAGAGACTGCTGTTAATTATTCCGGGACGTATGCTTACGGCGTCCTGAAGAGAGCAGGTAATTAGCCCACTAGCGCGGAGGTAGAAGTAGTGGGAAATGCTACGCTCTACCGGGTTTCTAAGTGTTGTTAGTACCTTGGTGGTTGGTAGGTCTTTTCTAATGCGTGCGGGAGTATCGGCATTAAAGAGGTAGCCGTGAGAAATTTCACCGATGGCAGCTGCAGTGGTTGGTGCGCTCTTGAAAAAATTTAGATACCAATTAAATCCGCGCTCGTAGTAGTTATCAAAAAAGTAAATATCTTTTGCGTCAGGAACAAAGCACTGTGGGTGAGACGACAAAACTTTATACAGCCAGGTCGAGCCTGACTTATCTGGCCCGATATATAGAAAATTAGGTGGCGTTATCTTATTCATCTCGTTCTTTTAACCAATGTGATAAGTCCCGATTGATCAGCGCCTGTAGTTGGGTGATGTCAGACGAATACTCATGAAGTAAGTTATTGTAGGTCTCTCGTTTTAGCTCAGGTTTAGTTAAGTTTTTGTGCTTAAACTTAACGTAGGCCTCTAGCGCGAACCTTGGTGTAATCGGACGCAGTAGCGTCTTTAGCAGGGACGGTCGGGTCAGGAGACGATTAAGCGTTATGCTTTTAGGTTTTCCTCCCTGATTGTAACTTACATCGGTGGATGGTCTGTATGATGAGTCTACACCGAGAAATTCAAATGTTTCTCGAACAACTTCGGCGGTATTGGCTTGAAGATCATCCTGTAAAATGACTTTTAGCTGGTCGTTGTTGAACAGTTTTGTATAGCGCAATAGTTGCTGGTGATAGAACCCCATTGCTTGATAGTGCCATAAGTGCTCCCAGTTATCGTTAATACGCTGCTGCTCCTTTTCGAGCGCTTCTTCAAAGCTGCCGAGTGGCTCACGCCCATCGCGTAATGTGTATAGATAACTGGAATAAGCTCGCTCAACGGGGTTCCGTAAAACTACGATTAACTTCGCGTCGGGGATAAGCTTCTCTATATTTTTTGCAGCTTCGGTGGAGTATAAATAATTTGCCGACGCTTCACCTACCGCGGCGCAGTTGCCCGAACCTTGAAAAAGGCTTAGGTAGTCATCTTGTGCAGTTACTGCTTTTTTGTTTATCTGCAACGCATCGCCCGGGCCGCTAAAATTAACTTTCTGCTCGGGGAACGCAAAGTACATTGGTTCCTTTGGAGTGCTTAGAAATATGTCCGGGTGCTGCCGTAGGTATTCATATAACGATGAGGTACCACTGCGTGCGGCGCCAATAATAATAAAGTTCGGGAGTATCTGTGTTGTCACAACTAAGCCTCTGCCGGCGTATTTATAGTGTTTGAAATTGATTGTGAATGATCAAATAAAACGCGTATGTCGTGTTTGAAAACCTGTTCAGGTTCATCTCGCCACAGAGTATCTAATAGTTTACTGTAGTGTTTACACATAGTTTCAACTTTGTCGCCGTTGCTGCCTTCGATATCTCTTGGGTCTATGGGAGGTAAAAGATCTATTGTGATTTCCCCATTTGCTTTTATTCGTCCAACAATCGGAACTGCAACAGCGTCTGCCGCGAGCGCTAAATCAGCAAAGCTTGTGCGGAATTCCCGTTGCATCCCTAGGAAATCGGTGACGACAGCAGAGTTGCCGCGATATCCATCGGCCACTAAGTGCACGATGCCTTTCTTTGAAAGTGTTCGCTGACATTTAAATAAAGCTTTAACCAAGAAGTTGGATTGGTGGCGCGTACCCATTACCACGCAGGTTAGGCGTTGCGTAAGATTCGCTTTTCCTGCGTAGTTGTAGCTGTTTACTCGGTCTAGGGTAAGCACTTCGTAGCCCTTTCTTGCTAGTAGTGGCGCGGCAAGTTTTCCTGCGCCGAAATGACTGTTGCAGAGGATGATGCCGCGCGTGCCTCGATAGCGCTCTAAATGTTCTAACCCGGAAAAAGATACGTAACGATTAAATGTAGGTTCTGAGGCAAGTGGCAGGGTGCTGAGGCGCCAGTTAGAAAGGAAATTAACTTGGATAAACGTATCTCGTTGCCATGGTTTGATTGGCTTTTGTTTTAGGTGTTGATTTAGGTGTTGATTTAGGTGTTGCAATGGCCGTGAGTTAGCTTTGAAGACCCACCGCAACAGCATTTTTATTAGTGTTAGATTTAAAACTCTCGTACCTAGACTGTAGGGCACTCGTCTAAGGATTCTGCGCACCAGGGTGTAGCGCTGCATTTGATCTGTTCGCGTCGGTTTATTTTGTGGATCTTGTAACTTTTGTTCTGTGTCTGACATCTATGAATTAACTCATGGTTACTATTTTTGCACGATATTGGCGATGCGGCTTTAGTCTTGCTGCGGGCGCTAAGATCAATTTTGCGAATAGTGTTTGTAATGTATTTGCTACATTCTGCATATCGTCAAAAAGTATTTCTTCCACTGGATTTTAGCGGCGAGATACTATTTTTTACTTAATGTGACCGTAGGCTCTACTAATATGCGCCAGATCGTTTGATCACAACGTTAAGGGTTTTAAATAAAATAACTATGTCGTACCAAAGGCTCCAGTTTTTGGAATACCAGGTATCTAGGTTGACTCGCTCTTCGTAAGTTACGTCATTGCGGCCGCTAACTTGCCACAGGCCGGTGATGCCGGGGCGAACCATTTGATAAAGACCTTTCTTGTCTTGATAGCGAATAATTTCTTCGTCGATTACGGGGCGAGGTCCGACCAAACTCATGTCACCTATCACTACGTTCCACAGCTGTGGAAGTTCATCGAGGCTTGTTCGCCTTAAAAACTTTCCTATGTTTGTAATTCTGGGGTCGTTTTTCAGCTTAAAGTCTCGTTGCCACTCTTTCTGCGCCGCAGGATTTTGTTTGAGGTGATCTCTTAGTAATCGGTCAGAGTCATTGTGCATTGAGCGGAATTTGTAGCAGTTAAAATAATTACCATTTTTGCCTATTCGCTTGTGACCGTAAAAGATGTTTTGTCCTGTTGAGCGAACTGCTACGGCTAAAACAGCAAATAGCGGTAGCGCGAGGAGTATGAGAAATGAAGCTGCTACTAAGTCGAAGCTACGTTTTATGAGCCGCGGAATAAATCGCGCTAGGTTATTTTGTACCGTTAGCATTAGCACGTCGTGGCGAAATACGTGTGTCATTGCCAAACCTATCATTGGTACACCGCCAATACTGGGGGCAATGGTGATTCTTGAATAGGGTACATCCGCTTCGTATAGCATGCGGATTATTTCCCAGAAATCTAATGAGTCGATAGCGACAACAATGTGCGGGTTACCTAGTGCACTGAATAGCTCGCTATTGATGTTTTGTATGTTTCGCACGGGAATGTTGTGGTTCCCGATAGATATAGAGTTCTGAGTGACAAACGGGGTTTTAGTGTGTAACGGGTCTCTGAAGTTAATAAACTCGACCAAGTGATAGCCGAGTAGCCAGTCACTTTGAATGGCTTTGGCGGCTTTAACCGCATTTCGACCTGCGCCCAAAATAACCGTTGGTTGTGCCCAGAGGCCGCGTTGATACATGCTGTGTTTGATGAGCAGGCGGGTGAACGGAATCAGTGCCAAGGCTAAAGCCCAGGTCGCGAGTAGGCCGAGTAGAAGTGCGCGATTGCCGACTAAGCCGGCAAGTACGGACTGTAACGAAATAGCGACAAAAACAGATTTTGAAAGCTCATTAAGGGTGTCTGCGATAGAAAGNNTTTTTGTGTAATTCCCTTTTAGCCAGTTATAGCTTAAGAAAGTAAAGACTATGAGTCCGAACTCCCAAAGTGAGGGCCAAATAAGTTTCGCGGCGTTGATGGCCTGCTCCGAGGCGCCGAAAGTCACAACTGCAACAATGAGCAGCGACACTACCAGTGTTAGACCGTCTCCTGCGAGCAAGAACATTTGGTGTAGTAGATGCGCTTGTTTGAGTTTTTGCTTGGTTTGCGCGGAGCGCCTATCTTGTCCAAATACCTGTGACGTCGTTTGACGGCGACTCGGCGATCGGCGCCTGTCTGGGCCATTAAAATGCCTGCGGACAGATCGCTTGTCTCGCCAGTAGTCCGTTACCGGAAGGTCTCCAAAATCTGTATTAGCGTTGTCTAACGATACGGTTGCTGTAGATTGAATCTCAGCGGTCCCCCCAGGGTTATAACTCAACTCTTCTTCTCCTTCCTTAGTTGTTTTGTCAGTTCCAGTTCTGAAAATGGTATTGCTTGGCTTGCTTTAGTGTTATTTGAATCGCAGCCTTAACATTTTCGAACCTGCCCGCTCTTCAGTGCAAAATATGAGCCGAAATTCGGTTGGTCCGTGACGGTTGATTTTATTGTTGCTCGGAAAATGATTCTGCAGGAATTTAACACAGCATGAGCTGAGTTTTTGTGAGTATATTGGTAACATTATGGGTTTGGTACTTTAGTGCTGTCTTGTATTGGGTTGTTGGGCTGGGAAGTTGCGCTGCTTATTTGGTAGTAAAGTCTCAATTTTGACCGTCGAGCGGTGGTGCTTTTTCTTTCAGCGGTTACAATTATTGAATCATATATCTTTTCGCGGTTTTCTTTTCTCCGTTTTGAAGTCGGGCAGTTTTAATGATTCCTATATCACGGTTTGTAATATCCATCTTTGCGTCACTGGTACTTTTTCTGCTAACAGCCTGTGGGGGTTCTTCCCCCTCTGTTACTGAGATGGCTCCGAGTGTTGGCGAAGTCTCGGCTGCACCCGTAGTTACAGGAACAG
>Ga0065722_100029_pt1 | contig 15808 bp, 17 predicted proteins | sample BansetMetagenome_FD_59109 | JGI IMG/M metagenome (GOLD analysis project Ga0065722, IMG submission 59109) | Bankia setacea gill microbial communities from Puget Sound, Washington, USA - Caecum Enriched | ecosystem: Host-associated > Mollusca > Digestive system > Ceca | place: United States... | reverse complement strand
CCCGCAGCCGTGTGGATAGAGGTTCAACACACTGGAAATAAAGCNTGGCTGGAATTGGAGGTGGTTGCGCATATACCGAATGGACACTCAATGCCAAAACCTATCGAATAGCCTGGCCTATAGAATCAGCGGGATAAATGTACTTATGGAGTGTTGGCTCCACCCGTNATAGATGCAGCTATACGTGTAAATAATACGGCTTCGGTGCGCTATTGAAAATTGTGGTTTGGGCGCCCTAAGGATTGACCAATAACGCTTTGAGTGAAAATTGCTTATCCATGGCAATTTCCAGTGGCGTGGCGTCGGCGTTCATAAGTAATTGGTCGGCAATATTTTGTACGCTTGCCATGCTTGCGCGCATGAAAAATGGGCCAACGCTAACACGATCAACGGCGGCTGCCTGTAGTTGTTGCAGGCTGGTCATGGTTGGGATGTGTATCAGGTTGAGGGGTAGCTTGATGCTTGTTCGTAATTGTTGAATTATAGGTAANTCGTGAACGCCTACGGGGAAAACACCATTGCAACCGGCTTTTTCATAGGCTTTTGCCCGTAGGAGGGTATCAGTAATTGCCTCCGCCTGTGTAATTCCCTTTTGTAAAAAGCAATCTATGCGAGCGTTTATAAACAGGTTTACTCCAAGTTTTTTGGCGGTTTCGCGTACGGTTTCTATACGTAAAGCTTGATCGGAAGGCTTTCGTAATTCACCGCCTTCTACAAGGCTATCTTCAATATTAATGCCACAAACGCCCATGTCTATCAGGCGTTCAATGGTGTCTTGCAGGGCGCTCTTTGTCTCGCCGTAGCCGCGCTCTATATCGACGGTTAGCGGTAATGTTACTACTCGCGCTATACGCGCTATTGCACCGAGCATTTCGTCTTTAGGTATTTGCTCTCCGTCAGGGTAGCCCAGTGCTTCTGCCATGGCAGCGCTCGCTGTAGCAATGGCTTTTGCCCCGGCTTGGGCGACAATTAGCGCACTAATGGGGTCCCAAATATTTGCCAGAACAAGCATATCTTGATTGTGGTGAAGTGCGTGAAATATCTGCGCTTTTTGGTTGAGTGGTGTCATGACCGCTTGCCGGGAGAGTGAATGAATTTCTTAGGGTGTGCTGTGGCCCGAGGTGTTGGGTGTTTGCTTGCTCCATGTTACCCCCTAGGGCGTCAAAGTNTTTTCAATATCGGCATATGCTTGGTGGTTTGTGGGAAATGGAGTCTCCGCCGACTGTGCACGTTAACCGAAATACGGTGGGATAATAGAGGCGCCTTTTAGANAATTGTCGGTCGTCTCTTGGTAAGTAACACGATGGAAAACGGAATGAAAGGTTGGGTGTAAGTGAAGCTCTTAGGCTGAATATATTGAAGTTATTATTTGTGCCTCAACCGTTTCCCGGATGAATGGGGTTTGACCTACGTATGGCCGATACTACGGGTTTTCTACAAAGTTTGAATGTTAGTTTGTTCAGCTGTTTTATGGGTAGTTGTCTCGATCTAATTGGGTGCGGTGTTATGAAATTATTTACTGTAGCTGGGGTGATGTTGGGGATTTTGGCTGGGGGGGTGGGGTGCAGCAGCCAGATGAAAATGCCGAAAAATACGGGTGAAGCTTCAAGCTCGGGGTTAACTATTACTTATATCGGCTCATCGGGGTATTTAATTGAAACTGAAAACAAGAAAATTATGGTGGATGCTGCCTTCGATAATTTTGTTGAGACGTTTGAAGTGACTGTTCCCTCTGAAGAAGTGCGNGCGCGCATTGCGAAGGGTGAGGCACCGTACAACCGTATCGATCTGTTCCTTGTTACTCACTCCCATAGGGGGCATTTCGATCCTGTGTTGCTGCTAAGCGCGATAGAAAACAACCCTCATGCTCAGGTAGTCACTAACCAAACAGTTTACGACGCTCTAATGGCTCTCTCGTCTGAATTTACCCCCGCTCTTGAGCGAGTTTTTTTCCCGGCGATTAAACCGGGCGAGCAGCAAACAAAGCAATTTAATGGAATCTCGGTACATATGGCCATGACTGATCATTGGGGTGGTTTGCGCCAGTTAAATTTTGAGTTTTGTGTCGATAGCTATAATGTTCTCTTTGCCNTAGAGCCCGATGGGTATGTCCAGCAAGGCGACATTGATTTGCAGTTTACCAGTAGCTTTGAGAGTGACNTGGAGTCTGAATTGGCACCTAAATCGAAATCTAATTTGGAAGTTAAATACAGGGTTCTAACTCATCAAAGCGGTAATGACAAAAAGGTGCGTAGGCGTGCAGAGGCGGATGAAATGGCGAATGCTGGTTTTCTCATGCATTCGGGAGAGCAGCTAGAATTGTTTAGAGTGGGTGATGATATGCGCGTGCAGTAGCGCTGCCGGTCGTGTGTAGCGACTAAAGCGTAGTTTTAGTAAGGGTAGAAATAAAAAAGGCCGATCAGCGATGATCGGCCTTTTTAAAATTTGGTGCCCAGAAGAGGACTTGAACCTCCACGCCCTTGCGAGCACTAGCACCTGAAGCTAGCGTGTCTACCAATTTCACCATCTGGGCTTTTAAAACAGCTTGTTGTGCTGCTTGTCTTTCGCGACACTTGTGCATTCTGCACATCGTCTACCTGTACTTTCACTTGAAAAGACCTAGTATGGTGGCATTTCAACCAGCATCAAATACAGGGCGCGCACTATAAATTTGTTGGCTTCTGTTGTCAATTGGTCGAGTTCAATTGCCTACTGCTTATGTGGTTCGTGTTAATTTGCTATATTGCCTTTATATACCCCCTTCCCTTCATGGACACCTCTCTTGAGCAAACGAAAGCGAACGTCGAACAAAGACCCTCACGCAGCGCGCGAAGCAGCCAATTATGAAAAGCCGATTCCCAGCCGGGAATATATTCTCGAGCTGCTAGACCAGTCGCCTGGGCCAATGAGCCGTAAAGCGTTGGGTGCAGCGATGTCGGTCGGTGATGACGATCAGAAAGAGGCGCTGCGCCGCCGCTTAATTGCCATGGAAAGAGATGGCCAGATCATGTCGAACCGAAAGGGTGCCTACGGACGTGTCGACAAGATGGCACTGATTAGGGGGCGCGTGCAGGGCCACAGAGATGGCTTTGGCTTTGTTATACCGGTTGATGGCTCCCAGGATATCTATTTAACTAACCGCCAGATGCGCAAGGTTTTCGACGGCGATGAAGTGCTAGTACGGCCAGGGCCCGAAGGGCACCGCGGGCGTATTGAAGGCAGTATTGTTGAGGTGTTGGTGCGCAATACCCAGCAGATTGTCGGCAAGTTTGTTCACGAGCAGGGTATTCATTATGTGCGGCCAGACAACCCCCGTATAGGTCGTGATGTATTGGTTCCACCAGACAAGACCGCAGGAGCAGCTCCCGGTCAAATTGTGGTGGTCGATGTGGTGGTTCAGCCAGACCGACATCAAATGCCTACGGGGCATGTGGCCGAGGTGTTGGGTGATCATCTGGCGCCCGGAATGGAAATTGATGTGGCTATTCGTTCCCATGGTATTCCTCATATTTGGCCTGGGGGTGTTGATTCCGAAGCTAAAGGTATTTCACCAGAGGTGGCTGAAGCCGATAAAGCTAATCGTATAGACCTGCGAGAGTTGCCGTTCGTTACAATTGATGGTGAGGATGCGCGCGACTTTGATGACGCCGTTTATTGCGAGGCAAAGCGCAGCGGCGGCTGGCGTTTGTTTGTCGCCATAGCCGATGTTTCTCACTATGTTCAGCCTGGCTCAGCGCTTGATCGCGAAGCGCAGGTGCGCGGCAATTCGGTGTATTTTCCCGATTTTGTCGTACCGATGTTACCCGAGGTACTCTCCAACGGCTTGTGTTCCCTAAATCCGCACGTTGATCGTTTGTGTATGGTTTGTGAGATGACCATTAGTGCTACGGGAAAGATCAGTGGTTACAAGTTTTTTGAAGGTGTAATGCACTCCCATGCGCGACTTACCTACACGCAGGTGGGGCAGGCGCTGGCCGAGCAGGGGCAAAAGCAAAGTGCCATTCGCCAGGAGCTTCGGGAATGCCTGGTGCAGCTGGATGAGCTCTACGCCCTGTACAAAGTGTTGCGCGCAGCCAGAGATGTACGTGGCGCAATCGATTTTGAAACACGGGAAACGCGTATTCTTTTTGACAGCGATCGAAAGATCGATCGCATTGTGCCCACCGATAGGAATGATGCACACAAAGTTATTGAAGAGTGCATGTTAGCGGCTAACGTTTGTAGTGCGCGTTTTCTTGAAGCACTGAAGTTACCGGGGTTGTATCGTGTTCATGAGCCGCCGAAGGCAGAGAAAATCGAACGGGTACACGCGTTTCTGGCTGAGCTTGGCATTCAGGTGCCCTGGACGGAGGAGGTAACGCCACAGGAGTATCAAGTGGTGATGGCCGCCATTGCAGGCCGCCCGGATCAACAAATTATTCAGACGGTTTTGTTACGCAGCATGAACCAGGCGGTTTACCAGCCACAGAATGCTGGGCACTTTGGTCTTGCCTACCCTGCTTATACCCATTTTACCTCGCCCATTCGTCGCTACCCAGATTTACTGGTTCACCGTGCTATTCGCAAGGTGGTGCGCTCTAATGTTGAAACCTCACGCGTTACTCGTCACCCGGATGCTACACCGCTATCGGCAGAAGTTATTTACCCCTACACCTTGGGCGACATGGCTGTTTTTGGTGAGCAGTGTTCGTTAACTGAGCGACGAGCCGACGACGCAACGCGGGATGTGGTGAGTTGGCTGAAGTGTGAATTTNTGAAGGACCACGTGGGTGANGAATACGAGGGGGTGGTTAGCGCCGTAACAGGGTTCGGCCTGTTTGTGGAGCTAAAGGATATCTATATTGAAGGTTTGGTGCACATAACGGGCCTGCCNCAGGATTACTACCAGCACGACGTTACCCACCACCGCTTGGTAGGTGAGCGAACACGCCAGGTGTTCCGTTTGGGCGATGAGTTGAAAGTGCAAGTTGTTCGTGTTGACCTGGATGAACGCAAAATTGATTTTGAATTAACAGGCGTTAAAGCAAGCAAAAAGAAAAAAATCAAAATGCCGGTTAAAGGCAAAGAGCGGGCAGGCAAAGATGATCGCGGCGCGGGTGGCAGAGTGCCGCGTAAGCGCACGGCGGTGAAAGCAGACACGGAAACACTTGGAAAAAGCGAACGCAAGTCGCCTGGCACTCAGGTAAAAACGGCCGCTGGGAATACGCCTAAGGCCAAACCCAAGTCAAGTGCAAAACCCAAAGCCAAGGCCAAAGCCAAACCAAAAAAGAAAAGCGTGAACAATAAACATGAAAAGCGCGTAAACAAAACATCGGCTAGTAAGGCAACAGTAAAAAAGGCAACCGGCAAAGAAAGCGCCAGTTAAAAAAGCCTCTAAGCAAAAAACAAAATAAGCAGTAAGGTAAATATGAAAACTGAGACCGTCTTTGGTATTCACGCCGTGCAGTCANTATTAAAATCGGCTCCACAACGTGTTTGTGAGTTGATTGTTGCCCGNGANAGGCAAGANCAGCGCGTTAAGAGCTTGCTTGCGACTGCGCAACAACACAAAATAAAGCCGCGCTTAGTTGAGCGCAAAGAGTTGGATGCATTGTGCAGTGGTGGCAATCATCAGGGCGTTATTGTGCTGGCGAAGCCCGGAGAAAAGTTTGATGAACTATCGCTGCTGGAATTGATAGACGAGGCCGATAGCCCTTTTATTCTGGTGCTTAGACGGCGTAACCGACCCGCACAATCTAGGTGCGTGTATGCGCTCTGCTGATGCCGCTGGTGTAGATGCGGTGGTCATAGCCAAAGATAATTCTGCAAGCTTAAATGAAGTTGCTCGCAAGGTAGCCTGTGGTGCTGCCGAGACGGTACCGTTGGTGGTGGTGACGAATTTGGTTCGTACCATTAAAAAGATGCAGGATAAAGGTGTTTGGGTTGCCGGTGCGGCAGGTGAAGCTTTAGTCGATATCTATGAAGCGAACCTAACCGGTTCCCGCGCGATTGTTATGGGCGCCGAAGGTGACGGTATGCGTCGATTAACTAAAGAGACCTGTGACGATCTGATAAAAATACCCATGCAGGGCAGTGTTTCCAGTTTGAATGTTTCCGTTGCTACGGGCGTGGTGCTCTTCGAGGTTTTGCGCCAGCGGCAGGCCCACGCGTAAGGCCGCCGTTTTTGTGTGATGAATACCACGTGTGGGTGGCGTGTTGTAGCTGAGGTGTGGCGTAGGTGTAGCTGTAGCTGTAGCTGTAGCTGAGGTGTAGTTGAGCTACTCTTGCTCTACAGTGGCGCTATTATTCCCTTCACTTTATCGCGTATAGCGTTATCTTTATTTTCGTCNGCTGAGATCGATTTTAAAACGGCAAGAACGGNTTGGTGGTTTTTGGCGTTTTGACTTATCGACCAAGTAGCAGAAGAGTGAAGCAATTCAAGCGCTTTGCTTTTTTCGGAAATCTTTACGTGCTGCCAAAACTTGGTATCTAAATTGATCGCGTCTGCTTTTAGTGCCAATACGTTGGTGATGTGTTCGACCGGCAGCGCTTTACCTGTGGCATAAAACTCACTCCACAGTACGTCGAGATCATTTGGGTCGTTTGCCACCGGGGTAGAAAAATGTTTGCCCTTACGGACTATTCTATCGACAAATTCTTTTGCGTTTCCGCTTCGCCTGGTATTGCTGGCTTTAAGCTGCTGTTGAATTTGCGGTTGTGTGCTAATGGCCGCGGCGAAAAAGTGCACCATAGGGTCTAGCCGTTCAATTCGTTGCATGGAATTTTCATTTGCGGCAAAAGTGTTAATCGCGGCGGTCAGCCTTTCGGGCTGGGGTGAAAGGTAGTAGGTGGATATCCACCTCGAAAGTTCTTTGCCGTTGCGAAAGGCTAATGTTGAATCTTGATTTGCGAGCAGGCTGCTGGTAAGAAAACACAGCAGTACAGCTAGAATGTAGCAACGTTGCATAGAGCGGCCCTTGGGGCCGGTGGAGCGCTAGGTGAGGAGTGATTAGCCGCCCAGTTTCATGGGGCGGGTATAGTCTGGGCGGTTTGCCAGCGGTTCATGGGGTTGTATTGGTCGTCATGAAGGTTGAGTGTGCTTACAGCGAATGGCTATTCCGAGAAGCCCCAAAGCTAAAAGCGCGAGCGGAATGGGTTTTGATATGCTCACCGGTGCAGTGAGTGTGCATTTGCTATGCCGCATTAAAAAGGCTTGCTTTTCAATGAGATAGAGAGGGCTTCTGGGTCTCTAAATAAAAAACAATCAGCGGTGGCTGATGGCACCAAGGGATAATTCAAGCAGTAATAAGCCCGAGGCCTCTTAAGTTTCGGCGTGTCTAGTAAAGTCTATTTACCTTGTAAATGGACTTGGTCTTATGTAAAATCCGCCGCCCCAAACCCGCTTGAGAGTACGGAAAATCGACACTCAGGCGATACTCCTTGTTTTACCAGCAGTATGGCTGCTGGGAAGCTACTAACCCGTAAGGAGCAAGAATGCGTCATTACGAAATTGTGTTTCTGGTCCACCCTGACCAGAGTGAACAGGTGCCCGGCATGATCGAGCGCTACACGGCAACCGTTAAAGACAGCGGTGGCAGTGTGCATCGGCTCGAAGATTGGGGTCGCCGTCAATTGGCTTACTCCATCAACAAAATTCACAAAGCTCACTATGTTTTGATGAATGTTGAATGTACCGATGCTGCCNTAGAAGAGCTCACCACCAACTTCCGTTACAACGATGCTGTATTGCGTAATATGGTTATCCGTTGCGACGAAGCTGTAACTGAAGAATCTCCTATCCAGAAAGCTGAAAAAGAGAATCGCGAGCGCAAGAACCGCGCGGAACGTCGTGCAGCTGAAGCGACTGTCGTACCTGAAACTACCGAGAAGGTAGAAGAAGCTCCGGCGGCTACTGAAACCGTTGCTGAAGAGGTAGCTGAAAAAGCTGCTGATGCAGAAACTAAGGGAGAGGAGAACTAATCATGGCTCGTTTTTTCCGTCGCCGTAAATTTTGCCGTTTCACCGCCGAAGGCGTGAAGCAAATCGACTATAAAGACCTGGATACTTTAAAGGCTTACGTTTCCGAAACAGGAAAAATTGTTCCCAGCCGAATTACGGGAACAAAAGCTAAGTATCAGCGTCAGCTGGCCACTGCTGTTAAGCGTGCCCGCTACTTGGCTTTGTTGCCATACACTGATTCACACGAGTAATCGAATAAACTGATCGGGCTGCACAACCTATGATGCGCAGGCTTGCTGAATTTGTAATGCGCGGGCGCATTCAAGCCATTGTGATAGCTTCGCTGGGGGTACTGTCCCCGCTATTTATCCTTCTTACATTGCCAACGATTGGTTTGGTAACGTTGAGAAAGGGCTGGCAACAAGGGGCCATTGTAACTTTGGGCCCTGTTGCAACTGGCGCTGCGTTAGCGGCCTTGCTGGGTGTTGATGCGCTTGCCTTATATGTGAATCTGGGTGCGATTTTTGTTGTTAGTTTAATCGCCCTAGTGTTAAGGCAAACCGGCTCTTGGCCAGCTGCATTGGCCGCACTTGTGGCTCTTTGTATTTTAGCGGTGCTGGTGCCCTCGGTTATAGGGTTTGATCCTAGTGTAATTGTGCAAGAGCAGTTAAAGCTTGTGCTTGAGGCGCAACCGCAAGAGGGTCGGGAAGAGCTAGAGAAGCTTTTTAGCGGTATGACAGAACAAGTGGTTGGCGGTGCAATGGCTTTGCCTATCGCATTTTGCGCGCTATTTGGAATGCTAATCGCGCGTTGGTGGCAAGCGATGTTGTTTAACCCGGGAGGCTTTAAAGAAGAGCTGCAGGGTTTGCGTTTGCCGCCGGTGTTGGCATCAGCCTGTGTGGTTGCATTTGCCTTTTGTGAATGGCGCGGCGAAAGCTATGTTGTATGGCAAGGGCTGGTGGTATTGCCGCTTCTGGTAGCAGGGCTAGGGCTTTTCCACTGGATAGCAAACAAAAAAAATTGGGGCGTTGGGCCACTGGTGTTTGTTTATATCACCTTGTTGTTCCCGCCGATTTGGTTTGCTGTGATTGTACTGGGCCTGACCGACGTTTGGATCGATTACAGAAAAAGGTTTAATTTGATGCAGCAGTGAATGTTGTTGCAAAAAAACTAGAGGAAAACGAGATGGAAGTTATTCTGCTCGAAAAAGTAGGTAAATTAGGTACCGTTGGTGACAAGGTAAAGGTTAAGGCTGGCTACGGTCGTAACTACTTGGTACCGCACGGCAAGGCAATTTCTGCCAGTGTGAAAAACGTTGCTGATTTTGAGGCGCGTCGCGCCGAATTAGAAGCCGCTGCTTCAGACCGCAAGACCGCTGCCGAAGGCCGCGCCAAGCTGTTAGAAGAACAAGGCAGCATTACTATCACTGCAAAAGCGGGTGATGAAGGTAAGCTGTTTGGTTCGATTGGTGCGCGTGATATAGCCGACGCTATAACCGCCGCAGGCGTTGAGGTTAGCAAGTCTGAAGTGAAGCTGCCGCAGGGCGCCCTACGTGAAGTAGGTGAGTTCGACGTGGACATTCAGTTGTATGTAGACGTGACATTCGTTCTTAAGCTGGTTGTTACTTCCGAGTAATACTTTGCTGGCCGTAGGGCCGGTAAAAGGATAGAGTACAAGCGTAGTTCGAGGCCGAATATGTTCGGTGCTCGGCTGCGCTTTTTTTCGCTTCTAACTTACTGTTTTTTCTACTTTTATCTTGCTTAGAATATGTCTGAAATGGAAGCCCGGCCCAATGCCGATCTGACCGCCTTTTCTGCTGCTGCGCAAGCACAGGAAGGCTCTTCAATGCCGCACTCGGTTGAAGCCGAGCAGTCGGTGCTGGGTGGCCTGATGCAAGATGCCGGTCACTTTGACGCCGTTACGGAAGTGCTGTCCGAGCTAGGATTTTTTCAAAGCGGCACACTGTAATATTTTTCGCGCTATGGTGGTGCTGGTTGAAAAAGAGCAGCCCATCGATGTTATTACCCTTTCCGAATTCCTATCGCAAACCGACGAGCTAGAAAGCTCCGGCGGCTTTGAATACCTGACTGATCTCGCAACCAATGTTCCCAGTAGTGCCAACGTGGTGGCGTATGCACGCATTGTTCGCGAGCGCTCCACTCTGCGGCAATTGATCTCTGCGGCTACGGAGATCAGCCGAGCTAGCTATAACCCGGCGGGGCTTGCGTCCGATGATTTACTGCAGCTCGCTGAGCGTAAAGTGTTGGAGATTTCAGAAGAGCGGCCAAAGGATGGTGGCTTTGTTGATATAAACCCACTGCTGAAGAAAACCGCCGACAAAATTGATGAGCTTTTTCATTCTGACAGTGACATCACCGGCCTTACTTCTGGTTTGGCCGAGCTAGACGAGAAAACCTCTGGCTGGCAAAACGGTGAGCTTATTATTCTGGCCGCGCGCCCCTCAATGGGTAAAACCGCACTGGCGCTGAACTTTGTAGAGTCGGCGATTTTTAGCCAAGATAAGCCAGTATTGGTATTCAGCCTAGAAATGCCCTCAGATTCACTGGTAATGCGTATGCTCTCTTCGGTAGGCCGAATTGATCAAGGTAACCTGCGCAATGGTAAATTAACGGATGAGGACTGGCCTAAATTGCAGGCTGCATTTGGGCGAATGAAAGACAAAAAACTGTTTATCGATGACACGGCTGGGTTGAGCCCCAATGAAGTTCGCGCTCGTACTCGGCGCATTGTTCGCGAACACGGTGAGCCCGGCTTGATTATGATCGACTACCTGCAGTTAATGCAGGTTGCGGGCTTTACCGAGGGGCGAACCCAGGAGATTTCTGAGATTTCTCGCTCGCTTAAAGCGTTAGCTAAAGANTACGACTGCCCGGTAATTGCGCTGTCGCAGCTTAATCGCGGTGTCGAGCAGCGCCCTAACAAGCGGCCAATGAACTCGGATTTGAGGGAATCGGGCGCCATTGAGCAGGATGCGGACGTTATCTTGTTTATTTATCGCGACGAGTACTACAACGAAGAGAGTAACGATAAAGGTTTGGCCGAACTGATTATCGGCAAGCAGCGTAACGGTGAGATTGGTACTTGCCGCGCGGCGTTTCTTGGGAAATTTACCCGTTTTGATAACCTCGCCCCGGAGTACTTCTCCCAAGGCTAGGGAATTNGTACANGGTTGTTGCCAGCAGACGGCAGCGTTATCATCGCGGCCCCTCTAACTGACGCTACACTTTTTCATATGGAAATCTTTCATCACATTTCGAGCGTGAGAAAAACCTTGGGCGAGGCCCGCATGGCGGGTAAAACCGTAGGTTTTGTGCCCACCATGGGGAATTTGCACGAAGCGCATCTGGCGCTGGTAAAGCAGGCTCAGGGTCTGTGCGATTTGGTCGTTGTTAGCATCTTCGTTAATCGGCTGCAGTTTGGTTTGAATGAAGATTGGGATAAGTATCCGCGTACATTAGAGGCAGACAGCCAGAAATTGCGAGAAATGGGCTGTAATTACCTGTTTTGTCCGGAGGAGGGTGAGGTTTATCCCAACGGCATGGATGAGCAAACGCGGGTAATTGTACCCTCTATGGCCAATGTACTCTGTGGCGCTAGCCGTCCGGGGCACTTTGAAGGGGTGACCACCGTGGTCACCAAGCTATTTAACATCGTGCAACCGGATATCGCGGTATTCGGTGTTAAGGACTATCAGCAACTCGCTATAATACGGCGCATGGTGGAAGANTTATGTATTCCAGTGAACGTCGNCGCCGGGGATATTGTAAGAGAGCCTGATGGGCTAGCTATGAGTTCCCGTAACGGTTTNATTACCCNGCAGGAGCGTCCCAGAGCCAATCAGCTTAACCAGTCATTGTGTTGGGTTAAGCAGCAGGTTCTGAGCGGTGAGCGCGACTTCCTTAAGCTGGAAGCTGCAGCAAAAACACAAATAATACAGGCGGGCTTTAAGCCGGATTACCTGATTGTGTGCAACAGTAGGACACTAGAGTCTGCCGCTAGTGACGATTGTGAAATAACGGTACTTGGGGCTATGTATACCCAGGGCGCAAGATTGATAGATAACGTTTCCCTCAAGCTGGGAAGCGCGTAAGAATAGAGGTAAGAGCATGCAAATTACGTTGTTGAAAGGTAAGTTGCACATGGCCTGCGTAACTCAGGCGGAACTTTGGTACGACGGTTCCTGCGCTATTGATGCTGATTTGGTCAAGTTGGCTGGCCTGCATGAGTTTGAGCGTATTGATATCTATAATGTGGATAACGGCGAGCGTTTTTCTACTTATGTAATACTGGCGGAAGCCGGTTCTAAAACCATCTCTATGAATGGCGCAGCAGCCCGCCGCGTGCAGGTGGGAGACCGAATAATAATAGCGGCCTATGGCCAAATGGATGAGTCAGAAGCGGAGCACTACAAGCCGAAGCTGGTATACCTGAATCAGGATAATACCGTTGAGCGCACGGCTAACACGATCCCTGTTCAAATCACTTAATCGCATAGTGTAGGGATAACGTCGAGAAGGCTTTCGTCGAGCAAAAGCTTAAATGTATACGCTATTGGTTAGCATACCCAGGACCGAGGTGAGCAGCGCGGGGTTTTCTTGGCTCCTTTGAACATTCGACGCCTATATTCAGCGTTTTGGTTTCCCTTTCTTTAGGGCACCTCTATCAATTGCTTTTGGTCTTGCTCATGGCTCACGCAGTGATGGGGTTTTAGGTNNCAATAGGCCTTGTTTATTTGAATTCGTTGGCAGTTTCTGGGCCTTTAGGATAAAAATTGTCCCACCTCAACCAAAGTCGAATTCCCCTGTGGTGTTTGTGTTTGCTAGTCTGTATCCACGTTATGATTCTTTCACAAAATGCTTTGTGACCGTGTATCGATGCAAAGCATGTTTGTGGTTTTCTGCTGCCAGGCAAGGAACCTGTATATCAGTGGTTCCTCCATTTAATTTATTGGAGTTGAAACATGTCAGATAATGTCTATCCCGTACCCGAGGCAATCGCCGCTTCTGCNCATATTACCAAAGAAAAATACCATGAGATGTATGCGCAGTCTGTTGACGACCCGGAAACCTTTTGGGGACAGCAGGCAGAAACGTTTCTAAGTTGGGACAAAAAATGGACCAGTGTGCGTGAGTTTGACTTCCATAAAGGTCAAGCCACTTGGTTCAAGGACGGNAAGCTAAATGTAAGCGCTAACTGCATTGATCGCCATCTGAGCACTCGGGGCGATCAGGTCGCTATTATNTGGGAGGGNGACGACCCCAGTAATGANCTCAAAATTACCTATAAAGAACTGCACGAGAAGGTTTGCCGGTTAGCCAATATTCTTAAAAAGCGCGGTGTGAAAAAAGGCGACCGTGTGTGTATCTACTTGCCGATGATCCCCGAAGCCGCTTATTCCATGCTCGCTTGTGCACGTATTGGCGCGGTTCACTCCATAGTCTTTGGCGGGTTCTCGCCAGAGGCGCTGAAAGATAGAATACAGAATTCCGATTGTAAGGTTGTGATTACCTCCGACGAGGGTGTGCGGGGTGGGCGCGCAGTGCCGCTTAAAGCCAACGCCGATACCGCTGTGGCTCAATGCCCTAGTGTTGATACGGTATTAGTGGTCAAGCGCACAGGCGGTGACGTTGCATGGAACAANGANCGGGATGTTTGGTATCACGAAATGGAGCAGGAGGTATCGGCGGACTGTCCTGCAGAGCCAATGGATGCGGAAGACCCTTTGTTTATTTTGTATACCTCCGGCTCTACCGGTAAGCCCAAGGGAGTATTGCATACTAGCGGTGGTTACTTGCTGCAGGTGGCTATGACCCATAAGTATGTATTCGATTATCAGGAAGGCGAAGTCTATTGGTGNACGGCGGATGTTGGATGGGTAACGGGGCATTCTTATATTGTCTACGGGCCCCTGGCAAACGGCGCCACTACCTTGATGTTTGAAGGTGTGCCAACCTACCCTACGGCGGCGAGGTGTTGGGAGGTGTGTGATAAGCATAATGTTGCCAGCTTCTATACGGCACCAACCGCTATTCGTGCGCTTATGGGACAGGGAAATGANTTTGTAACGAGCACTTCGCGCGCATCATTACGTATTTTAGGAACCGTCGGCGAGCCCATTAACCCAGAGGCCTGGGAGTGGTACTACAACGTAGTGGGCGAAGCGCGTTGCCCTATCGTTGATACCTGGTGGCAAACCGAAACAGGTGCGCACATGCTTACACCGCTACCGGGTGCGATAGCGCTTAAGCCGGGTTCTGCAACACTGCCCTTCTTCGGGGTGGAGCCGGCACTGCTCGATGCCGAAGGCAAAGAGATAGACGGTGTTGGCGAGGGGAGCTTAGTGATCAAGTCTTCGTGGCCAAGTCAGATTCGTACGGTATACGGCGATCATGACCGCCTTATCCAAACCTACTTTTCGACCTTCCCCGGTTACTATTTTACCGGTGATGGAGCACGACGAGATAGCGATGGCTATTANTGGATTACGGGCCGTGTCGATGACGTAATNAACGTGTCGGGTCATCGCATGGGCACGGCTGAGGTCGAGAGCGCACTTGTTCTGCACGATNTAGTGGCCGAAGCTGCAGTGGTTGGCTATCCGCATGATATTAAGGGCCAGGGTATCTATGCCTACGTCACGTTGATGAGTGGCGAAGAGCCCAGTGACCAGCTGAAGAAAGAGCTTGTGGGTCTGTGTGTAAAAGAGATTGGTCCAATTGCTAAACCCGATATTATCCAGTGGGCGCCGGGGCTGCCGAAGACCCGCTCAGGTAAGATTATGCGCCGAATTTTACGTAAAATCGCCGCTAATGAGGTGGACGCGCTGGGTGATACTTCCACCTTGGCAGATCCAACCGTTGTTGACGAACTGATTGGTAATCGGGAAGCTTAGTCGCTTCCCTCTTGTGTTTCGTGAAAGCCCCGGCGTTGAGTCGGGGTTTTTTTNTTGCGGCTTCATATTTAGGCGCGATGCGTTCTCGCCGGAGCATGTTAAACTGCTGTTTTCTTTAATCGAGCGCGTTCTGCGTAACAGGAGCCCCTTTGAAAATTCAAAATAACTGTGTGGTATCGATTCATTACACCCTAACAGGTGAGGACGGTGAGGTTATCGACTCCTCTGATGGCGGTGAGCCGCTGACCTATTTGGCTGGTGCCGGTAACATTATTCCGGGATTGGAGCGTGAGCTGGAAGGCTGTGTTGAGGGTGATAAAAAGCAAGTGGTTGTTCAGCCCGCCGATGGTTATGGCGAGTTTGCAGAGGAGCTGATTCAAACACTCCCGCGTGAAGCCTTCTCCGGCATTGAAAAAATAGACGTGGGTATGGAGTTTCAAGCGCAATCCCCCGAGGGCGATGCACAGTATGTAGTGGTAAAAGAAGTGGCTGATGATGGCATTACCATTGACGGTAATCACGAACTAGCTGGGCAGGTATTAAAGTTTGACGTAGCCGTTGAGTCTGTTCGTGAGGCAACCGAAGAAGAGATTGATCACGGGCATGTCCATTAATCAATTCCACCGAAAGTAGAAATAAAGTGAGTGCTCGCATGTCCGAAGAAAAAAATTCGGTATTAGTTTCACCTGATAATACCCTTAATGTACTGTCGCAACAGGAGGTTGCGGGTCTTATTGATCGCAGTAACGTCGATGTTTACGAAACTTTTCGTCGCTGTGCATTGGCGGCATTAAATACGGGTTCGGAAACGGATAATACCAAGGAGGTGCTGGATACCTTCTCGGACTTTTCCGTGGATGTTGTTCAGCAAGAGCGAGGTATAAAGTTGCGTATTGAAAATGCGCCGGCTAATGCGTTTGTTGATGGTGAAATGATTCAGGGTATTAAAGAGCACTT